>Ga0272443_10001149_pt1 | contig 41348 bp, 24 predicted proteins | sample SSMAcet12_FD_193581 | JGI IMG/M metagenome (GOLD analysis project Ga0272443, IMG submission 193581) | Marine sediment archaeal communities from Little Sippewissett salt marsh, Falmouth, MA, United States - SSM-Acet-12 | ecosystem: Environmental > Aquatic > Marine > Wetlands > Sediment ...
CGGCATTCGGGGTGGGCTATAAATTCAGCCTTTGGATGATCCTTCTTTGCCCTGAGCACCTCCTCCCCCGTAAGCCTCATATGGACCACACAGTACCCGTCCCATATGATGATATCTTTTTCGGGGACCTGTTCCCGTACATATCTTCCCAGGTTTTTATCCGGGACAAAAATGATCTTATCTTCTTTCATGGAACGTACTACATCAACCGCGTTAGACGAGGTGCAGCAAATATCACTTTCAGCTTTGACCGCCGCGGTCGAATTTACATAACATACGACTCCCGCCTCAGGATATTCCTCTTTTTTCTTTCTTAGCTTGTCCACCGTGATCATCTCAGCCAGGGGACACCCGGCTTCCTTGACCGGCAAAAGGACAGTTTTGCCGGGATTCAGCATCGCCGCGCTTTCCGCCATAAAAGACACCCCGCAGAACACTATCGTATCCTGACGGACTTTGGTGGCCGCCACGGCCAGGGCAAAAGAATCTCCCGTTATATCCGCTATCTCCTGTATCTCGTCCCGTTGATAGTTATGCGCCAATATGACCGCGTCCCTTTCCTTTTTCAGGTCCAGTATCTTCCGTTGAAGATGTTCTTTGTATTTTTGGTCGAATTTTTCCTTGATCATATCCTGTCCTTCATGCAATGCCCGTCATCATATGCTCACTTTAATATTATCTATCAGCCTGGTAGACCCCAGAAAAGCGGCTATGGCCACATATACGTCGTTTTCTATGGTAACAACCGGCTGAAGCCTCTCACTATCAACTATTTCCAGATAATCAATGTTTATCATGTCAAAGCCTTTTAAAAATTCTCTCGCGCTTTTTTTTATAAGTTCGGAAGACTTTTCCCCTTTTTCGACCATCGACCGCGCTTTTTCCAGAGAGCGGTACAGCTGAACCGCCTGGGATCTTTCCTCCGCTGACAGGTAACTGTTCCGTGAGCTCATGGCAAGACCGTCTTCTTCCCTTATTACGGGCATCACGGAGATCCGTGTGCTGAAATTCAGGTCACCGGCCATTTTTCCCACGATCATCGCCTGTTGGATATCCTTCTGCCCGAAATAAGAAATATCCGGACTTATGATGTTGAAAAGCTTTGCGACCACCGTGGTGACACCTTTAAAATGCCCGGGCCTGGAACGCCCGCATAGATTTTCAGTCAATACGCCGGTGACTTCCACATGCGTGGAAAAACCGTTGCCGTACATCTCATCATCATCCGGGCAGAACAAAAGGTCCACGCCCGCTTCCTCAAGGACCTTTTTATCGTTTTCGATGTCCCTGGGGTATCCAGCCAGGTCTTCCGAAGGCCCGAACTGTATCGGATTAACGAATATACTCACGATCACGATACCACATTCTTCCCGGGCCGCGTTCACAAGACTCATGTGCCCACTATGCAGATAACCCATAGTAGGGACAAACCCTATGGTCTTGCCTGCCGCATGAACATCGCGGGAGAATTTTTTTATCCCGGATATCGTTTTTATTACCTGCATAACTTCTCTTTCACCTCGGCATACAACTCCCTTATCGTCCTTCCCGTGGCCGGGTGGACAAAACCGGGAGCTATTTCCGACAACCCTTTCAGCACAAAATATCTTTGATGCATCCTGGGATGCGGTATCGTAAGTTCGTCTGATACGTGTACCAGATCGTTATACGTTAAAATATCTATATCAATGATACGGGGATGGTTTCTGCCCTTCAATTCGCGGCCCATCTCTTTCTCGATTTTTTTCACCACGCCCAGGCATTCTTCAGGGGACAGACTTGTCTTGACTCCTATCACACCGTTAAGATAATCCGCCTGGGGCGGGCCGCCTTCGGGTCTTGTAAGGTAAAAACCGGACCTTGCTGTAATTTTCATATCTCCGGATCTTTCGATACAGTCTATCGCTTCCAGAAAATTAGACTCTTTATCACCGATATTTGAACCTAGCCCCATGAAAACCAAAGCCATGATTATCAGCCGGCATGGGAGCCGGCTGCTCCATTTTATTTTAACGATAAAAAACCAACGGCCGGGACTTTAAAAAAACTCTTTCTTTATCCTTGAAACAGCTTCTTTCAGCTTTTCAGACTCGACAGTAAGAGCCATACGCACAAATCCCTCACCGTATTTACCGAATCCGTTCCCCGGGGTCACGATAAGATCGGCCTTATCAAGCATAGCTTTGGCTAATCCTGTCGAGTCATACCCATCAAGCACGGGCGCCCATACATAAAAAGTCGCTTTCGGCCTGGATATTTCCCACCCTATGTCTTTCAACCCGTTGACCAGTGTATCACGCCTTTCAGCGTAAATCCTGTTCAGATCCTTCTTGATCGTATCCGCGTTTTCCAACGCTTCGATAGCCGCGTATTGGACAGCGGTAAATATCCCGGAATCAATATTTGATTTTATTTTCGCCAATCCTCCCAGCACTTCCGGGTTCCCCACCGCCATACCTACCCTCCACCCGGTCATATTGAACGTTTTAGACAGGGAATGGAATTCTATGCCTACCTCTCTGGCGCCGGCGGCCTGTAAAAAACTCGGCGGCTCATATTCATCAAAACTTATTTCCGTATATGCCGCGTCCGAACAGACTATGATATTGTTTTTTTGCGCGTACGATACGGCTCTCTCGTAAAATTCCATATCACAAACGGCACCCGTGGGATTATTAGGATAATTGATATGCATCAATCTGCATCTTTTCGCGACCGAACCGTCGATCGCGTCAAGATCCGGTATGAAACCGTTTTCTTCAAGAAGGGGAAGCATATGGACATCGGCACCTGCGAATATACCTCCCGAGTTATATGGAGGATACCCCGGGTTTGAAGCCAGCACTACATCTCCCGGATCGACAAAAGCCAGGGGAATATGCGATATGCCGTCTTTCGAGCCTAAAAGCGGGAGGATCTCGGTATCCGGGTCAATATCCAGACCGAACCTGGATTTATACCATCCGGCCATCGATACCCTTAAAGACCTTAATCCTTTATTCAAAGCATACCTGTGGGTAGCCGGATCAAGGCTGGCCTCTCTCAGCTTCTGCACGATGATGTCAGGGGTAGGAATATCCGGGTCCCCGACCCCCAGGTCTATTACGGGCCGTCCCTGTTGTATAGCTTCGTTCTTAGCTTTATCGATCTCCGCAAAAAGATACGGCGGTAATTTTTTCAGGCGATCCGCTAACTCGATCTTCATCAAAACTCCTTTCATTATGGTTTGCCGTTATGCTGCGCCGGATATAGCCGGGATGTCTTCCGGCCGTATATATTTCCGCCGGTCAGGTCGATTATTAAAAACGGATATACGGATTAATCGCCTTTAAGGCCCAGCACATCAGCCATAGTATACAGCCCGGGAGGTTTATTTGTCACAAACTTTGCGGCTTTCAAGGCAGCCGCGGCGAAAACATCACGGGATTTTGCGTTATGCCTTATCTCAAGGGTCTCGTATTTCCCGTCAAAGACTACACCGTGATTACCTATGACCTCACCTTCTCTTTTCGCGTCCACTGGGACATCTTTACCGCTGGCATCTTTGACCAGCCGTGCGATCATTTTCGCCGTACCGCTTGGGGCATCTTTTTTGTGAACATGATGAGTCTCGTCTATCTCTATCTCAAAATCCTGGCCTAATGTTTTTGAGACGATCGATACTATATTAAAAAAGACATTGACCCCGGGAGCCATATTGGGGGAAAAGACTACCGGTATTTTACCCGAAGAATCCAGGATGACTTTTTCAATGTCCTGTCCAAGCCCGGTAGTACCTATTACTATGGGCACCTCATTGTCCAGGCAGGCCTGCAGATGCTCCACAGTGGAACCCGGTACGGTAAAATCAATGACACAATCAACGTCGCTGATAGATTCATTGATATCCGAAGTGACAACAACGTCCATATTATCTTTCCCCAGGACTTTACCTATATCTTCACCGCGTGAAGGATGGTCTTCTCTCTCCAGGCCCGATCTCAATATAAAAGAACCGTCGTCCAGGGCTAATTCAGCTATTCTTTTCCCCATCCTGCCGCAAATACCGCATATACATATCCTGGTCATGGCAATACTCCTTTTAAATAGCTTCTCAGCTTCCTGGCTTTCTAGGCCTAAAAAGCCAGGAAGCTAATAATCTAGGAAGCTGTTACTATATCAGTTCATATTCCGTGAGCACTTTTTTCAGCCTGGCCCGGTTCTCTTCCATCATCCCGCATAAGGGCATCCGGAATTCCTCTTCTATCATACCCATCATACCCAGAGCCGTCTTGACCGGTATGGGATTAGTCTCTATAAAAAGTGTTTTACATAGAGCCATTATCTCATAATGTACCTTCCGGCTTTTTACCATATCACCCTCGGCAAACGTACTGACCAGGTCATGTATTTTCCGGGGGATGAGATTAGCCGCGACACTTACAACACCCACCGCCCCTACGGACATAAAAGGCAACGTCATCGAATCGTCCCCGCTTAAAACATCTATACCACAAAGGGATATTATATCCGCGACTTGCTGAACACTGCCGGCCGCCTCTTTTATCGCGACGATATTATCGATCCTGGACAACCGGGCCACGGTGGAGGGATGCATCGATATACCTGTCCTCGAGGGTACATTATAAAGCATGATAGGTATATCCACATTATTAGCTATCTCCGCGTAATGTCTGTACTGCCCTTCCGGGGTAGGTTTGTTATAATACGGGGTTATTATCAAAGCCCCGTCACACCCGGCTTTTTTCGCCGACATGGTCAATTCCAGGGCTTCACGCGTGGAATTTGAACCGGTGCCGGCGACAATAGGAATACGCCTGTCACAGGTCTCCACGGCTATCTTTATCAGGCGTTTTTGTTCATCCATGTTCAACGTAGCGGCTTCTCCCGTACACCCGCACGGGACAAGACCATCTGTACCGTTATCGATGTGAAATTCGATAAGTCTCCTGTAAGTCTTTTCATCCACCTTGCCGTTCTTAAAAGGCGTTGCCAACGCCACAAACGATCCCTTAAACATAATCACACTCTCCCTTCATATACAATATCAGCAGAACCTTCCAAATATACATCCGTAACTTTTTTATCGAACAGACCGTAATGGACCATCAGGGTCTCTCCGCTTTTTGTCAATACCTCCGCCGGTGTGCCGGAATAGCCTAATATCCCCATGATCACCGCGGAAGCTACCGCTCCCGTCCCGCAGGCCAGGGTCTCGTCCTCCACACCCCTCTCGTACGTCCGCAGCCGGATGACCTTTTCTTCAGTGACCTGCACAAAATCAGCGTTAGTCCCTTCGGGCGCGAAAAACTGGTGTTCCCTTATTTTTCTACCGATCTCCCTCACCGGATAATTATCCAGATCTTCCACCACATGGACTGCATGAGGCACACCTGTGTTGATCGAGGCGACATTCAACATGGTCTTCCCGACCCCAAGGCTTATGTCAAGCCTTATATCACTGGGATCGCCCATATTGATCTTTACACTGCCGTTTTTGACACTGGCGCGTAATATCCCCGCACCTGTCTCAAAAACCAGGTCTTCACCCCATCCTTTGACAGCCGCGTACAAAGCACCACACCTGGCGCCGTTACCGCACATAGTGACTTCGGAACCATCCGGGTTTATGACCCTCATCCTGTAATCACTGTCCGTAGTATCTTCCAGGACGAGTATACCGTCCGCCCCGACCGAACGGTTCCTGCGGCAAAGATCTACAGCCATAGCTGAATAATCAAGATCCCTGCCGGAGTACCTGCCGTCTTTGTTGTCTATTATTATAAAATCATTCCCGCTGGCCACGGCTTTTGTAAAAGACACATCATATTTCATATTATTTGAATTCCTTTATCATCTTTTCACCCCTGAGAAGATCCTTGTATGTCTCAGGCGTACGAATGACCCTGACATCACCGTTCACTACCATCAATTCCGCCGGACGCGGTCTGCTGTTGTAGTTTGACGACATCACATACCCATAAGCCCCCGCGCTCATGACCGCCAGGTATTCTTCGGCCACAAGTTCGGGGAACTCTCTGTCAAGCGCCAGGTAATCCCCGCTTTCACATATGGGCCCCACGACATCATACTTCAGAAGTTTAGACTTCAGCCTGACCACCGGGAGCACTTCATGATACGCTTCGTACAAACTGGGTCTTATAAGGTCGCTCATCCCGGCGTCTACGATCGCGAAATTCTTTCCCGCCGCGGTAGCTTTCACATACAATACCCTGCACACAAGAGCTCCGGCATTCCCGGCTATAAACCGTCCCGGTTCAAGAATAAGCCTGTAACGCTTGTCCTTGAACAACGGCACTATAGCCGCGGCGAACTCATCGGCGGTCCGGGCTTTTTCCCGGCCGTATACTATCCCGAAACCTCCGCCTATATTCATCCATTCTATTTCGATATTACTACGGTCTATGAAATCCAGGGTCCTGGATATTGCCTCCACAAAAGGTCCCGTCTCCGTGATCTGTGAACCTATGTGCAGGTGTATTCCTTTCAGATAGACATTCGAATATTTATTCGCGTTGTCAAAAATATCTTCCGCGGATTTGAAATCTATGCCGAATTTCTTTTCTTTCGTCCCGGTCGTGATATATTCATGCGTGTCGGCCTTTACATCCGGGTTGAGCCTGAGCGCGACATTGGGCTTCTTTTTCAGGCGCCGGGCCACAGTGTCTATCATGATCAGTTCCGGCACTGACTCGACGTTGAAGAACAATATATTTTTCCGTATCGCGGCCTCTATTTCCTCCTCTTTCTTCCCCACACTCGCGTAAACTATGTTCTCGGGAGGGCATCCTACTTTTAACGCTTTGTACAGTTCCCCTCCAGATACTATATCAAGGCCCGCTCCTTCATTTACAAGGGCTTTGCATACGCTCATATTGGAGTTGGACTTCATGGAAAAACATATCAGGGGGTCAAGTTCGCTGAAGGCTTTTTTTATCTTGTTAAAATGGTCCACAAGAGTTTTATAGCTGTAAAGGTAAAAAGGCGTAGGATATTCTTTCACAATATCGTTTATCGGAACATCCTCACAATATAACACGTTATCTTTATAGGAAAATTCGTGCATATCACATCCCCAGCCTTTTTTTCCAGGAAGAGATCTCCCCGCAGACCAAATCAGGATTAGTGCTCCCCCCGGTCTTTTTGTTTTTTACGGAGACTTCCGGATTAAGGTATCCATATATATCTTCTTCAAGTTTTCCGGAGAACTCCTTTAATTCCGAGATCGAGAGATCTGAAATATTAATATCTTTATCGATACAATGCTTCACGATGCCCCCTATGATCCCGTGCGCTTCCTTGAACGGCACGCCCTTCTTGACCAGATACTCCGCGAGGTCGGTAGCGTATATGAACTCATCATCGAGATGTCGGCATGCCTTGTCCCTGTCTATATCGACCGTACCCACCAGCGCCGCCAGTATCTCCAGCGCGGCGATAGCGGTTTCCACGGATTCGAATAACGGTTTTTTATCTTCCTGCAGGTCCCTGTTATAGGAATGCGGCAGCCCTTTCAACATCACAAGCAGGGTATTAAGCGCCCCTATAGAACAAGCCGTCCTCCCCCTTATCAGTTCAAGCACATCAGCGTTCTTCTTCTGAGGCATGAGAGAACTGCCGGTACAGTATTCCTCGCCCATCTTCAGAAAACCGAACTCGCTTATACTGTATAATATCAGATCCTCGCTTATCCTGGACAAATGCACGCCCATCATGCTTAAAGCGCTTACAAACTCGACGATAAAATCCCTGTCGCTGACCGCATCTATACTGTTTGATGAAACCGTCTTGAAACCAAGTTTATCGGCCAGATACCTGCGGTCTATCGAAAGAGAGGAACCCGCTATGGCACCCGATCCCATGACCGACACGTCACACCTTTTCAACGCGTCCACAAGCCGGCCCCTGTCACGTTCGAGCATCTCTATATAAGCCAGGACCAGATGCGGGAACAATACCGGCTGGGCATGGTTAAGATGCGTATATCCGGGGATATATGCGTCCCTCGTCATGTCAGCCAGGATCACGAATTCCTTCTGCAATGCCTTTATCTTAGCGATAACGGCTGATATCCTGTCTTTACAATACATCCTGGCGTCATTTACCACCTGCTCGTTCCTGGACCTGCCGGCATGCATCTTCTTAGCCGCGTCCGGGGATTTTTTCCCCACATAATCCTGGACAGCCGAATGTACATCCTCATAACCGTCCAGGTTTATTTTTCCGTTATCCAGCCCGGAAATGAACTCATCTATCGATGAATGCACAGCTTTTGTTTCGGAAGCGGACATGTACCCCGCCTTCTCGAGCATATCGGCATAAGCTTTTGTACTCGTGCAATCGTATTCAGCCAATACCCTGTCAATCCCTATACTCGTGGTAAACTTCATCACAAGAGGATCCATCTCGTTTTTTTCGAACCTGCCGCCCCACAACTTAGCGCTCATGTCGACTCCTTTATCGTATATCGTATTTCGTATACCGTATTTCGTATGCCGTATATCGTGATTTGCTAAACGTGAAATACGATATACAATCTTATTGTCACTGCCGCCGGTATGGCATCGCCCAGAGGTCTATGAACCCCTTAGCCAATGATTGATCGAACTTATCGCCTTCACCGTAAGTAGCCAGCTCATGTTTATAAAGCGAGCTGGGGCTTTCCCTCCCGGCCACGGACACCTTTCCCTTGTAAAGCTTTAACCGCACGTCTCCGGAAACTTTTTCCTGGGTTTTATCTACAAACGCGTCCAACGCCTCCTTCAGAGGGGTGAACCATAACCCGTAATATACAAGTTCCGAATACCGGTCAGCCACCGCTTTTTGGAACCTCCTTGTCTCCCTGTCGATGACAAGTTCTTCAAGTGCCGTATGCGCCTCGTACAATATTTCCGACGCGGGAGATTCGTAAACTTCTCTCGATTTTATCCCCACCAACCTGTCCTCGACCATATCCACTCGGCCTATACCATGCCTGGCCCCTGCCTTGTTGAGTTTCTCGATAAGCTTGACCGGCCCATATTTCCTGCCGTTGACGGATACCGGAATACCCTTCTTGAACCCTATGGTGACATACCCGGGTTTAGCGGGTGTTTCCGACGGATGCGCCACCGATATAAAAGTGTTTTTGCCCGGTTCCACACGGGGGTCTTCGAGGTCTCCGCCTTCTACGCTTATACCCCACAGGTTATGATCTATACTGTAAAGTTTTTTCTTTGACTGTTCGATCGGTATTTTATGTTTCTTCGCATAGTCGATCTCTTGTTCGCGCGTTTTAAGTTCCCATTCCCGGACCGGCGCGAATATTTTAACGCGCGGCGCTTTTATCCGGAAAGTGACCTCAAACCGCACCTGGTCATTTCCTTTACCCGTACACCCGTGCGCCACACAATCCGCGTTCTCCTTCTTCGCCACTGAAAGCATCTCATCCGCTATAAGGGGGCGCGAAAGCGCCGTGGCCAGGTTATATTTACCCTGATACAGGGCCCCCGCCTTTAAAGACCTGAAAACATAATCTTTTATGAACTTATCCTTAAGGTCACCCACCACGCATTTAACGGCGCCTGTCTTGCGGGCCCTCTTTACGGCTCTTTCAGCGTCAGCTCCCTGCCCCACATCAGCCATGTAACATACAACATCGTACCCTTTATCCATCAACCATTTGATAGCCACGGAAGTATCGAGCCCGCCGGAATACGCTAAAACCACTTTTTTCCTTTTACTCATTACTTCTCCCTTGAATGACACCTGACTTACAGCAGGCGAAACGAGCTGTCAAGTCAGCCTGTGCAAATTTACTTCGATCCGGCTGCGACTTTGCAGCCGGATCGAAGTAAATAATTTTTATCCGCAGGCATGGGAGCCTGCGGCTACCATTATCATTTCCTGCCCAGGTATTTCAACAAAATAGCTTTCTCCACATGCATCCTGTTCTCAGCCTGGTCATATACTATAGAGCTCTTGCCGTCTATAACATCCGTTATTTCCTCACCTCTGTGCGCCGGCAGACAATGCATTATCATGGCATCCTTCGCGTCTTCCCTCAAAAGTGTGTTATTGACCTGAAACCCTTCGAAATCCCTCAACCTTTTTTCCCTTTCATCCTCCTGCCCCATGCTGACCCACACGTCGGTGTATACCACATGCGCCCCGGAGACCGCTTCTTTCGGGTCGTTCGTGATATTCACGTATGAACCCCGCTTTTTAGCGTCATCTTTAGCTTTGCCCAAACTATCACCGGACGGTTCGTATCCGACAGGGGTAGCGATAAATATGTTGATCCCTACTTTTGCGCATGCTGTCATCAACGAATTAAGGACATTATTGCCGTCACCCACATACGCCAGTTTAGTCTTCCTGTACCCCCTGAACTTCTCCATTATGGTAAAAACATCGCTCAACGCCTGGCATGGATGCGCCAGGTCAGATAACGCGTTTATGACCGGGACATCCGCATAATGCGAAAGCGTGACGATATCATCATGAGAAAAGACCCTGGCCGCTATACCGTCGACATACCGTGAAAGCACACAGGCTACATCTTTCGCCGGCTCCCTGCCGCCCATATCTATTTCCTGGGGGCTTAAGTACATCGCATGCCCCCCAAGATGCGTCATAGCCACTTCAAATGATATCCTGGTCCTGTTCGATGGTTTTTGAAAAAGAAGCGCCAGCGTCTTATTCGTAAGGGCCTTTTTCTTTTTAAACGGAGTCCGCTTCAGGATCCTGGATAATCTCAATATGTCCAGCACTTCATCCCTTGTCATATCTCCGACCGTCAAAAGATCTTTCCTGTTCATATCCTCTCCAAAGCTTTTTCCAGTTTACACATAGCCGTATCTATCTCATCCCTGGTGACCGTCAAAGGCGGCATGATCCTCAAGATATTCTTCTGTGTGCAGTTTATAAGTAATCCTTCTTTCACGCATTCATCTGTTATCGCCGAGGCGTCTTCACGATCCAGCTCCACACCGATCATGACACCCTTGCCCCTGATGCCCTTGATAACAGGGTTTTTACACTTTATCTCTTCCAGTTTTTGCACAATATATTCTCCGGCGTCCCTGACATTATCGAGAAGGCCTTCTTCCTCTATGGCTTCAAACACTCCCAGGGCCGCGGAGCAGACTATTGGACTGCCGCCGAACGTGGACGCATGCGAACCCGGTGCGAGGACATCTTTTATCCTGTCACTCACGACAAGCGCACCGATGGGCAGCCCCCCGCCCAGCGATTTTGCCAGGGTCATAACATCCGGGCTTACATCATAATGTTTAAACGCGAACATCTCCCCGGTACGCCCCATACATGTCTGGACCTCATCGAAAATGAGAAGGATGTCTTTCTCTCGGCATATCTTCCCCAGGTCAGACATATAACCGGGAACGGCCACGTTTATGCCTCCTTCCCCCTGAACGGGTTCCAGGATGACCGCAACCGTCTTATCAGTAACAGCGTCCTTAAAAGCCTTTATATCATTGAACGGAACATGTTTAAACCCTTCCACCAGCGGCGAAAAGCCGGTTTTTACCTTTTCCTGGCCGGTCGCTGAAAGAGTAGCGAGAGTCCTGCCATGGAAAGACTTCTCCATCGTTATTATCTCGTATCTGTCAGGGTTCCCGTAACGCCTCGCAAGTTTGATCGCCCCCTCATTAGCCTCAGCCCCGCTGTTTGAAAAGAAAACCTTGCCGGGAAAAGAATGCTCTATGATCTTTTCCGCCAGGAGAGGCTGCAGGTCATTATAAAAGTTGTTTGATACATGAAGGATACGTTCCATCTGTTCCCGCATCCTTTTTATTACCCTTGGATGCCTGTGCCCTATGCCGCTGACAGCCCATCCCGGGAAAAAGTCGAGATAGCCTTTCCCTTCCGCATCTTCCACGCTGGCGCCGGTTCCCCGGACAAGACATATATCCTGTCGTGTATAGGTCGATAGTACGTAATCCTCATATAGCTTTTTTATCTGCTTAAAATCCATAATTCTCCCTCATTATCGCAACTCAGGATCTGGGGAAAGTTTTCTGCTCTCCCCAGCTCCCAAATCCTAGATCCAAAATCCCAAATCCTGGATCCCAGATCCTAATTTATCCCTTGACGATCTCGGTGCCTATACCTTTATCCGTAAAGATCTCAAGCAAAAGGGCGTGAGACAACCCCGCGTCCACGATATGAGCTTTACGGACACCCCCGTTCAACGCATGGAGACATGAACTGACTTTGGGTACCATGCCGCCCGCAATCACACCCTGCTCCATCAGATGAGTGACCGATTCAAAAGTTAATGAGTGGAACATGGTTCCCGGGTCGTCTTTGGTCCTCATGACACCTCTCACATTGGTCAATAAAACAAATTTCTCAGCATCCAGGGCTACGGCAATACTGCTCGCCGCTTCATCGGCGTTAATATTATAAAGTTTGTTATCTTTGCCCTTCCCCACAGGACATACAACAGGAATAATGTTAGTATCTATCAGCCTCCTCAGGATAGTGGTATCTATAGCGCTTATGCTGCCGACATAGCCAAGATCCTCCGAGGCCAGCCTCTGTGTTGTCTGTATCATATTGTTCTCTTTACCGCTAAGGCCGAAAGCCTCCCCGCCGAGTCCGTTTAGTTCTTCCACCATCTCATTTGTTATCTCCATCAATACGGAATCGACTACATCCATGGATTTTTCACAGGTAACCCTTAATCCGTCAACAAACCTGGTTTCAATGTTTTTTTCCGAAAGTTTCTGGTTTATATTCGGTCCGCCGCCGTGCACCAGGACCGGTTTCATACCGGCATACCTCATGAAAACAACATCCTGAAGGACTTTTGCCCTGATATCCCTGTCATGAAGAGAACTGCCGCCGTATTTGATCACAACGACCTTGTTGAAAAATTTTTTTATATACGGCAGCGCCTCTATAAGGACTTCGCTCTTTTTTATGGCTTCTTCCATTCTTATCCCCGTGTAATCACATGTTTCAGAAGTCAGAAAACAGAATACAGAATACAGAATACAGATATTTATACTACCTTAAATTGTCATCACAGGTCAGATCTCTGACATCTGACTTCCGTCTTCTGCCCCGACGCGTTTACGTGGTATAATACGAATTAATCGTTATATATTTCTTCGAAATATCACACGAATACGCTTTTGCCGATGCCTTCCCCCGGTGCAGATTGACTTCGATATTGACTGTTTTCCCCTTGAATACGGTCTTAAGTTTTCGTTCATCGGGAGACAGGAACTTCCCCTTTTCAAGAAAAACCACATCATCGAGTATTATATCCATTTTAGCCGGATCAAAGTCCACCCCGCTCGCACCGACAGATGAAGCTACACGCCCCCAGTTGGGGTCTCCGCCATGCACCGCGCATTTAGTCAGCAACGAACCGGCTATGGCCATAGCGGCTTTTTTCGCATCTTTGACGGTTTTACAACCTTTTACGTGTATATCTATAAGCTTACTGGCCCCCTCCCCGTCTTTTACTATCATTTTCGCCAGGTCCAGCATCACTTCTCCAAGTTTTTCCAGGAACACCTTGAAATCCCTGCCCGAGGCGGTTATGGTGCGATTAGCCGCCGCACCATTAGCCAGTAGAAAAACAGAATCATTGGTGCTCATGTCCCCATCTACCGTTATAGAACTAAAAGAAGTCCCGTTCGCGGCGGCCAGGGCCTTATCCAGAGCTTTCTTATCTATATCAGCATCCGTCATTATATAACAGAGCATCGTGGCCATGTCCGGATGTATCATGCCGGCGCCTTTAGCGACTCCCACCATTTTGATCTTTTTGCCCCCGGCCTTGAACGACCGGCAGGCAATCTTATGAAAACGATCGGTAGTCATTATCCCCTCGGCCGCGTTGATCACACCGTCGGTTGAAAGCGTTTTTGACAATTTTTTGATACCTTTTATGACCGGCCCCATCCTGAGATACTTACCTATGACCCCGGTAGAGGATACCATCACTGAACTTTCGGGAACACCCAACGCTTCAGCGGTCGACTTGATCATTTTAGACGCATCTTTCAAACCCCTTTCGCCGGTCATACAGTTAGCATTAGCGCTGTTGACTATGACCGCCCTCACAGGCTTATTTTTCCTGATCCGTTTCCGGCAAAGAATCACAGGCGCGGCTTTTACCAGGTTTTTTGTGAATATGGCGGAACATTTACAGGGTTTTCCGGAATAAAAAATAGACAGATCCCTGCGTTTCCTTTTGAGCCCGCAATGTATGCCATTGGCTGAAAACCCTTTTGGTAGACTTATTAACATGGCATCACCTATATAAGCCCCGTCTTTTCATCAAACCCATACATGATATTCATGTTCTGCACCGCCTGTCCGCTCGCTCCCTTTAAAAGGTTGTCGATCACTGAGACTATTATGGCTATATCATCAAAGACTTTTATCCCTATATCACAAAAATTGGTCCCCGATACGTCCAGTATCTGAGGAAAATCACCGGAGTTCCTCAGCCTCACGAACGGTTCCGCGTCATAAATATCAGAGTATATACTCATCATCGCGTCCGTATCCGGCAAACCATCATGTTTTACATATATCGTGGACAATATCCCCCTCCTTACCGGGAGGAGATGCGGGATAAAATTAACATCCACCTTACCTCCGGCAGTATTGCTGAGTATATAAGACATCTCCGGCATATGCTGATGTTCATTCGCCTTATAGCACTTTAAATTTTCACCTACCTCACCAAAACAAAGGGGGATGGCCGCTTTCCTGCCCGCTCCGGTCGCCCCGCTTTTGGAATCCACCAGAGGCTTCACACCCGCATCGGATATCATCTTCGCGATCGGCATAAGCCCGAGGATGACGCTTGTCGGATAACACCCCGGATTAGCGACAAGCGCCGATACTTTTATCTTATCTCTGTTAAGCTCAGGCAGACCGTATACGGCGTCTTTTAAGTTCCCATCATCCGAGTGCGTGGTATTGTACCATTTTTCATATTCTTCGACCGGTAACCTGTAATCCGCGCTGAGATCTATGACTTTTTTCCCTTTCTTGAGAAATTCCGGCGCATATTTCATCGAAACAGTATGCGGTAGAGCCAGGAAAACCAGCTCCGTTTTTTCACAGACATCATCTATATCAAGTTCCGTGCACTCAATATCCACTTTTTTGGCGAACCGTGGAAAAAGCTTCGAAAAGGCCTCGGGTTTTTCCACGATCGCGGTCAATGAAGTTATCTCAACTTCCGGATGCCTGCTGAGACATTCGACCAGTTCTTCTCCCGTATAACCCGTCGCGCCTACTACCCCTACTTTCAACATATCCGCTCCTTATAATATAAAACCGGTAAAACCCGTCAGAAACGTCCCGACCTTTAAGGTTTTACGTCGCTAACAATCTTAATTAGACAATATATATATAATGTTATAAATAATTTGTGGAAAATCCAAGTATAAAACAAACAACCCGTCCTGTCAATTAAAAATGGCCATTGGCTGTTGGTCCCGCAAACGATTTGTTTTCATTTTTTCAAGATTCAGATCTCCGCCTTATGCTATTTGACTTCTGCATCCTGCAATCTTTGCGCAAAAAAAAAGGCCGCTAAAAGCGGCCTTTATCAGTGTGTTCCAATTATATTTAACGTTTAGAGAACTGGAAGTTCTTCCTGGCCCTTTTTTGCCCGTATTTTTTCCTCTCCTTGGCCCTTGGGTCACGTGTTAATAAGCCGGCCTTTTTCAAAGTGATACGCTGACCCCCATCGACCTTGAGAAGAGCCCTCGCAATACCCAGTCTGAGCGCACCCGCATGCCCGCTCATCCCCCCGCCTCTGATATTAGCATAGATATCGTATTTATCGAGTGTTCCGGTCAATTCCAGCGGCTGCATCACGATTATCCTGTGAGTTTCCCTCGGGAAATGCTCATCAAAAGCCCTTTTATTGACATGTATCGTACCCTTGCCGGGGCACATCCTGACCCTGGCTATCGCTTCTTTCCTTCTACCGACCGCGGTAAAACATTTTTTTTCTTCCGCCATTTAACACCTCGTATTATATCTTTACTTCTTTAGGAGACTGGGCTGTATGCGTATGCTCTGTCCCCAGGTATAATTTTAATCTTTTCAACATAAGCGAACCCAGCCTGTTCTTGGGAAGCATGCCTTTAACCGCATGTTTAAGTACATATGTCGGTTTCTTTTCCAGCATCTTCTTATATGCGGTACTTTTTAACCCTCCCGGGTAACCGGAGAAACTGGTGTATATCTTGTGCTCGTTCTTATTGCCGCTAATCCTTATTTTATCACAGTTTAAGACAATAACTCCGGCGCCTGAATCCACATTCGGAGTGTAATCCACCCTGTATTTGCCGCTTAGAAGCCCTGCTATTTTAGTAGCGGCCCTGCCCAGGACTTTGTCCTTCACATCGATAACATACCACTCATGTTTAACATCGCTCTTTTTTATCATTTTTGTTTTATTCGACATCGCTATCACCTTTTTACAACAACAATACTGATTCCCGTATGGTTCATGGAAATGTAAAATTATCATATTTATCATATTTTGTCAAGGGATATTAATGACAAAAGGCCAGACCCGCATTCATACCTGAGATCCCGTGATCCCAGGGTATTTGAACCGGCCCGGCCGAGATAATACGGCGCGTCGGACTCTGATCCCGGAGTATCCGCTATTTCCCTTTGGAGACAGCTTTATACAGCGCCTCGACCTGGTCTTTGTAGAATTTATTAAAAACCAGGTTCACTTCATGTTTTGCACTTCGTTTATTCAGTAAATCGGAACGCTTTTTATTTTCTCTTCTCCTCGCGTTTATCCCTTTTTTCTGGCTGGAAATTCTCCCCCTCATCGACTTTCCTCCCCCTGACATTAAAATGAATAATACCAAAATCTGACAGATCAACAAACAAAGTACAATATAAAGTTCTTGATTTATTAACAAGTATATAACAAGTATTTATACTTGTCAAAAGATAAAAATGCGGATAAAACACTGTTTGCGGATTTTAAAAAACCAACGAGCCCACAGGCGTTGAAATCAAAGAATACAAGGAAGGCGTCACTCTATAGCCCTTGGTTAACGGACATCCCAGAGGTTGGCCCGGAGATGCCCATTGCAGTATCCCCGGTTCAAGGCGTTATATGGAAGGTCAGAATATTTTTGATGACAAAAAAGAAAGAAGTGATAAGTTTCACTCAATACTTCACGCTTAAAAGCGTCAGACCCTTCGCGGGAGCGGTAGGCCCGGCATGTTTCCTGTCCTTGGCCGCCAATATTTTTTTCATACTTCCGGCCGGTAAATATCCCCTCCCGACATCGACAAGAGTACCCGCGATGTTCCTGACCATGTTATATAGAAAACCGTCTGCCCGGATACGCATAAAAATAAAACCTTTTCTCCTGGTCAGGCTTATCCTGTGTATATTCCTCACCGAAGACCGTTCTTTTTTATCGGCTGCCTGGAAAGACCTGAAATCATGCCTGCCCGCCAGAACAGCCGCCTCGGCTTTCATCGCTTTCAGGTCGAGTATATACGGCACGCGCCAGGCAAACCTTTCACTGAAGGGATCTCTCCCCGGAGAATTCAAGATCTTATAGACATAAAGCTTGGATATTGAATCAAAGCGGGCGTGAAAATTATTTTTCATATATCGCGCCTTTACAACAGCGATATCCTGGGGTAAAACAGAATTTAAAGCCACCGGGACTTTTTTGGCCGGTATGTATAACGGTGTTTTAAAATGCGCGACCTGGCCCATAGCATGTACACCCGCATCGGTACGGCCGGCACTGTGTACCCGGTGTCTCCTGCCGAATACCTTCAGGACGGCCTTCTCGATCTCCGCCTGTATGGTATTACCGTTCGACTGGACCTGCCACCCTTTGTAGCCAGTCCCGTCATATGATATTGTGAGTTTGATTGTGTACATGGGGACGTATATCGTATATCGTATATCGTATTTCGTATTTCGTATATCGTATTTTGTTGAATGATCTAAATCTCTTCCGCGACAAGGTCACCGACCTCGGTAGTGGTGTATCCCATCTCAGCGGCCCGCATACTCTTCATCCTGGGAGTTACTTTCATAACGGCTTTTTCAATGTCACCGGAAGCTTCACTTTCACCGAGTATATCCAGCATCATCCCGGCGGACCCTATGGCTGCCAGCGGATTTATCTCATTTTTTCCCGTATGCCTGGGAGCGGTCCCTCCTATCGGTTCGAACATGGACACACCCTCCGGATTTATGTTTCCCCCCGCGGCTACACCTAATCCTCCCTGTATTATCGCGGCCAGGTCGGTGATAATATCTCCGAACATATTGTCGGTCACAATGACATCATATTCGCGCGGGTTTTCTATCATATAAAGCGACATGGCATCGACATGCACATATTCCCTGGTAATGCCGGGATATTCCGCGTCCCCAATCTCGTTGAAAGCCCTCTCCCACAGGTCAAACGCACAGGTCAAAACATTGGTTTTACCGCACAATGTAAGTTTTTTCTTTACGCCCCGTTTTACCGCCTGTGAAAACGCGAACCGCAAACATCTATCGATCCCTTTTCTCGTATTGATAGAAGTCTGTATGGCAACTTCATCAGGGGTGCCTTTTTTCAGGAAACCGCCGGTTCCCGTGTATAATCCCTCGGTGTTTTCCCTGACCACGACAAAATCTATGTCTTCCGGGCCTTTCCCCTTTATCGGTGTATATACATTAGGATATAGTTTGACCGGCCTGAGGTTTATATACTGGTCCAGTTCGAATCTCAGTTTAAGAAGAATACCTCTTTCAAGTATTCCAGGCTTGACGTCCGGATGCCCGATAGCTCCCAGGTAAATAGCGTCGAACTGCCTGAGTTCTTCCAGCACGGTATCCGGAAGCGTTTCTCCGGTCTTAATATACCGTTCTCCGCCAAGATCATATTCCACGAATTCCATGCTTATATCATGTTTCTCATTGACAGCGCCAAGGACTTTTACCCCTTCCCTTATGACCTCGGGGCCTGTACCATCCCCGGGGATAACAGCTATTTTATACATGTTTTTACTCCTTCAACAACACGTTTGTTTATTGAGTTTCCTGGGTTTGTCGGGTTCATTGGGTTTCTTGGGTTTGTCGGGTTCGTTGGGTTTCTTGGGTTCATTGTGCAGGCAACTCTACAAATACAACAAACTCAAAGAACTCAAAAAACTCTATAAGCCCGACAAACATTACGTTTTATTTTATTTCGAGATAAGCTTCTCGGCTATCTGAACGGCATTTAACGCCGCGCCTTTACGCAGATTATCCGACACAACCCACATATTGATGCCGTTTTTCACGGATTCATCTTCTCTTACACGCCCGACGAATACCTCGTCTTTCCCCTCGGCATCCAGCGGCATGGGATACTTAGCGGTTTCAGGGTCATCAATAACGTCTATACCCTGGAAATTTTCCAAGACCTTCAACGCTTCGCCTCTCGTGATCTTCCTGGAAGTCTCTATGTTCACACTTTCGGAATGAGCGAAATATACCGGGACACGTACACACGTGGCGGTAACCGGAAGGTCCTTGATATCCATGATCTTACGGGTCTCTTTTACCATCTTCATCTCTTCCCTGGTATAGTGGTTATCCATAAAGATATCTATATGTGGAATAAGGTTATACGCGATCTGATAGTTAAACTCTCTTATCTCTCCCGGGTCCACGTTATGCCGCCCCGGCTGGAAATGGGGCCCATCACCGCTCAAAGCTCTTACCTGCCTGTCCATCTCCATTATCTTCTGCTGTCCGGCCCCGGAAACAGATTGATAAGTGGATACTACAACCCGTTTTATCCCGGCTTCTTTATGTATAGCGCAAAGCGGCAACACCATCTGGATAGTAGAACAGTTCGGGTTGGCGATTATGCCTTTATGAGCCGCGATAGCATGAGAATTCACTTCGGGCACTACAAGAGGCACATCCTCATCCATCCGGTAAGCGCTGGAATTATCCACACAGACCGCTCCCGATCTCACCGCGTACGGCAGGAACTCTTTGCTTCTCGACGCGCCCGCGGATGCCAGTACAATATCTATCCCTTCAAACGAATCCTTGCCCAGTACTTTTACTTCATATTCATCGCCCTTGAAAACCAGTTTTTTCCCTCGGGACCTTTCACTGGCCAAAAGACGCAGTTCGTCAACCGGGAAATCCCTTTCCGCAAGTATCGAAAGAAACTGGGCGCCTACCGCTCCGGTAGCGCCCATTATCGCCACGTTGTACTTATCCTTCTTCTGCAACATATTTCGTATTCCCTTTTTTGCCTGTTCTTCCCCATACCGCCGTGCGGGGCATTTTGTTATTCTACAGGCGGAAGCCTGTAGTCCGTCTAAAACCTAAACTAAAGCCTCGACTACCAGATCCCCGACTTCAGAGGTCGAATAACCCATCTTTCCCGCTGACAAGCTTTTCAGTCTTGTGCCGGTCACCGACATCACAGCCTTCTCTATACTGTCGGCAGCGGTACTTTCGCCGAGTTGATGAAGCATCATGGATACCGCGCAGACAGCCGCCAGGGGATTGATGACACCCTGGCCGGTATATTTTGGAGCTGACCCTCCTATAGGTTCGAACATGGACACACCCTCCGGATTGATATTACCGCCGGCGGCAATACCCATACCACCCTGTATCATGGCTCCCAGATCGGTTATAATATCGCCGAACATATTATCCGTCACTATCACATCGAACCACTCGGGATTTTTGAGCATCCACATGCATGTAGCGTCCACATGCGCGTAATCTGTTTTGATATCCGGGTATTCACCGGCCATCTCATTGAACGCCCTTTCCCATAGATCGAACGCATATGTCAAAACATTGGTCTTCCCCACAAGCGTAAGTGTTTTGGCCTTACCGCGTTTCCTGGTATACTCAAACGCATATTTTAAACATCTTTCCACTCCCCGGCGGGAATTCCTTGAAACCTGCAGTGCCACCTCATCCGGGGTCCCTTTATTTATGAACTCCCCTTCGCCGACATACAGTCCTTCGTTATTTTCGCGCACGACCACAAAATCTATCTCGTCAGGCCCCTTATCCTTCACAGGGGTCCATACCCCGGGATATAATTTCACAGGCCTTAAATTTATATACTGTTCCAGTGAAAAACGCGCCTTTAAAAGTATCCCTTTCTCCAATATGCCGGGTTTTACATCGGGATGGCCTATGGCGCCGAGAAAAATGGCGTCCATACCGCGAAGCTCATCAAGCACACTGTCCGGCAGGGTCTCTTTTGTCCTTTTATATCTCTCCCCGCCAAGATCGTACATGATATTTTCGGTCTTAAACCCGAACCTTTCAGAAGCCGCGCCCAGAACTTTCAACCCTTCAGCCACCACCTCGGGTCCCGTGCCGTCTCCCGGTATTACCGCTATTTTGTACATGTTTTTCCTCCCTTAGACCCCGCGTAAGTTTCTTGAGTTTATTGGGTTTATTGAGTTTATTGGGTTTTTGGGGTTATCTTAGCCAAGAACCCGATAAACTCAATAAACTCGACAAACCCGACAAACTATAGTTATTTTTTCTTACCTTTTTTCGCGTAAGCGATGAGACCGCCCTTTTTTATTATATCCTTAATAAATCCCGGGAAAACCTCCATCTTATATGCCGTTTTGTTCTTAGCTTTTGATGCCTCACCTTTATCGATATCGACTTCCACCGTATCTCCGTTCTTGAGATGGTCTATTATCTCCGGACATCCGAATATCGGTAACCCTATGTTTATAGCGTTCCTGTAGAATATGCGGGCAAAACTTTTCGCTATGACACATGATACTCCCGCCGCTTTGATAGCTATGGGCGCGTGTTCACGGCTTGATCCGCACCCGAAATTTTCCCCTCCGGCTATTATATCACCTTCTTTCACCTTCCCGTGAAATGCCGGGTCGGCGTCTTCCATACAATGTCGCGCCAATTCCCCGGGGTCGGACGTATTCAGATATCTGGCCGGGATGATCTCATCCGTATTTATATCATCCCCGAACTTGAAAATTTTCCCTTTAAGTTTCATTGTTACTCCTTTTTTCGTCGTGCGTCTTGAGTCATGCGTCTTGCGTGTTCGCAAAAAACGCACAACGCATAACACGCAACGCATAACGCCTATAGATCCGCCGGATGAGCGATCGCTCCTTTTACCGCGCTGGCCGCCGCTATAGCCGGATTTGACAGGTATACAAAACTTTTAGGATGTCCCATCCTGCCCACGAAGTTCCTGTTCGTCGTCGCTATGGCTGTCTCCCCTTCCCCGAGTATCCCCATATGGCCTCCCAGGCATGGCCCGCAATTCGGCGTACAGAACACACCCCCGGCCTTTATTATCGTTTCGGCATATCCCTCATCCACAGCTTCCTTATAGATCGCCTGGGTAGCCGGTATGACGACAAGACGGGTATCCGGATTGACTTTCCTGTTCTTTAAAACATTAGCCGCCTGCTTAAGATCGGATATCCTCCCGTTGGTACATGACCCTATGACCGCCTGATCGACCTTGATGTCCTTAAGTTCGCTCACAGGTTTTACGTTAGAAGGCAGATGCGGGGCCGCTACCATCGGTTCCAGTTTGGATACATTGTATTCCTTTACCTCGGCATAATCGGCGTCCTTGTCGCTTTTATATACCTTATATGCTTTCCGTACCTGTTTATATCTGCGCAACCCTTTTTTCACATAACTTTCCGTGGTCTTGTCCGCGGCTATTATACCGTTCTTCGCGCCCGCTTCTATTGCCATGTTGCACATCGAGAACCTGTCATCCATAGGCATGCTGGTTATAGTATCCCCTGTAAATTCCAGGGATCTATACAAAGCACCGGATACCCCCAGATCTCCTATAAGATGCAATATAAGGTCTTTTCCTCCCACCCACTTTCTCGTTTTTCCGGTAAAGACCACCTTGATAGACTCCGGAACTTTGAACCACAGTTCTCCGAAAGCCATGGCATATGCCAGGTCAGTGCTTCCCACACCCGTGGTAAACGCGCCAAGGGCACCATGCGTGCATGTATGTGAATCCGCGCCCACCAGCAGGTCACCCGGAAGTATCAGGCCCCTTTCCGGAAGAAGGGCGTGTTCAACACCTACGCGCCCTATCTCAAAATAATTGGTTATACCGTATTCTTTAGCGAAATCCTTAAGGGTAACGGCCTGATTGGCGCTTTTCATGTCTTTGGCCGGCAAAAAATGATCCGGGACAAGCGCTATACGCTTCTGGTTGAACACTTTCTTTTTTCCCAGTTTCCTGAACTCATTTATAGCTATAGGCGCCGTGATATCGTTCCCCAGACAAAAATCCACCTTTGCCATGATGAAATCACCCGGGGCGATATCTTTTTTGCTCTTTGTGTGTGAAAGAAGGATCTTTTCACTTATCGTATATCCCATAAAGTGCTCCTTATGTATAAAAATAATTAATATATAACCGATATTTCCGAGTAGAGAAGTTTACCAAATTTTCGGACTAAAATCAACGGTTTAATTTGGAGCGTTTTCAGAGGTTTGGGACGACAAATATGTATATCATATACGGTATCCGCAATACGGAATACGATATACGAAATACGGCCTTACAGCGACCTCAAGACTTCGGATTCAGCCATAAACATCTCTTTTATCACATTTACGTCTATAGCGGTGATCGGTGGTAAAGCTATCTCGAATATAGTGTTACGAAAATACGCCCTGGGCCTGCCCCCGGCCATCGACAACAGGCTTTCCGTTATCTGGAAGACATTGGGGTTATTTGATACAAGACCTATAGCATGGGCATAGGATTTTACGACCTGCCGGTAAGACTCATACTCTTTATTACCTTTATCGGCGACCTTATCCCCCATTTTTTCCATAAAATAAACAAGGTTCAACCTGGCCAGGCCCATATTGTGAAGCCTTCCGTAACTCATCGGATATATCATCCTGTCATTTTTAGGGTTCTTATCCTTTATTATTTCCAGCATGGTATTATCCGCCAGAAACGCGCGGATAGCGCCATCGATCCCCAGGCGTTTTTTGAGTTCCCGGAATCCGCTGTCTTCCTGCTCAAGCCGGGCAAGCGCATCCAGAACCGACTCGCCCATAGAACAGTTTATCCTTGCTTTCGGTATCCCGGCGGCTTCTTTTTCTCTGGGTATAAGTTCAGCTATCTCTTTTACCGCATCAACGGCATCTTCGATACCTATCGCGTCTCTCAGGTTTACTTTTCCGAGATTTTTGTTCTTCACCCATCTTCTGGCGGCCCCTTTCACCGCGCTGAACGCGGATTGATAGACAAAATCCTCAAACGGCTCGCCCTGCTCATTTGTGGGGATATTCCCTATAACATAATCATAACACTCTTCACCGCCGAACAGATTAGGATACAACCCCTTCCCGGTAAGCCGCATAGCCCCGGACATCTTATTGAGCATATACTTCTCTCCCATATCTTCTTCCTTAAGGATATCAAGGCCTTCGCGGCATGCCATTATGCCGCTGTCCGCTGTGTCCACAACGGGGTTGATGATCCTTGAAGCCGTATCCAGTAGATCGCCCAGTACTTCTCTTGCTTTCTCCTGTGAGTTGAACCGCGTCACTATACGCCCGAACTCATCGTAAAACCTCATCTTGTCATACAAACCGGGCCTGAAATCAAGCGCTTTAGACCCCTCTACAAATACCGGTATAAACGTGGCAAAAGTCTTTCTCAGGGTCTTTAAAGCAAGTGCCCGGGCTTTATCGTAAGACCGCGAAGCGGCGGATCTTTCTTCCGGACTATCCGCGTTCGCCACCCGGGATGCCGTGATCAAAAGCAGGCTGTCAAGATCTCCTATATTGGACAGCCTGTCGGATAATTTGACCAGATGTATATTCCTCATAAATTCCAGTTTTTCACGCGGATCGAGATCAATACCCGTCTTTTCCGGATCAACAAGGTCGTGTAGATACTCATTTCCTCTACCTTCTTTCTTTGTGAGCATATCAATACCCGCTCTTATCCTGTTAAGAGTATCTTCATCCATCTCCGCATCCATCTCCGCCAGCATCTCACTGCATCTTTCCGGACGGTCCTCAAGAAGGTCATGCATAAGCGAGATCTGTATATACACAGGGTCCGTCACACCGAAAACCCTCACAAGTTTAATGGCGGCATCGAACGGGTGCACGAAATAAGGCCAGCCCGACCTTCTCACCTGGTCACCATGATGTACTATGACATTCCTCGCTGTCCCCCTTATAACCGCCTCATCAGCGGCGCTCAGGGTCTCTCCCGGCGGCATATTGTCCCGTATGTTGCTTATAAGCGCCTCTATGGAAAACGCTCCCAGGCCGTATACATCCCCGTACCCATATGCCACGGGCCTTTGCCTCCAGAATTCTCTCATAACAGATCTCATCTCCGATGACATATATGAGATCATAGCCTCAAGCATCATACTGGCCGTATGCCTGGTGTTGTGATTAAACACGACTTTTTCTTCAAGCGCGCTTCTTAACTGCACCTCCAATGCTTCCGGTATTTCGTGTACAAAGATCATTTTTATCATATTGACGATATCGGCACTTTCTCCGAAACGATCAAGCAGCGACGAACTGTCGACCGCAATGACCCTGCCGTCACGGCTGATGTCAAAAAGTCCGCCGGGTATGTATGACTTCCCGATCTTTATAGAGATCTCGCAATCCTGTCCATAAATACTGAATTTTAAAGGTTCAGCGGCAATATCCTCTATGGATCTTGAGAATATCTCATCTATACGCGGCTGTATCAAAGCTACCAGCAGGTCCACATGTTCCTGGTTGACACCGCGATACCCCTCAGGTCCGTGGAATTCTTCCGGTGTAACGCTTCCCGACACGCCTCCCTCAGGTCCGGTAACAGGCGCAGCACCGGCGTGTTCCCCTCCCGGAGGCATGATCCCCAAAGCGGACAAAGCGGTATTATATCCCGCCCTCCCGGCAATGACGGCATCTACCGCCGTATCAAGGCTCTCATAATCGATCAAAAAACCCTCAAACGGGCCGGTATCTTCAAGTTTTTCCCCGAATCCAAGATACCAGTTCTCATCATGCGGGGTTATCTTTTTCAGAAAACTGTCAAACCCGAATATCCGGGACTGGCTCTTATTCCTGTCTTTGTAAGCGTTTACTGACCCCGGGGGATATCCGTAAAACAGTCCAGCTATATCATTATTTGTAAACGCAAGCGCCTGCATAAACCTGTGCACATCATTATCATCCATATTCGAGCTGACAAAAAGGTCGTCGCCGGTTTCGCCCCCCAGCTCACTGTTTAACCTGTCCCTGTAGGTATCAAGTACCTTCCGTACCTCTTTTACATTGTATACACCGGCCTCCGCTACCGTATCAGTCCTTACAGTCCTGATGCCGATCTTCCGCAATACATCGTCGGTTATGATGCGGTTAACGCTTAATCTGGCGTAGGGTTTACCACCGCCTATAACAGAAGCGAACATGAACACATCCGCGGGAAAAACCGGGTTGAAAGTAGCCGGGGCCATCATCGCCCTCAACTTTTCCATATCCTCATCCGTCAGGTTCCGCTTTATTTCCGATATTCTTTCCGCGTTTGTCTCTCCGGAAGTCGCGGATATCCTGCCGGCTATCTCTTCGATCCTGGAAGCGGATATCCTGGAAAGCGCGCGCTCAAGACCGCGTTCTTTCCGCTTCATCATGGCCCTGTCACTTTCGACGACTAATGTCTCCACTCTTTGTTTGACCATGCTCATCATACTTATCAATTCTATTCCGGACATCCCACTATCCACACGCTCACTTAATTTCGCGCGTATCGCCTCATCCGCGTCCCTCTCCCATGTCATGGTCCTGGGGACTTCTTTAAACACTTCGAACGCGACCGCCTCTATGACGTCTTCCCTGTCCGGGGACATCTCACCCTCACCGGCTAAGATCTGCAGTTTTTTCTTCAGATAGCTGCTGAATACTCCCGCCAGATCATTCTCGTGTGGCATCGCGGCAAGTGTCTCAAGGTACTCTCTTTCACCCGACTCAAAAGCAAGGTCAGAACTTATTTTCAGGTACACAGGAATACCCGTCTCCTCGTCAAGATAGTCCCACATGGATAATGAAGCCTGCCTGTGGCTCTTTTTTTCTATAAGCTCCTGGTATTCATGGAACAACCTGTCCGCTAAAAGTACCGGATTTTTCAGCAGATAATCATTTAAAAATTTGTGTGTTGTATAAAGGACGATCCTGCCGCCGTCCATATCCCCCACCAGAAAGTCCTGGTCCCGTACACTTGAAGCTCCATAGAAACGTGGTATACCCACAGTTGCAGTATCGACCAGCCTGATCTCAACATCTTCCTTTTCCGGAGAGCGGCCCTCCCTTTCGTAAATAATGTCCACCGCCTTAGAAAGCGTCGAGTCGACCGCGCTAAGTTCGTCTCCACGCAACAGCCCGGCCGATGCGAGTAACTTTTCCCTGAACACCGCGTCACTTCTGGTGTCCTCGTCAAAACCCGCAACACCCGGAAATTTTGAGGTTACAGAACCCGGCACCACCCTGAACAATACACCGTTACGCTCTCCGCCGATTACTGTATCCTCTGCTGTCAGTTCAAACCCCATACTTCTGGCGGTCCCCATGAAATGTTCCTTAAATTCCTGGACTTCTCTGGCATTCGCGTTCCCGCTGGGACGGCCGTGTATAAGCCCGTTCTCTTTGTCCAGTACCCTCAGTATCTCCTCCACCGCCTTTTCTCTGTCGCTTTTGCCGTATTCACTGTGCCGGCGTATAAATGTATACGAGTCGAAAAACATTATTCTCTGGATCGATCCCGTAGCGAACGGCATACTTGCGGCGGAAACATTGACAAAATCCACATTCACTACAGGTTCCGGCTCTTCTTCTGAACGTATTTTCGTTTCTAAAACTCTCATAAGTTTTTCCGGATCCTCGAAAACACCTTCCCGGGCCAGGTTCCCGGCATATTTTCTCATCCAGGTATTGGCAAAATCCACGTCACTCTGCCTTATATCTATACCAGTCACCTGTGAGATCTTATCATCGTAAATCGATTTAGCCGCTATGGAATTTATACCTGTACCGAATCCAATATCCAGGACCCGAAGCCCCCCGTCATCACCTTCGAACAATGGCCTTATAGCGTCTACGGGTTTCGTCAAAGTATAGGTCCATGCCGGGTCAAAATCAGGTAGAGGCTCTTCAATCTGAATTTCCGGATATTTTCGAACCAGATCGCCCGTACCTAAGAACAAGCCTATGTATTCGGCCAGTCCTGAAACAATATTCGCGGCAGTGACCGCGGCGAGAAAATATGATATTAAATCTATATGGGCCAGAGGTGCTGTCGATATAACGGCCGCGAGAAAAGCGGTGAAAGAAGCGGTGAAAAGATTGCCTAGAATCCCGGCTCTTGTTGGAGGCGCTCTTTCGGCCTTCACTTCACCCGTGAACATAGCGGCAAGACCGGCCCAGAAACCGCCTTTGTTCTGTCCGGCCAGTATATGTCCCAACTCATGCGACGGTGTAGCCAGAGTCATGAACAGTACGACCCGCGGGATAAGGTTATATAGCCACGCCCTTTCCCCGCTGAACATATTAGCTGCAAGCGACCTCACCCTTCCGCTTTTGAGAACACTGCGCCCCAGCATCCTCGCTCTCTTCCATGCCCCCGACCCCATACCCGGTTCGACATCGGTACCGTTAAGCGAATCATTATCGTAAACATATACACCTGTCCCCGGGTTCACGAAAAGTATCGCGTGCGCCCCTGATATTTCTCTATATATAATATCGTCCCCGGTGAAATCCTCAGTAATAACAGCGGTGGATCTGCCGGACGACCTGCCGACAATATTTCTGCCTTCTTTAAGCGGCAGTTTTTTCCCGGTCTTCATAGATACTAATCCCAGGGTGCCGTCCTCTTCCTCAAGCCGGGTCTTAAGCCTGGCAAATTGTATTTCCTGCCCCGGCTCCGCCATGCCCTTCCAGCCTTTCACTCTTGTGGCCCTGTGTCCCGAGAGGTCATAAATATCCAGCACGCCCCCCGGCCTGACCACTATGGATGTATGAAAAGGCGCTATTTTATCAAAAATCTCAGCTCCCACATGTTTAGCTTTTACTCTGATATGCGCGGCGGGCGACCTGCCTATAACGGTTTCATCCGGCAACAGCTGTATCTCCCGGCCGTTCGGGAAGACTATTTTGAACCACTCATCATCTTCCTCTCCGAACATCCTGTCAACTTTGACTTTTGCTCCCGCTATGCTGATAAATTGTCCGGGGAAGACTGAACCGGCATACCGCCCTTCCGAAGCTCTTATGGCCCGGGGTCTTTTGAGGTTTTTCACGACCTTAACCGCGTGTATGTTCACGGTCATACTGGCGGCGAAAAATGACAGGAGACCGTAAATACCCAGGCTTGTGACCTCTCCAAAAGCCGCGCCCGCTACAATAAGCCCACCCGATACCAGTTTCCCGATTTTGACATATTTTCTGAACCGTTTGTTCCCGCTCAGGTTCAGTTCTTTTTCCATGTCGCTTACGGTATTAACGACTACATGTATTATATAGAACAATAACAGGGGATTGACAAATCCCGCCAGATGTAAAACCCCGGCGACACCGGTAAACATCGATATTATAAACGCGAGAGGCCTGTCTTCATCTTCATGCAGTCCGTAAAAAAGAAGTCCGGTAAAAGCGTAAGCTATCAACCCCAGTACGGGAGAATACAACGCCACGGCATAAGAAAACCCCCTGAAAATGATCTCTTCAAACAATGGGCCCAACACAAACCTGTACCATTCGGCTCTTTCGGTCTTTCTTATGATGTTGTACGCCCTTGTACCGGAAAACCCCGGTATGAGCTTCTTAAGATGCTCCGACCATCTGATAAGACCGGCAGGCGCGGGTTCCAATCCTATCTCCGCGTCCATGGTCCTTGTATAATTTATCCCGTCAAGGACACCCCGCATACCTTCGACCTGGCCTTTCTGGAAAAGCGTGAGCTTGTCCGAGATGGCCGCCCCGAAACGGTGTATACGCGCCGCGGCTTTACCGGCTAATGCCAGACCGGCCATACCGGTACCGTCCCGGACATTGACATACCGCCCGAGCCCCTCCTCAAATTTAGCCGCTGACCAGTCGAAGACCGTTTTAACAGTCTCTTTCTCCGCCAGTTCGTATTTCAGCTTGATCAGTTTTATATATTGCGCACCGCGTAATCTTTTCTTGAGGTTTTCTATCCTGTGTACAGCGGCATGCGCGTAGACCAGTCCTTCTTCTACATTGTTTTTGTCCCATAGTTCCATCCCCTGACTGTAAAGGCGTAACGCGTCATCAAAAAGCGCATTCATGGTTTCCACATCATCCGCTTCCCGCGGTTCGTAAACCATGGGTTCCATACTGATGCTGGCTGATGCCGCTCCTCCGGCGCCTTCAGAGACCGTTATTTTCCGTATACTGACACTCCGGGCCAAAGTCCTTGCCATCCCCGCCAGGACGTATATAAGCAGAAAAGCCGGCATCACTTTAAAGATAAGACCCCCTAACATACCCGTGGCAGTACGGGCAAACACCCCCATGACTTTATCCCTGAGTACCGGTGCGGCTTCCACACTTGATAGAACAGGTTCCGTTTTTTCATCCGGTGCACGGATTTCTTCGGCTTGCTCACCGGATGTTTTTTCGGTTTCGGCTCGGGCCACCCTTATCTGGCCGTGTTTGAGTTCTTCCTCGTACAATAAAGCCGCCAGACGTCTTCTCATATACCGACCCACATATTCGCCCGCATCATTAATGATTCTTCCTTTTTTATCCTTACTTTTCGGGAGGGCCTCTACAAATCCTTTAAAACTGGTTGCGTTCTTATTAGCGGCTCTTTCGACATCTTTCTGGCCAGCGTTGTACCAGGCCGCAAGAATAACCTCTGTATTAAGGTCGTGCCCGTTAATCACCGGCAGGCCAAAATCATATTTCAACTTCCCTATCTTTTTACGAAAATTTATTGTGTTAAGATTTAATGCACTTAAACCTACACTTAACCGGGCATTGGTTTCCGGGTCATCGATATTTCTGATAAGCTTCCGCAAGTTCTCGGGTGTTTCGAACATATTAACAAGTATGTTCCTTTTACTCATATCGAAACTTGATTTGAGAACACCGGTTTGCCTTATCTCGATTTCCCATTTCTCCCATTTTTGAAGAATACTTCCGAAAGCTCCCGGCATAACCTGATGATATCCCCTGGCGCCGGCTTTCGATCTGATCACTTCACTTATATCATCATCAGCCTCTGTCAAACGTATTGTCTTTGTAAATTCGGAAAGGATATTTATTTGTCGTTCAGCATCGGCCATTCCCTCGAACATCCCGGTCTCTTTCCACAAAGAACGGTACATCTCCGTATCCAGATGCTCCTGGGCAAAACCCTCTATCAGCATCTGTTCATACTTATCCGGTGTAAAAAAACTTTTCGGCATTTCGGTGAAATCCGCGATAGCCGAGGGGACAACCGGGGTACCGGCCGGCATCCCGGAAAGATCAGAGACCGAAGCTTTGGCCGGCGCGGAGAAACTTATGATCACCGCTGCGGCTAACGCAATAACGATACGTTTGACCCTTTCGGAAAAAACGAAATCTACCGCTCTGAAAACCTTATACAGTTCTGAAAGAGCGGCATACGATAAGATCAAAAAACCTCCCAGGACCATGGCCGATTCCGCATAATTTATACCCGCCAATATTACAGATATTCCTGATGCCAGTGCCGCCGCCTGTAAGGTTCTGCCGCTGCCGGAAGGCGGGCCGCGCGGGATATCCGGACCGGGGCCTTCGGGTTCAACTTCTTTTTCTTCGGCGATCATCCGCAAAGCGGCATACACAGCTGGCAACAGCGACTGTTCCTTTACAAAGGTCTCCACAAACCTGTTCCTCAATCTCTGCGAATCCCCGGCACGTTCACTTAAAGCGAATGCTATGCCGGAAATAACTGCAGCTGTCCTCCCGATAGCCAATCCTTCCGGCTCAATGCTGTTCACAAAACCCGCAAGAGAAGTTCCATCTTCGACGCCGGCTCTTGTCATTTCATAAGCGGCATCGAAATCTTCCTGGCCCTCCACACGCTTTTGCGATAACCGCTTTTCTTCGATTTCTCTGAACTTTTCCACTATGTGATATACCGCTATAAGTGAAAAACGCGGACCGCCCCTGAACCTGACATCGCCTTCGGGATCAAGGTTGAACAATATATGTCCGGAACGGCTGCTATGAATACTGAATCCTTCATCCTCGAGAGCGGTTATCATCTTCTTCCTGCCGCTCTCCTCCGCCATCTCCTCGGCTATCTCCCTGTTTCTTTTCTGATACTCGGAATATTTTGACAGATATTCTTCCGGCCGGAAATGTTCATGGTTGATTATACCTACCAGGTCATTAAGCAGGACCACCAGGCTTATCATCCTTCCGAAATTATCCAGATTTTCACCCGGCGGCACAATGTCAGAAACGTGTTTCAGTAAAGCCGTATATTTGTCAAACAGATGCTCCTCATACGGATAACCCGCCTCCATGGTCTTGTCTAAAGGCGTGATCTTTATCCCGGCAAAAGTACCCAGATAGACCGGAACCATCCTGGGTTCCGCTTCATGCATATATTTTCTTTTTTCATAAACAACAAACGCTTCCAGCCCTTCCAGCATATCCGCCGAACCCGCTATCAGTAATCCGCCTACCTTCAGGTTCCTGCCGAGATCTTTAACAGCCTGATCGACCTCGTTCTTCCTGTAATGAACCATCACGTTAAACGCGCGTATAAGATCGAATTTCTCATGATAGCCGAAATCGAATCCTCCCTTTATCACTTCCATGTTCCGGGCGCTGTACCTCTGCATCGGCCTTTCCAGAAGAATATTACCCTTATCCGTTTCCGCCTTCGCCTTCCCGGGATCCAGCAACCTCTTCAGCGCTTCGGCAGCATATTCGATCTCGTAACCGGTCAACTTATTCGCACGGTCCTCATGCCCGCCCATGAACCTGCCGTTTTTATCGAAATATACGTAATACGGCCCGTCCGCATCAGGGCTGTCTTTTAGAAGACCTCTTTCATCTGAATGTATTTCCATCATATAAGAGGGGATCGTTATATTGACGCCTACCACTCTGCCTCTGTCTCCCAGCATATGAGCCAGTTCAAAAGTGGTCACGGGAGTCGAGCCTACCCCGACATCTCCGACAAGCCATTCTCCCTGCGGACGCCGTTTTTCAAGCATCTCCGTTATCAGGTGGTCGATATTCGATAACCGGGTGGGCATAGTCGCCATCGACACAAAGTTCGATTGTAAATTCGCCAGTGAATGAAAACGTGCGGCAGTATTTTCCGCATCAGGGTTGGTCCTGATCCAGTCACGCAGCATATTTTTGGCGTACCTTCTTTCCTCTTCCGAAAGATCGGCCCAGACCGACCATCTCTCTTTCCCGACTAACTCAAGGGCTTTGACCTGCCACAATGACAACTCTATAAGTTCATGCCTGATCAGTCCGTCCAGGTCCTCTTCCCCTACATCCAAATGGGCCCCGCCGACTACATAGGCCTGATCGCGTTCTATGCCCGCGTGTCCGTGCTGACGCGATAATAACTTCACATCCCTGATAGATATCCCGGAAAGCTCATCTTCAGTAAAAAAGTGCGCGGCAAGATCAAGAAGGTTTCGTGTTTCCTCGCCGCCCATGACCCTGACATTCCTGCCCATGATCTCTTTTGTCTCAAAATATCCCGCTCCCATAGCGCGTCCTATTATTTTATTGACCAGATCATGCGGCGCGCCGTTCACCCCGATATCGGCGATATTAATGTCCGTACCGGCATCTCCCCTTATATCCCCGGCCCCGGGTCCCGGCATATCGAATTGTCTGCTTGTTACCTCACACCATTTCCCGGAACCGTCACCTGAATATTCAACCTTGAACCCTCTTCTCTCAAACATTCCGCCGTACCGCTCATCGAATCGCGTATTTTTCATAACGGGACTTATAAACTGAGCCGGATCTATCTCAACATCCCTTATATCTGCACCTACCATGACAGCGTGCCTGAACACGGCTCCCCCCACATCCGCACCTCTTAGATCCGCCTGTTCAAAAGAAGTGTTCAGAAACTCCGTATTTTCAAGGTACGTATTTTTCATATCCGCTGACGCAAAATTACAATTTACTATTTTTCCTCCGGTGATCCGCGCGGAGATCATGCTCGACAGCTCAAGATTGACGTTCTCTAATGCGACACCTTCCATCGCGGCACCATCCAGGACCGCCCCGTAAAGCGACCCGCCCATCATAGAGGCATTCGTCATGCCGGCTTTCTCAAGATCAGACCAGTACAGGGAAACCGACTCGAATCTTGTATTTTCAAGCTCCGCATTATTGAAAATATACCCTTCGAGGGACGCTCCTATTATCAGCTGGCCTCCCGGCGTATCCAGCAATCGTCTGTCCGTAGTCTCATCTTCCCGCAATAATGACCAGTCAATAATTTTTACATCCTCGACCTCACCTCCAGAAGAGACTTTAAGCATGATATTCCCGCTATGAAGATGGCCGTGCGCAAACCAGGCCCCGCCGTATCTGAAACTTTTCGATACGGCATTTATTATGCCGGACCTCACCGGGCCGGATAAAACATTGTGTTTCAAATATTCGCGCAGGGATATATAGCCCAGGGGCATGAGATTAAGCTCAAAAACCCTTCCGTCCTTTAAAAATGTAGGACACAACCATGGGTTATCCTTCACTTCAGGTAAATCAAAGAACTTTCTGGCGGCGGCGTAATCCCGTATATTCTTCTCTATGACTTGCATACGGTCATCCCTCTCATCATACTGGTAAAGTGCCAGCACAGAACGCCCTTTAGCCGCCTGCAGTTCAGGGGGCAGGTACTGTACCTGTTTAAAACCGTCCACCCCGGAAGAATCGAAAGCCTTTTTAATCGAAGCTAATCTGTTACCCAACCCCCCAAGCCCCCACAGGTCGACCCCCGTTATTCCCGGATTTTCTTCGCCGGAGACAAACCTCACAGACCCCAACTGTTCCGGTGTCAGGTCTTTTTCATCATATTTCGTATGTTCGTCGAACATGGCGCCTCTCAGGTCCGCGCCTCTCAGATCCACACCTCTCAGATCCACACCTCTCAGATCCGCGTTTCTTAAGACGGTATCCCTCATCCCCGCTCCGTTGAGATTTACGTGATTTAAAAGTGTTTCTGAGAAATCGGATCCGGTAAACATCGAATCTCGATTGAACCTGGCTCCTCTGAGATCCGATCCGTCAAAATGCGCAAAACATATGCTGGCGCCTTCGAAATTCACATCTCTCAGGTCACACCTGTTCAACCACACATTTCCCTCGGGATCCGTATCGCCTCGCGGGTCCATCCAGAAAGTCCCGCCGAAATTCGAGCCGCGCAGATCAGAAAACGAGAAACTTGCTCCTTCGATATTCAATCCTGAAAAATCCGAATCCTGAAGATATGACCAGACAAATCTGGCTGATCTCATATCAGATCCCTTGAAATCCGCGCCTTGCAGCTCGACTGCTTCAAAATACCGTTTTCTTGTTTCTATTCCGTCTAACCCGGGGGTAAAAACAGTCCGGGGCACTTCACGTACCAGGCGCCAATCTATAAATTTCACGTCACGTAATCTCCCGTTCTCGACATTGACGAGTATATTTTTCTCATGCGGGTGGTTATGGGAAAACCAGCTGCCATCTCCCGGCTTAAAGGCCCTTATCATTGCGGCCCGGATCATCTCTCTGTTGCCGGGATCAAAACGGATATCTTGAGACATCAAAGCATCCCATAAAGTCGTGTACCCGAATGCCGCGGGACGCATATCCAGCTCATAAACGTGCTCATCATCACCTTCAATAAAATAAGTAGGACAACAGACCGGGGATCTGGTCCTTAGAAATTCCCGTATAGTATTTATATTATTAACTTTTTTTCTGATAAATCTTATACCCGAACTATGCACATAAACACCTTCAACAAAACCTTTGTCACCTGTAATGTCTTCGTCATATCCCTGTGCTCTACTGAAATTCCTCATCCCATTCGTCAGGTCAGAGACCGCGTTTAACACCTGTTCATTTTCCCATAAATCAAATTTATCCCCGGGTTCTCTTTCCATCTCCGGTATCGTTGTCTTTATGTCCGGGAAAAACCTGTCCGCGAGCTTCATGAACTCTTCTTTATGAGCGTCATCAAGCAGGCTGGCCGAGATAACTCCCATGACATATGCCTTGGCGGATGCCGGACTCGCGCCCTTTCTTCTCAAAGCGGCGTCTACACTATCGGCTATAAGCAGGAACATCCCGCCGGAAGTCATCTCTTTGATCTTCTCATAACGGGCGCCCAGTTTATCCTTCCATCCAGCGGCTTTATCGGGTTCCTCAAAATCGTCCCCGAGCATCCTGTATATCTTCCAGTTCTCCGGGGGGCCGCTTCTATCCACATACAACACAGCCGGGTCTTCCCCGTAAAGGTTTATCCTGTGATGCTGTATTACCATATTTATTATATTTTCGGGCACATGCGCCTCGGCAAGGATCTGCGCGCTCCACAAAGAATGCGCGTCCCACAGATCCGCCATGGTGTCCATACCCACATCATAATGTCTTAATGTAAAAGGATTGGTAATACTGCTCAACTCGGTTTTAAGCCTGTCCTTTTCACCCGGCGCCAGGTCTTTATCGCTTACCGAATCAATAAACACCGTTATAGGGGTATGTTTACCGATACCTTTTTTCGCCCGTTCCTCGGCCGGCACCTCCAGCCCGAATATCCTTGAAACAAAGTTTATACCCTCATCAGTGGCGATCCTGTGCGCTTCCTCTTCCGCCCTTACAATGGACGGTATGGTCTCTCCCACGGGCCCGGCTTTTCCTATATCATGCACTAATGCCGCGATCAAGAGGTCCCTGTTCCCGGGGTCTATCCTCTGTTCAAGTAAAAGTCTCATCACCGGCATAGTATCGGCGGTCTCCCCTCCGAAAACCGTGATCTGCGCAAGTTTCAGCGCGATGAAGTCCACATTTGCTCCGTTTCTGTCCAACCCAAGATCCGCCAGTTCTTTCCTGATAGCCTGATAGTTTCTTTGTATCTCTCTCTCCTCACTTTCTCTTATCCCCAGCATCCCCATTATCCTGTCAGCCAGCGTGCCGACCGGTTCCCCGTCATCACCGCCGTTAAATGCACTTATACGATACGCTTTAAACTCACCCGCAGGCGATCCTGTCGATGTCACATTATCATCGACAAGCAGGTCATAGCCCAGCAAAGCGACGTCCTTCTGCGGCAGGGATTCACCTTTTACATCCCTGCCATAGGCGGATCCCAGTTCATCATGCACAGCATCGGGCCGCATCCCCCAGGTCATATAATTCTCCTGTGTGATCACCAGGTCAAATTGCCTCGCCATATCGGGATATTTTTGAAAAAATCTCGCGACTTTCCGCCTGTCGGAGAAAGACCACATCACCAGCCTGATGCCGTTATCCCTGAGCAGCCTGAGCTGTTCTTCGATCCCCGGCCTGAGGACATAACCTTCGCGTGTTCCCGTGAAAAAGGCCAGCGTCTCATCAAGATCAAAGACCACTGTCCGCACGGTCCTTGCACGCTCGGCCCTGATAAACCTGGGATCATAGATACGCGGATACGCGAGAAACGGGACCCTTTCGGATCTTTCTATATGCAAAGCAGCGGCCTTCACAGCCTCTTCCAGCCTGGAGAACTGCTCTTCCTTTGAGCTCTGTCCTTTTATTCCCGTGAATTTCAGACGTTCTCTCTGTGGATCGAACTCAAAAGCACCTAACAGATAGTCCGTTCCTCCCCTGGCGCCCGCCATAGTGGAATACGCCCCGGCATCCGATTGATACAGAGCCGTTAATGCCAGTAAATAATCTTCCGGGGACATATCCAGCTCATCGGCGCGTCTTACTATCTCATCTGTGGCCGTCCTTATGGATTCATCGTAACCTTTTGACCGCATAAACCTGTCGATCACAGCTTCACCTGTTATAAAAGAAATTGCTGCATCTATCTGATCCGGGGGGAACGGCAGGTCCTTCCTGATGCTTTCCAGTATCTCGACCGTCCGGGCATGTTGTTCATTGACATCCCCTTCCATTATAGCGCGCGGCTTACCTATATCGTGCAGGGCCATGATGACTCTCATAAGCCCCCTGTCCAGAGGCAGGGGCACATCGTTTCCTGCAAAATATTTTTCGAACAGGTTCAACGCCCGTAAAGTATGCGTTTTAAGGGAATCACCCTCTGCTACCGGAACATCCCATGAACCGGACCGTAGCTCCCGGGCCTCCGGATGTCTGCTCAATATCTCTATAAGGATCGCGGGCGTATATTTACCGGCACTTAAAGCATCAATAAGAGCCGACATCCATCTGCCGCGGGAAACAGCCTGATCCTGGGATTCGCGGCGCACGGCCTCCCTCCAACCGGCACTTTCACTGCTTACCCTGCCCCAGGGTTTGTCTTTACCGGTATCTCCCACAGTGATCAGAGGTAAGTCTTTTTCGGCGGCAAAATCCGTGAACACTTCACATCCGGGCGTGTCTTCTCCCATGACGACCCCGACGATCTCCGTACCCAGGCCATCGCACAACAGTTCATTCCAGCCGGTATAACCCGGTGCCTGCAGGATATCATATGCCGCCGGTAACGGGGCCCGCTTTCTCATTTCACGGTATTTATCTATTTCTTCACGGCTCCTGTGCTCTCTGTCACCCCATTGTCCCGCGGCGCGTCCCCCGGTCCCCCCGTCGGCATGGTAAGCGCCAAGTATATACTCTTCCGGCACTTTCAATAATAAAAGAGCGTACCCTTTTTTGCGCAAGAAATGATCTCCACCGAGAAATATATCGGTATGGTCCATATTCTGGTCCCTGACGATAAGCGCGCCTGATAACAATACATCGGCGGGTTTTTCTTCAAGATTTTTCCGAAGTTCTGAAAGATCATCCGCTTTCATAAGATGCGTGATATATTTGAAATTATGGCCGTCATGTTCCCGGGGATCAGTCGTGGAATATGAAAAGAACCTCTCAGCTTCCTGCCTTACGGCTTCGTACTCGGACCGTGTGAAAAGGCGCACCGCTCTTGTGCGCTCCGGGCTTACCGGCAGATCCCGTATCAGGGTATTTAATACTACGAACTGGATGCCCTCATCGGTATCCTTGTGGAATTCTCCCAGTATCGCTGTAAATGCCGGATTATCCAGCTTTTCGTGCCTGAGGAGGTGATACAGCAGTTCGAGCGCCCTCATCCTGGTCATGGGATTAGACGCCTGTATGGCCTCCCCTATATCGAATTTACCGGTATCGAAATAACCCCCGCTTATTCCTTCCCAGGGGGTAAATTCGAAACGGACATTCAGTTCCTCCAGCCATCCGGAAAAATACGGGAGTACCCTTTCATCCCTGGGATCCAGAAAAACGTTCCCGTTCTTGTCATAACCTATCGGGGCTCCTATTTCTCTTTGTATATCACGCGCTATCCTGTTGAGCGCTATATCGGCCGCGAAATCGTTCAAACGGTACGAGTTGTCACCTATTGACGACAGGTCTATGCCCTTCGAATCATATTTTGTCATACCATTTCTCGACATGATATACATGGCGGTGGACCTGCCTACATTCCCGTAAAATTCGGATTTCACGTCGTCCCACGCGGGGACGGCTTCATCCTGGCCGGGATGATTGTGTATATCTATATCGAATAAATACATTGGACCGGCCGCGCCGGTATTCACCGACGCCGGATCTTTTCGGCCCCTCACGATAACCCAGGTATCGGTACCTCTCACATGAAGAATATCCACCTCAAAATCGAGCTCCACAATAATATCATGCTGTCTGAGAAGCGTTTCCCAACCGAACCCTTTCTCAAGGCGCATCACCGTATCCGGCGGCGCTGACCTCAAATACTCCACCGTTTCACGCAGGGGCATCGCTTTAAGAACGGATAATTTTTTATGCAGTTTTATCCTTTCACCCGCGATATAAGTACTGAACGCCGCCCTTGCCCGGTTTACGAGATCTTCTCTCAGCAGGACAGGTTCCAGTAAACCCGGCCTGGACTCAAGCTGAAGCCTCTCCGCGTATTCGGTCACAAACGCTTCCTCAAAGTTTTCCGTATCCCGCGGAGACACCATGAGTCCGTCCCTGTCCATAGCCAGTGACCTTTCACCATACCTTATAATGAGGCCTTTACCACGTTCAGCGGCCGCTCTCCATCTCGCGTGCATCCCGAAGATCACCCGGCTTTTTTCACCATACGCAAGATCGTTTATTTCGTTGAGAAAACTGGCTATCGCAATGGAAGAAGTAAACAATTTTTCGACTTTCTCCGTAAACCCGCCGTTGTCTCCCGACAATAACCTGAAATACGGTGTTTCGTATTCGTCTTCATTCTTGAAATCGGGAGTGATGGAAACGTATGAGATATCCTCCTTTTTAAAAAGTCCCAGTAAGTTTTCCGAATGAAAACCCCCGGTTATTACAACGGCGACCTTCTGGATCCCCCCGTTATTATCCCGCACCTCCGAAAACCTTATATTGTCCATAAAGGCTTCGTCCCTCTTGAACGAAAACCTGTAAAAACCGTCCATCTTCCGGCGGAACCGGTCCAGCACCATTATGTCACCGGTATCGCCGGGGCCCACGCTGAACCCCGGACTTTCGCGTTTAAGAAAATCCCTGTATTTCACGGCGTTGAACGCGTCTTCGTTTTCCTTATAATACCGGTATTCATCCACCGTCATCGTCACATCGAACAGGTTTTTGAGCACTATAAGGTTCCTGGAAAGGCTGTCCAGTTCTCTCTGTTTATCGTTTTCGTAATACAGCTCCTTGATCCTTTTTTCCAGGTTGTCCAGCTCCTTCATCAGGACTTTTTTGTCTACGGTATTGTAATCATACAGGTAATCGATGTATTTCCTGAGGTCAGGAAGCGTCTCCATATCGATGCCGGCGATATAGGCTTTTCTTATAAGATATGAATAAAAATCTTCCGCCTTTATTATCTCTTTCTTGAACTGCACGGTCTTTATTACAAGCCGTTCGATCTCGTACTCTGACAGGCTCTTCTGCAAAAGGTCTATAAGGCTGTCCCTTTCCTTATTGGCCCTTGTGAAATCTATTTCCTTTTCCTGTTCCAGTGTCTGCCGCAGAAGATACACATTGGGGAATCCCTCATCCAGGGCTATGTTCTCATCCATGGCATACCCTATTAAATATGTCACATATTCCT
>Ga0272443_10001150_pt1 | contig 41339 bp, 53 predicted proteins | sample SSMAcet12_FD_193581 | JGI IMG/M metagenome (GOLD analysis project Ga0272443, IMG submission 193581) | Marine sediment archaeal communities from Little Sippewissett salt marsh, Falmouth, MA, United States - SSM-Acet-12 | ecosystem: Environmental > Aquatic > Marine > Wetlands > Sediment ...
CCAACATAGTTCCTGCTATACCTTTTGTAAGAATATTAGCATTCCTGCCTCTTGATCCATTTCCTTTTTCTCCCATAAAAATCAAATCCATTAAGAATATTTAAGGATTATTGTAATCAACCTCTACCTTCCACAATAGAGGTCTTTAAATAGACAAGAGCAATTAGATATAGAATAGATACAAGTGTCAGCACCACGATTCTGGCAAAACCCTAGCAGCTTCGGCGTGGGCGTTCGGATAACTTATCGGTTTCTTGGGGTGTAAATGTTGTCAACATTTGTTCAAGGATTAAGCAAAATTACAATTAGAAATATTTTATAAAGTAAATTTTCTTAGTATCTTTATGAAGAGGTTATTTTATTCTATTTTAAAAGGACGTAATGAAGAGTGGTACAAGAAGATTAATGGAAGATTTAAGAATAAAATAAAATTAATTTATTTAGATCCGCCATATAACACTAAACGAAATCGGGGGGCAAGAAAAAGTTATAATGATAAAAATATTGATTGGGAATCTACTATTGAGCAAATATTAAAACAATCTTATGATTATCTAAGAGATGATGGTTTTTTAGCAATTTCAATTAACCAAACTGAACTCTTTAACCTTCAACGTATTTTAAATAATATTTTTAATCAAAATGGTAGATGCTTTGTAGGATTATTTCCTATTAAAATAAGACATAAAGATAGACAACTGATGATTGGGGCAACATTTCATAATGTTTATGAATATCTTTTGATATATCGTAAAAATCCAAAATCTAAATTCATTATGTCGCAAATTGATCCAAAAATGAAGGATTACGTATATTCTATAAAAATAAAAGAGAATAAACCTAAAATAGGAAAAATTTCTGGGAAAAAAATAGAGATTTATTCCTCAAACCAATATGAAATTGTTAAGAAAAAACCTTCAAAGAATAATTTTAGGAGGTACTTAATTTCTGGAAAAATAGCTACTGCCAATTGGTCTGGAGAATTTTTTGAAAAACACTTAAAAAAATTCCCCAATCAAACATTGATTAAGGTATATGGATTAGAAAATCATGGTAAGGGGTTTAGATGGTTTGAAACAAAAGATACAAAAAGAAAAAGTGGGATTTACTTTCAGTCATTTAATGCCGGAGGAAGACCAAAACAAGTATCTAATGATGAATTTGACTATACAGATGACATCACCTACATTTATCGGGAAGGGGGTAAGGGGATAGACTTTAAAGATTCAAAGAAACCCGAAAAGATGATGCAAAGATTAATTGAAATAACCACAAAAGAGGGGGATATAGTATTTGATTTATTTGGAGGTAGTGGTACAACAATAGCTTGCTGTGTAAAAAAGGGAAGAAGTTGTATTACAATTGAAAAAGAAAAGGAAAATGTAGAGATAATTAAGAAAAGATTAAACAACTTAAGAGATGGGAAAGACTTAGAAAAAGTAGGACATAAATTTAAATATAAATGTTTAAGAATATAAAGTTCCTCTAATTTAAAATGGTATCATTTCAACTTACAGAGAAGAAAATCCATCAAATTTTAGTTTCAGAGTTTACTTATGAAATTCCAAAATTTCAGAGAGAGTATAGTTGGGAAAAGGATGAAATAAACCAATTTTTAGAAGATATATTTTTAATGATGGAAAGAATAAATGATTTTAATAATATTGATGAAGATTACTTCCTTGGTTCATTGGTTGTTATTGAAGATCCAAAAGACGCCAAAAATAGAATAGTTATAGATGGGCAACAAAGACTTACTACAATAATGATTTTACTTAATGTTTTAAAGGAAAAGTTTAAAATACCTCCCAATAAAAAAGACATACAAAGATATCTATATGCAGATATTCAAAAAGAGAAATATAGATTAAAATTGAATAGAACTAATCGAGAATTTTTTACAAGATTTATCCAATCATTTAATAGCGATGTTCATAAAGAAAGATTAAACAAGGAATTAAAAGCTTCATCAAATTCGAATAAATTAATTTTTAAGGCATACGAACAATTATCTAAACAAATAGAAGAAAGAATAAAGGAGAAGAAGATAGAAAAAAAAGAAAGAGAGAATTTTTTACTAAAGATTCTAAATACTCTAAAAGATTCCTTTACGGTTGTAGAGATGTCTGCTACTACCATTCAAGATTCTAGTTTAATTTTTGAGACATTAAATACTAGAAGTAAGAAATTGCAACTATATGAATTAATCAAAAACCACATATTTGGAAGAATGAAAACGAAAAAAGAAGACATTGAAGGTTTCTGGTCTAAAATTCTTGAAAAATATTATGAAGGACTTTCACGTAATTTTAGTTCAAGTTTCACAACCAATTACTCATTGATAAAAGGGGATAATGCCATTTTTTATCATTTTATTAAAAATTTTAAAGAAATAAATGAACTGGATTCAAAAAAGACATATTATGAATATTCCCTTAATCTAAGACAGGATATTGAAATTTTATATAATATGAAAAAACCTACAATTGAATTTTTTAAAAAAGAAAAATATGTAAAAGACTTAAGTTTAATAAGATCGTTTAAGGTTGAACAAGCTTATTGGGTTCTATTGGCTTCTTATAAAAAGGAATTTCAATTTGAAAAAATTCTTTCAATCATAAAAAGATTTATATTCAAAAACAAATTTTCTAAAAATCTCCCTTATAATAGCAGACCAATTTTAGCAAGGATTGCAAATAAAATTATCCTAGGAGATTATTCAAATACGGAACATTTAGAAGATATTAAAAAACAATTAGATTCTCTATCATCTTCCTTAGAAAAAATAAAAATAAACTTCCTTGAAGATTCCCTATCCAATACTTTACTAAAAACCCTAATGTTAGAATTAAATAAAGAAGACAATTCTAAATTAAAATTAGAACATATTTATTCTAAAAATAACAGTTCTAGCAATTTTAGGAAAAAATTTAAAGCAATAAACAAAAAAAGAAAATTTGAGATTAATTCGATTGGAAATTGCACTTTACTTACTACAAAAGGAAACAGAGAAGCATCTGATAAAGATTTTGATGAAAAAATAAAGATATATGATAGAGAAAAAGAAAAGATAATCTCTACTAACAAAAAATTATGCGAATTATATAAAAAATATAATGAATTTAATAACAATCTTTTAGAAGAATATGAACAATTCATATGGGAAAAGATATCAGAACTATTTAATTTAGAAAATTAACTAAATTTTATAATATATTGCAAATGGTAGAAATAATAACAAGAGTTAATTCTTGCATTGATAGATTATATGATAAAGATAACATCTTATTCAAAAAGAATGAAATGAAAGGAGTATGCGAAAGATGCCTAGTATTTAGGCTGGCTAATTACTTACAAGAAGAATTTAAAAGTTATTTTGTTGACTGCGATTATAATAGTTCTTTTGCTGGAAATATCTCATTAAGTGGAAAAGCCCTAAAAAATTCTCAAGGAAAAGAAGTTAAACGTTTTGTGGATATAATCATTCATAAGAGAGAAGCTGAAGGGTCTGATTTTATTTGTTTTGAAATAAAAAAATGGAACAATTGTACTGAAAAAGCAATCAAAAAGGATAAAGATAATCTAAAAGATCTTACTTCAAGATATGGGTATAAATATGGGTTTCACATTATTCTAGGTAAAACAAGGGATTCCGTAAAAATAGAATCATTCTCAAATAGAAAATCTATTTGACTTGTCTATTTTGATTAATTATATCTAATATCATTTCTTTATAGTTTTGAAAAGTTTTCATTGTTAGCTTAAAAACAAGTCCATCAAGTATAATTTTTACTAATTGCTCCGCACCCAGAGATTTAAATTCAATTATTTGGAGATTTTTATCTTTCTCCCTATATCCCCACAATAAACTTTTTAATTCTGATGCTTGTTTTGAAGTTATCTCAAATTCTTCGTTATTTATCTTTACCTTTTTCATAATCATCTATAAAAAGGTTTATTAATAAATATTTTTATTGACTCTTCGCATAAGTAGTCCACAAGTATTAAAAAGAAAATCGGTCTTTACACAATATTAAATATGGAGACAAAAGATTAGACAAAAACTCCCAAAGAATTAGACATTTTTTCCGAGTCCTCGGCGTGGGCGTTTACTCCCTAATTGGGCGTATTATTTCTATAGTTTTTTAAAGAATATTTTGTTATAATTTAAACGTGGAAAAAAGAGTAGATTTTAACCAAAAACTTGAACCAAAAGGGAATAAAATTCTTCATGGAGCAGGACAAAGTCCAGAACAATTTAAGAAATATTGGAAGGCTGTTGAAAACTATAAACCAGCAATATATATGGAATATGTGAGAATTGATGAGATTAAGAAGAAACTAGGAAAAAAGATTAAAAAAATGTTAAATATTTCTGAGGATTTAATTCCTCAAATAGGATTGAATCTAAAATCAAAGACAAAGGGAGCAATATGCAAAGAAGTTGCAAATGGTAAATATGATTCTGAAATAATTCACTTAATAAAAAAATTAAAAAAATTAAAGGGGTCATTTGTTAGAATTGGGTATGAATTTGATCATGCAAAGAGATATAATCCAAAAGAATTTGTGGGGGCATGGAAACATATAACAAATCTAATTAAAAAGAATGATGCTGAAAATATAGCAACTGTTTGGTGCGCATGTCCTTATCCTGGAACTGAAAAAGTTGAGCCATATTATCCTGGAGATGATTATGTTGATTGGTTTGGTGTAGATGTCTTTTCCACAAAAAGCTTTAAGGATAATAACAATCTTCTTGTAGAAAACTTTTTAAGATTGGCAGAGAAACATAAAAAACCCCTTATGATAGGGGAGTCTAGTCCTGCAAAAACAGGAGTTGATAAAGGTAAGGAAAGCTGGGATGAATGGTTTAAACCATATTTCGTATGGATTCATAATCATGCAATAATCAAAGCATTTTGTTACATTGATTGGGATTGGGGTAAAGATTGGAAACAACCTGAATGGTTAAATGGTAGAATAGAAGAAAACGAGGAAGTTAGAAAGAGGTATGTTAAAGAATTAAGCAAATCATTTTATCTTCATAAAAAATAAAACCTCTACTCTTAAGCATAGAGGGTTTGGCGTTTATTCTATAGTTTTTTAAAGAATATTTGATTAATGTGATTAAGAGAGGATGAAATGCTAATTTTAATTAGAGGAAATGCATGTTCGGGAAAATCAACAATAGCTGAGAAACTTAGAAATTACTTTAAAGATCTTAAGAAAACTGCAGTTATACATACTACTGTTTTTTATTGGGAAATGGTTTTCGGTGATAGTTCAGATGTTGTTATGGAAAATACTAAAAGAATTTTAGACAATTATCTTAAAAATGGCTATGATGTAATACTTGAAGGAACTTTATCAAATAGGAAAGAGGATGGAAAATTATATATAATGGATTTTTTAAAATTAGCTAAAAAATATAATGTCCCAACAAAAGAATTCTTTTTTGAAGCAGATTTATGTGAATTGGAGAAAAGAGAAAAGATTAGGAAAAAGATACCAATAAAAAGATTAAAAGAATTTTATGAAAGAACCCATCAAACAAAGAGAAAAGAGGAAATTGTTATTGATACTTCAAAAAAATCTCTTAATCAAGTTTTAAAGGAAGTTAAAAAATATTTAAAAAACTAAAATTTAGAGATAAATCTCTAAAATTAGAAAAAAAGTTGAAATAAAAAACAAACATCCACCTTAACGCCCTAAACTCTACCGGCGTGGGCGTTTACATTTTTGGCACATTGGTGGGCGTTTATTTCTTAGACATTTTCCAAATTTCTTCAAATATCTTCTTGAAAGTATTTGCTATTTTCTCGCTATAGATTAAAAGAGTAATAGCAGGTTCTTCATATAGATTAATTAAAACTTTATCCTTACCATATATTGAAATTGGTGATTGAGGAAAAAGATCAAAAACTCTTATAGAAGTTAGGGGCATTTTTTTAAAAATCTTATAGAAATCGCTCTGTTTTTCAGAGAATATAGGACGAAATCTTATTTTTTTAGCAATTCTTTTATTATTTAAATTAATCCAGAAATCATTAAACTTTTTCTCTTTTTTATGGGTAACAGACATAGCACATATTTCTTCACCTTGTTTCATTGAATCAATGGCTTCATCTACTGCTGTTTTTAATCCTTCAAATCCAATATAGGTAAGGACCTTTATCTTATTTTGTTTTTTCTCTGAAAGATTTTCCAATGAAGGCAATAAGGACTTTACTAGAGAAGTTTCTTCAGCTAATTCCTTTTTTTTATCTTCAATATAATCCAATAATCTTTTTGGAGAGGTTGCTGTGAAATGTTTCACATTATTAATAGTAGATTCACTAACAAGTCCTTTTTGTTCTAATGAATTAATGACTTCATAGATTTTCCCTGAATTTAGTTTAGATTCTTTTAGTATTTCTCCTACTTTTGAGGTTCCTATCTTCAAGAGTGCAAGATAAACTTTTGTTTCATTTTTAGTTAATCCAATTTTTTCCAAACTTTTTTCTTCCATATATCCTAGAAATAAATTACCTTTATAATTCTTTCTATTACCCCCCACATAGAGGGGGGTTATATTTAAATCTTTTCATGTAGCTACTTATCTATGGTAAATAAAGAAACAAACCAAGAAAGAAATGAGAATGAGCAGCTTAGCTGTGACTCAAAAATTAAATGCAAGGAGGTAAAAGAAAAATGAAAAGAACAGAAGATAATCAAAGAAGGCTAGAAGAGCTTCAAAATAGATTTGATTCCATTTCTGAAATTAGAGGGAGCAGAATTTTAAATAGCACCCTTGAGTTTAGAGAAAAATGGGGACATGTTTTTAACCCCAAATACGGAACAGAGTGGGATGGTGAAATTAGTAATCTATTCGTTGGACATAATAAAGCAGGTGACTACTCTGCACATGAAGAAATTGTGCGTGCAGTAAAAGATGAAATCTTACGATATTGTCATGACAATGGGTTTGAGGTTTTTGAAGATTTTTCTGGAAATCCTGCCTGTGTTGTTACAAGATGTGAAGAACACAGACCTACCGCAGTAACTTATGCTGTCACAGCTAATAGAAGCTTAGGAGGATTACAACTTTCCCTTCTAGGAGGAGGAATTGGAGATTATTCAAATTCTTTATCTTATGAATCCGGAAAAGTTTTTGTAATAGGAAAAGGATTTCCTAGAAATATACATGATAATACTTGGGGTAAAGAATTGGTAATTCCTAAAGGAGACGAAGTTATTGAACTTCCAAAATTTCCTTCAAAGAAATAAATTTTTTATTTTTGTTTTAAATCTTACTCTTGACTCTTCGCATAAGTAGTCCACAAGTATTAAAAAGAAAATCAGTTTATTGGGGAAGATTCCCTCTTAAACTCCCATTTGCCATATCCACAACATCTTGACAAGCTTTAACTAATTTAGAATTATTAGATAATATCGTGAGCACCCTCTCTCCAATCTCACCATTATAATTAACTGTTGCAATTGGTTCTACTCTTTCAGAAGCAATCCATCTCTTTTTTCTTGCAAAAAAAGGAAAAGGCCTTCTAAATGAACATTCAATCTTAATTTGATATAAAGTATACTCTTGTTCCGGAATTGCTCCAGAATCGTTTATTTCAAAAGTAGGACTTTTTTTTGTATCTCCTTGTTTAAGAAGCTGAGAATATCTTTCTCTAACTTCCTTAAGAACAGCTCTAAAAAATGTATTGCTAGTATATCCTTCTGGATTTTCTATAACTCTTTGTGCTTTAGATTTTTCTATTGTTTGTGTTTCATTCATACTATCCCCCTCCTTTTGTACATATATAAATCTTACTATAAACCTCTACTCTCAAGCATAGAGGTCTTTAAATAGACAAGAGCAATTAGATATAGAATAGATACAAGTGTCAGCACTACGATTCTGGCAAAACCCTAGCAGCTTCGGCGTGGGCGTTTATTTTCTATAGTTTTTTAAAGAATATTTGAGTATAATAAATATGAAAAAATTGATTATTAAAACAAGAACAAATTGGGAAAAGAAGTTTTATCTAAAAGTTAAGGCTACAGACGATTCTATCAAGATAATAAAGAAGATATTTAAGGATTTTGGAGATGATTATTTTATTGATATGCAAGGACAGATTAAAGGATTAACTTATGAAAAATGGAAAGATCAATGGATACCCTTAATAACAAAAAAGGTGAGTGCCGATATTATTTGTGGATGTAAGTTTATACATTTTATTTTTTATAATCTTAAAAATTTTGATTATGTTAACAAGATAATAGATAAGTATATGGAATGGGAAAATGAAAATTAGTAAAATAAAAGAAAAATTAAAAGAATTAATTAAATCTAACTCAGATTTAAGACAAGAAATTGCCGAACTTTGCTCTAATATCCTAAACAGTAACAGTAAAGAATATGACAAACTTAATATTAAAGATAAGGAATTGGTAGAGGATTTAGAAGTTATGGATGAGATAGGGGAGATTAAAGAACCAAAAATACTTCATATGACATTTAAAGAAATTGAAGAAGTTTTAAGGAGATCATATGACTCTTCGCATAAGTAGTCCACAACTATTATAAAGAAAATCCCTCTTCACAGAATATTAAAGGAAATAAATGAAAACAAATTAACGCTCAAAAGATTAGACACTTTGTGCTAGTCTCTGCAGTGGGCGTATTACCTTTTTGACTGATTCAAGGGGTTGACTTTTCTAACAAATTTTATATATGGAAAGAGTTTAATCCAAATATGGATATTGAAAAATTAAAACAAAAACTAAGCAGTTATGATAAAAAAGACATAATCATAAAGCATCATGCAGAAATAAGGGCGATTGTAAGAGATATTGATTTAGAGGAAGTTAAAGAGAACATAGTTAATCCTAAGAGATTAGTTTATGCAGAAGAACAGAAAGCACTAAAAAATACTGAGAAAAAGTATAATTGTTATTTTTCTTATTCTAAAGAGATGTGTCATAGATATGTTCTGACTGTAAATAGTAAGGTTATTATAGTCACAATCATTAAAATAAATAGAGATTGGCAAAGGATAATTGAAAGAAGATGAAAACTTTTGAATTTGATTATGATGAAGGAAATGATGACTTATTTGTATATCTTAAGAATAAAAAATCATCTGGGGCTATTGAATTAGGTAATTTTGTATTTGACTTTGATGATAAAGGGCAATTAGTGGCTTTTGAGATAATTGATGCTTCTGAAACACTCTCAAAACTTCTTTCTAAGATGTTGCAACTTAGCAAGATTAAGGAGATGAAAGCCCAGGCAGTTAATTATAGGAATATGGCTTCAATAAGAATAAGCATAGACAATGAGAATGCAACAATTGTTATCCCTCAGATAAAAAAAGAAACTAGTCCTTCTTTGAATTATTAGATAATATTAAAAAGAACAGGTTAGAGCAATAGAGAAAATAATCTATCCTGATAATCTTTCTTCTATTTCCTTATATGTCCTTTTTCCATTTTCAGTAAGAACTATGAAGTGTCTTCTTAAATCTTTTTGGTCAAGACTTATTGTAGCTAAATCTTTTTTTCTAAAGGATCTTAATGCTGTAGCTACTGTTGATTGTGCTAATAAAGGAAAAGAATTAATTACATCTTGAGGAGTAGTCTCTGTCCCTTCTCTTGAGCCCAAATAAAGAACCATATTCATTTGAAAATCTGTAATCCCTAATTTTTGAGCATATCTATCAGTAATTTGTCTTTGTCTTAAATATTCTCGTACTTTTTCTTGATTTTCCATCTAAAAAAGAATAATAGCAGATTTATAAACATTACTATTTTATGTTATTTGCTAGTAGTAACAATATAGTCTTACGATTAACTCTGCTCTCAACAATAGAGGTCTTTAAATAGAAATATTTAAATAGTATACATATGTATACATAAGTATATGGAAACAACTATTAGACTAAATACTAATGTTAAAGAGAAACTTGATTCTTTGAAAGTTCATTCTAGAGAAAGTTATAATGATGTTTTATTGAGGATGATTAATGAATGCAAGAATATGAATTTAGATGATGATAGTCTTAAAGAAACAATAGAGATTCTTGGAAGTCCTGAAACAATGAGAAATTTGGCAGAAGCATTGGAACAAATAAACAAAGGAAATTATGGTACTTCTCTTGAGGATGTTGAAAAAGAATTAGGGCTGAAAAATGTTTGATGTAAGACTTCAAGATCCTGCAAAAAAATTTCTAAAAAAACTTGAAAAGCAAGAACAAACAAGAATAATAAAAAAGTTAAAACAATTAAAAGAAAATCCTGAACTTGGAAAACCTCTTACAGGAAAGCTTTCTGGCTTGTGGAGTTTAAGGGTTGGAAAATATAGAGCATTATATCAAATTAGAAATAATGAATTATTGATTCTGATTCTTGATATTGGACATAGAAAAAACATTTATGATTAATTCCTCAGAGGTCTTTAAATAGATAAGAGCAATTAGATATAGAATAGATACAAGTGTCAGCACCATGATTCTGGCAAAACCCTAGCAGCTTCGGCGTGGGCGTTTATATTCTACAAAATATATATTGGAGTATATAGTTAGTTTTATAATATCTTAGTTCTATTTTAAGGCATGAAGATTGCAAAATCTGAATCTCTAAAGATTGCTAAGGAATATTCCTTGGGAAAAATAAAGAAATTTGAATTAATTAAAGGGGGTTGTGTTAACCATAATTATCTTTTAACAAGTGATAAAGGAAAATATATAATAAGAATTGTTGGGGATAAAAGCTCTTCTGGATTAAACCATATAAAATTACAATTTAAGATATTTGAATATTTACAAAAAAAGAAATTCCCTTATTTGTTACCTTTTCCCTTAAAGGCCGGAAATAAAAAAATAATTAATGTTGGGAAAAATAAGGTTTGGGTTTATAAGATGATTAAAGGAAGAGGTTATAATACTCCAAATAAACTTCAGATGAAAGAGCTTGCTAGAACTCTTTCTTTTTATCATAAATATGTAAAAGGGTTAAAAGGAAAATTTTGTTGGGATTCTGCAGATAAGAGAATTGAAAAAGGGTTTAGAATCATGGAGAATATAAAAGTAAAAAATGAATCTGATAAATTTGCCTTAAAACATAGAGATTTTCTTAAGGATATATATAGGGAAGTAATTAAAGTGAATAGAAATGTTAATTTATTATATCTTCATAGTGATTTTGATGCTAGCAATGTAATGTTTGATAAAGTTAAAATTGTTGGGATAATTGATTTTGATGATCTTGAATATGGTCCAAGAGCATTTGATCTTTGTGTTTCATTGAGAGATTCTTGTAATAATCGTGGGAAATTAGATTTAAGGAAAGTAAAAATATTTTTGAGAGAATATGAAAAAATATCCAAAATTAGTAAGAAGGAGAAAGAATTGATAATTCCCCTAATGTTATATGCTAGTGTTGATATGTTTGTTTGGGCATATTGTTTTATGGAAAAAGATACTCATAATAAAATTAAATATATGAAAGAATCAATTAGAAATATACAAGATATTGTTAAGAATAATATAAAATTATAATTGTTCGACTCCCCCACTACTACCGGCGTGGGCGTTTATTCTATAATAAACCATATAAATGCCTTACATTTAGTATTTTTATGTCAAAAGACCTATCAACAAAAACAGAATCAAAGTGCCATTTGCGTAAGGGAAAGGAATGTACTCATCCTTATGCAGGGAAGTTTAAGGACATAGACTGCCCAAGAGATTATCAAACTTGTGGGCTTATTGGGAAAGCTGAAAGAGAAAAAGCCCTTTATCGTAGGGCTAATATAAGATCAAGCATCAAGTAAGTCTTTTACTCGCTTGAATTTGTATACTTTATCTTTTCCTACTACATGCACATTAAATTTCATTAAATCTTTTTTTGAAAGAATTGAAAATTCATCTCTATAAGAAGTATCATAATGATTAATTGGGCTGCCAATTGAGATGTCTGAAAAACTTGGAACAACAATTGTTCTTTTGCAATGAAAGTCTCCAACAAGAAAGCACTTGTATGTTTCTTTTTTTGAAGTTTCTTTGTCATGGAATACAACACTTGGATGAATATGCCCCATAACAATAACATCTATTTCTTTAGGTGATATCTCTGCAAAGCATTTATCTCCATGAATAAAAGCTATGTCTTCTTCAATGTGGAAGTCTTTTATATTTCCGTAGGTGAAATCAATTGTGTCGTGATTTCCTCTAATAAAGATTATATTTTCTTCTTTAATATGTTGTTTAAGAAATTCTAAAACATCTTGGAAAAGAATTTTTTCTTCATACTGAAAATCAAAAGCATGTTTAATATCTCCAAGAAAGACTATCTTGTTTAGTTTTTGTTTTGATTCTTTTATCTTCAAGATTATTTCTCTAAGTTCATTAATTATTTTTTGCGTCTGCATTTTTGGAGTAAGAACTCCTGATTGAATTAATTGATGTTCATATCCTAAATGTAAATCTCCGATTACAAGAATTTGTTTTTCAGGAAGATATAATGCTTTGTTTATGAATTCATATTTCATTGTTTGGATACTCCTTTTACCCATTCTCTAAACTTTTGAGGCCAATCAGGATGGTCTTTGAAAGACTCTTGTTGTTCCATGGTTACTAGAGTTAATTCGATATCACGTTTTGTAACCCTATAGAAATTTTCTGCTTCTCCTCTTGATATGAGGAAAGGAGATTCATACAAGAATTTTCGCGCTTCTAATGCATCAGTTCTTGTTCCAAAGATATCTTCTGCAGGAGTTCTCTCTCCAGAAATATAAACAACTTCTGAAAAAATAGGAACCTTTGATATTCCTTCAACATAAAATCCTCTTTTGGGATTATCAAAATTTAGATTCATTTTACTCTCTTCATATGCAAAGCATGCATTCTTCTTAAGAATTCTTGCTTGTCTTCAAGTTTAATTAAATCTGAATGCCCCTGGATAACTAGGTTTAATGCGAATGGACTGGGTATTGGAGTGTCTAACACTTTTATCTTAATGCTTCCGTCTTTTATCCAAGATAAAACTCTTTTAGTATTTTCAATATCCATTAAGTCCTCAAGAACTTCTCTTCGAGCTTCTCTTAATATTGGAAATTCATTTGAAATCTTTTTTACAGCATTAATTAAGAAATGAGATTTCATTTGCTGTTTACCAACTGTTTTTCTTCTTCCTTTATAACTTCTTAAGATCATTAGTGCACGGGTTGCACAATGCCTGAATCTTCTAGATAAAACATCTGTTTTATTTATTGCTTCCTTAAGAATTTTATCTAAGTCTATAGTTTTTATTTTATTAAGAACAGCGTCTATATTTACCTTAGCTCCTGCAAGAAAGAAACCATTATCACTTATTCCAATTTCCACATCTCTTTTTTTGGTTGTTGCTAGCATATATGCAATTGCCCTTGACAAAGCATCATTAACTCTTCTACCAAACATACTATGGAATATTAAATAATTTTTATCTCCTTTATATCTTTCTATTATTAGTGAGCTTGAAGTTGGTATCTCTAAGAATCTATACTGAGAGTTCATGTAATTATAGATTGCAGTTGCTGTTGACTTGGTTGTATAAAGATACTCTTCAATAAACTGGATTATTTCATCTTTGTTTTGTTTTGCAATTAATCTGTCTTTGATAAGTTTTCTAAACCTATTAATCTCATTTGCTGAATCAAAACTTAATGGAAGCATTTCTGAAAACCAGGATGGAATTGTTGGAGGTCTTCTAACATCTCCTCTAACATAAAGATTCATTCCTCTAGTATAAGCATATTGATATTTTACTCCTCCAAGAACAAAAACATCTCCTTTTTTCATTCTTCCTAAAAAAGATTCATCAATAACTCCCACTGGAGTTCCGCTTGGAGCTAATTTAACTGTTACAAATGATTCTTCTGGAATTGTTCCTATATTTGTCATGTAAAGAACTCTTGCCATTTTTCCTCTTTTACCAATTTCTCTAGTATCTTTATCATACCATATTTTACCATAAACAAAATTCTTCTCTAGTGAATACTCTCCTGATAAATAACTTATAATGTCATAGAAATCATTTTTTGTTAATTTACTATAACAATAACTTTTTCTAATTAATTCAAATATTTCATTTATTTTCCATACTTTATAGATTGCCATTCCATAAATTTGTTGAGCTAATACATCTAATGCATTTTTTGGAAATGTAATTTTATTGATTTTGTGTTCAATCATTTCTTTTTGAATTACTGAACATTCAATTAAGTCATCTCTATCTGAAACAATAAATCTTCCTTTAGCTGTTTCATGTAATTTATGTCCTGCTCTTCCACAATTATGAACAATTATATTTCCTACAATAAAATTATTATTTGGGTCTTCAAGAGTTAAATTATAGGTTTTTTCTTTTTCAATTAAATTAATTTTCTCTATCTCAGAATAATCTAAGAAATCATCAAGACTACTTTCAGAAAAAGTTGAAGTTAAATGCTTTCCTTTTCTTGCCCTTTCCCCATAGCCCAAGCATTTTTTAAAGAAATTTTTTAAATGTCCTTTACTATAAATCCCAATACAATAAAGGTAATTATCACTTACTTTTTTTATTAGTTTGGAAGGCTTTATCTTATTTTTAGAAACTTTATTTTTATATCCCAATCTTGAAAGGATTCTATGCAATCCCAAAGCAAATTGCTTACTTGCAGTAAAAATTCTCATCATATTGCTCTTTTTTATATTAATGCTCCCATCTCCCTCTAAAATTCCTTCAAGATAAGCATGCAACAATTCTTTTGGTAATGAAAATAATTTATTGCTCATTCTAAGATCAAAACTTTTATTTTTGCAAGGGATTCCTAAAGACATAAAAAAATATGCCAAAAGATTTGAGCCAAACTCTAAATGGTAAATTTCCTTTTTTACAACATAAGGATAAATATCAAAGTCTTTAACAATTTCTTTAATTTTATCAATCATCAAAACAGATTTATTACCAATCTTGATTTTATAATATTCAATCTCGTCTTTTTTACTTTTTACAATACATCCATCAGTTGCAATAATTCCTGTAAGCCACATTAAATCTTTGGTTACCTTTAAAGGATACTTTGGCCATTTCATTCCTTTTGTTTTTAAATTAGAAAGATAGGGCAAAAAGATCTTATCAGAAACATTGCAAAGTTTGCATGCTCTTAAAAAATAATCCAATCTTATGCTTTTTTTTCTTCCCTTAATTCTTCTACAATCAACAAATCTAAAATAAGGCATATCAAAAAATTCAGCAAATTTTCTTACATTAAAATTATTTCTTCTTCTGTAATTATCAACTATTTTTTGAAAAAAATTATTCTGATTGACAACAAAAATTTTATCTTGTGGAAGAAACTCATAAAAATAGGGAATCATTGAATCAAAATTAATTTTATTCTTAATTTCAGCAATAAAATCTCCTTTTTTAAGTTCTTTAGCTTTTTTCCATCCATTCTTTGTTAATATTCGATGCTCTTTAGTGCATTTTATTTCTTCTTGTGTTTTTAATTTAATATTAAATAATGCTTCTCTATCATTTTCATGCCATTGGCAAATTTTATTTTTAACAAAACCCTTTTTATTGTCATATGAAATAACCCTTACTTTTTCCTTATTTTTAACAATATCTCCAATTTTTTTATAACTTCCATCTAAACATAAAATTAAAGAATCGTAAGATAAACATCTTTGTAATGCTCTTGCAGAACTTTTTGGACTTCCTAACATTAAAACTAAATCAATATAACCAATATCAATTCCAAGTTCTAGAGAAGTAGAGCAGACAACAACTTTTAATTTTCCATTTCTTAGTCGTTCTTCAATATTAAATCTGTGTTCTTTACTTAATGAAGAGTGATGAGCTGCAATATTATCATCTCCATAAATTGTTGGAAATTTTTCTTTAAGATGATTAACAACTCTTTCTGTTGCTGAACGTGTATTTGTAAAAACTAATGTTGTTTGATGTTCTTGAATTAATTTATCTAATAGTGCATACATTTTAGGATAAACATTTGGTTCTTCAACCAAATCCTTAACTGGAGTTAGAACTTTTATATTAGCTGTTTTTTTCAAAGGAACTTTTGCAATTCCAACACTTCTTTCTTTGTCTATTCCTGTAAGAAACTTTGCAACTTCATCTAAAGGTTCAATTGTTGCTGATAAACCAATTTTTACTGGATAAATAAAACTTACTTCATTTAGTCTTTCTAATGTTAGGCTTAGATATGTTCCTCTTTTATTTTCTAAAGCATGAATTTCATCTACAACGCAAAATTCTAAGTATCGTAAGTTTTCTACAAATTTCTTAGTTGTTAGTATAATAGCTAAAGATTCAGGGGTTGTCACAAATATGTGTGGAGGTTTTCTTGCCATCTTAGCTCTTTCAGATGCAGTTGTATCTCCTGTTCTTAATCCAACTCTTATTTTTTGCAGTTTGATTTTCTTTTTCTTTGCTAGTTCTTGGATTTCTTCTAAAGGTTCAACTAAGTTCTTATGAATATCATTTGTCAAGGCTTTTAATGGAGAAGTATAAAGTGCATAGATTTTATCTTCTAGTTCATTTTTTTCTGCCAAAGTTACAAGATAATTAAGAATAGATAAAAAAGCAGTCAAAGTTTTTGTTCCTCCTGTTGGAGCTGATATTAAAATATCTTTTCTTTCCCAGATACTCATTACTCCATACTTCTGAGTAAGTGAGAAATCCTTATACTTAGAGAAAAACCACTCTCTAACTAAGGGATGCATCATTTCCTTGATGTCATTACTTGCTCGTTCTTGTACTTCATATAGTTCTGTCATTTTAAAGAAAAAATAAATTTATTACTTAAAATTAATAAAAAATCAATTTATTAATCTTATGATTTAATAAAAATATTCTCACTATTGATTAAATATATAAAAGTTTAAGATTTAGTTATATTATGTTAGAAGAAACATCTGAGGAAAGTTCTTTCCCAAACCTTGGAGAATTAGAAAAAGAAGTAAGAAAAAAATGCAATTATTGTGGAAAAGAAATTCTCGGAAAACCATATATAAGTCCTGAAGGAAATGAATATTGTGAGGAATATTGTTTTAGACTTTTTACAGAAGATTAAATAATCAAGTTTATATAATTATAAATTCTATTTTAAGTATGGTGATTAAAGAAATAGATTTCTTTAAATTTTCAGAAGATGGAACTAGTCATTTGTTGCCTTTAAAATGGTTAGATTTTAATCCAGGTAGACAAGATAGAAACAAAGCAATAGATTTAGTTGAGATAATAAGTGAAGGAGAGCTGAGATTATTTATTAGTCTAGATGACAAAGTTTATTCAACAGGAAGCTATGTTATGGTAGATAATTCAAAACCTTTATTTGATGTTCAAAAAGGGACAGGGCAATATGATTTAGAAATAAAAACATTAAGAGGAGAACTAAGAGGTATAAGTCCTCCTAAAGGAAAATTCTCTCTTCAAAATAATAGTAAAACATATGAATTAGTAATAGAAGCTAAAGAATTAAAAGCATGTTTAACTTTTTATAAAACAAGAGGTAAAAATGAAACAAATAATTTTACTGGCAATTCCAATAATTCTAATTAAATTAACTTTATTTTTGTTTTTTGTTCTTCCTTTTGCATTTGGTGCTCCATTTGAACCAACAAGTGAAAAAAAACTAAAAAAAATAATGCAATTAGCAAACATTAAAAAAAATCAAAAAGCAGTTGATTTAGGTTCAGGAGATGGAAGAATAGTTATAGAGATGTCTAAAAAAGCAAAAGAAGCTCATGGATATGAAATAAATCCTTTTTTAGTTTTATATTCAAGATATAAGATAAAAAAATTAAAAATTAAAAATGCTTTTATTCATTGGAAAAGTTTTTGGAATATTAATTTAAAAGATTATGATGTAGTTGTCTTATTTCAATTTCATACAATAATGAATAAATTAAAGAAAAAAATTCAAAGAGAAATTAAACCAAAATCCAAAATAATATCTTATTACTGGAAATTTCCGCTATGGAAACCTATAAAAAACATTGAAAATATTTTTCTTTATGAAAAAATATGAGATAGATTTAATTATTGGAACTTTCTTAACATTTCTAGGAGTAATTTTATTATACTTTTTGAAACTTCATTTTATTTTAGGTTGGTTTATTATTATAGTTGGAAAATTAATAATTTTTATTAGTATAATGGAGTATACAGACTATAGAAGAATGTTAAAAGGAGAGGATTTATCTAAAGATAATTCAATTAAAAAAACAATACGAAAATTAAGACGCAAGAGATATGATTAATGCTTTAATTCTTTTTTAGTATGATAATAAATTACTCCTGCTACAGATATTGTAATTACAGCTACAATAATTGAATTTGTTACTACAGGCTCTAACGGAAGAAGAGCAAGCCAAAGAGCATAAGTTCCAAAAATAATAATTACAAAATAAAATAATAAGTCCGCTATTAAATCTCCTCCTTTAGCTTCTGCACTTTGAGTTATTTTTTTAAGATAATAAGCTAATCCAACACCAATTACTAATAGCAATAAAGCTCCTGTAAATGCTGGAATTGTTATTAAGATTGAAGAAAAGAAATCAGTAATTATTGGCATTTCTAATTGATTTAATCCAAAATTAATAAATGTAATATAAATTGTCCATCTAATTACAAGCAAGAATAATTCAATAAAGCTATTTCTAATGTGCTTGTTTACTTCAATTTTTTGAATAATCTTTCTAAAAGCTAAGTCTATTAATTTTCCTACAACAATGCCTAAAATAATTATTGCAAATGCAAAAAAACCTTTTAAAGCTAGTTGATTTGTGCTTACTTCTGAAAATGATTCTTGAATTGAGTCATAAAATGTCATCTTTTAATATTAGGTATTAAGAGTTTTTAAAGGTTAATAATTCCTTAAACAGAGTAGAAATATTATTATGCTCCTCTAAAGATAAATTTGTTAGAGCATGTTGTTTTTCTTTATTTATTGGGATTATATGAAAATGTACATGAGGAATATACTGATTAGCAAAACTTCCATTATTAAGAAGAATCTTTGAAGAACCATCTTTTTTTCTTAATATTCCTGCTATCTCTGATGATTTTTGAATTAATTCGTCTTGTATTGGTTTTGGAACATCTTCAATAAATTCAAAATGTTGCTTAGGAATAACTAGAATATCAGACTCTGTAGATGCTGCACATTTTTCAGGAGCTGCTAAGAAAACAAGAATATCATCTGTTTCTTGTATTTTTATAAATGGGAAGCCATTCATATGGTTTTTTTCTTTTTCTAAAATAAAATCACAAAATAAACACATTAGATTATACCTCTTATTGTTAGTTCATTTACTATGTTTTTAGTAGAATCTTCCCAATTATATGTTTTTGCCTTTTTTATTGAGTTTTCTGACATTTGTTTTCTTAATTCATTATTTGAAAGAATTAAATCTATTTTTTCTCCCATTTCTTTTTCATCTTTAACTAAGAATCCATTTTCATTATTTGTTATTAATTCTTCTGAAGCAGTTCTTATGTCTTTTCCATTTGGTTGAAATGCAATACAAGGAACTCCAGTAATCATAGCTTCTAATAAAACCAATCCAAAAGATTCAGAAAAAGATGGAAGAACATAAACATCTGCAATTTCATAAAAAGGAGAAGCATTTTGCCAGCCAGTAAAAATAACTTCATTTTTTATTTCTAATTCTTTTACTAATTGTTTTAATTCATTAATCTTTTTTTGTTCCCCTCCAACAATTAGTAATGTTGCATTTGAATTAACATGTTTAAATGCCTTAATTAATGACTCTGGATTTTTTTCTTCTGATAATCTTCCTACCATTAGAGCTATTTTTTTATTGTTTAGATTAAATTTATCTTTTATTTCTTGTAATTGTTCAGGAGAATGATTCTTTTTTTCAACTCCTGGAGGAATTACTTTAATTTTATCTGGAGAAACATCATAGATATCAACTAGATTTTTCTTTACAAAGTTACTTAATGTAATAACTAAATCACTTTTTTCAAGAGAATTTTTTTCAATTGCCTTAATATCATTTAAATCATTAAACCACACCCAATTAGGATTTTTCATACTTCTTTGAGTCTCATATAAACTAAGAATTGTTGGAGGAATACAAACTGTTTTTACATTATGGTCTCCTATTAATGTTATTCTCCCTGCAATATAAATATCAATATTATTTTTTTCTATAACCTCATTAATTATTGGAACTATTATTTGATTTTCTTCTTTATATGTTCCTGGATATTGCTGGTTTTTTAAGATTCTTATAATATTTACTCCATCAATATTTTCTTTTTCTGGAAGAGAATTGTCATAATGATAACAAACAACAGAAACTTCATGTCCTAATCCTACTAATTCTTTTGCTATATTTTTTATGTAAGTTTCTACACCCCCCATTTTTGGGAGATAATGTATATTACTGAACAGAATTTTCATTTTTCTCTCCTTCTTCAGATAATTCATCTAATTTTTGTAAGCCTTCTTTAACTTTTTCATTAGATTCTTCTTGATTTTTTTTAGCCAGAATTTTATATAAGTCGTATGTTTGTTTTCCTATTTCTTGCCATAGATATTCTTTTGATTTATCTAATCCTCTTCTTGCTAATCTTTCTCTAAATCTATAATCTTCTAAGAGAGTTAAAATTGCCTTTGCAAATAAATTTGTATTTAGAGTTAAACATAATCCTCCTTTTCCAACAACTTCAGGCAATCCACCCCTATTTGAAGTTATTACTGCTTTTCCACATGCCATTGCTTCTAAAACAGTCATTCCAAAAGATTCATATCTAGAAGGTTGAACATATACCATTGACTCATTATACAAGACTGCTAGTTCTTCTCTTGAAAGAGGTTCTTTATGCCAAATAAGTCTTCCAGAGAATTGTTTTTCTAATTCAGTTAATTTTTCTCTTACTTTTTCCATTGCAGGAGGCATAATCTTATAGGGGGGAGCTACAATAACAAATTTTACTTTGTCATCTTTAGAAAGAACTTTTTCTGCTATTTTAACTGTTAAATCTATTCCTTTTTCAGGGGAGAACCTTCCAACATAAGTTACTTTTTTTTCTTCTGGAACATTTAATGGCTTAAAGGTTTCTATATCAACACCATTAGGTATGTAAAATACCTTTTTCTCTTTTATTGGATAATCTTTTAGCATCTCTTCTCTTAATTTTCTAGAAACAGTAATTAAGGCATCAGCATAACTTAATGTGCTTTCTTTCCATCTTTCTACTCCAAAATATTTTTTTTCTTCATCTGACATAAATTTAAGTCTATTTTTCTCTAAAACATGAAAAGTATGTATCCACTTTAGATTTTTGAAATACTTAGACATTAAAGCTCCTGTCATAGTTATATGGGAATGAATTACATCAAATTTTTCCTTTGAATTTTCTCTTATTACTTCTTCTATTACCTTATTATCAAAAATAACTATAGAAAACTTCTTTTCAATCATAAAATCCTGCACTGGGAGTTCTATTTTAGTATTCATTCTATGAACTACTCTTTTACCTTCTCCAATATACTCTGTTTTAATAGAGTGTTTATTTGCTCCAGTAAAAATATGTACTTCTGCCCCTAGTTTTGCTAATTCATGTGTTAAATAAAACGTATGAACAGCTACTCCTTTGTTTGTTGTACTTCCTTTTTCAGGGTATTGGGGAGTTATAATCCCTATCTTAAAAGGTCTTTTTAATAGACTTCTTAGATTAAATTTTATGCCTTTAAGCATGCCTTTACAACCTAGAATTTGCTTAAAAAGCTTACTATTTCAAATTATGCCTAATTAGTAGTTAAATAGTATTAAAAAGAGGGTTTTTAGAAAATTATTGGGTTTCCAGTTTTTCTAGATTTTTCAGCTGCAAATGCCATTAAATGGCTTTGTAAAGATCTTTGAGCAGAAGTTTTGTTTAAATTTGGATTTCCTGACTGAATTAATTCAACAAAATTTCTAACTAATCCAGCATCTCCTCCTCCGTGACCTTCTTGTTTTGCTAAAGAAATTGTTTCTTTTTTAGATTGTGTCTTTTTTCCATATCTTGTTACAGTCATTTGATTATCAATAAAGCTTCCAGAGATATTTCCTCTTGAAAAATTAACTGAAATAAGTCTATTTGGAACTTCTCCGTGATATCTTAATCTAAAATTAGCTGTTACATCATTATCAAATTCAACTACAACATCTTGATTGTCGCATACATTATTATCAGATTGAAATACGCAGTTTCCATAAGAAGATTGTGCTAATTCTTCTAATCTTTGTCCTTGATTGGGATTATCTGAGAATACATTGTATGGCCAGACTACTTTTTCATGTCTTTTTCCATCTCTATCTTCAAAAACCTGTTCTCCAACATAAAAATCTCTAGCATCATATATGCAACCTTCTACTGGACATCCATCTGTACATTTTTTAGTTGCACCTTTAGGAGCATTTTTTCCTGTAAAAAAATCTAAAGAACCTCTCGAAAATAGTGTTCTTGGATTAGAATCTGCAAGCCAAGTTAAAATATCCATATCATGGCAGGATTTTGCTAAAATAATTGGTGAAGAATCTTCTTGTCTTCTCCAATTTCCTCTTACATAGCTATGTGCATAATGCCAATATCCTACTTGTTCTGTTAAATCAATACCTTGTAATTCTCCTAATTCTCCTGATTCTGTTACTTCTTGGATTTTCATAAAAAAAGGAGCATATCTTAATACATGACAGACACTTAATGCTTTTCCTGATTTTTCTTGAGCTTCAATAATATCTCTGCAATCTTGCTCTGTTGTAGCAATAGGTTTTTCCAATAAAACATTATAACCTTTTTTTAGAGCTAATGTTGCTAATCTATGGTGTGTTTCATCTGGGGTTGCTATATAAACAAAATCCACAGGAGGAGCTAAATCCAATGCTAATTTTCCCCAAGTATAACTAAAAGCAGAATTAATATTATGTTCTTTAGCATATTTTACTCTTTTATGCTTGTTTGGGTCTGCTACTGCTGTAGGAACTAGTTGATTTTTAGCTCTGCTTATTAATTTGCTTCCTCTATCTCCTGCTCCAAGTACTAGTACCGATAATGGGTTTAGCATGATTTTTCCCTTATTAAGAAGTATATAAATCTATGCCTTTTCTAGTTTTAGCTCTCTTACAAATCTATCATAATCAATAATTCTTCCGTGTTTGCCCATTTTTCTGGATTTTTCAGCTGCAAATGCCATTAAATGACTTTGAAGAGACTTTTGAGCAGAAGTTAATGCGTGTTCAGAGTTTTGACTTCTTATTGTTTCAAAGAAATCTTTGATTAATCTTGGATCTCCTCCTCCATGACTCCCTAATTGTTGAGTATCTAAGTTCTCAACTTTATCTTCTCCTCTTCTTCCAGAATAAGTTACTTTGTTGATTTTACCTTTCCACATGTTTCCTGATACTTCCCCTCTTTCAAAATATACTGTTATTCTTCTTGTTGGCTGTGCTCCTCCTGCTCTTAGAACAAAATTAGCTCTAACTCCATTTTTAAAATAAATTAAAACCTCTTGGAAATCACATACATTATTATCACATTTAAACACACATCTTCCATAGGGGCCTTCTGAAATTGCTTTTAGTCTTGCTTCTTCATTTACATCTGTAGGAGAAATTACATTATATGGCCATTTTACTTCTCCTTTATGGTTAAGATAGAACTTTCTAGCATCATATATGCAATCTTTTACTGGGCAATCAATTGTACATCTTTCTGTTGAAGTTTGAGGTGCATTTTCCTTTTTGAAAATAGTTAAATCTCCTTTTGAAATTACTGATTCTGGTTCTGATTCTGCAAGCCAAGAAAGAATATCTAAATCATGACAAGATTTTGCTAAAATTACTGGTGAAGATTCTTCTTCTTTTCTCCAATTTCCTCTTACATATGAATGTGCAAAATGCCAATATCCTACTTCTTCTACTAAGTCTATTGCAAGTATTTTTCCTAATTCTCCTGAATCAGCTAATTTTTTTATTGTTTGAAAAAATGGAGCATATCTTAAAACATGGCAAATTGCTAAAGATTTTCCTGATTTTTCTTGTGCTTCAATTATTTTAATGCAATCTTTTGGAGAAGTAGCCATTGGTTTTTCTAATAATACATTATATCCTTTTTTTAAGGATAAAATTGCTAGTTTTGCATGAGTTTTATCTGGAGTTGCTATGTAAACAGCATCAAAAGGCAGGTCTGCTTTTATTGCATCTTCTCCTTCTTCAAATATTAAATCAGTAGGAATATCATACTTATCTGCTACAAAATCTCTTTTTTTCTCATCTGATTCAGCAATTGCAGCTACTTTCCCCCCTAATTTTCCTATATTAGTGCAAAATCTTTGTCCTCTATCTCCTGTTCCAACAACTAAACAGTTTAATTTGATGTCATCCATGTTATTTTCCTAGAGAACCTAATTTATAAGAATATTTGTTGTAAAATATTATAAAAATGTAGCTTTTGAGTGATACAAAAGCTTTAAAAGTCGTTTTCTCTTTTGAGTTTAGAATTAAAAGTGAGGTTAAAAAAAATGGATGAAAATGAAACTCCTCAAGAAGAAACTACTCAAGAAGTAGAATCTAATGAGGAAACAACAGAACAACCTGCTGAAGAATCTTCTTCAGAATCAGAAGAAGGAGCAGCAGAAGAACCTTCAGAGGAAGCTCCAGAAGCTCCAGCTGAATCTACAGAAGAATCAGCACCTGAAGAACCAGCTTCAGAAGAAGAAAGTTCAGAAGAAGCACCTGCTGAATCAGATGAGTAAATTTACTCTTGATTTAGCCTTTTTCTTTTTTTATTTTTTTCAATAATTTTATATAGGAAATTTTACTATTATTTCAATGAATTATAAATTAATTTTGTCTTTACTTTTTATAATGCTAATGATGGGCATGTTAAATCTATATTTTCTACTTCCTTTAACAGACTTAGAGTTTACAGCAAAGCCAAATAATTATAATTTTAGTCTTATAACAGATGCTTCTATGCAATTTTATCCTAATATGAGATATCCAACAAGCAATATTTCTTATAAAATTGAAAAATGTAGCTTTCAAAAACAAAAAGATGCAGAAAATGCTCTTGAGATTCTTGAGCAAAAAACAATTTTAAGTTTTTATTTAGTTGAGGAAAATCCAGAAATTTCATTAACTTGTGATGAAAAAGTTCGGCTTGAAAAAAAAGGAACATATATTGCAGGAGAAGGAGGAGTAGAAGAAGTAATAAAAACAGATAATTTTAATGTTATTTTAAGTGGAAAGGTTTTATTATTAAGGGCCTCACAATGTCCACATCCAAATGTAGCAATTCATGAGATATTCCATGCTTTAGGTTTTGTTCATTCAAAAAATCCTAAGAATATTATGTATAATTTTACAGATTGTGATCAAACAATTGGAGATGATTTAATTAATGCTTTAGAGGATTTGTACTCTACTCCAAGTCTTGCAGATTTAACATTAAAAAACATTTCAGCATCAATAGAAAATAAACATCTTGATTTAAATTTAACAATAAAAAATAATGGATTAAAAGATTCTCAAGAATCTAAATTAGTTATTTCAATTAAGAATAAAACAATCAAAGAATTTGATGTAGAACCAGTAAAAATAGGTTACTCAAGACAGATAAGCATTGAGAATATTTTGATTTTAAAATTTAATGTGCAGGAAATAGATTTAGAAATAAAAACAGATTCAAAAGAATTAACTAAAGAAAATAACTTTGCAAAACTAGAAATAAAAAATTAAAAATAAAGAAAAAAATAAAGTTAATTACTCATCCAATCCCATTAACTCTAAATCTGAATCTAAGTCATCAGTTTCGATTTCATCAAAATCGCTTTCCAATTTTTCAACCTCGTTTTTTGATGTTAAGCAAAATATATTTTAGTTTTTAAATATTTCTCTTGATTCTAAAAATCAAAAAGTTTATATTCTTTGGATGCCTTAGAAAAGTAAGAAAAACCGCCCTTTAGAAAGGTTTATATACTACTAAAGAGTGACAAGTAAAATGGCAAAAACATTTATTAGAAATGGAACATTTGTTGAATATGATTGCACACCTCATCAAGATTATTTAAAAAATCAAAGGAAAAAAAAGATTAATTCTCAAGGAAGAAGAGGAAGAATAAAAGGGCTTGTTGGACTTTTAATGGCTGGAGTCATGGGATTTTTAGCAGGTTGTTCTGATAGTGGAGGTTCAAGCGGAGGTTCTAATGGAGGAAGTTCTGGAAGTAAGAAAAAAAATAAAACAAATTCTGCTCCAGTTATAACAACTACTGCATTACCAGAAGCTGTTGAAGGAATTCCATATAAAGCTCAACTTAATGCAAAAGATAAAGATGGGGACAATTTAACTTATTTTGTTTCAAAAGCACCAACTCTTCCAAATTTAGAAATAGATTCAAATACAGGGCAAATTAGTTTAAATTCTACTATTCCTCCTGCAGGAGGAGATGTTGGTCCAACAGACGATGATTCTGGACAAACACATTCTGTTACTTTTGCAGTAAAAGATAATAAGCATACAACATTAAAAACACTTGAATTAAAAGTAATTAATACTGAAGATACATCTGGAATAATTGTTAGTTACTTAGATAATAATGAAGATGGAGAATTAGATAAAATAACTCATTATAAATTAAAATTTGAAAGAGCAAGTGATGGAAAAACTTATGAATTAGAAGTAGATAACTCAGAAGCTCATTGGGAAATTAAAAATATGGAAGATGGGGATTATAAATGCACTTGTACTGATGAAAATGGAAAACATTTACCTGCTCAATTAGGAACTTTTAAAGTTCTGAAAAACGCTCTTGTTCAAAGAATAAAAATGTTAAATAACAAGTTTGCAATGATTCCAAATGATGCTCATACTCCAAACTTTCCTGCACACTTAAGAAAAGTTTTTGCAAATAGAGTTGGTTGGACAGATGTTAAAGAAGGACCAAGAACAACAGCTCCAAAAGTGGTTATTTACACAAAAGACTTTGATGGAACAGACCCTTTTGCAGGAGATGAAACAGCAAGAAATGCTTGGGTTCAAAGAGTAAAAAATGTTTATTTAAATCATGTTAATACAGACAAACAAAACTCTTATCCAGATTATCAAGATAATGCTAATTGTTTTGAAGTAAGAAATGAAGCTTCTGTTGCTGGATTTGAAGATGGAAAAGAAGTATGGAAATTTGATAAAAGTATCTCTCCTTCTTTTGGAGAAAATGCGACTAAAACATCTGGACATAAAAAATTAGCTGGGATAATAACAATTAAAGATCCTTCTATTATTGATGAAACTTTAGTTTCAGAGGCATTTGAATGCAATGGGCATAATGAATCAGAAATTCTTCCAGGAATACATAATAATATCCCTCCTACTCTTCCAAATAAATATGATAAAGCAATAGGAAGAGCAACAAGCGGAAGTTTAGCTCTTACTTATGATGTAAATTTAGGAACATTAGGAAATAATAAACATAGTATTCCATTAACAAGAATATGTAATAGAGATTTATTTCAAACAATTCCTCCTGCAACTTCAGGAAATCAAACAACAAAAACTCAGATTGTTAAATGGAATTATTCAGATGATGGTTATACTCCTGAAGAAAAATTATATGGTCCAGCTACACCTGATTTTAAAGAACAAGTTCAAAGACAAAAAGAAGAAAAAGCTATTGGAGTTTTTTAATTAAAACTTATTAATATCATACCAAAAACCATAACTTAGTCCTTTAGTAACTTGAGCACAATATTGATAAGTATTTCCACTTAATCTATAACTTTCTCCAAAAACTTGATTATCTATTGCCCAAACAGAATTGCATATTGCAACTGAAGTTTTTTTACATAAATTCTCATTAGAATCCCATCTTTCTCCATTAGGACAACAACCTCCACCTTGAGAAGTGTTTTCAGCTGTTGGAGGAGTCCAAGTGCATTCTAAAGGAGATTCAAAACACTCTGCCTTAGTTGTATAATCCTCACATGGAATTATTCCTCTAGAACAACAAAGGGAATAAGCATAATTACTTTCAGAACAGATTTCTAAATGAGCATTTGTTTCAGATGAAAGTTTTACAACACACTCTTTTTCAGCAGAGCAATCTCCTTCTACTAAAGAACACTGCAAATTCCCAAAACAAAGCTTTGCATTATAATTTGTTCCTAAAGGTCCTTCTGCATGAGCATTTGTTTCAGATGAAAGCCTTAAAACAACATTATTTCCTGTGCACTCATTTGAATAAACTTCTCCACTATCTCCAAAAATATCTTCATAATTTATTAGAGTATTATAGTTTGTGAGATTTCCTAGTTCTGCATGAGCATTTGTTTCAGATGAAAGCCTTAAAATAACATTGTCTAATTCTCCAGGAATTACTGGCATAGGATCAGCACAAATAACTCCTAAACTTCCAATTAATAAAAATATTGCAATAAAGATTAATCCTCTTTTCATATTATCTCAAGAAGTTTATATTTTATAAATATTGTTATTATAAGAATTAATCACTTCCTTTTTTTAATTTATATCCTCTATAAAAAAGATAAATAATTAAGGCTCCAATAATTCCTGCACTAATTAAATCTCCTGCTAAATAACTTCCAAGAGCATAAGGAAGCAAAGTTCCTGCAATATAAGATAAAACTGTTCCAAAAATAATCATAAAAGCAATGTTCTTTTTTTTAAAAATCAGTTTCTTATAAAAAGCATAACCCACAGCAACAAGATAAAATGCAAATGTAATAAATAAATTAAATCTTAAAAGAAGCTGTGCAAATATTACTAATATCAAAAGTTCAAAAAATATAATAAGTAAATTTTTTGTTTTTCTCTTTTTTTTCATTTTAATGTCTGCAATTCTTTAATTAATCTTTTTGAGTTTTCTATTGCTTGTTTAGCTGTATCAAAATCCATTCTACTTCCATAATATACTAAAGAATTTCTTTTAAATCTTAAATCGTCAAATAATCTAAATAAATCCTCTTTTTTTAAAACATCTCTTATATAAAAACCTAAACAAACATGATTAAGAATCTTATAGCCTTTTGAAAAAGTTCTTGCTTGCAATATTTCAATCATAGAAGTATAATAATCTTCAAAAATAAAATTGCAATTTTTTTCATTTATTTCTTTAACCAAACTTATTCTCTCTTTAGCTGTCTCAATTAGTGATTTAGCTCTACTTAAATCTGGGCTTACTTTTTTTGCAGAATTATTAAACAAACAATCTTGCCAATTTCCCTCTTTCATCTAAAAACCTCAATATATCCATTTAAAACAATTCCATTAATAATATTATTTGAAAGATTTGTATTTTTTATTTCTTTAATATTTTTATGTCTAAAGCATTGTATTTTTCTGTTCAAAATTCTTTCAAATTTTCCAAGTGAAATTTCTTTTTTTGAAGGAGTCTCTAAATAAATATCAATATCACTTTCTTCTGTATCCTCTCCTTTTGAATAAGAACCAAACAAAACAACTGCCGGATTGTCTAGTTTAATTTTAAGGAAATCTATTAAACCAGATCTATAAATTAATTTTAAATTAAATAATTTTTTCTCAAAAATAAATTGTTTACGTGCTCTATCTCCAGTATAAAAAACAACATTTCCTGTTTTAATAATAGTTAATATTTTTTCTTTTTGAAGTTCTTTGCAATACCTTATAACAGATGGCAAAGGCAATTTAAGCAATCTTTCAATTTCTCTCACTCTCAACTTAGAATTGGGATTAATAAAAAAATATTCTTTTATCCTTTGCTTGATATTTTTTGTTTTCATATGATATCTTAGAGTATCAAATGATATTTAAAGTTATCGGTTTTAACTTTTCAATCTAAGCAGGAATTCTTGAATATAAATCCTCCCACCAAGATTCGAACTTGGGATCTTCCGGGTTCTGTTGAACATATTGGCTTATCATGCTTCATAGTTATCCTAAATGGAATCTCCACACTAGATTGTAAGACACCTAACGGTTTCTTAACAGTCAACTTCCCTTAAGTTAGCCTCAAGGGTGATTGACACCTAACGGTTTCTTAACAGTCAACTTCCCTTAAGTTAGCCTCAAGGGTGATTTTGATTATCTACAGCCAGACGCTCTAACCACTGAGCTATGGGAGGATAAAAACTTAAACAGAAATCTAAAACTCCTGCACAAGTTTTACAATTTAATTAGAATTCTAGGGGTTTTAAATGTATTGTTATTTTAACTTTGTTACCTTAAAAGTTAGTAAAACACGCTCTTTCTCAAAAATGCAAAAATTCAAAGAAGTTTTAAATAAAGAATGCAATATAAAACCATGATAAAAAAATTAAATAAAAAAACATTTCAGGAAGCAATAAAGATTTTAGATTCAGAACTTGGAAAAAAGAGGGTAAGAAGCTCTAAATTTTTATATCAAAAATTCAAAAAATATCCTGAATTTTTTATGGGTTTATTTTTAGACAGAGAATTAATCGGAGTTATAACTGGTTTTCCAAGAGAAGACTACTTGCTAATAAGTGAACTTGCTATTGATTCTAAATTCCACAAAAGAGGATTTGGAAAAAAACTTGTTCTTGAATTTGAAAAAGAAGCAAAGAAAAAAAATTATAAAAAAATAAATGTTGGAGCAAAAGATAACGAAATTAAATTTTATTTAGCATTAAATTATTCGCCTTTTTTATTGATTCAATTTAAAGAAAAGACTTATAAGATAAAAGATTTCCCTTACTTAGATTTCCAATCAATAAAACAATATGATAATATAATTGCATTAGAAATAAAAATCAAAGAAATTGATGAGATTAAATTAAAAAGATTAAGAAAAAAATTTCCTCAAGCAAATTTTCAATATATTTTTACAAAAATTGTTTAATTAAATCTCGTCTCTAACATTTCCTTTTTGTTCAGCTACAAAAAAAGCTTTGTTTGAATAAGATTCTTTTATTTTTCCATTAACTTGATAAATTGCAAAAGCACTTGGTAATGCAAATCTTCCCATAACTCCAATGCTCTTAGAGTAAATTACATAAGAAACTATTCTTGTTTCTCCTTTTTCAAATTTTTCAAAATCCCATTCGATTTTTCTATCATGAATTCTTGAAGGACGTTCTCCTCCAAATCTTTCATAGACTTTCATTAAAGGAGGCAATCTGTCAATAATGTTTACTCTTTCACAATATTTATTTGCATTTATAATTAAGGATACTTTTAATGCAAATTCTCCTCCTTTAGCTCTAACAAAATGTATTCTTTTTCTAATTCTAATATCTTTTCTTGTAAAAATCTTTAAGAAAACAACTACTATAACAACTAAAAATATAATTAAAAAAGGAAAAAGCCAGTTTGTTTTTACTCTAACTTCAAAAGTTTCTCCTGGATTTAATTGTTTTTCCCAAGAATAATAAACTTTAGCTCCTTGTCTTTCAACAATATCTGGTTCAACATTAAAGCTAGTAAATAATCTTGACAAAATATTTTTTTCTATGTCTACATTTACATCTTGCATTACATTTCCATTGTTAATTTTTTGTATAACTTTTGTAACAATAAAAAATCCAAATTCGTTTTCTTCACTATTAAGAATGTTTTTCTCATTAAATTTAATTACGCCATCAACCTCAGCCTCTTCTTGCCCAGTGACAATTTTTGCTTGTAGAGTATAAAAACCTGCCATTACTTCTGCAAAATCTTTTTTGTCTAATTCAATATCAAAATTCTTTTTTTCACGAGAAGCTAAATCAAATACAAAATCTTTTTCAAAAAACTTAGACTTAAATAAGACATTTAAATCTTTAAAATCAAAATTTTCTTTGTTATGAATATAAATTTTTAAAGAACTTGATTCAGGATCAAATTCTTCAGCTCCAATTTCAAAAGCATTTTCTAAATCAACTAGTTTAATTGTTACTTTTTCAGAAATTTCAGAATCATCTTCTCCTCTTATAAAAAAGGAAAAAGTGTAGTAATTTTTAACATTTAGACCTTCTCTTGGATAAATTTTCAGTTCAATGTTTTTTGTTTCTTTATTATAAATAGTGATTTTTTCGCTTGGCTCCATTGTAAATCCTAAAAGATTATAAAAAGAGAATTTATCAGAAAGTCCATCATTTGTAATATTTAAATTAAAAACCGCAGGACTATCTAATCCATTAACAATAGCTTCTCTAACAGGAGTTTTTTCAAGAGTGATATTTATTGCAGATACTGGAAAAATCAAAAAGATTAATAGTAATAATAAGATTATTTTTTTCATGAACAAGAATAATGAAATTTATATTTAAGGATTTCGGTAATGCAAAATAGTCCATACATGCGCTATTATACAATTATATTCAAACAAATTATTTCTTTCCTTCTAAGTCAAGATAAGATTTAACTTGTGCAAGAAATTCATCACAATCTCCAACTAATTTGTCTTCATATTCACTAATTCTTGAAGGAATAACCCATTTTTCATAAATTGCTCTTAAAAACTTTTGAAAAGCATTATCTTCAAATTTGCCTTGGTAATCTCTTTCAAGAGTTCCAGACATTTTAACTTCAACATTTCCTTGATTCATTTTTGTTTTAATACCTTGCTTTGTAACTTCTACTTCTTTCATTCCAATAATTCTAAAATCAACTTTAACTGAGAACTTAAAATAATCTGTTACTTTTCTGCTTCCGCTCCATTTAAACTCAATTTCTTTTACATCTCCTTTTATTTTTTCAGCATATTGGTCTTCTGCAACATCCAAATCAGTTTGTTGGTCTAACCATTCATAGCAGAATCTATAAAAATCTGAAAATGTAAAAAGTCCTGAATACTTTATTTTGCTTGAAAATACTTTTTCTTTTTCTACCATCTTTTATATTCTAGGAAAAATCAATTTAAATATCTTATTATTATTGTAAAATAACTCTATAAGCAAATATTAAAAAACCTTAAAGATTATGTAGTATAAAGATGGAAAAATTAAAAGTTTATTTGTTTAGGCATGGGCAGACATTTTATAATAAAAAGGGGATTTTTACTGGATTTAAAGATTCAAAATTAACTCCTCAAGGCAAAAAACAAGCAAAGATTATTGCTAATAAACTAAAAAATAAAAAATTTCAAGTTGCTATTCAAACTAGATTATCTAGAAGCAAGGACACTCTTAAACCTGTTTTAAAATTTCATCCCGAATGCAAGAAAATTCTAACAGATAATAGAATGATTGAGAGAAATTATGGAATTTATTCTGGAATGTCCCATGATGTTTTTATTAAGAAATATGGAGAAAAAAGATATAAGGAAGTTCATAGAGGATGGAATGTTAAAATTCCCAAAGGAGAAAACTTTAATCAAGTTAGAAAAAGAGTTAAACCATTTGTTAAATGGCTAAAGAATTACATGAAGAAAAATAAAGTTAGTGTTGCAATTTCAGCTCATGGTAATTCAATAAGATTATTTAGGCATATTGTTGAGAAGATGTCTATTCCTGAAACACAAAAAAAATTTATTCCTTATGATAAAGTTTTTACTTATGATATAGATGAATTATGAATAAAGATGCTCTTTTACAACTCGAATTTATAATTTCAAAATCGTCTCTGACAGATTTTTCCATAATAACCTAATTAAATGAATAATTCAACGAAGTAAATTATGAACTCTCAATGTTTTGGAGGACAATATTAACATAAATAAGTCAATAGTTTAAACTAAGAAAAAATTAAATATTTTCTTTATATTGTCTTTCTTGTTCTTGAAATGGAAGTGTGCTTTTGGTTGTTTGTTCTTTAAAGCTTGCTGATTCTGCAATTTTATATTTTCTGTCTTCTGTGTCGTGTAATTCAGAAGGACGAGCAATTCTAACTTCTTGAGAAAATCTAGGAGTTTGTCTTCCTATTTCATCAAAGCTTACTCTTGAAGGTTTAAAAGAAACCTGTGCTGAAGCTTCTTGCCATTGTTCTGAAGTTTCTTCTGGAGCTTGATAATCTCTTTTAAGTTCATTTGAATCTCCTGTAAAATATTCTTGTTGAGGCTTTTTTTCTTTGATATGAAAATCTTCTTGAACAGAAGTTTCAATTTCTTGAGTAGGAGCTTGTGCGATTTTTTCAAGAACAGGAGTTATATTTAAAGTAGGATTTGAAACAGACTCTATTTCTTGAATTTCTTGTTCTAATTCTGAAATTTCAGTTTTTTTATCTTTAGATTCTTTTTCTTCTTCTTTTTCTTCTTTTGTTTCTTGTTCTTTTTCAGATTCTTTTTTTGATTTTTTTGGCATTTGTAGAATTAAGTATAACTTGGCATACGATGAGCTTTTTTATAAATATCAAATAAAGTAAATGCTGTTTCACCTGCATCTTCTGCTGTTAGCTTTCTTAAATGCTCTTTTTCAATCCAATTATCTTTTTGAACTGGTTTTTCTGTGTTGTCTTTTGATTCTTTTTTTGATTCTTCTTTGTCATAATGTCCTATTAATGCTAAAAAAGGATTACTACTATCTTTTGGTTTTTCTTGTTGTTTTTTTTCTGGTTCTTTTTCTTCAAGAAAATCATTAATTTCTTTTTGCATTTGTTTTAAACTATCATCTGTTATTCCTTCAATTAAACTTAAACCATCTTGTAAATCAGATTTTTCTAATTCTTTTTCAAGTTTTTTTAATTCATCATCATTTAATGAATATCCTCTAAAAGTTATTTCTACTCTTCCCACATAAGACGATTGTTGTTTAACTGGAACAGCAGTAAATACAAAATCAACTAAAATGCAGGTTGTATAATCTCTTTTAATTTTTTTTAAGAAACTATCTTCTTTGAAATTATCTGGAAGTTTCCCTTCAATAGCTGCATCTTTTATTTTTAGTTTTCTTTTTCCTAATAAAGTTAATTCAAGTATTGTTCGATTAAATGATTTTACTAAAGCAGGATTTTTTGTTGTTTTTTGTTCTAGTTGTTGAGCTGCAGTAAGATAGGGTTTTGCCCATCTTGAATAAAGTTTTAAGGAGTTTACTTGGCTTCGTAAATAATTTCTTTCTAATTCATATCTTTTTCTTAATTCTTGTTCTGAACTAGCAACCCATAAATTAAATTCTTGAATTCTTGGAGTAACAACTCTTTTAACTACATCATTTAAATCTAATTTTTTTACAGCTTCAATATCATCTGCAACTAAAAAAGCATCAATTAATGTTCCAAATGCTCCTCCTTGACTTACTGCAAGTCCTTTAATGCTTGAATTTCCTCTTAAAACATCTACTTTATCCATCCAAACTGTTTTTAAGGATAATCTTGCGGCATTACTTTTTTCTTTATCAGATGAATGCAAGTCATCATAACTTTGAAGTCTAGATTTAAAGTCTTTTAAGTCATAAATAATATTTAACACACTTCTTAAAACAGTGTTAATATTTGCTAGTGCTTGAGATGCGTGTTGTTGCATTGCTGTTGCTCTTGTTCCAATGTCTCCAAATTGAGTTGAGCTTGGAGATGTTGAAAAATTATCAATTAATTTTTCTGGTTTTAAACCAAAACTATTCATTAAATCTAAAACAAAATAATAAGCTGGCTCTAAAGATTCTGCATAAGACTCATATAATAGAGTGTGTTTTGATTCAGGTTCTTTCTTTTTTTTATAATAAGGGCTTATCTCCTCTATTATTTCTGGAATTGATTTAATTTCTACCATTATTATTACTAAAATAACATAGTTTAAAAAATGTTTCTAATATAACTAAATTTAAAAACAAAACATTCTTAAAAAAATAATGGGATTATTTGGATTTGGAAGAAAAAAAGAGATTTTAGATTTAACAGAAGACTATAGAAAAAAACAAGAGAGAATTAAAGAACTTCAAGAAGAAAATTCTGAATCAGGGATTTCTAGTTCAATGGATTCATCTTCAGGAGTTTTGGATTTGTCTGGAAATGTAGATGAAAAAAGAAAAAGACTTGCTAAGAGATTAATTGATATGACAAACAAAATTGAAGACTTAAATAACCAAATATATCATCTTCAACAAAGACTTGAAGTTTTAGAAAAAAAATCAGGAATTATTTCTTCTAATGCAGGAAGTGCAAATACTTCTGGTTTTAGTATGTTTAATTAATTCTATGAAAAAATATATAAACTATAGTTCTTCTATAGAGAGATGGTTACAACAATACAATTAAATGAAGATGTGAAAAATGAACTTAGTAAAATAAAGAGTTCAAAAGAGACATATGAACAAGTAATTATAAATCTGATTAGATTTGCTGAAAAAGTTAAAAGAGAGCAAAAAAAGCTATTAATTGAAGGATGTAAAGAAATGGCTAAAGAGAGTATGAAAATAACAAAAGAATTTGAGAGTATTGAAAATTTAAAAGATTGGGAGTGGTAATGATTAAACGAGGAGAGATTTTTCTAGCAAATTTAGAGCCAGTAAAAGGCAAGGAGCAAGGAGGATTACGTCCAGTATTAATACTTCAAAATGATATTTCAAATAAATATTCTCCAGTTACAATTATTGCTGCTATAACTTCAAAAATTTTTGTTAAAGAATATCCAACAAATATTTTTTTATCAAAAAATAACTCTGGGCTTAATAAAGATTCAACAATTATGTTAAATCAGATTAGAACAATAGATAGTTTAAGGTTGATTAAAAAAATAGGAAAGGTGGATAATTTTATAATGAATAAAGTAGATAGAGCTTTAAAGATAAGTTTGTCTTTGGATTAAATTTATTAATGATTAATTCTTAGGACTTTTATGGATAAAGAGGTTTATGAAGAGATAAAAGAAAAGTTAGAAAAAATAAAAAGGGGGATTCCTTATTTAGAAAAGGCAGTAAAATCAAAGAAAAAAGAGGAGATTAAAAATTCTGTATCTATAATCACCTATGATTTACATAGATTGTATAAAGAGGCACTGGGCAAAGGAACTTCAGAAGCAATAAATGATATGGCTAAATGGCTATGGAAGTTTAGAAATAAAAAACATGAAGAAAAAAGAAAGTATGTTCCTGTTGAAAAACAATATAAAAAATGGGCTAAAGAATATGATGAATATGCGAATATCTTAATCTTTTTAGAGGAGAAAAAGGTTAAATCATTTTTAGGAAAAGTAAAGGGGAAAGATATTCTAGATTATGGGTGTGGAACCGGAAGAAATGCCATTCCTCTTGCAAAAAAAGGTGCAAATGTAACTTGTATTGATTTTACACAAGCTATGCTTAATGAAGCAAAGAAAAAAGCAAAAAAAGCAAAAGTAAAGATTGATGTAAAAAGAAAGGATATAACAAAATATAAACCAGATAAAAAATTTGATATAATAATCTCTGCATTAGTCTTGGACCACATTAGGAATCTGAAAAAGGTTGTTAATATTATTAATAAAGCTAGCAAGATAGATACAGAAGTAATAATAACTAATGTCCACCCTGAATTATTAAGAAAAGATGTTAATCCAAAAACCGGAAAAGCTCAGGGGTATCTTGTTGAGGGTTTTAAAACAGATCAGTATTATCATCCAATAAGCGAATATATAGAATTATTTAAAGAAAAAGGATTTTATCTTGTTCAAACAGAACATACTGTATTTGATAAAAAATGTCAAAAAATGAAAAAATTTAAGGAATGTCTAGGAATGAAAGATAAGTTGGTAGGGATAATAATGAAATTTAAAAAATTAAAATGAAAGATTTAGAAAAAAAAGCAAGAGGTTATGCATTAAAAAATGCTATTGCATATAATGGAAAAGCTCAGCAAGGAGCTGTTATTTCTGCTTTATTTAATGAAGGTTTAGAAAAAAAAGATATGAAAAAATATGGTAAGAAAATTTCTGAAATTGTTGCAGAAGTTAATGCATTATCTTTAGATGAACAAAAAAAAGAATTTGAAAAAATAAAAGATTCTTTAAGTGAAAGAGAAGAAAGAGAAGGTTTACCTGAATTACCTAATGCTTCTAAAGGAGTTATAATGAGAATTGCTCCGTCTCCTTCTGGACCAATGCATGTATTTCATGGATTAAATGCCTCATTTAGTTTTGATTATGTCCAGAAATATGGAGGGAAGTTTTATGTTAGAATAGAAGATACTAATCCAGAGAATATTGATTCAAAAGCATATAAATTAATTAAAGAGGATGCTAAATGGTTAACAAAAGAAAAAGCAATTGTGATTATTCAATCAGATAGAATGAATTTATATTATAAATATGCAGAAAAATTAATTAGTAAGGGATTTGCATATGTTTGCACTTGTTCTGCTGAATCTTTTAGAGAATTAGCTATGGAGAAAAAAGCTTGTGCTTGTAGAAGTAAAAGTGTTAAAGAAAATCAAGCAGATTGGAAAAAAATGTTAGATAAAAAAGGTTTCAAAGTTGGAAAAGCTGTTTTAAGATTTAAATCAGATATTAAACATAAAAATCCTGCAATGAGGGATTTTCCTTTAGCAAGAATTAATGAGTCTAGTCATCCTAGACAAAAGAAAAAGTATAGAGTATGGCCCTTAATGAATTTATCTGTTTCAGTTGATGATATTGAAATGAAAATGAGCCATATTATAAGAGGAAAAGATCATAGAGATAACGCATTAAGGCAAGAAATGATTTTCAAAGCCTTGAGTAAAAAATATCCTTGGACTGCTTTTCTTGGAAGATATCATTTTAAAGACATGATAGTTTCAACAACTGCATTTAGAAAAGGAATTGAATCTGGAAAATATAAAGGATGGGATGACCTTAAACTTCCTACTTTAATTTCATTAAAAAAACAAGGATATAAACCAGAAGCATTTTGGAAAATGGCAGAGCATATTGGATTAAGTGAAGTAGATAAAAGTTTTGATAAAAAAGAATTTTTTAGATTATTAGATGGTTTTAATCAACAATAAATTTAAATAATAAGATTTATATTTTATTTAAAGGAGGTTGAAATGTTAAATAATCAAAAAGGTATTTCAGGCATTGTTGCCACAATCATTACAATTGGTATTGTTTTGGTTGGAGTAGCTATTGTTTGGAGTGTTGTTTCTGGAGTTTTTGATACTCAAGTAGAAAAAGTTAATTATGCAGAAAAATGTCTTGGAATAATAATTAGCCCAACTAGTGTTGATTGTGATGGAGAAGTTTGTAGTGTTAAAGTTGAAAGAGGATTAGCTTCATCTCAAGATATTGTTGATGGAGTTGAAATTACTCTTGATGATGGAGAAAGCACTCTTACAGAACAAACTGGAAATATTGTTACATCTGAAACAATTGAGTTTACAACAGATATGGAAGCACCAGATGCAATTGTAAGATTGTATTTTGTGGATGAAGCAGGAGAAGCAGTTTATTGTACTCAAACTTCAACATATCCATAAAAAGAATTTATTTTTTAATTTTTATTAAATAAACTTCGTCGTTTTTTCTAACTCGGGGAAGTTTTATTCCTATTTCTTGACTTTTTTTAGCTTTTTTTACTGGCTTATTTTTTATTTCTATATGATTTACTTTTGAATTTATTACTCCAGTAGTTTTACCTATGATGGTAATTTTATCTCCTATTTTTAATTCAGAGACAAGTTTTATTGTTGCTACTTTTACCTTAGGATAATAATGAGTTACTTTACCAATAAAATGTTTGTAGTTTTTTGCAGCACTATGTTCAACATTTGCAAAATCATCTGAAGTTGGCATTTTAAAATAAAATCCAGAAGAAAATTGTCTGTTGTATACTGATTTAAGTAAATCTATTCCTGCTTTTATTTTTCTTTTGTTTAAAGAAAGATTTTCATCTAAAGCTTTTCTATAAACTCTTGTTACAACATCAACATATCTTGGGTCTCTGTTACGTCCTTCTATTTTAAAACTTATAATTCCTGCTTTTTTCATTTTATCAATAAAAGGTAGAGTGCATAAATCTTTAGCAGACATTACTTTATCATTTTCTAAAGTTAATTCATATCCTTCTTGCTTATCTTTTACAGTGTAAGATCTTCTACAAGGATGTAAACATTGTCCTCTGTTAGCTGATTTATTAAATAAAAACTGAGAAGTAAAACATCTTCCTGAAACTGCAACACACATTGCTCCATGAGCAAAGCATTCAACATCAATTACTTTTGATATTTCTTTTATTTGTTTAAGATTTAATTCTCTTGCTAAAATAACTCTTTTAGCTCCAAGTTTTTTATAAAATTTAGCTGATTCAGAATTTGAAATTGATGCTTGAGTTGAAATGTGAAAAGGAATTTTATATTTATTGCATAATTTAATAACTGACATATCCCAACAAATTATTGCATCTACTTTGTTTTTAACTGCTTTTACTACTTTTTCAAGTTTTTCTAATTCATTATTATAAATTATTGTGTTTAGTGTTAGATATTTTTTTACTTTTTTTCCACAGATTTCATTAATTTTATCTAAATCTGAAATTTTAAAGTTCTTTGAACCAGTTCTCATAGAGAATTCATTTAATCCAAAATAAACTGCATTTGCTCCTGCATTTACAGCTGCAACTAGCATTGGAAAATCTCCTACTGGGGATAATAATTCAAGTTTTCTCATTATTTAAGATAAATAAATGGATTTAAAAAGTGATTGGATTAGAGAGTTTTATGGTTACACAAATTGATATAAATAATGCACTTGCAATGTTATGCTATTCTATTGTTAATTCTGATGAAAAAGATATAGGTGATAGAGCATTAGAGAGTTATAAAAGAGTAGTAGATGAATATAATAAAAGATTTCCTGCTTTAGAAAGAAAATTAAGATAATTTTTAAACTCTAAAATATTATTTTATTTATGAAGATAGAATTTATTGAATCTCTTTCAAAGAAAAAGTTTGTTAAATGGCTAAGAAAACCATATATAGATAATAAGTTTATTTTTTTAGATAGATATTCTTGGATGCATTTATTTTCAGGAATGACTTTAGGATATATTTTTATCTTTTTTTATTCTCTTTTTTATTCGTTATTATTTACTTTTTTATTGCTTTTAAGTTGGGAAATATTTGAAATGATAACTGCAGATATTTTATTTAGAAAAGAAAGTTTTATTGATATGATTTGGGATTTAATTATTGGAATGCTTGGATATTTTATTGTTATCTTTGTTTCTTTGTTTTTTGTAATGGGTTAAAATCTTGTTTAGAAAGTTTTAAATATACTTTATTTTTAAAAATAATATGACAGCTATTAAATGCCGGAGTTTTCGGCATCATTTCAAATAAGAAAGATTTCTTTAGCTGGCCATATAATAACTTTTTTATACTTAATTCAACTGAATTAAATAATGGAATCAGGCCTGACTCAATCTTAAAGGAGGTTGAGTGTCAAGGAACTCTGGTGCCTTACAATG
>Ga0272443_10001152_pt1 | contig 41289 bp, 32 predicted proteins | sample SSMAcet12_FD_193581 | JGI IMG/M metagenome (GOLD analysis project Ga0272443, IMG submission 193581) | Marine sediment archaeal communities from Little Sippewissett salt marsh, Falmouth, MA, United States - SSM-Acet-12 | ecosystem: Environmental > Aquatic > Marine > Wetlands > Sediment ...
CCCCAGCCGCTCACCGACCCGGTAACATATACATTGCTGATCCTGCCCCCATAGTTATACCCTGCCACTCCCCCCGCGTAATCGCCCGTCCCCGCTTCAATCTCGATATTGTTCACAATAAGATTTTTAATCTCGGCGTTTTCACCTTCCACATAACCAAACAGTCCCACACAATCCTGCGCACTTGTTTCATAACTGAAATTCTTGATCATGTATCCATTCCCGTCAAACACCCCTCTAAACGGATAATCCGGATACTCACCTATCATTCCATAAAAACTCCCCGTAAAATCATCCCAGTCGATATCACTCATCAGCCGAAAGTGCCCCTCCGGCTTATCGCCTGCTAATGAAAGTTCTGCCACCGTATAAATCAAATACGGATCACTCTCCACCCCTTCACCCCCGCCGTATTTATAAAGTCCCGCCAACTGCGGATAATCCAAACCATCCTCAATCAGCCAGATATCCTGCCCACCATTGCCTGACTCGCGCGTAAAATCCCAGCCGGCTTCTATATATGTGCTCCTCGTTTGCATCTCTGCCGTACTGAGCCCCACACCCCCGCTGCTGCTGGTCAGACCGCTGCTCTCCACATCCCAGAAAGATTCTGTCACCCCACACATCATACTATATCCCACCAGACCTCCAACCATGAACATACTCGCAGGCATACACGGATCCCCGCCCCTAACCTTTCCTGTCGCATAGCAATATTCAATAACAGTACCCCCCATTGGGCTGTTATTCATACCCACCAAACCACCCACATACGTATTTCCTGCAACATCACCTGTGGCACAGCAGTTGGCTATTGTATCACTACTTGTCATCATCGTTTGACTTCCAACCAGTCCTCCTACGTACTGACCATTTGTTTTCACGCAGCCCTTAGACTGGCAGTTGGTGATTTTACTAAAATTTATACCCACTATGCCACCGATATTAGTACTACTAAGATCATTACCCACTACCTCAACATCAGTGTAACAATTGGATATCTTAGTTGCTCCCGTCATCATAGGATCACTAAAATTAATTCCTACCAACCCGCCGATATTATTACCGCTTGCCGTAACGCTGCCCTCAACCTGACAATTAATAATAGAATAATATTCATTATATCCCACCAGACCCCCGATGTAGCTACTACTTTCGCCCTCATCTATTACCTCTACCTTGGTATAACAATTAGAAATTTCCCACCCACCTGACAGGGAAGGGTCATTATTCCATCCTACCAGACCGCCGATAGCAAAACCACCTGCCGTCACGCTACCCTCAGCCCGACAATTGAATATAGAACAATATGAATTAGATCCTACCATACCGCCAACATAGTTACTTTCATCAACATTGCCCACCACGTCAACCTTGGCATAGCAGTTAGTCATCTCCCACCTTCCTAACATTGAAGGATCAGAATTTTTTCCCACCATACCGCCGATATTATCACCACTTGCCGTCACGCTGCCCTCAGCCCGGCAATTAATAATAGAACTATAATCATTGGATCCCACCAGTCCACCGACATTATTACTACTATCGCCATTTCCCACCACCTCAACCACAGCACAACACTCAGATATCACCAGTCCACCTGTCAATGCAGGGTCAGTATTTGTTCCTATTAACCCGCCTATATTATTCCCGCTTGCCGTAACGTTACCCTCAGCCTGACAGTTGTATATATTACAAGATGAGTTATATCCCACCAGACCACCGATATACTCACATTCCGAACAATTCACCACAATCTCAACTACTGTATTACAATCGGATATCAAACTGCCTATCTTCATATAATCATCATTGTATCCTGCCAGCCCGCCGATAGTACGACCGCATGCTCTGACTCTACCCTCAACCTGACAGTTAATGATACAACAAGATGAATTGTATCCCACCAGCCCACCGAGATACTCACTATAGTAAGCATCATTCACAATCTCAACTTCGACATAACAGTTGGCTATTTCTTTTGCAGTGCTATATCCCACCAGACCGCCGGCCCAAGACAAACCTTTTACCTTGGCGCCCACAGCACTGCAACCTGTTATCCTCCCATCTTCTAATAATCCCACCAGTGAACCGACATAAATACCTGATACACAAGGATCGATAAGAGTTAAATCATTAATGACCGAACAGGGATCATTAATACGACCGAACAGACCGATATTATCCCCAATGACACCCTCGGGGAAATAATAATTAAAGTTTCTGATAGTATGACCGTTTCCGTCGAATGAACCGGTGAAGGGCTTAAAATAGTCCCCTATTAAATTATAAGAAAGGACGTTGTAATTACCCAGGTCGATATCCGCCATCAACTTGAAGTGTTTGTCCCAGTCGCACGGATCCGCCCCGATCATATTCATCTGACACGGATCATAGATCAGATACGGATCACCCGCTACCCCCGTTCCCCCTCCGTACTTACCCAATACCGGCAGACACATAATCCCTATCAGTAATATCCCCATTCCGTAAGTGTTTATCCGACAACACATTGGCCTTTCTCCTCACAATTTAGCTTATTTATGTACTTTCCCAGATTTATAATTTAGAACCATCATTTTGCCAGATATTTTAAGCATTTGTCAACAGCAATATTTGCTTCCTCTCCTCATTTACTCATCTACCTGTTTACCTCCTTACCTCCTTACCTCCTTATCTCCTTATCTCCTTATCTCCTTATCTCTGAAATCTCAAATCTCAAATTCTTAAATCTTTATCCCTCCGTCCTTTCTGTTTTTAATTTTGATCATTTGTATTTTGAATTTGTTTAGGATTTAGATATTTGTGCTTAGGATTTGTTGACCACCCTTGGCTGCCCTCTGTCCTCTTATGTTAATTACCTCTAGCCATCTCTTTAATCTGCCGATCGTCTTCCGCACTTGATATTGGCTCATCCCCCGTTTCTGCGCAATCGTTCGATACCCCAGCCTTAACAGATAATAATCGTAGGCCACCTTCAGCTCACAAGCGTGGAACCTATCCCGATTCCGGATGATGCTTATATATTCCTTTCCCATCAGCCTCTGTATCAGCCCCTTTATCTGCCTGGCTATCTTGCTCTCCCTCACCCCCTGCAGACGGGCCAACTGCCTAAATGAAAACCCATGACAAATATACGCCTCCACCAGCAACTTTTCTTGCCCCTCCAACAGCTCCAGCCTCAGCCTCAGCAAATCCATCTGCCCCGCCCTGACCGCTCGCTGATCCATCGCCTCCGAAATATTCTCCAGCTCCACCACTTCGCTTTCACCTTTATCTAAATTAACACAACAGAAACAGCTACATAACGCCTATGCAATATATGTGTATATGTGTTAACAATACATCAAATACTATATACATTTTATCACATATATAAAACAAGTCAAATAGTTTTTAGAAAAAAAATCAGAATTATTCTATTGTTATTTATTTATGAAACATTTTTTTGGATTTTATTGTATAACTTGACTATAATCTGTCATATAAAGCTTTACGCTTGGCAATATATAGTGTTAAAATTATTGTAACTAACTGTATATAAAATACTTATAGTACGGAGGACCAAAAATGGCACTCGGCTCACTTATCAGAAAAAGACGTGAAGAGTTAAAATACACCCTTGATGACGTAAGTAACCGCACCGGCTATAGTAAGCCCTATCTTTCCACCATCGAAACCGGCCGCGTCAAAAACCCCCCCGCCGACGATTTATTGGTTAGACTCGAAAAATTACTCGGTTTTGACACCGGCATGCTCGTCCATTTCGCCCATCTCGAAAAATTGCCCGCAGATGTGCGCGAGGAATATGAAAACAGCGTAGCCGAAAACGAGTACTGGCGCTCGCTTATCCAGCAAATGATCGATGCCGGCGATAAGGCTAAGGATTTACTGCGTTCAACTAAGGTACGCAAAATACTAAAACAACCACTGCCGACAGCCAAGACGGCTGCACAAAAGACCGCGGGCAAGGCTGGTAAAAAAGGTGCCGCCAAAGAAAAACTGGAGAAGCTGCCCATAGCCGGCAAATTGGTCCCGATTATCAACAGCGTCGTCGCGGGCTACCCGGCCGACTATGATGATATGGGCTATCCTCCCGGTGGAGCGGATGATTATGTTCGTAGCCCCGATTTGCATGATCCCAACGCCTTTGCCGTCCGCGTTGTGGGCGATTCTATGGAGCCTAAGTATCATGAAGGTGATATTGTGGTCTTTTCACCCGCTGCCGATGTGGATAATGGCGATGATTGTTTTGTGCGGCTGACCGATCCGCACGAAACTACTTTCAAACAGGTATTTTTCGAAGAAAAGGATCAGATTCGCCTGCAGCCTCGCAATAACATGTACGCCCCTATGATTTTGCCGCGGGAAAAGGTCAACGGCATCTGGCGGGCCGTGATCCGCTACGAACGATTGAATAATTAGAGATAACGACATAAAAATCACCACAAAACCTACTGATTTTGCGTTAACAGTATTAAAAACGCGGATTTATATTGGTTTTGGGAATGTTTTAAAAAATGTCGACAGGCTAAACACCACAAACCCCCTATTATAAAGAGGTTTATATATATTTTTAGATCATTTCATGGCAATTTGAGAGCAGAAGTATTTACACAGAGAAAATGGTCGCAAGTCTTTATTTTCCGGATCAGATACACGATCATAAGTCCTTGTTTTTTCATTTAGGGTGAAAGTGCGTAATTGCTTAATTTACGTATAGGTGAAACGAATATAAGTCCTTTTATTTCTAGATAGAGAGCGATGTAAGTCGTTATTTTTGGGGGTAAAATTCTGCGAATTTCTTCTGGAAACTGCTGATTTCTTCTAATTTCTTCTCAAAAGTGCACGGTTTTTTACAGAAAGTGGTTGTCTCTCGATGAAAAACGTAGTTTATTATATGCGAAGTAAATGATCGATGATGGGGAATCTACGGGAAGAAAAACGAAAAAATTTGTTGACTTTTCGGTTTGTATCGGGTAATATTACTTGGTATCGATTGATATTGACGATGGTTCATTTTTTAGATTTTGCCTTCTTATAAATCGCTTATGTCTTTGATTTTCAACTTTTCGCTGGACCATTGTTTTTCTTGGAGGCTAGAAAATTAAATGGCTATTAAAGTAATTTCTGTAATCGCAGCGTTCATTACTATAGTTACCTTCTTTTATGGGTTAAAAAAGTGTATGTTTAAAAAAATTAAAATTACGGTGCTAAATAAAATAGACAATTGCCCATTAAATAATATTGCAATAGAAGGGAAAACAACAAAAAAACCAGTATATGTAAATAATAGAGGGCGAGCCTATCTTCCAAAATCTTGTGTTAACAATATGATTTCTTTATATGATATTAATAACTGGAAATTGCTAACTAAGCTAATTCTGATATTGGATGAAGATGGAACAAAAACTATATTTATATAAAAAGAAACAACATGAGCAGAACTAATATTATAAAAAAAACCATGAAAGATATGGGCGTTACGCAGAAGTATCTTATTGCTGTTATCGAGAAAGAAGCAGGAATCAAAATCTCACAATCCACTTTATCAAACTATCTATCAAGCGATAAAAATTGGGAAACTGCTGACACTTCTATACGTAATATAATTTTAAGAGAATTGGAGCTTAAATACCAAGGTAGGGTATTTTTAAGCTATGCTAAAGAAGGCAGTGAACAGGCAAAAAAAATATATAATGAACTTGCAAAAGCTGGGTTAAATCCATGGATGGACATAATGGATATTTTTCCAGGAGAAGAATATGGAAAAAGCATAACACAAGCGTTAAACAAATCTGATTTTGTGATTATATGTCTGGCAAAGGATTCTATTAAGAGAGGGTTTAGCCAGAGTGAGATACGACAGGTAATGGATATCTGGCAGGAGTCTTTGGCAGCAGACGATATATATTTGATACCAGTGCGTTTAGAGGATTGCGATATACCAGAGAGATTGGCGGAATTCAATTGTATTGATTTATACAAGGATGATGGATGGGACAAGCTGATAGAGGTATTGAAAGAAGGGCAAAAAAGGAGAGGCCGGGAGATGCCCAGTGAGGTAAAGAAGGGAAAAGGGGCACAGGAAGAATCCGGCAAGTATGGAGGGCAGGAGATAAAAAGCTTGAGAGGAGTTTTGGCGCAATTAAAGGAATGTGAAGATAAGTTTTTAGAGGCGGAGAAGTTAGCATTAAAGATATTTGACAAAGATAATCCCCAGTATAAACCTCTGCCTTATTTTACACCCGATCCGATAAGTCATTGCATGACGGTCGAAAAGTATTTGAATATGATAATCTGGGGAGGCAATATTCAAAAGGATTGGGGGGTACGCTTTGAGCCAACGCCTGAGGAGGCAATGTATTTGTTAGCCGGGGTATGGTTACATGAAATTGGGTTGATGTATGGCATTTTTGAGGGGGAGAATAACGATGATTTAGAGGGCGAAATTGATCTATGTAAGAAACTCTTTGAAAGTTATGAATTAAGATCGACGAAATATTTATTGGATATATGGCATAGAGAAAAAGAATGCAATTGGGAATATGAAGAAATATTACATTTGAGAAATTTATGCTATAGTAAGAGGGGGAAGGCTATAGAAGAACTTCAGCCGGGTGAGTTTTTTGGTGTGGATGGCAGGCCAATACGCATAAGGGTTATAGCGGCTGTAATACGCTTGGCCGAGGCATGTGATGTAAATCGGCGCTGCGTGCCCGGAGATCTGATTAAATTATTCCAGTCATTACGTATGGATTTAAGAGATGCATTATACTGGAATAAAAGACACAGGATTTTGTCTGATGTAAAATTTGATCATAACAAAGGAAATATCTGGATAACTTATTTTTGTCCGGATGAATACGTGATGACGTGGGGGAAATTGGATTTAAGAGAGATTGTCAGCTTTATTGAGAAAGATATTGAAGAAGAATTAGAGTTAATACAGCCGGAGTTGCAGCCTTTTGTGAATACTTGTTTCTATAAAGTGTTGGCCGAAGCAAAGGTGATGCCGGCCCTTGCTGATGAGATTGAAGGGCGGTATCTGGCGATGTGGCCTTATTTTTTGCACAAGCCTAACAGTGCTACGGAGGTACAGGAGGCGCTAACAGAGACAACTTTGCTGACGCTTAAAAACATAAACGCGGAAAGGGATTGGGAAAAGGTTATTGACGTTATTGACGGGATGTTTGAGCAGGCAATAAGATGGCACCCATACGACTTTACACTCAGAAACTTTTATAGACAAATTAAAACTATAGGTGCTAAGGGGGAAAAGGAGGGACTGGAAAAAGAATTAAAATCATACGTGGATTTGATTGGTTCTACCTATAAACAAATGACGGGATATGCGAGGGACAAGATAGGGAATAATGATGCGTTATTTGTGCATGGGTACAGTGTAAATGTTTTGAAATTTCTGGAAGAGATTAGACCGGAGCATAAAGGGAGGGTGTATCTAGTGAGGTGCAATCCGTTCGAAACGGATTTATACATAGGGCCGGATGAAAATGAAAGGATGGCTGAGAGATTAAGCGAGTTAGGATATGATTTCGTCATGATCGGACCAGAGGATTTGCCTCATATATTAAATATGCTCAAACGGTCACGAATACCGCGTAAGGTGATATTGGGAACACATGGAGTGTTGAAAAACGAGGATTTGCTCTGTAAGATAGGCAGTCATGCAATGGTGTATACTTGCCGTGGGTATAGGGCAAAGATCATAGCATTTGCGGCATCGTGTAAGTTCCTCAAAAGCGGCGAAATCGATGACGAAGAGGTTAGAAGAGCCATTTTAATTACAGAGAGAGACATTAAGAATAACAAAAAACTCCAATTGGATATCCTGCCCAGGGGATATGTGGATTATTTAGTGACCGATGAGGGGATTAATCTGCTAGCAGAAAAAAAGCGGGCTAAAAAGGTTACCAAGAAAAGATAAGGTCGTCGGAATAGCCGTCGATATCCTGATCGGCGAGGTAGTTTTCGAGTTGGGTTGCAACCGCATGGGCTGGTTCGACAAGCTCACCACAGGCAGGCCCAGGCTACACGACTTCAGACTTCAGGCTTAAGACCCAAGGTTTAAGAACAACAGCATGGACTGAAGCCCATCCTACGATTCTAAACCGAAAAAGAAATATGGCACAAAAAGAACATAAAAATATTTAACCGCTGATCCGCCGCCGCCAAGGCTACCCGTCTCCGCTAATCCGGCTTCGCTAAAGCTACGCCGTGACAAGAGCTTCGCCGTGGCAGGCTGCCGTGACAAGTGAACGCAAATGGACGCAAATATAGAAAAATCGGCGGGCATGGCCCGCCCTACATGACTACATTATAGGTAAAGAAAAAAGGCTTAAGACATCCGAGAAAGACAACATGCTTAAGCTTGTTTATGCCTGGCATAAACTGCGCGTAAAGCATGCCACCCGGTGGAAGAAAATCCGAAGCACGAAATCCTAAATCCTAAACAATATCAAAGCACCAAAACCCAATGTTCAAAAAAACCAACAAAAGAACATGCCTAAGCTATGCGTAGGCATGCCACCCGCCAACAAAAGAACATGCCTAAGCTATGCGTAGGCATGCCACCCGCCAACAAAAGAACATGCCTAAGCTATGCGTAGGCATGCCACCCGCCGCATGGGCTGAAGCCCATCCTACAGGGGTTCTTCGAGGTTGACATAAATTTTATTCGATGATCACCAGCATGTAGGTGGACACCGGCGGGATGGCGAGGGTGAGCTGAGATAATTTTTGGTCGTGGGTCATTTTGATCGGCTGAGAATTTTCGCAGGGCCGGGGCTTAAAGTATGAAACCTTCAGGCCGGTTTTACTTAGAGAGTCGGGCAGGTGGATTGTGACCTGGCAGGGGGGTGAGGGGATGAGCTGGTCGGTGTCGGGGTTGAGGTTTTTGTTATTGAGGTCCAGGGTAAGTCTGGGGGTGTCATTGTCAAGGTTTAGATTAATGCCCAGAGTATCAGGGGCGTCGGTAATAAGGCCGGGCTGAAAGGTGGGGAAATCCATTAGCTTTTTCATTTGCTCGTTAGCGGCAGCTCTTTGGTCCGGTTTTTCCGGATTGAGGTAGTTAACGCCGGGTTTTTCATTGGTTATACGAAGCGAATTGTTGTTGGTGAGTGAAGCAAGGGCGTTTTCCTTACGGCGCATGAGTAGGTCATCGGGACCGCTGCGGGCGCCAGATTCACCGGTAGCGACGATCAGGCCGCCGGCGGCTAAGTACTGGCGCAGGATTTGGACCTGGGGGTCGGTTAAAACAGAGATGGTGGGCAGGATAACCATACGAAAGGGTTTTAGTGTTTCGGCGGTCATTTCGTTACTTAAAACTACGTCCCATTGTTTATGGGAATCACTCAGCCAGGCGGCCCAGCCCAGATACTCCTCGACAAACTCGTCCGCCTTTAGATGGGAAACTGTTATGGAAGCCAGATTGGTCCATTCGGAGTAAACCAGGGCGACGTCAGGGAGGTATTTTCGGTTGGACAGTATCTGCGGGTGGGTTTTGATGAAGCTGTTTATGCAGGCGGCGCTGGCAGATGTGCCGGGCGAATAGCCGTCCAGATATTGGTGGCCGAAATCCATTAAGCCGCGGTTGGCCAGGCAGTCAAAGGCAAGAACCTTGTGGAGGTTTTCGTGTCCCGGGCCGGAAAGGTTCTGGGGGACGTAGATGCCGGGCCAGCAGTAGGGAGCGTCGCTGATGGCGGCGCCCAGTCTGTTGATGCCGCCGGTGTGTACGAAGGGGGGCAGACCGACACCGGGCAGCGAGCCGAGGCGTCTGTCGGTTTTATATTCGAAGTGGGCGATGTCGCAGGTGCCTTTCATGAAGGTGCGAGCGGGGGCCAAAGGTATTGTGTTGCCGACGACAGCGCAATCGAGGCCAAGCTTTTGAGTCTGTTTTTTGGCGGTTTGATAGACGGCGCGATGAGTTTCCAAGCCGGTCTGGACTTTGTAGATCACATAGGCCATCCAGAGGGGATCGTCCAGCCAGCGAGGATTGAGATATTGCCAGGGGTGACCGCGAGACTCGAACGGTTTTTCCTCGATGTAGGAGCGAATGTCGAAGTTGTCTATATTCTCAATACCCAGCGCCTGTAATTGTTTTGGTGAAAATCGTTTGGTAAGAAACGAATGGAAGCCGGCCAAGGAGCAAACGCCAAAGGCATTGCCACGCGGATAAAAAATGTTCATGTCACCGAAATTATCAATGTGCACGCCGTCCGGTTTGTCCTGGGCGATTAACCGGGCGAGGGCGGAGCACATGTATTCGCGCAACTGGGGGTTGCTGTAATCGATGGTTACAATCCTGGTCGTCTGCCAGCCGGTGCGATTCTTTACTTCGGGTGGGTTTTCCTGCTGAGCGGAAATGCCTGCCAGACCGCTGCGCCGGGCGATGTCGTCGGTGATGCGGGGGTTGCAAGAAAACATCCATTTATATTTGCCGTAGATATCACAGGCAGCCAGGTTGCCGTAGAAGTCCTGGGGTAGTTTTCCGTCCGGGGTAGTAAAAGGTTCGAGTTTGTAAGCGCTGGCGGTGGGATAAGGGGCCCAGGGGACATTTTTCATAAAGTTTTCCAGGCCAATCCAGTGGGCACTGAGAGGCTCGGCGCCGTTCCAGGAGGCTAGGGACCAGCCGGTATAGAGTAGTTTGTTGTCCTTAGATAGGAATCCCGCGAAATCGCCAATCTCACCGCCGTCAAAATAGATGATGCGTTTGAGATGCGCCTGTTGGGCATTTTGTTGCCGTTGAGCAGCACCGCCGGTTTGTTTTTGCATGTCGAGAAACCAGTCGCCATACCAACCGCCAAAGTAGCCGGCACAGCGTACGGCCTGGGCGCAGGGGTCACGGAGGTCCTTTACCTGGTTGGGATGGGAAAAAATGGTGGTGTAGTTGTGCCACCAGTGTGCTGCGGGTTGGGCGGCAATTGCCGAAGCCGTCATCACAAAAGAGATGACCATGGAAGCGTATATCAATCTTATATGAAGGTTAATTTTCATCTGATTTCCTTTGGCTACTTCGAGGGATTTTTTATCAGGCCTTTGAACAGGGGGGTTTCGAGGGCCTTGATGTAACCGGTCCAGTTGGTTTTGTTGGTGTCCTTTTGGATTTCGCTTATGGTCCAGGCTACCTTGGAATCAAGATTGTCGAGGAAGTGGACGGTGAAGGCTTCGGGCAGGGCGGGCAGGACCGGACAGCCGAACTCTAACGTGCCATGATGGGAGACGATGATATGTTCGAGACAGTCGGCCAAGGGGCGGGGGAAAGGCTCTGCGGAGGATTTTTCGAGTTGTTTTATCTTTTCCTCAATGAGCATCACGCCCTTGACCAGGTGGCCGAGGAGGCGGCCCTGGTCACTGTATTTGAAACTGATGTCGTAATCAAGTTCGGTGGTCTTGCCGATGTCGTGCAGAAACAAACCCATCAGAACCAGATCGGCGTCCAGATCGGGATAATGGGGCAGTACGCGGAGAGCCAACTCCAATACACTTAAAGTGTGTTCCAGCAGACCGCCAATATAGGCGTGATGCAGGGAGATGGCGGCAGGGGCGATGCGAAACAGACGCATCAATTCCTGGTCATCAAGAAATGTCTTTAATAATCCAGAGAGGTGGGGATTTTTAACCTGGGCCAGGGCCTGCTGTAAACGAGCAAACATTTCGTCCACGTCGTTATCAGTGGTGGGCATGAATTCCATAAGGGCATCGGCATCGACCTCGACGGGGCGAATAGAGTCCACCACTATTTGTAAGGCACTTTGATATAATTCCGTGCGGCCCCGGACCCAAACGAAACCCTCATGGGGGAGAGTGTTGAAGATGGATTCGGAAGCCTGCCACATGCGAGCGTTGATCCGGCCGGTACGGTCATTAAGATAGGCAGCGATGTAATAATCACCCCTCTGAGTGGTGCGCAAAATGGGCTGAGAGATCATAAAGACCTGATCCAGAGGCTCTCCGGCGGTAAGTTCTGAAATGTTGCGACGAGGTTTTGAGGTCATTTTAAGACTCCGGGATTATTATTGGTTCGAGTATCGAATGTAGGATTTTAGTTTAAGGTGCGATTTCGCACTTTTGCCTGTTGAATATTCTGACATAATTGGCAGAAAGGGCCTATGGATGCCGATAACTGATTTTTAATAATTTTCGGTGGTTTGCCCAAAATCAGCAAAAAATATAAACGGCCGTAAGAAGTCCCTTTAACAGGCGATAAGCGCAATATAAAACCGCGAAAGTTAAGATTAAAGAAGCCAAAATTTTAAAGAGCTAAGCAATGCTGTAGTACTATAAGTCTTTGATAAATTGCTTGCAAGGATAAAGGTTGATGGTATAATAAACAGGATAGGAGGTATGGGTGATTTGAGGAGGCGGATAATGAGAGCTGATTTTGACAGAGTAGTCAAATTTCGCTAAAATAGACACTGGCGTTGTTTGTTCAAAGCTGTTGCATTTAACTTATGCAATCTGACTAACGGTCAGTTTTGGCATTTAAGTTTTATCAAATCCTCGGTGGTGATGATAATCTATGAACCGGATTTCGGATATGAATGGAGATAGGATGGTGGGGGTGGCGACGGCGAATTGGCGGGAGCGAATTCTGGCGGCGCTGGGTAAAGAGAGTATCTCGACGAATTCCGGAAATTCACAGGGGATCATCTGGTGTGACAATGTTTATGAGGGGGCGGCCCGGGTGGTAGAACTTAAAAGTTCGCAGAGCAATGGGGTAGTTTTGATAATGATTGACTGTCTCGCGGCTGAAGAGATGAGAGTTTTTCAGACGCTGAAGCGAATAGAGGGGATTAAGTCGGTAGGGATTTCCACAGTTGGCAACCGAACCAAGATGGACAGGGCTAAAATGCTTGGGGCAGATGAGGTGTTTACTATAAAGGAGCTAAACGAAAAAATTGAACAACGAAATCCAAGGGGACAGTCAGAAGAACCTGTAAATAGCTCCATTGAACCGGAGGTAAAGCAAGAGTCTCCACCGGTATCGAAAGGACCAGTTAAAGCGGTTTTGGTGGAGGAGTCGCTGGCGGCGCTGACCACCGAGGCGATTGCAGATTTGGAAAAGACCATAAAGCAGAGTATGGCCCCCAAAGTCAGCGAAGTAAAACGGCAGGAAAATGATATCAGCGAGGCTACAGACACACCGCCGATACGACCGGAACGAAAACCGCCGGCCAGGAAAGTAAGTGAGCCGGAGGATGATAGGCCGTTGCTGAGCAAAGAGGAGTTAGATGCCCTTATGGGCAACGATTAAGACGATTAAGACGATTAAAATGAGTGCATCCGAGAAACAATCTGATATTATCTACGGTTCGCGAGAGTCGGCCAGGAAGCAGATACTGCTACTGGGTGATGACGGGCGGATGAGGCGGATGCTGGAACGAGAAACATCGGGGAATCAGGTTGTTTGTGAAGCGGAAGTGCTGGAGGGAATCGTGAAGCTGGGAACGAATACTCAGGCGTGGGGAGATAACGAATCAGAAAAAGAACTAAAATCTACCGGTATAGAATATGATCTGGTATTGCTTAACGTGGAACGTTTGGGAGCTAAAACAGTGCAGGCCGTCAGGGCGCTGCGGCGGGTCAGGCCAAAAGTGCCGGTGTTATTATACGGTGAGGCGTTTGCAGAAATGTATGCCCAGCCGGCCTTGCGGGAAGGGGCGAAAGAATTTATGGTGTGGCCTATTCCACGATCTGAGTTGCGGTCGGAACTGGATGGGGCCCTAAAAGTAAATCAAATTGCCTCTGACCGGGTCACGATGCAGAGAAATGAAAAAGGTGTTTCAGCTTCCGAAGATATGGAGGCGGTTTCCAAGGGGCCAAGCAGGGACCAGGAGGCGGATTTAAGATGGGGTGTGGAGATGGCGGGGCAGTTCCATCGTCTGGCAGAATTGGTGCCTAAAGGACAGGGAGCTTTAGTGGAAGAGGCCCAGAAGGTCTCGGCTGAAATGTTAGAGGTGGAGTGGGTGCGAATTGATTTGCTGCCAAAGAAAAAGCAACTGAAAGAAGGTGAGGAGCAAAAACAAAGTCAGAATTTTACCATTCCGGAACATACTTCTCAGATTGTGCAACTGGCGGGGCCAATGGGGATGGTAGGCCGGATGATCCTGGGGCCGGTAAGAAAAAAAGAACAAACAAATGAACAGTCAGCCGAGGAAGTAAGCTCACAGGTCTGCCAGGTAACGCTGGAACGGTTGGCAGGGTTTTTGGGGACTTTGATACACCTGGTGCAGCGGGATGAAGCGCTGAAAAAACTGGCCATGACCGATGATCTGACCGGGGCACATAATCGCCGTTACCTGGAACGTTTTCTCCGACAGATTCTCAAGCAGATGTCGGAAGAAAAAACCGAGGTGACATTACTGCTTTTTGATATTGATGATTTCAAACATTATAACGACACCTATGGTCATGGGACCGGCGATGAGATACTGCGTCAGACGACGCGGCTGATCCGGCGCTGCTGCAGAGAGCATGATGTGGTGGCCCGGATAGGGGGGGATGAGTTTGCGGTTTTGTTCTGGGATTCGCGGCGAGAGAAGCAGGCGCATAAAAATGAGCAGGGACATGACGGCCAAAGTGAGACAATAGTCGAGAAGAGAAGCGAGATACAAGGTACCCAGCGAAGTCATCAGGAGATGGTAAAGTTTCTGAGCAATCGTTTCCGGCGGATGATGATGACTAACGAGTTTCCCGGCCTTGGTCCCGAGGTCCGGGGGGTGTTGACTATCAGTGGGGGATTGTCAAGTTTCCCGTGGGACGGTCAAACGGTGGAGTCGCTTATGGCGGCGTCGGATGAGGCTCTGCTGAGCGCAAAACGCAGCGGAAAAAATCGCATCTATCTACTGGGTCGTCCGAATGAAAAAAGTAGGTAGAGATGACATATTGCCAGGTCAGCAAAAGATGGGTATAAATTTATTACCCGTTCAGATTGGGGGACAAGCATTACAGGAATAATCGAAAATTAATTCAGGGAGTGTTATTTTATGGTCGCCAGCATACACAGACGTGATTTTTTGAAAGGGGTCGGCTTAGGAGTTGCCTCGTTAGTCCTGCCTGGTTGTGGAAAACAAGCGAGTTTGCTTTTCAAAGGGCATAAGAAACGTACTAATATTGTTGTTGTCCTCTGCGATGACCTGGGATATGGTGATCTGGGTTGTTACGGCCATCCTTACATAAAAACTCCAAATCTTGATCAATTTGCTCAAGAAGGTCAAAAATTTACAGACTGTTACGCCGCGGCGCCGGTGTGTTCCCCTGCGCGGGCGGGCATTCTGACCGGCCGGACACCCTATCGCAGTGGTATATATGATTGGATTCCTGAAAATAAACATATGCATCTGCGCAAAGAGGAAACTACAGTCGCCACCCTCTTAAAAAATTCCGGTTATGCTACCTGTCATGTAGGGAAGTGGCATTGCAACGGCAAGTTCAACTCACCCGAGCAGCCACAGCCCAATGATCATGGTTTTGATTACTGGTTTTCCACGCAAAACAATGCTTTACCAAATCACCATAATCCGGTTAATTTTGTGCGCAACGGCAAAGCGGTTGGTGAGGTCAAAGGTTACTCTTCGGAAATTATTGTGGATGAAGCACTCCATTGGCTGAAAGATTGCTGGGATCGCAAGGATCCATTTTGTTTGTTTGTCTGGTTTCATTCTCCTCATGAACCCATCGCCACCGGTGCGGAATTTATGAAAAGTTACGAAGGTCACAAAGAGGCTATATACTATGGCAATGTAGCACAAATGGATCATGCCTTCGGCAGATTGATGAAGTCACTGCGCCAGATGAACCTTGTCGATAATTCGTTGGTGATGTTTACAAGTGACAATGGCCCTGAAACTTTAAAGAGATATCGCGGAGCAGAAAGCTCTTATGGGTCGCCAGGTTGTTTGCGCGGCATGAAGTTACACATGTACGAAGGGGGGATTCGGATTCCGGGGATGATTAGATGGCCGGGACATGTTACGGCGGGCTCTGTCAGCGATGAACCAATTAACGGTACCGATATACTTCCGACGCTGTGTAATGTGGCGGGGGTTACCGTGCCGAAAGACAAACCGATAGACGGCGTCAATATTCTGCCGGCTTTAAGAGGAAAGAAACTCGAACGAAAGATACCGCTTTACTGGCGTTATGACAGGGCCCTGAGCAAGCCATTCACAGTGGCAATGCGCTGGGGGGACTGGAAAATTCTAGCCGACAATGATATGACAAAATTTGAGTTATACAATTTGCGCAATGACAAGGAAGAAAAACAAAATCTGGCGGGGTCTGAAATAAAACAACTGGAAAGAATGAAAAAGATTCTTATCCCGTTGCATCATGAAATAGATGCCGAAGGTCCGGTGTGGCCTGACTGGAAAAAGAAATAGGGATTAAATTTGTGGGCCAAATAAAAGGATGCTTGTTTTAGGAAGCCCTGGTGGGTGGATAGCACTAAATAGAGCGATTTTTATGGTCGGCGGGGGTGACGGCGGGAATTAGAGACGCGGTCGCGGACGGAGGTGACGGTATCCAGGTTGGGCTCTTCGGTTGTGACGGGTTTACCGTTGTTTTTATAGGCGGAGGTGGCGTTAATTTGTTCCAGGACGGCAGCGTAAACTCGATGGGGGGGGATATCGAGAGAATCCTGGGAAGAGTGGGAATCGTCCGGCTTTATAGTCGTACAGCGGGTGTTGAAATAGGGGGCGTCAAAAGTGCAAGAAGCAGCCGAGGGTGAGGATTTGAAATCGAGTAGTACCAGATGGCGTTGCAGGGACCAGGCCAACTCGGTGGTCATGGAAAAGGCGCCGACGATAACATCCAAGCGGCCCAGCAGAGCCATGTAGTTCCGCAATCCCAGTTGGACAAGCTTTCTGTCCGTGTCGTTAGAAGCTATGGGCAGGGGGGGAGAAGGCATGCAGGTGACGGGACCTAAATACTCCGCGGGGGTGTGGCGGGCAAGCCATTGATTGAGATTATCGCTATGATGATCCCCGAGCAGGACGGTTGCCATGGCGTTTTGATTGAGCATTTCAATTAACTGGATCCAGTTCTGACGATCCCAGGGTGAGGGCTGATTATGACAGGGGACATTGCCGGTATAAATACCTACTGTCGAGCTCTGCCAGGATGGGCCCTGCCAATCGTTTTTAGGAATCTTAAGACGGGGAAACTCACGCCGATAATCGAGGGAACAAAGCAGAAAAAGATCCTGGATGGGGTCCAAAGGTTGCGAATGGGGATTATGTGGCAACAGGGCAGAGAGATACATTGGTTCAGCGGTATGGTCCAAAGGAAAGGGATCTCCCAGGCGGAGGTAAAAGCCTTTCTTCTTTTGGGCATTGATAATATTCATGACGGCACAGGCACGTCGGTTCAGATCGAGATTAAAAGCGATATCAAATGAGTCCATCTGGAGGCGGAGGATAGCAGCAGGGTCCAAAGCCAAAGGTTCATCCACGGCATCAGAGAGCAGTTCCGGAAATGAAGTTAAATAAGTTATGCGGGTGTTGGGTTGGTCGTTTTTCAACCGGTGCACCAGGGCACTGCTGCGAATAACAGTTAGAGGGGAGGATACCTGGATGAATAAAAGCTTGCTGCTATATGGAGAATATGCGGAGCAGCGGCAAAGGGCACCGTCGCGTAGATGGGGTAGGCAAGGGCGATCGGCCTTAAAATAGATGCAATCACGAGCCAGACGATCAATCTGTTCTTTCCGCCGCAATGGAACTCCTCAGTCGCTAAGGACAATGTGTATAAACGGAGTAATTTCTAATTCGGCGATACTATATAATCGGTAGAGAAGGTTATTTTCGTTGAAAATCAAAGATAACGCAGCGATAATGCTTGAAAATTGGGAGAAGGACCGATAATATACGGTTGGTGTGAGATTATGTCTAAAAAAGGGACTCATTATGAACGAGCGTTTAAGGCCTATCTGGGAAGGCTTCGTCTGCCATTCGTAGCGGTGGACCAGGCACGTAAGGCGGTGTTCGGCGGAGTTCATTTGAAGAGCTTTGACTTTTTGATTTATCCACCCCAGCAGAGGCGGATACTTACCGATGTCAAAGGTCGTAAACTCGCATATTCAGAATTTCAACGGGGCCGGCTGGGAGAATCGTGGGCTACCCGCGACGATGTCGAGGGACTAAAAAGTTGGCAGGAGGTATTTGGGTGTGACTATTTGGCCGTGTTGGTCTTTGCGTATTGGTTGTATCAAGATGGGCAGGGGGGACCGGAAATAAAAAGTAAGCCGGAACAGGTGGAAAGTATGTGTGAAATGTCAGCGAGGCTGGGGGAATTGTTTTCCTTTGAGCAACGTTTATATACATTCAGGGTGGTGGAATTGAATGCTTATAGTGTGGGTATGAAGCCGCGTAGCACCAGTTGGCAGACTGTGTATGTGCCAAGACGAATTTTTCGTGAGGTAGCGCTACCCTTTGAGAGTTTCTTTAGAACCACCAGGCGCTGTGTGTGAATAAAAAGTGGTCAGTGGATAGTGGTGAGATATTTCCCGATATATCTCAGGTACTATTTCGAATTGTCCTTTGATTTTGCTTGGGGGTGTAAGTTGCCGCCGAGGCTCTTGATGGTTTCGCGGATGTCTCCGATCTGAGTGATTTTCAGACCGAAATTTTCACCAATCTTGATCGGCTGGCCCAGGCCGATAGTACTATTATTGACCATAAGGTCGATGTGCTGATAGGCGTCCTTGTCAAATTGGATCATACTGCCCAGATTAAGTTTCAAGATTCGCTCCATCTTCATGGACTTTTCGGTGATTTTGACGATGACGGGCACTTTCATCGATAGAATGCGCTCGAGATGGACCGGTGTGTCATCGTCTGAGTGAGCAGTTTCAATCTCATTGTTGACTTTTTGGGCAGGATCGTCAGGGGGCTCGGAGGGGATTTGATCCGGTTGTTCCTGTGGGTTTTGGGACTCTTTTAACTCGGTACTCATGAGGAAGGCCGCCTTTAATGTTTGTATCTCGTTTGTTTTTAGGTGTTTATGTTAATTTCGTCTTGTAATGGACAAACAATCTCTGTCCGGTCGGCTATATAATAGTTATCGGTACCAGGGAGGTTCGAGCTAAAGAGAAAGATGCGATGGGGATTTTCATAGATTTTGAGTGAGGGGAAAGGCTGTGATTTCCGGTTGAAAATTGCTATAAATTGCCCAGCAAAGGTGACTTGACAAAAATCTGGTGGTTAGATATGATCCTAGTGTTAAGAGAAACACCGTATTGTTAGATAAGACGGGCTTAAAAAGATTTTCTGAGAGAAAAATAATGAGTGAATTAGCAGGAAAAGACGTATTACTGGTTGACGACGATGAAGATATCCTAACCGCGATTGCAGCGTCCATAACGGAATTGGGGGTGGAGGTACGCACTACCGGTAACGGAAACGCGGCGGTGGATATGATCCAGGAAAAAACTCCTGATTTGCTGATCCTTGATCAGATGCTGCCCGGGAGGAGTGGATTTCTGGTGCTGGAAAAGATCCGTAGTCTGCGCAAGGACACGGGCAAGCCTCCGATAATTATGATCACCGCCAATCCGGGGCAACGGCATAAGATGTATGCCGAGACTCTGGGAGTGGATGTGTATCTTAACAAACCCTTCCGGATGGAAAAACTGGTTACGGCGGCTCGGGAATTACTCGGCAAAGAAGACTAGGCACCAGTTGTCAGCGGCTGTCTCCTTCAAGTTGGATTGATAGGTAACTAGCGTCGAACATAGCGTTTTAAAAAGTCGGCTGGGACTAACCGGGCGGTGATTATCCAAGGTAAAATCAAGTTATATCAATTGCATTTCACAAAGAGAGAAAAAATTTTAGGGAAATTTGACTTTATTTGAAGTTTGACTAAAATTTAAAAATCTTTTGAGGAGATTTCAGGGAATAAATTTGATGTAATTGTATATCTATGCGCGAGCCCAGTATAATTCTAAGATGATAGTCAGCAATCATTAAGGAGACGGCTTATGGAAGAACTTATTAGCAAACTACAGGAATGGGGTACGTTATATGGGCTGAAGATTGTATATGCCCTGGCGATTTTAATAATAGGCCGCTGGATCGCCATGGCTATAAGGAGCCTGATACATAAATTGATGGCCAATAGAAAGGTTGACGGCACCGTAGTTTCATTTGTCGCGAGTATTACTTATTATGCCCTTTTGGCCTTTGTTATTCTGGCGGCTTTGAACCAGTTGGGGATTCAGACGGCTTCCTTTGTGGCGGTTATGGCGGCGGCTGGGCTGGCGATCGGTTTGGCGCTGCAGGGATCATTAGCTAATTTTGCTTCGGGGTTTCTATTGATAGTATTTCGCCCCTTCAAAGAAGGAGAATATATAGAAGGGGGCGGGACGGCCGGCATTGTGGAGGATATTCAAATATTCACTACCACGCTGGTTACTCCGGACAATAAAAAAGTTATCATTCCCAATTCCAAGTTAACCGGAGATAATATTGTTAATTACTCGGCGAAAGGAACCCGCCGGGTGGAAATTATCGCGGGGGTGAGTTACTCGGACGATCTGGATAAGGTGCGTAGTGTTTTACAGGGTATAATTGACGAGGATGAGCGACTGCTTAAGGAGCCAGCCTCCATGATAGCCGTTAAAGAGATGGCCGACAGTAGTGTGAATTTTGTAGTACGGGTATGGGTTAAGGTGGCAGATTATTGGGATGTATATTTCGGGATGAACGAGAAGATCAAGAAACGCTTCGATGCCGAAGGGATATCCATTCCCTTCCCGCAGCGGGATGTGCACGTCTATGAACACAAAGATTCATAGGAAAAACAATTTAGGAGCAAGAAGATAGAAGAGCCGCAAGGTGGAATGAACAATTTTTCATGATTATGATTGGAAAGGAGATAGATATGCGACGTATCTTGTTACTGGCGGTGATCGGGTTAATAATGGTGGTTAACGCGCAGGCGGATGTACTGGTATTTAAGAACGGGGACCGGCTGACAGGTAAATTCGTACGGATCGTCGATGGTAATTTGGTCTTTAAGGCAGATATGGCCGGCGAGGTTACGATAGGACTGGATAAGGTGCAGACTTTCTGGACAGATGAACCGATTGAGATTCATATGAAAGACGGATCCCTCTTTAAGAGTAAGGTTCTGGAGAGCAAGGACGCGGGTAAAGTGTCTGTTGAAGCCACCAAGGTTATACCGGCTCAGAAGATTGCCTTTGAAGATATTACCTCGGTAAACCCACCACCCAAACCAAAGGTGAAATGGAAGGGTAATCTTACCGGCGGGTTTACCAGCACTCACGGTAATACCTTCAGTGAGAGCGGTAGTCTGAGTTTTAATGCCACCCGCCGGGGGGAAAAAGACCGAATTAATGTCTTTGGCCTCTATACCGTGGCCCGTACCAAAGAAGATAAGGAAAAATACCCCGGAGTATACGAAGAAGAAAAGGTTACCACGGATGAGAGTTTTATGGTGGGAGGCAAATATAGTTACTTCTATCAGGAAAAATGTTACGCTTTTATAAACGGCAGCTTCAAAAAAGATCATATCGCCGATCTGGACCGCCGTATTATATCCGGTGTGGGTTTAGGACGGCAATGGATAGAGACGGATGACAAGAACTTCTCCACAGATGCGGGTTTGTCAATTTTGTGTGAGAAATACACTACCCGAGATCAGACTACCTGGGTAAAGGAGATAGACAAGACGGATGATTTGTCGGCTCAGTTGGGGTATCATTTTGATTGGCTCCTCACGAAAAAACTTACCTTTATTCACAATCTGACCTATTATCCCAATATCCAAGGGAGGGTGTCCGATTATTTTCTTAACCTGGACGCGGAGCTTAGACTGGCTTTGAGCAAGTCCTGGTTCAGCAGCTTAAAATATATACTGGATTATGATTCTACGCCCGGAGAAGGTTTGACCAGTACCGATTCGAAATATATTCTGGGGTTGGGCTGGACATTCTGAGAATTCGTAATACGAAGTACGCAATACGTAATTATAAATGCCATTAGAGACGTGGGCTGGAAGCTAAGCAAGGAGCCAGGAGGTAAGGAGTAATGGCTATCCGATGCCTGGGTGATGACTATGCGCAACAATAGCAGGTGGTTGTCTGATTAGCTTAGACAACGTCTAGTCATGGTGATTATTGAATCGATGTTTAATTGAGGTTCATGGTCATCAGGAATTCGGCATTGGACTTGACCTTCTGCAGACGGCTCTTTAAGAGTTCAACCGCCTCGACGGGGTTCATGTCGCTGAGGACCCGGCGGAGCCTATAAACCAGTTCCAATTCCTTGGGATCCATTAGTAGTTCTTCCTTGCGGGTACCGCTACGGCTGATATCAATGGCGGGCCAGGTGCGCCGATCGACCAGGCGTCGGTCCAGATGCAGTTCCATGTTACCGGTGCCTTTAAATTCCTCGAAAATTACCTCATCCATCTTCGAGCCGGTTTCAATAAGTGCCGTGGCCAGGATGGTAAGTGAGCCACCCTCTTCGATGTTACGGGCGGCACCGAAAAACTTCTTGGGTTTCTGCAGAGCATTGGCATCCACGCCACCGGTTAAAATCTTACCCGAATGTGGTACTTCGGTATTGTAGGCCCGGGCCAGACGGGTAATCGAATCCAACAAAATCACCACGTCCTGACCGTATTCGATCATACGTTTGGCCTTTTCGATGACCATTTCGGCAACCTGCACGTGGCGGCTGGCCGGCTCGTCGAAGCAGGAACTTACCACTTCCACGGAGTCGGCTGTGGCCCGCTCCATTTCGGTTACCTCTTCGGGACGTTCGTCCACGAGCAGGACGATTAAATTGACCTCGGGGTGGTTGGTGCTGATGGCGTTGGCTATTTTTTGCAGCAATACGGTTTTACCTGTGCGCGGGGGAGCCACGATCAAACCACGCTGGCCCTTGCCGATGGGTGTGACGATGTCCACGATCCGCATATTAATTTCCTGCGGAGTGGTTTCCAGAATCAATCGTCCATCCGGGTGCAGGGGGGTTAAATCCTCGAAGACGACCTTTTCAGAAAGCGATTCTGGGTCTTCATAGTTGACCATTTCCACGCGTAACAGGGCGAAATACTTTTCCGATTCCTTGGGAGGACGTATCTGGCCGGCTACGATATTACCGTTACGCAAACCGAATCTGCGAATCTGTGAAGGAGAGACATAGATGTCGTCAGGGCAGGGGAAATAATTGTAGTCGGGGGTACGCAAAAAACCAAAGCCGTCGGGCAGCAGTTCCAGGACACCCTCGCCATACATCAGCCCGTTTTTACGGACGCGCTCCTTGACGATTTTGAAAATTAATTCCTGTTTTTTCAGGCCGGTATATTCCTGCAATTCCTCCTGCTTGGCCATGTTATGGAGTTCTTCCACGGACATTTTCTGCAGGTCGGTTATATGCAGTTCACCCTTTTTGATCTCTTCATATTTGGCATGGGTTTCATCTTCAATTTCCTGAAGAGTAGGTTTATCCTTCTGGGGCTTTTTGCCTTTACCCTGCGATTTGGAGTTGGAATCCTGGTGCTGGTTATGCTTGTTTGCCTGTGAGTTGTTCATATTGTTATCTTCTTCTTCGGAATAGTTAACCTCTTCTTGTGTTTCCGGTTCTTCTACGGCGGTAGCGGAAGAACTGTTAGAAGAGGGCCTGGTATTTTTTTTCTTTCTTTTTCTGGTAGTTTTTGACTTAGTACCGGCCTTAGCCATTAAGTATCTCCTTTAATATTGTTTTGAATAACCTGATTTGTGAAGTGCTCAGTAGTGAAGTTGAGTCGGACACCAAATGTCCATTATTTATACCCCCCCCCAATTGATTTCTCCCTATATATAATTCCGAATGCCCGCTTTCATTGGATTTTTAAATGCTTATTTTCGCGGGTGTTTTTGCAGGACCATAGTTAACACACGGCCAACCTGACTGGTAGTCACGGGGATGTCAGAATTGTTGTCTATCGTATATTCGGACATTTTGGCTTTCTTGTCCAGAGGTAATTGCAAATTTTCTACTTTTTTTATTTTTTCCGCCGTCCAGCCGCATTTTTTCCTCAATCTGTCAAAACGGGCTGATTTGCTAGTATCAACGTAAACCAAGGCATCACAGAGCTTAGAATAACCAACCTCGGCTAAAAGTGGTACGTCCAGAATTATGGCATTTATGTCAGGATCGCTCTGATAGGACTTAATTAGCTCCTGCTGGCGGGCTTCGATAAGAGGATGTAGCAGAAGAGTAAGTTTTTTCAGTTCCCGGCTATCCTCGAAAACGATATCTCCCAGGGCTTGACGGTTGACAGATCCGTCGGGATTAATCACCCTAACTCCCCACCAGTCAATAAGTTGCGCAATTATCTCTGGTTGCTGCAGAAGCTGGTGGTTTAGCTGGTCGGCTTGGATAACACCGCAACCGAGTTTGGCAAATTCGGCGGCTACGGTGCTTTTACCAGCACCAATAGCCCCTAAAATGCCTATTATAGGCTTTGTTGAGGAAGATTTCACGGATATTTACTGTATAATTTTAGGGCTGAAATTTCACTGCAATTATTTTTTTTTCATTTTAAAAAGTTGCAGCATAGTCGGTTCAGGAATCGGGCCCTTACGGGGGAGGTCGCGGTTTGGGCCCAGTGTCTCCCAGCGTATGAGATAATGCATGCCAGATTCAGGACTTTTACCGGTATCAGATCTGAGGTTAACTTGCATCCCGGGAATGTGGGATCGGACTTTACTTAGGTCAGAGGGATAGGGGGGGGGAGTGTTGAGTTTGCCGATAGGTTTTAATGTTTTTTCATCCAGGATCCAAGTGCCCGAGCCATATTTTTTATGGTAGTAACCCTGGGTAAGTTGACCATGGCTCAGGCGAACAGGCTTTACTCGTATTTCAAACGGGATGGAACCACCGCCCTGGAAGTTCCAACGATACTGCCAATTGGTGAGCTGATATATCCGCCATTTACCCTGCTCCAGACGGGCGTTATAAATCTGGGTGTATCCGTTAGAGTCATTTTTATGATAGGTAATGATAACTCTATCCTGCGAATCAAAGCCGATCTTGTTGTTGCCGTTGATTATGCCTCCACCGGATGGAACGGGATCGACAATCTCGGCCGTTTCCAGGGTCATGGGCAGTTGGACAGGTTCACCCCGGCTATTCTGCCAATGGATAAGGTCCTTACTGCTGGCATAGGAAAGATCGTGATTGGTGGCGCAGTCCGGATGTTCCCGCCAAACCCAGCATAAATGATAAAATCCATCCGGCCCCAGTAGCGGTCCGTATAAATAGGCATTCATTTTACCCTGCCCATCGGTTAGTGGTGTGTTCAACAGAGGTTGCCAAGTTCTGTTCTGAGGGTTATAGACGTTGTAGATCTGGTTGCCGTTGCCACTTTTGCCGTCGCGGTAGGTGAAGATCAATTCATCCTGTGGTCCGCGAAAGAAATGAGGGTATGTACAACGTTTTTCGTGTATCCCCGTCATCTTGGGTATTCGTTCAAAGGTGGTGATATCCAGGGGTTTTTTCGTCCTGAAATACACCAGCGGTACACAGTGCATGTTCCCGCTTAAGTGGATCAGTCCCTCATTGTCAATGGTCATGGCAATATAATTATGGCTGTCCCAGACGATATTTTCGGGCAGGTGCACGAATTGCCACTTTTGCTTACCCAGTTGTCGCGCAGCCACTGTCATCCTGCGCTGTTGATCGTAAAAAGCGACGAATTGTTTGTCTTGGTGGGTTAGCAACTGAAATCCCACCGGGTGTCCGGGCCAGGCCGGTACAATATCCAGCTGCGAGACAACTTCATATTGGCTTTCCTGGGCCTGCAGCTCTGGCAGTCCGCTCACCAACAATAAAAGTGCTGTGGTCCATAAATGTACTTTTTGTAGAATATTAATGCTTTTAGGCATATTTATATTATCCTTATCTAGATTCTTACCCCAAAAATACTGAGGTTATTTTCCGGGAATATACCGTATTTGTCAATTGTCGATATCAGCTTCATATTGACATTTTCCACTTTCGAGTCAACAATGTGATAGTGGAGAACGTGTCATGAGTAATCAGCAGATAAGTGATCTGTTCAATCAGATGGCCGATATTATGGAAATCCTCGGTGAAGACCGTTTCCGCATAAATACCTATCGTAAGGTTGCTCGGGTTGTACATGATTGTCCACAAGAAGTTTCTGAACTGGCTGGTGAGGATAAGCTTAAGGAGTTGCCCGGCATCGGTAAATCGTCCGCGGAAAAAATCAATGAGTTTATCAGTACCGGTACCATATCGGCTCATGAAGAACTGCTTAAAAAAATACCTGCTGATCTGCCGGATCTTTTGAAGATTCCCGGGTTCGGACCTAAGGGGGTTGCGGCTGTCTGGAAGAAACTGGGGGTTACCAGTCTGAGTGAATTACAGCAGGTGATCGACGATCGTTCCCTGGAAGAGCTATCCGGTTTCGGAGCTAAAAAGGCGCAGGCACTGGCTCATGGTATCAAGTTTCTGGAATCCACGCGGGGGCGTATTCTGCTGGCGCAGGCGGTGGCCAGCGCCGATGCGGTGGTCGGACAACTGCGTCAACAAGTTCCAGCGGTAAAGCGGATAGAACTTTGCGGGTCACTGCGGCGCTGTTGTGAGACGATTGGTGATGTGGATCTTTTGGCTCAGGCGGGCGGAGAAGAGCTTGCTAAAGAGATCATCGAGGCGTTTACGCACTTGAAGGGGGTAAAGGAAATTATTGCGGCGGGTGAGACCAAGGCTTCTATCAGGTTTGCCGATAAGAACGTAAGTTCCGAGGAGGTTCAGGTGGATTTGCGGGTTGTCCCGGCGGAAAGTATGGGGGCAGCCTGGCAGTACTTTACAGGTAGTAAGCACCATAACGTCCGTCTGCGCGAAATTGCGATCAAAAAGAAACTCAAGCTCAACGAATACGGTCTGTTCCGAGATGAAAAACAAATAGCCGGTGCAAATGAAGCAGAAATCTATAAAAAACTCGGCATGGTCTATATTGCTCCGACGATGCGCGAAGATCGGGGCGAGGTGGAATTGGCTCAGGCCAACAAACTTCCCGCTGTTGTACAGCTTGCCGATATCCGGGGGGACCTGCATATGCACACACCGGCCTCGGACGGCCGTTCCACTCTGGAAGATCTGGTAGCTGCGGCGCAAATGAGGGGCTACAAATACATTGCCATCACCGATCATTCGGTGAGCTCCGCCATCGCCAACGGGCTGGACAGTAAGCGATTGCTCAAGCATGCAAAAAACATCAAGGCCCTTAACGAACAGTATGACAACTTTACCATATTGGCAGCTTCGGAAGTAGATATTCGTATGGATGGGAGTCTGGATTATCCCGATGAGGTGCTGGCGGAGTTGGATTATGTTACGGCCTCGATTCATTCAGGGCTGACCGGTGAGCTGGAAAAGAATACCAATCGTTTATTAAAAGCGATGGAAAATCCTTATGTCAATTGTCTGAGCCATCCTACCGGCCGAATGCTGGGAGTGCGGGAGCCCATGCAACTGGATATGAATGCGATTGTCACCAAAGCGGTTGAAACCCATACCGCCCTGGAGATCAACGCCCATCCCTTGCGACTCGATCTGAATGATCTGCATATTCGGCAAGCCCTGGAAGTGGGGGCTAAGTTATTCATCAATACCGATGCCCATGACGTAACCGGTTTGAAGCTTATGCAGTATGGGGTGGCCACGGCCCAGCGGGGCTGGGCCCGGAAATCCGATGTGCTAAACTGCCAACCGATTACAACTATAAAAAAGTGGATCAAGAAAAAACGTGAGGAAATGTCCTAACCGCGGCCACAATCAAAAGGAGAAATGCAATGTCGGAGATGTTTTATCAGGGGCTTGATAGACGTAAGTTTATCAAAACCAGCCTGGGGAGCCTGGGGGCGCTGGTAACCCTGGGAGTAGGTGGTCGTCAGATTTATGCAAAGAAAAACGATTCGGCCACCCGTTGGGCATTTATGGCCGACACCCACATCCCCGCGGTGGAAGAAAGTTTCCAAGATCCCAGGCTGCAATATTACGCTCCCAGCGGCCATCTGCGCAAAGCCATATCCCAAATATCCACCTCAAAAGCCCAGGGAACTATTATCTGCGGAGACTTGGCCCGGTTGGAAGGTAAGCAGGGCGATTATGAATCGATGAAAAAAATATTAGATCCGCTGGCCCTGCAACAACCCATATTCCTGGGCCTGGGCAATCATGATAACCGTAAAAATTTTTACAGGGTATTTCCGACGACCGAGGGTGAAAAGCAAAACGTTCACGACAAACATGTGGTTGTTATTGATACTTCCAATGTGCGCTTAATTATTCTGGACTCTCTTTTTAGGACCAACCTAATTCCGGGGCTATTAGGTAAGGCCCAGCGGGATTGGTTGTTCAACTATCTCAAAAGTTGCGATCAAAAACCCATTATCCTTTGTTTCCACCACACCCTAGATGACAGCGATAATGCTCTTCTGGATGTTCCGCGCTTATACAAACTTATAGGGCACAGACGCCAAGTTAAGGCCCTGGTCTTCGGCCATTCCCACAGGTATGTTTGTTCTCAATGGGAAGGAATACACCTGATTAATTTGCCCGCTGTGGGCTACAGTTTTAATAAAAACGAACCGGTCGGCTGGGTTGAAGCGTCTTTTACAGCCGGCTCAGGCGAATTTACTTACCATACCATCGACGGCGATCCAAACAAATACAACAAATCCGTAACTCTCGAGTGGCGGAGGTGACTTGAAATATAGAACGGGCCTTGAAATTTGAGATTGATTAATGCGAAAGGGAAAAATCATGAAACGTAACACCTTAAATTTTATTGTCGATCTTGTTTCACTGGTTGTCATGCTGGGGTTGGTTTGGACGGGTCTCTTGATTCATTATGTTCTGCCCCCCGGTCACGGCCGCGGGCACGGAATGAGTCTTTGGGGGTGGGACAGGCATGCCTACGGGGATGTTCATTTTTATCTGGCGCTGGTTTTGATGGGATTGATGGTGGTACACGTTTGGCTGCACTGGGCGTGGGTCTGTGCAACAGTAAGTAAAACGCTGGGCTCGGGGAGCTCAGGTAAATTTAGGCGGGGAATTTATGGCATTATTTTCCTGATTGTTATGGGGGTACTTATCGCGGGGAGTCTTTATTGGGTCAAAGGTCAGGTCGGCAGTATTACGAAACAAAACTCAGAACATGATAACCACGAGGAGAGTTCTTTAATCTCAGGACGTACGACTCTTGTCGAGGCCGCCCGAATAGGGGGGGTTACTGTGGAGGAGTTGATAAAAAAATTAAAGCTGCCGTCCGATATCGACCAGCAGGAACAACTGGGCCGGCTCCGCCAGCGATATAATTTTGATATGCACGATGTACGCAATATAGTGGAGAAAAACCCGAATACCAAATAGTTGTTTAAGGAAATTACTTTTATGATTTATGATTCGTTAGAGAATATCCATCTTTATAAAAATTTACCTGATTCTCTCTTCAAGGCCCTGGAATATGCCGCCAAGGTTGATTCCACACAGGCTGAGGGGGCCTACGAAATAGCGGGCAAAGATATGTATGCAATGGTCTCCAGTTATAAAACATATTCTCCAACAGAGACTAAATTTGAAGGTCACAGGAAATATATAGATCTTCAGGTACTAATCGAAGGGTGTGAATGTCTTCATTTTACGGCTACGGAAGGCCTTTCTGTCAGAGAGCCTTATTCAGATGAGAAAGACCTGGTATTTTTTGAAGATCCCCCCAGCTATTCGACGGTGATATTAAAGCCCTCATTATTCGTTATTTTGTTTCCACATGAAGCACATCAGCCTTGCTGCCATTTCAGAGAGCAATCGCAGGTGCGTAAGCTCGTCGTTAAAGTGAAGGCAACTGCGCATCAATAGATTTTTTGACCTTCTGCATCATCTCTACGAAATCCACCTGGCGCTTGGTGAGTTCCTTGAGTTTTTCATTGGCGCTGATTTGCTGCTCGATATTTTGCAGTTTACTCTTGTCTTCCACCTCGATAGGTTTTCTCTCCTGCTCCAGCTGGTGAATCTTTTGGGCCTGCTGTTGATATTCCCTGATCAATTCGACGGCCTGAGTGTCCTCGTTGACCTGTTTCTGGGCCTGGGCCAATAAGGTGGTTCTTTGATGCTGGGCAATCTGTTGTCCCAACTGTTGAGCTAACTGGATTAGATGCTCCATAATCCTGTCCTTTCGTATCGATGATAAACTCGGCAATAGTAAGCTGGATTGACATATCCACTGTAATAAGTTATACTAAAGTTGTGATCATATTTACATCTCAGATTTGAAATTTTATAACGCCAGCGTAAAAAAGTTCAAAACTACCGCAATAACATCTAAAAACATATGTTTTATTGTTATGCTGGGGTTTTGGGCGGTATCGAAATAATTGTTGCGGGCGGACTTTGGAGTGAGTCAATTATGAGATTGTTGGTAAAGCGTGGTTTTTCACTGCTGCATGACCTGCATTTTATGGACGGCCCAATATATGTGGGGCGCCTGCCCAAGTGCAAGGTCTTTCTGCCTGACCGTAACGTATCCCGCCAACATGCCGTAATTTACACCACCTCCGACGGTATCTGGATGATACAGGACCTGGAATCTGCTAACTGTACTACCGTTAACGGTCGTCCCATCTCCAAAATGCCACTACATGAGGGGGATATTATAGGGATCGCTGATTTTTCACTGGAGATTCATTTCGATAACGAGTCTGACCTGCAAGCCCAGAGTACACCTCTGGATATGGAGGATACGATAGTAGATGCTCAGGTGGAAACACCTTCGATATATGAATTAGCGCGCAAAGATGCCAAGCCTTTGCACATAAACTCTCAGCGGCTGCAGCATTTTTATGATTTCACCCTGGCAATCTCCAAAAAGAAAGATCAGGATGAACTCATAAAAGAGCTGACCAAAATTTTGGTTGAACAGTTTCAGGCCTATCATGTCTGGGTGGGTCTGCGCGAGACGACTTCAGGTCCTTTGACGTGCCATTGCGGGCGCAGTCGCAGCGGGGAACAGATACCGCTGGAAGCTCTGTTTGGCAAGAGCATAATCAAACAGGCTCTGAAATATGAAAATTATATTCTGTTGCCCAACTTTGCCGATTATCTCAAGGCCGGCGATACCACCAGTCCTGGTTTGGTAAATGTAAAATCGGCCATGGCCGCCCCCATCTTCGCCCCGGCCGGAGTCTATGGCGTAATCTATATCAACAACGGCATCGATCAGGAGCCTTTCGCCCATCAGGATTTGGACTATCTAACCCTTATCAGTACCCAAGTCGCCGCGGTTATCGAACATATCGCCTGACGTGCTAATTGGGGGGGTATCTTTAATGTCTGAACGTATGTGTCTTTCCTTAGCTATTTCTATGGTAGCTGTGGGCATAATCCGCCCGGCAAATCTGTTCAGTTTCATCAGGGTCCCGGCCCAATTCCCGCACCAGGAGTTTATGCATTTGTTGCAATCTTTGTTTCTGCTCGGGTTTGTGGGCCAAATTGGTAAATTCTCCGGGATCTTGCTGGAGATTATATAGTTCCCGCTGGGCCGGATGTTTAGCATCGGCAGGAGTATGATATACGTATTTATAAGGCCCTTTGCGCAACATGGCGAAGCCTGAGGCAATATAATGGGCATAGTATTCACTTACGGCGGTATCTTTCCATTTTGACTTCGGCTCATCCAGCCATTCCAACATGGAATCGCCGTTCCAATCTTCCGGTGTTTGGGCCTGGGCTATTTCGGCTATCGTCTGGACTACATCGACGAGTGAGCAAGCTTGTTCTCTGCGTTGCCCCGATTTCCATCTTTTAGGCCAACTGACAATCAGAGGCACCCGGGCGGCATGTTCGTACATACAGTTTTTCCACCACAAGCCGTGCTCTCCCATATTCTCACCATGATCAGCGGTATAAATCACGATAGTATTTTCTGCGACGTCACTATTTTGCAGGGCAGTGAGGACTTGGCCGATTTGAGCGTCAACCCATTGTGTTAAACCGTAGTAAAGCTCCCGCCCTTTGCGCACAATATCCTCGGGCGCATCCTCCAGATTAAATCCGATCCGCAGATGCTTATAATTCATAGGCTGCTCGGTGAGATGTCCCGGCGGGATAACCGGCAGAGGTACCTTGCACTTATACTGCTGCCAATATTGTTCCGGCACGATGAGCGGGAAATGCGGGGCCAGAAATCCGGCAAATAAAAAGAAAGGTTTGTCACCTGTTTGCCTTTTCTGCAAAAAGTCCAACACCCCTGCCGTTACCTTACGATCGTGCTCAAGAACAAAAGAGTCACCCGGATGGAAACCATTGAAACGTGTGCTAATACCCGGTTTGGGTTCCAGGTTGTCCGCTTTGCGCCTACCCCCCTTGCCTGTTTTGAGGTTATTGTTCATATTCCCGGCGATTTCTGTAAAACCATAGCGCCGGGTCCGGTCGTAATGCATCTTGCCGCATAAAAATGACTCATAGCCGGCGGCATTCATTATCCGGGCCAGGGAAGGATAATCTTCGCTGGGCAGCCAGCAGGTATTACTCCAGGCCCCAATACGTGAGATGTATTTTCCTGAGGTGAAGGACAAACGGGATGGTACGCATAAGGGGGAGTTGCAGTAACAGCTTTCAAATACTATTCCCTGCCGGGCCAACGCATCCAAATTCGGTGTTTTGATGAGAGGGTTGTTATAACAGCCTGTGACTGAGGCATTATGCTCATCTGACATAATTACCAGAATATTCGGCCTGCCTTTGTTCGGTCGTTTTAATACCCCTGCCCCCTCACAGCCAGGTAGTGCCAAACTTACGGCACCCGCACCCAAGTCCTGCAAAAATTCGCGTCTTTTCATATATCTGCCTTTTGTGGTCCTGATTATGTTGCAGAGTGGTTAAGTGTATATGTCTCAACGATCTTTGCGGGCGATTTCCTGTAAGGTATTTCTCAATTCCTGGACCCGGGCCGGCTGCTCGGCCGCTAGGTTATTTTTTTCATAGGGATCGTTGGCAAGATTATATAACTGGGCTTTATCAGTTTTTTTATCCACGATCAATTTCCAATCCCCCTGTCGGGTAGCAGCACCCTTTTGTGTTTTCCAATATAAAGATCGCGTTTTGAAGGGAGCAGCGATTGAGCTGAGTTGGGTTGCGTTTTGGTCATTACAGAGCAGGGGCCAAATATTCATGCCGTCCCAATCGAGATCCCTCTCAGGTGAGCAAGCGGCAATTGCGCACAAGGTCGGCATCCAGTCCACGATATGAATTGGAATATTCATCTTGCCGGGTTTTATTACACCTGGTTGGTTTACCAGGGCGGGTACCCTTATTGCACCTTCATACAAATCGCCCTTCCAGCCGCGCAGGGGTTTGTTATTACCTAAGACGGTGTGCGGTTTGCCGGCATAGCGACCATGGTATTGTGATTTATTATGCCAGTTTTTTTGGCCTCCATTGTCACTGACAAAGATGATTAAAGTATTATTGCGCAGGTGGCGGCGATCGAGGGCCGTGACGATTTTACCTATACCATCATCCATATGCGAGACGGAGGCCGCATACCATTTGCGGGAAGCGTTTTTGATATGTGGGTACATAGAGGTCCACTTTTTAGGCTCGTTTAGGGGAAAATGCGGCGCGCTATAGGCTACATAGAGAAAAAAAGGTTTATCGTGTTTGCTTTCAACGATACGCAGAGCTTCCTTTGTGATTAAATCGGTGACATGACCTTTTCCCCGGAGTTCTTGGTCGTTGCGATGCCAGGTTGGAACACCGGTTTTATATCGGTGAGTATAAGGATCTACTTGGCCGTGGAAATAACCATAGGAAGTATCAAAGCCGTACTTCAAAGGTGTATAGTCGGGGGGCGAGCCCATGTGCCATTTGCCGGCAATATGGGTGGAATAGCGGCAGTGGTGCAGGGCCTGGGCGAGAGTTATCGTATCATCATTAAAAATCTTGCCGTAAGCAGGAGCTAGAACTCCATAGCGGCTGGGATAATGACCGGTCAGAAAGCCAACCCGAGTGGGGGTACAGGTGGGCATGACATAATTCTGTTCGAGATGAAGACCTTGCCGGGCCAAATTATCAATGTTAGGAGTTTTGATTTCTGAGCCGTGATATCCGACATCTGCCCAGCCCAGATCATCGGCGATGATAAAGATGATATTGGGAGGGGAAGGCTTTGGTAAAGAGGCCGTATTGGGCGGGGAAGGCTTTGAAGGGGAGGGGCTCTGGGGTGATTTTTCATAACATCCCCAGAAGGGCAGAGTTACAGATGAGGCCGCGGCCAATTTGAGAAAATCACGTCGGTTCATATCTTGATATTATTTATTATTCACTGATTAACAACAAAAAATTTGCATTAGTGGGGGCCAAGCCATAAGCTTATCATAACAGATAAATTAAGATTGCCCCAATTTGAAAAGAAGAATTTGCGTTGAGAGTATGAATTTACCCTTATTATTTTTATGAGGGTTTAGTAGCGTCAGGTGGTTGAAAAAATATCAGAGCGATTGCCGATAAGTTAAGAAGATGTACGATCCGAGAAATATTGACAAACCCACCTATCTGAAAGACACCGGTCTGGATGCCCTGAGCCATACAAAGCGGAAAGACCGGATCCATATTTTTAGCCTGGATCCCATTCTAACGACCGATATTTATGAGAGGATTAGTTGCGATGCGAGATTAGCACGTTACCTGGTCATTAAACCAAGAGAGCAAAAGCTGAAAAAGTTATTGAAGGAACTGGATGCAATGGCGCAGGAAACGGTCTCAGCAAAATTAATTATTCTCGACGTGCGCAGAGATACGTTGTCAATGTTGCAAAAGACCTACAATAAAATAGTGGGTTACAACCGCAGAGATTTTAATAAAATTTGTTATACTTTACTTATTGGTGACGGGCCGACAAATCTGTTTGGGCCGGGAGCGAGTTTGGAGGTGTTTGCCGCATATCTGGCGACGCGCAGAGTTGATTATAGTCCGGCTGCATATTTTTATGACCCTTTTCTACATTATGACCCACAGGAAACCGAAACAAGGGTGATAGGAGAGGAGTTTGTACTGCCGGAGAGATTGCCGCAAAGATTTTGTGCATATTTTAAGTATGAGCAAGGTCCGAAGGTTGACCAGATGCGTCATTATTTCCGGGCCGTCGGCAAAGATGCGCAGGTAAGAGGTGAAAGAAAGAAAAGTCTCAGGAAAATGTATATAAAGGAGATCAACAGGCAATTTCCACAACATCGAGAACAACTCAAAGATTTACTGAGTAAACAGGGGCTGCAGGTGGCATCGGAAAGACTGCATCTTTATCCGTTGTTTTTTGAAGACTGGATATATGATTTGACTCAAAAATCGTAATCGATCGAATAAAGTTATACTATCCGGTTATTCAGGGAGAGCAATCCAGGGGGTGGGCACATTGAAGCCATTGGCGGGTGAAAAGGGCCAGGTCGGCAAGGGTTATGTGACAATCATCATCAGCGAGATCGGCAGAAAGGGGACAATTCACGAAGGCATCAGAGGCGAGCCACTGGGCGCCAAAAGTTTGCAGGTCGTCATAGTCAACCAGGCAGTCAGCGGTGAGATCGGCGGAAAGTGGGCATTGGAAAATGCTTAGACTGTGATCATGTCCTGCCGCAATGACTTTGAAATTATTACCGTCTGGAACAACAGTTTGACCGTGATTGTTGCGACCCCAGGCTACCACAGAGCCGTCGGCTTTAAGAGCCAGGCTGTGATAGGCACCGGCGGTAATGGCGATAAAATCACTGCCGGAGGGAACCTCGATCTGTTGATATTGATTGGAGCCCCAGCCGATGATCGAACCGTCTTCGGTAAGGGCCAGGGCGTGTTCGTAGCCTGCGGCGATGGCCACGAAATTTTCAGCCGAGGGCAGGTTACAGGGATCGTGCCCCCAACTGATTAGAGAACCGTCGGAATTTAAGGCCAGACTAAACTGGTTGCCGGCGGCTACGGCGGTATAACCTGAGCCACAAGGATCATCAGCCTGGCCGTAATCGTTTCTGCCCCAGCCGACGACAGAACCGTCGTATTTGAGGGCCAGGGCATGTTCATAGCCGGCAGCGAGAGCGGAGTAATCGTTGCCTGCGGGCACGGTTGTCTGACCATAATTATCCCGCCCCCAACCGGCAAGGGTGCCATCGGTGCGCAAGGCGAGGCTGTAATAGCAACCAGCCGCAACGTCAAAGTAGTCGTTTCCCTGGGGGACTTGATTACAACCATCCTGATTATCACCCCAGGCGGTGAGGGAACCGTCATATCTTAAGGCCAGATTGTGGTAGTCTCCTGCGGCAAGGGCAACAAAATCATTACCGGCAGGAATATCAGTTTGACTAAGGGTATTGTCACCCCAGCCAACCGGTATCAATGGAAGCCAACCGGGATTGATGATAAGGTTTTTGTAATCAAGATAATCATCACCACCACCGTAAGGATTATTGCCGTAGAATCTTATGCGACTGACATTATTGGGTTCAAAGATTCCTCCATCCTCAAGGCCTGCAGCTAATGGGATTGTAACGTGGTCCCAGTCATCATTTTGGGCTTCGTAGATGGAGCCGAAATAACGGCGCCCTTTATAAGTATCGTCATCGTCTTCGTAAGTGTAAATCCGCATTTCCACATTAGACTCGTTATAAGGATTAGAATTGGTGATTGGATCTTGATAATAGCGGAGGTCAATTTCCAAGGTGGCGTCAGGACGGCTAAGATCGACACTGCCGATACCGGCGAGGTTCAAATCTACATAGGTATGGAAAGTGCCGGCGTCGTGAAGGTGATGGCGGACATAGCCATGGGACTCATCACTGCGGAATTCAATTTCATCACAAGGATCGATGGTATAGATGGTGTCACCGTTGGGTGAGGCGCTGGTTCCACCTTGTCCGAGATTGATCTGCTGGTCCATGGGAATAATAATGAGATGCACGGGCTTGCTTAATACTGACTGTGATAGCAAGAGACCAATAGAGAAACAGACCATTCCGGAATATCTCAATATCATCTTCTGCCCTCCTTTGCTCAGGACCGATTTTTAAAAAGATGAAACCACAGGCTAGACCATTATTTGCCGATATGTCAGCTTATACCGGTAAAATAATATTATAAATTTTCAGCCTGTATTTGTCAAGATAGAAATAAAGCAGAAGTGAGCTGCAAGGGACGGAAGTCACGATCGAAGCACTATACAAAAATACTTAAATAGTGTGCTTAGCGGGGACGTATTTGAGCCAACGCCTTTACGTCGGAATTGTGATCGCTGAGGTGGATTAGTTTTTGTTTATAGGTGTCTTTGCCGAAATATTTAAAACAGGCAATAAGAAGGTGATTCAGTCGCCAGCGCAAATCGGTACTGTAGTCGGCATTAATACCGGTACAACGCCAGATGATGGCTTCGTGATGGTCTTCACTTTTTGATTCGGCAAAGAGTTTATTGTCATAGAGGGTAAGACTTAGATATTTGGGGAAGATGGTGTAGCTGTAGGGCATATAGTAAGTATAGCCGGGTAGTTGGGTGGTGACTGTTTTCCAACGGCCGGAAGATGAGTGCACACGAGTACTAACTACATCGCCCGGTTCATAAACCGGCATCATACCGGTATAGGTTTGGCCGGAATCCATGCCAAACCAGCAGCTCAGTAGATATTTTGCGGAGTCCTTGGTGGTGATGCGGTAACCATTTTGGCGTAAGAGTCGGGCGATTTTTTCGGCAACCTCCACCTCCAGTAAGGGTTCCTGAGCTTCGGTACCAGCGACGATTGCCACGGTATTTTCCTTGGTGGGCTGGGGGAAATTCAATTCGTGAGATTGATAAGCGTTTATATGTATGTTTACCTGCCCGCAACCTGCAAGAAAAACGAATACTACCAGGCAAGTTAGAGATATAAATAAATGGTTTCTTTTTTGAGCTGACATTTCATTTCTCCAATTTTGAAAAAATAAGAGAAGTTATTTTTGAGTGCTATTTCATATTTTGTTGATATTGCCAATTCATCTGCAGAGCACTTCAGCTCCTTGGCCCTGGGCGATCAGGGAGGTATAGGACTCAAGTTCCTTCTGCACATCCGGGTCGGTAAGGTCGATCGTTTTTTGCCGTTCGGCGGAGAGATAGCCGGCCTGGCAGAGTTTGGTGATTTCCAGTCCGTACTGCCAATTCAGAAAGGCATCATTGCCGGCGAGGAAGGAATCCCGGGCGTCTGCAAGTTCATCGACATAGCCGTACAGGTCCACTTCGTTTGGCTGGACGGTGAGTAAACCGCGGCTGGCGGTGGATTTTTCCAGGGCTGTTTCGGCATCGGCAGTGGCTTCGGTAGCCTCGTCACCAATAAAGATTTCCAGAGGAGATTTTAACGAATTGACCTCAAAGGCATAGCCAGGTCCCAGGCCGTCCATGGCGAGCCGCAGACCCTGTTTGTCGTACATCCAGGAGTTGGTGAACTGGGCCTTGGCTAGTTGGCCGGTCTCGGGATTGCGAAAGGTGACAATACCAGTGCAGAAATCCTCAGCGGGAGTTTGGGCGTAATCCACACCCATACGGTCCAATAGATCCTTACGATATTTGGGTTGGCCCCATTTTAAAAGAGAGGTGTCGGCCTGAATCGAAACCGGTTCCAGAAAGTTGACCGGTTTGCCTACGGGGGTCAAGATAAACCAGGAAACTGCAATACTATGACAGCCCATATCGGAGAGAACGCCACCACCCTGCCGGGTGGGGTCCCAGAACCAGGGCTCGTGAGGGCCGGCATGTTCCTCGGCACTGCGGGCAAGGGTTAGAGGGCCCATGAGCTTCTGCTGGGGTGCCAATTGGGTCAGGGCGTTTTTAATGGCTTTCATGTGGATCTGGTTTTCAAAATAAGCGGTTTTTAACTGTGCCTGCTGGGCCAGTTCCACAAGCTTTTTGGCCTCGGCAACCGTCCGTCCGAGCGGCTTCTCACAGATGATACCCTTTAACCGGGCACCGGCCTGATGAGCCTGGACGATCTGCTCGGCCAATTCGATCCGGGCGTAATTAGGGGCAAAAAGGGCCACGGCGTCACAATTTTTACATAGTTCGGCCACGCTGGGATATGTTCGGCAGTTGCCTAAACCGTTCTGATTGGCGTAGGCGGCCAATTCCTGGGCCCCTTTAAGGGCATAAACCCCTACAATTTCCGTCCCACGAACTGATCTGAGGGCCTGGGCCTGAAACTTACCGATAAATCCGGCACCAATGAAACCTAGTTTCAGTGTTTCTGTAATGATAATTCTCCTTTCCAGGTATTATGAGGCCTTATTATAAGTTAAAGGCCAAAATAGATATCGAACTACTCAAATTTAGGTATTACCGGGGCGTGATTCAAGATAATTTATGCAAGAGGTTACAGTTTAAAAAATGAGATATTGGCTATAAAATGCAAGCCAATGTTGATATTTGTGTTTGTGATGGTTGTATCGAGCACGAGATGTACAAATGGAAAAATCTTGCCATAATCTGGATATAAAACTAGTATAAGTTGACTATATCAGGGCATTATTGTCCGAGAACTCGTGAGTATCCAATTTTCTTTAGTGCATATTTTAGAGGAAAATCGAAATGAAAAAACAAAAAGCAAATGGCAAAATGACCCGACGTGAATTCATTGGCAGAGCAACGGCGACGGCGGCAGCGTTTTCGGTAGTGCCAAGCAGAGTGTTTGGCAAGGATGCGCCCAGCGGTAAACTGAATATTGCCGCGGTTGGTTCTGGTGGTATGGGGGGGAACAATATTAAAAAATGTAAGAATGAAAATATCGTAGCTTTATGTGATGTGGATTGGCAACGGGCGGATAAGACGTTCAAGATGTTCCCTGATGCCAAGAAATACTGGGATTTTCGAGTTATGCTGGAGGAGATGGGCGATAAGATCGACGCGGTTATCGTGGCCACACCGGATCACGTCCATGCGACTGCGGCTATGGCGGCGATGAAGAAGCATAAGCACGTGTATGTACAAAAGCCGCTCACTCGGACGGTGTACGAGGCCCGGATGCTGACTGAAGCGGCGCATAAGTATAATGTTAAGACTCAGATGGGCAATCAGGGCCATTCGGGTGATGGAGTGAGAATGCTTTGTGAGTGGATCTGGGCTGGAGCGATAGGTGATGTACACGAGGTGCATGCCTGGACGAATCGTCCGATCTGGCCCCAGGGGATAGACAAACCCAAAGAGGTGATGGAGCCTCCCAAGACTCTTAATTGGGATCTTTGGCTGGGCCCTTCACCCGAACGTGCCTACAATCCGTGCTATGCACCCTTCAAATGGCGGGGCTGGTGGGATTTCGGCTGCGGGGCCCTGGGTGATATGGCCTGTCATATACTCGATGCACCGGTGTGGGCCTTAAAGCTGAAATACCCTGTGGCAGTAGAAGCCAGTGCGACCAAGGTCAATGACGAAACCTTCCCGCTGGCTTCGATTATACGTTATGATTTTCCCGCCCGGGAAGGCATGCCGCCGGTACGGGTACATTGGTATGATGGCGGATTGCTGCCTCCCCGGCCGTTAGTAATGGAATCGGCGGACAGGTTTAAACAGGACGACAAAAGTGTAATTTTTGTCGGTAGCAAAGGGATTCTCACTTGTGGAGCATACGGCGATAATCCTCGTTTGGTTCCGTCCGCGAAGATGAAGGCTTATAATAAGCATCTGCCGCCTAAGACGATTCCCCGGATTCAAGGTAGCCATGAGCAAAACTGGATCGATGCCTGTAAGGGTAAGGTCGATCAGGCGGACTCGAACTTTGATTATTCCGGACCGTTTACCGAGTTTGTGGTGATGGGCAATCTGGCCTTGAAGCGTCTGGGCCAGCGTCTGGAATGGGACGGGGCAAACATGAAATTCACCAACGACGAAGAGGCAAACAAGTACGTCAATCTGCCCTATCGTTCGGGATGGACCCTGTAAGTAAACGTCGAATTTAGCGTAAATATGGTTCGCCGGTATAAGGAGAGCTGAATGGATACGAAATTGTATCTGAGTTTGAGCATTTTGATGTTTTTGGAATACGCTATCTGGGGGGCGTGGATGCCAGTGCTGGCGGCACGTTTGCTGGGGCCTCTGAAAATGAACGCCAAACAAACCGGTTGGATTTATGCTACCCTGCCCATAGCGTGTATCATCTCCCCGCTGATAGCCGGACAGCTTGCTGATAAGTGGGTAAACTCGGAGTGGATACTGGCTGTATCTCATTTGGTGGGGGCGGTGTTG
>Ga0272443_10001155_pt1 | contig 41194 bp, 65 predicted proteins | sample SSMAcet12_FD_193581 | JGI IMG/M metagenome (GOLD analysis project Ga0272443, IMG submission 193581) | Marine sediment archaeal communities from Little Sippewissett salt marsh, Falmouth, MA, United States - SSM-Acet-12 | ecosystem: Environmental > Aquatic > Marine > Wetlands > Sediment ...
CAAAGTCGCCTTTGTATTCTGTTAATGGCACCAGATAAAAACCTGCCATTCCATATGGATCTGTATATTTACTTTCTATAAGTTGATAGCTCCCATTTAAAAATCTATAAATTTCAACAAATACATCATCTATCGGATCAGATATTTCATCAATTACTTTTGTATAATAAAGTGTTCCATGATTCATATAAAAAATTAGATTAGCCCAAACATATTTATCTAGATCTGCAGTAATGGTTCTGTCTCTATATGTTCCACTGCTTGCTGTAGTGCTTACTATTGTATTATAAGGTATCCAGGTATAATCTATCCATGTTGGATTATAACATCCTGACATGTTAAATGTTTGAGATCCGCTTTCATTTCTTATTAGTAGTTCAAAATTTAAACCTTCAGTTATATTACTTTCATTATAACATTCAATTTTAATTGCACCAAATTCAACAAAAGTTGGTAATGTATATGTATTTTCATCGGGGTTATATCCAAACATTGTATAATAATGATTGAACATAATTGGAGTGTTTGTTGTATTACCTGTTGCATTGTATACTTCAGTTCCATTAAGCCATGATGTTGCATAACCACTTTCATTTCTAACTATTACTGTATTGTTAAAACCTTCAACAGATGTCCAGTTTATTGTAATATTTACATTTGTTCCAGATGCTGTTCCATTTATTTCAGCTGTTACATTTGTTGGTCCAGTGGTATAATATGTTAAAGGTAACATATCACCACCAGCTGGATTTCCAAAATTGATTTGGAACCATGCTTGTGTAACATAATTTGTCATTGGTGAACCACCGCCATCAACATCACACCACCAGTAATCCTCACAATCTGGATTGTTTCTTATAAACAAATATGTTTCATTAATTACTTCATTTGTCCAATCCTCACAATTGCAGCCTTCAGTACAATCACAACTTTTTGTGCTTGAAAAATTATACTCAGTAAATGTATGTGTTGGTTCAACCATATAACAAGCAGTAGCATATGATTCTTCACTTTCAAATCCAAATAATAAACATTCCCCAGCTGTAGCTCTAGCAACAACATGCATTGAAAGATTAGCAACATAAAAACCTTCAGGTATAATATAATTATCCATATCAAACATATCTATGTTTTCTTCTCCAGATGAATCATAAATATATGATCCATTCCCATCTGATACTTCTTCATCTATTTCCATATAATGCCAAACTTCAGATTTATTTGTCCATCCCCAATCCCAATCAGCCACTGGTCTTAAAATTGCATATGATCCATTTGGTGTTACTTCAGCTGGTATATTTCCTTGATTAAAATATGGAGTGTTTACATCCCCTAAATAATCTCCATTTGTATCATAACCATCAAAATCATTCCAATAGTTACCACCCAAATATGGTCCACCTATAATATTTTCCCCTCTTGTCTTTGATATATTCCAAATTTGATAACTGCCTATTTCATCTTCTATATCATAATCTTCATCCTCTACATATGCATTTATTGAATTGTTGAAAAAATTGTTATATATTGTATTGACATAACTTGCTGGATCAGATCCGCCATAATGATGAAAACCTGTATTATAATTAACTATGTAATTTGAATGATAGGTATTATCATTTGAATAGTAACTATAAATACCATATGATTCAACTTCATCACACCATAAAACATTATGTGCTATTGTATTATGATTAGATCTGGAAAAAGAAAAACCATTACTCCGAATTGTGTTATATGTTATATTTGCATTGTCAGCATAATAAAAATAAACTGCATAACTTGAAAGATCATAAACAGTGTTACCATAAAATTCATTATAATCTGTATGATCAAAATATGAACCCCATGAATATGCTGCATATTTACAATCTGATATATTGTTAAAACTAGCGTTACCGCCATTAGTAGCAAAAACAATTGCACCTTTAGTTGAATGACCTGTAATAATTTTCATATTGACAAGTTTAGATCCAGGTGTTTCAATAGATACATATCCATCTATTATAGATGAACTGCTTGAATGCCCTAAAACTGTTACATCTTTATTAATTGAAAAAGATGAATAGGTTCCTGGATAAACATAAACAGTTGGTTCTTCATCTACAGAAGCATTTGTAATTCCTTCTTGAATTGTTTTTACATGGGATCTGTCATACCATAAAGCTACTGCATTGTCATCTACAAGTATATATGGTAAATCAAGTAATGGCAAACTATCAGATACTCCACCTAAAGAATATGGTGTTAATGTATCTCCAAAGTTATCTAGATCTGTATCATTGCCTAAATAGTCATCCCAATAGTTACCACCAAAATATGATTCATCTAAAATATTTGTATTACCTGCAAATATTGATGCGGAAATATTCCATGAATTATTAGTTCCTGTATCTACAGCATTATAATCATTTTGGAAATAATTATTATAAAAAAGGTTATCAATTGATGCTGCAATTGTTTTAGCTCCATATCCTGTATTATTTAAAAATAAATTTGTATAAATACTATTGTTGGCTCCAGATATGTTAATTCCATTTGTTGAATCATTTACAATGTTTCTTGTAAAAATATTATTTTCACCTGCAACATTTATTCCATTTACTGAATTATAAACATTACAATCTCTAATATATGCATAATCTGCTGGTAAATCAATACCGCTTTCTTCATTTCCTATTACAGCTATTCCTTGAACTGTTGAAAAATCTTCAGTTATTGTTAATGATCCATTTAAAAATACATCTTCAGCACTTGATCCTTGCAATGTTATATATTTATCTAATGTAACACTTTCATTATATATTCCAGGATATATATTAACTGTTTGTCCTTCTGTTGCATTATCAATTCCTTCTTGAATTGTTTTTACATGTATTGAATCATACCATCCAGCTGGCTTATTATCATCTACATATATGTGCGGTGTCATTCTATAAACCCTGAATCGTTTATTATCTAAAGATGCAAATATATAAAATCCATCTTTTGCATGTCCATCATCATCATGGTTAAAATGAGAACCACCTATTGCCATACCAGCAACATGTTGAACTTGATATCCATCTGGATCATTATAATCATCATAAGTAAAACTTGGCGGATAAACAGAGCAAGCACTTGCATAATAAATTCTCATATAGCTTGATGTCATATATGCAAAATAAGTAGTTTCTCCATGATCTGAATAAATTAATTCCACTGAATGGGATGCATATGTATAACCTGGTAAATTAGTTCCACCACCCATATCTGGATTATGATATCTATCTATTGAATCATGTGTATCAACAACAAAATATTGATGGGCTGCTACTTGTTTACCTTTGCAATTTCCACATCCACTGCCTTGTGCAATATAACTTAACTGATGTGTTGCTGGATTATAATCATATCCAACAATTGGCGGTCCATTAGAAGATCCGCTAACTACATATACTTTTTGCGTGTAAGTATTATATCCTACTCCTTTTGTCCATCCAAAAGAACAATATCCACCGCAGTTTAAACAATGTGAATCCCCTACAACATATGCTGTTCCATTATTATAAAATACATAAAGCCCTGCTGTTGGAAAAGATTGGCAATGGCCATTGAATGCCATAAAACAACAATCATCTGTATCGTCATAATCAACCCAATGTGGTTCATTATAACTGGCACTGTCTCTGCCACCAGATCTGTTAATTCGGCTGTATTCTGAAAAACTAGCTCCACTGAAATTCCATACCATTAACCCGCCTGTTGTAGTTGAATCTGTATAAACATATGACATGAATACTCTAGTTCCAGCATCATTACAATCTATTCCACGAAAAGTATATTTAGATGGCGGGGAATCTGTTGTTATATGTGTTAATGCAGCTCCATTCCATGTCCATGCTGTAACACCATCTTCTCCAGCTGCAAACACTCTAGATCCATCTTTACTTATTGCAACCTGGTAATATTGAACAGATCCGCTTGTATATGTATCAAGCACTTCTATATCAAATTGATCCGGAACACTATATGTATCTTGGCTAAAAGTATATGTAGCTAATTCATCAACTTTTGTTGGCGGATCCGCAACTGCATTCATGCTACTAAAGACTAATAAAAATATGAAACAAAATATTATATAAAATATATTTTTTTTTTTCATAATCTACTCCATAACAATAATCCTATAGTATACATAAGAGCTGCCACTGTTAATATTGCCCATACACCTATACCACCCATTTCAAATCCTTCAAACATTGGCATACTAAAACCAAATGCAAGAATACCCAAGCCAACATATCCTGTGCCCAAACCAGCAAATGGATACATAAAAGCCATTACAGATGCAGCTATAATTAACAGTATAGTGAAAAGAATCCATTTTGGCACCTGGCCAGCTAAAGGAGAAAAACCAAGACCACCCCATCCAATGAAATAATAGCGGGATCCTTCTTCAGCTATTTTAACTTCTGGAAAACCTGTTTTTGTAAAATATGCTTCTACTTTGTATTTACCAGATACATTTGTAATTGTATAATTGATAGATCCGCCACTTGTTGTATAATTAGTATCTTCAAATAATAATGTTTCAGTAGAACCATTAACCCTGTAAACTTTCAATTTAAAACTGGTTAACTTACTATCTGAACTAGTTATGTTATACCAAACATCTATTGAATGATTAAAGTATCTACCATTAGGCTCCAAACTATAATTAATATTTTTAAAAAGCTCTGTTGTATCTACTTGTGTAACATTTGAAAGTCTAAGACTATATGTTCTAGGATAATTATATCCATAATCTGTTGGATCTGCTGTGAATGTTTCTGTTTTTGAATGATAACCATCTTTATAGAGTGATACCTGGTATTCATCATTTGGTATCAAATAAAAACTTGCTCTACCATCTGGATCTGTAAACTCTGAAGCAATTAATTTAAAACTTCCATTTATGTATTTTGAAACATTTACTTTAACGTCATCAATTGGATCATAAAGAAAATCAATTACTCTAATGTAATATAGATATGTATCATTGAAAAGGGGCATATAAAAGATAAAGCTACTGTTAACAGAGTTATCTAAATATGCAGTAATAGTTCTAGGTGCATAACTGGTATTTTCAGCTTTGATTCTAACATGACAATTACTAGGAAAATTTGTTGTTGAATAGTTATAGAAGGATGAAGATGTTTGACTTGTATTATCATATGTTCCAGTTCCAGATAAATTGGTAAAAAATATATCAAAATCTACTTCCTGGGCAATATTTGATACATTATAACATTCAATGTTAACTCCATAATAATCCGCTGCATTTACACTATATACAAGATTAAAACTAGTAAACATACCAAACAGTAGAGTGCATGTAAGAAAAAACATGATCACCTTGTGCCTGTATTTGGATTTACCATAATCCATATGTTTCGCCTTCATACTTCTTTTTATTGTCTCTTTGGTATTATATACCAGGTTACGCTCATTATAATTGCAGCTGCTATTAAAAATGGAATTAGTGATACCAATGTTGCTGTAAGTTCATCTGTTTGGCCAACTAAATCATCTATATATGTTTTCATCGTTGGATAAAACTTTGCAAACATCAACAGCATTATAAAGACCATAACAAGAGCTACAACTGTAAATTGTGCTTTCATACCAGGCCTAAATCCATCTTTTTTCTCAGAACAAAACATCTTTCTTATCCCTCTTTTTCTTTTTACCTTTCTTTCTCTTTTTACTTTTCAACATTTCAAGAGTTGGAACTCTAGTAAATGCTGTTCTTTCTCCTATTTTCCATAATTTTTTGTTAACTTCAGGATGTGTCGCAGTTCCATAACGAGCTTGTGATCTTGCTACACTCAATGGATCTGCTAGTAAACCTTTATGCATTTTTTCAATTATGAACTTTGGCTTTCTTTTAACTTTTTTCTTCTTACGTTTTTTCTTTATCTTTGTTTTTTTATCTGGAGTTCCAAACCAGGGAATTGGTGTTGGAAACATTGGTGGCACTGGTGGTTGAACAATTGGTGAAATAGATACAGTAGTTACTAGTGGTGTTTGAGCTAATTTTGTAAGTTGAACTTGGCCAGTTTTTAAACCAAGCGTTTGTGATTGATCAGTTAAACCAATATTGCCCAAATCAATACCTGGTATTTGTTCTAGTTTATCTTCAGTTTCTGTAATTATTTTAGTGCCCCCTAAAGAACCAAATCCATAAACATCTTCAAGCCCAGTTCCTAATTTTTGTTTTTGTTCAATATCTGAAAGATTTATATTTGCAGATAAATTTTCTAATTTTTGTTTTTGTTCTCCAGATGGATCCGCAAATCCTAAATTTCCAATACCAGTTACAGATAATGGTTTTTCTAGTGCTCCTATTTTAACAGATTCATATTTATATTTTTGTGAACCAATATTTGCTCCTAGACTTCCAAGCCCAGCAATTAATGATGGTGCACTTACTGCTCCTATTCTGCTAGCTGTAGAACCAACTGGTGTTGCAACCACAGCTGGCACCTGGCCTGAAAGACTAGCTACCTGTTGGCCAAAGCCAACACTCATAAGGTTATATGTTATCTGATCAGATGGTTTAATTCCAGGCATAGCCATTGAAGCTGTTTTAGTAGAAGCAAGACCTGGCCTTTTACTGATTGTAAGTAATGCATCCATTTTTTTAATATCATGTATATTAGTTGATTGAAACATTATTCCTTCTTTATACCCAGGTTGTAATGGAGTATATTTTCCATAGAACACACTTTTAGTTAGATCTGATTCACCAGCAAATGTTACAAGTTTTAAATCCCCTGAAGAAAGTTTCATAAAATCTTTATATTGAAATGTGCCTTCGTATCCTGGTTCAAGTATTCCTACACCGCCCATCTTTGTAATTTGCCCAGTTGATTTTAATTGAGCTGCTCCACCAGATTTAAACAATATTTTTTGTGCTTCTTTCCCACCTTCTGTTGCTGTTGATACATATAGTTTTTCTCCTTTGCTTGCCCAATCAAATGGCATAGATCTGCTATGAAGTTTTAGATCTGGTGTTCTCCATTCAACACTTACAACTCCTTTACCCATTGCATATGTTTTACCTTTTTCATAACTACCAAGATATCTTAATGCATCATCTGTTTGATCATATCCAAAAATTTGCATATTAGATGTTGGTGTAAAACTAGTTCCTTTAAAACTAATTTGATACTTTGGTGTTTTAAAACCAAATGTTTTAACTGGTGCTTCTTTAATTGCAGCTTCACCAATTCCACGTATTTCTTTTCCAGTTAAAACTCCTGGAGCTTGTTCATCCGGAGTGAGAATAGTTAAATCCGAAAAATCAACATCTATTGGCTCTGTAAACATATCCATTTTTACAGCCATATGCTGTGTTTCCTTACCTGTTGTTGGCGGTTTAAATTGATGTGTTTTTGTATACATTTTAGAACCAACTTTAAAACCAGCATATGGAACTATCCATCGCATACCAGCTTTACTAACTTCAGAGCCAAACATTTCAGGCCTTTCAGTAGCTGTCTTATATAAACCTGGTCCTTCAAGTGCACCAAACATTGTTGCACCAACTGCAAATCTACCAACTTTTGTGCCAGCTAATCTCATAACTGGTCTACCTATTGTTATTAATGGTTTTCCAAGTGTCTTTGCTGCTTTTGCTCCACCAGATAAAATCTTTGCACCTGTTGGAGTAAACTTAGATCCAATGTTAGATATCTTTCCAAAAAAACCAGCTCCTTTTGCACCTAATACTTTACCTGCACCTGTAGCTGCATATCCAAGTCCAGCTGTAGCTGCAAATGTTCCTATAGTTATCATTGCATCTGATGTTGCTATTTTTCCCCAATAAGCACCTGGATCATGTTTTACATTTATATCAAATGCATATCCTAGGCCTGTCTCTGCAAGTTCTTCTTGTTTAGCTTCCCAGGCTCCAGATTTAGGATCTATACCGCTTTGAATTGCAGCTGCTGCTGATGGTATCCAAAAACCTTCCATCCATCCAGCACCCACCTTTGGTATTGCTGAATGCCATTCAGTTCCATAATACCAATCATAAACCTTAGTTGCCTTTGGCGGGTAAAATTCATATCCTTCTTTTTCTGTATAATCCATTTCATATCCAAGTTCTTCATAGCCTTCTAATAAATCTTTTAATCTTGTTAATGATGTTAGATCTGCTTCATATTCTGGAATGCTTCCTTCATAAGAAATATTTCTTTCTAATTGATTAATAATTTTTGGATATTGTTGCAAAAGTTTTTCTCTTGAAACAGTTATAGGATTACCACTAGAATTTACATCCCATTGCCCATCTTTATCTTCATCAATATAAAACTGTGAACCAGCGGGAGATTGCTGTATTTTTCTTAAATTAGTTTTTGCTTCAGGTAACAACTCCTTAGACAAATTAATATTTGTTCTTATATCAGTTATTCCTTTTGTTTGTAATTCTATTTGTTCATCAATCTTTGTTATTTCAGTTTGATAATCTGGATCTCCTGGTTTAAAACCAAATTTTTTAAGATAAGGAGAAATTTTTGCAGTTATTTCTTTTCCAGTTTCTGGATCAAATCCAACAACTCTATCCCTCATTAAATCCGATTCAAATTTTTGTTCTTCCATTTCTTTAGCTCTCATTTCTGACCATTTTACAAATCGCTGATACGCTGGCTGTGAACTTTGAATTTCAGATGCTCTTTCAAAAACATTTTTAGCTGGAATATATGTTTGACTTGCAAATCCAGTGTTATCAAAAGTTTGGCCACTAGGCTTTCTTTCATCAAGTAAACCCATATCTTGTTCTCTAAGTGCTTGTGTCATTGCACCTTCAAAAGTATGTGGCATTTCAGATGGTAAACCAGTGCCGCCTGTTACTCCTGTATCTTTTGGCATTCCAGCAAGTCTATTTGAACCTGTGGATTGAATCGCTTCAATTCTTTTAACTGGATCAGTAGAATATTTATCCATTATTTCAGGGCTAACTGTTAAAGTAGCTGGTGGTATATATTTTGCAGCATCGGGATCTACATCTGCAATTCTTGTTGGAATATCACTTGGAACATCTTCTGGTTGAAAAACTCTAAGTCTATATGAATATGTTCCATCTGAATTTTTTCTTATTTCAGTTACAGTTTTAAAACCATATCTTTGCCAATCTTTTTTCCATTTTTCAACAGCTGATTTTTCTTTTTTCCAGTTAGTAGAATGAACATCTTGACCATATGGCAGATTTGTTGAAAGGCCTTTTAAAACTTTTTCACCTGCATCTATACCTGGGATAAATTCCCATTTACCATCAACTTTAAATCTTGTAGTATATCCACTACCCCAAACATCTGGTGAATACAATTTATAAAGCTCATATTTTTTTCCATCAATTACTTTTTCAGTATGTAATACTGGCCTGTAATTTCTAACATCAAAAACTCCAGGTTGTGAATCTGGATGTGGTTTCCATGTTGGTGAACTCCAATCCTGTTTATAAAAATCTGTTTCAGTAAAAGAAGGTGGTGGGCTTGGTTTTGGTTTAGATGGTGGGGCTGGAGTGCTTGTTGGTGCTGTTGTTGTTATTTCTGGTGCCGATACAGATGGCGAATCTAATACTTTTCTTCCAGCTGGTGTTCTTTCTAATATTCTTCTTAATGTCGGGCTTCTTTCCATTAATTTTTCCCATAAAGGACTTCTTGCCATATTATTTCACTCTCCAATAATACAACACAGAAGTTTTAGTTGATGAACAATTAGGGCAATGGGCTGGTGCACCTTTAGATTTTCTCTTTCTTGTTTTCCAAAAATGTCTACAAGCCTTACATTTACATCTACTTCTGAATTGCATAGATACACAACCATACGATAATAATATATCGTATACTTGAATGCAGATTGTATTTTATATACCCTAGCTTACATTTTCCAATATATCTTTTCTTTTAACACTAGCTCTATGAGAAATTCTTTTTGCAGCTCTAAATGAAAGTTTATATTCTTCCCTTATTTGTTCTGGCCTATAGTTTCCAAACTTAGATATAAATATTGGATCATGCAAATGTTTTTCCAAAATATCTATAACTATGTCAGCATCTGTTGTTTCTCTTTCTTTAACTTGTTGTTCTTCAAGTTCTTTAACAGTTCTAGCAAAACTATGTGTATCTGCAAGAAATTTATCTTTGAATTTTTGACTATGATTATTATATCTATGAAGAAATTTTGCACTAGGTTTTAACATTCGGATATACATAAGTTTAGCTTTGATACCCATATTACCAAAATATTTTACTTTGTATCTTGGATAAATATAATATGGTTTTCCAATACGTCTATTGTATTTAATATTAAATGGTAAAATATAGTTCCATTGATTACCTGTTCTTTTGACTTCATAAAAACTATGAAACAATTTTCTAGGTTGACTATCAATAAACGATGGATCCTGAGTAACAAAAAAAACAATAGGATTCAAATAACCAAAAGCCTGAATAGCTGAGTTAATAGATTTATTGACATCTTTATACCAATCTCTAGATCCATGTTTAATCTGTGTTTCATCCCAAACAGTTGCACCGCCTTTAATATGATCCTTACGAATATTTTCCATGCTTGACATAAAATCATGGGATGTATAAACAGTTCTTTCCTCTAAACAATCTTCAAAAGTTGGATCAAGTAAATCTGCAAAAACTTCAGCACCTACAGATTTTCCAACTCTATGTTGCCCTGTCCATATACCGAGAAAACTAAGATTTCTTTTATGAAGATTCTTATAAATTTCATTAAGATAATCTTCAGCTAAAACATAGTTGTCAACATTTCCAAAAAAATATGGATCGTTATTGATTGGAAAGTTCATCATTCTTTGCATCACCATCAATTACTTCAATGTTAGATCTTTTATTTACATTCCTTATTCTATCTTTAATATTTGCATCTTGCGGATTTATTATCCCTTCTGTTTCATATTCAATCAATGGGGAATGATGAAATACTCTAAGTGATAATGTCCAGATTGGTATTGCATATTCAAACTCTTGTAATATGATGTTATGTGTTTTAGTTTCTTTAGATAAATCTGATTCCTTTAATTGCTTTATCTCTTGCTGTAATTCCTGTCTATGCTCCATAATTTGTTTTATTATTTCTTTGTCCATATATGGTTCAAGTCCTATTTGAAATACTTCAACTAGTTTTGCAAATGCATATTTCTCTTTATCATTCCCATGTGCTTTTGCATAATGGTTTGCCACTTCTGATCTAAGTTTTACTAGATCCATCCTTAAAATATCTGTTACACTTTGTTTTCCTTCAACTTTAACAATTTTAGTCATTTTTACACACACACAACATGCTATTATAGCTATATAGTAGTTTCTAAGTTTTTTGGTGTTTGCTGTTCAAACTATAGTATAATAGTCTAGATTTATGATATTATACTTTATGTATAACAAACACACAAATTCTAAAGAATAGTTTCAAATATTGATGGGATCACTAGGTAAAGCATCAATGTAAAACAAACAATTGGCATATATGGATAAAGAAAAGGTGTTTTTCCATTAGAATGTTTTTTGTAAAAAGCTGCTTCTTTCCTGAAATACCAATAACAAAAAATTCCATATGGAATAGTTAATGCTCCAAGCACAATAAGAAATGCTTTGAGAATAACTAGATCCCCTACCATCCAGCCAAGTGCTCCAAGAATTAATACATCCCCAATACCAAAGTTTCCAAAACTTATTGCCCAAAGGCATAAAAAACTTACAAAAGTAAACATAAAACAAAAACTTGCTTCTGTAAGATCCTTATTTGCAAATACTAAATATCCCATTACAAATCCATAAACAAGAGCTACAGATAACTTTGGGATGGTCCTAGACTTAATATCATGCCAGCTTGCCCATAATAAAACAACTACAACAAGAAAAGCAAAAATAAGTGCTATAATTGTATTAATCATTTTTTCACCCTACCCCTAGCTAAAAGCCAGATATATTCAACAACAATTCCGATACAACAGCCTACAATAATTAACATTATTTCTTTCATTTTTTTCCACCTTCATATTTAAAAACATAGACTAACAAAACATATGTTAATGCAATAAGCATAAGTGTTGGCACCCACATATACCAAACAACAATAGCTGCAAGTAATATTTTTACTGGATCCCCTAATGATGCAGCTACCTGAAGAAAAAATCTAATAAAAAATATTAATGCAAAAAAACCATAAAACATTGTCATGCCTAGATAGACACGTTTCTTTTTATTAGTCCAATTAATTTTTTTTAGCATCTAAAACCCGCTCCTTTATATCCTTGATAAAATATTTGTTTTCAGCTGCTGGTTTTCCTATTGCTTCTTCAAGTTCTATAATATCATCATAAATATTTGGATAAACACTAAGGATTTTTTCATATACATCTACAGTATGAACTGGGCAATATTTACAGCCACTTACTCCAAAAACTTTGTAACCTGAATGCACCTTAATGTTTTCTTTCTCCAGGTATTCTTTTATGTTTTCGTTATTCCAATCCATTATTGGATAGACAAGTCTACATGGATTGTGTTCTCTATCATATTTGATATATTTATTTCCATTTACTCCGAGTTTTTTATAATGTTTTGGTTCCCCATATTTCCAAAGTCTAACTGCACTTTCAAACATTCGCACTCCAACAACTTTATACAGAATTGTTTTGTTATCATAGAACTGCCGCCAATAGGCTTTCATTACTCTTTGTTTAAGCCAGGTGCTGCACCATCTATTTCCTGGCACTGGCCAATACTTATAATGAAGAATAAAATCCCTAAGTGTTTGACATCCTGTTAATGGTCCTGGATCCCGATGTGAAATTTTTACTTCACCTGCTTTTGCAATATGAAGTTTAACTCCAAATTCTTTACATCGCTCCTTGATATATGGCAATGTTGAAGGGAGTTCAAATCCCCCATCTGCATAACAACATTCCACTTGATCAGATACCTTCATGGCCAGGGATAAACACACCAGGCTATCTTTCCCACCACTAAAATTAATGATTAATGGCAGATCTGATCTTTTTTCTTCAATGATTTGTTTCAACAGCTCCAAAGCAAATTTCTCTTTTTTCTTTAGAGACATCCTATTTATTCTTTCAAATTTTGGTTTCATATCCAGCCACCTGTATAATATTCCATTCGCTCTATATCTTCTTCATCAAATGGTAACATTAAATAGAATTTAAGGGCTGTAAGACCGCTATGGCCTTGACTAAGGAAAATATATTCCAGCTGTTTGGGATATTTTGATACAAGCCAGCTTTCCCATGTTTTACGAGTTGTTTTAGTTGTTACACCAGCTGGATCTAGCCCAGCCATTTCACACCATCTTTTTAGGTTATCCCGCCAGCTAACATAATCAACTGGTAAATTCTTTGAACTTCTAAGAAAATAATTCACAGCTCTTTGGCCATGTGTATTCAACCGGATATATCTTTCAGAATGAATAGCTTTAGGTTTGAAAAGTTTGGTCGGGATCTTGATCACTCTTTTTTCAAAGTTTTTTTTATGTTTGTAGAGCCATCGCATTTCACTATATCTTGCTCCTGTATACAAAAGAGCTTCAAATTTATCTTTATACTCTTGTTTTGGGATAGCTGCAATAAGCTGATCTACTTCAGCTGGCCTTAAAATCCTGGTTGATCCTTTGAAAATTAACGATTTAGCCATTTTTTCCACCATTTCTTAAATTTAAGTATCCACATGCATAGTTGGCAAAGCCACTTAAATGGATTTAGACTTACCATTTTTTTTCTCCCAGCTAAATTTGTTTGTATAGTCTCTGCATTTGTTTCCATCACTATTTACACAAACTGGGCGATAAAGGCAACATTTACCATTTTTGTCTTTGTGAATACAATCGGGCAAATCATGCATAAAAAACTAATATACTAGACCATAATATAAGTTTTTCCTAAAAAAATAGTTCTATCTGTTGCACTACAGTAAAAAATCTTATAATAAGACCTGAGTTTTTTTAATTATGGATAAAAATTGACAGCTGCTTGACATTCTTTGCAGCGATAATTTTTTCCATCGTGATCCATTACTTTCCCACAAAATGGGCATTTTTCATCTTTCATCAAAAAATAGTAATGCATACAAAAATATAAAAAGGGTATGGTGTTGTGAGTTTTTAGGATCTGGTGAGGAGAGTTTTTTAAAAAAACATTATCCGCAACCCACACACCATATATGGTATACATGTTTTAATTTTTATATCCTAGCTCTGTTATTTTGAAATTCTTTTACATCTTTTCTATATCGCCTGTATTTCTTTATCTCCCAGCGAATTGTAAAAACCAATGGTAAACAAAGAATGATCCATAGAAAATTACCATGAAGATAAACTTGTGTAACTGAAAAACCAAAAAGAAAACTGAAGATAAAAATCTTCAGCCATTTCTTAGTTTTTTGCTCCATCTGTTTCACCGAGAATAAAACCTACTTGTCTATCATCTTTAAATAAATCATGTCTATCTCTGTATTCTTCAGGTAAACTAAACCTGGGAATAATAAATGCTCCAGTGATTATTCTTAGATGTGTCCTGCCTGTTTCTTCGCAAACAAAAGTAATATGGGCATCCCTAAACTCAACTGTTTTTTTGCCATCTATTATTTTATCAAAAAATTCTTTTTTAATCTTCAGCTTCATCTTTATCACTCTTTTTCTTTGGTTTCATGCTAGGTAATCTAACATGATATGTTTCCCAGCGGCTGTATTTCTGGCCAGCTTGATTGGTGCCATCTTCAATTCTTACTATCTTAACTAGATCTCCAATGTTTTTAGCTTCCATCATTCGCTCCAATACAGTTGTTGACAAAACAATTTTTGGTATCGGATCATTATGCACCTGGATTTTATAACACATGCATTCATATTTTTTGCTTTCTACTTTATCAAGATACAATCCTTCAATTGCATCGCCAACACTTAGTTTTACAACTTCAGCTTCTTCACTTTCATCTTTTTCCCATTCTATATTTTCATAATCTATTTCACTCATTTTATTTCACCTATATTTCCTTGTTGTTTTATTAATAGTGTAATGCTCTAGGAGTAAAACACTATTTACTCTGAAAATTTAATTTAAGATTTATCTTTAATTTCTGGTTCATATAAATCATTAATCTGATACTGCTCAAATTCCAAACTATCAAGAATCTCTCTAACACAATTACGACAAACAAGATAACTATCAATATTGTTTTTAGTAAACTTGCTTATAAACAAAAATCTTGATGCATGAAACTCTGTTACTTTTGAATCATCGAAGAATCCTTTTTGTCCACATATCTTACATTTGACTTTCATTTTCTATCACCTTTTAATTTAAGACCGCATTAATTCTATTGTTTCTTCTTTAGTATACGGATGATACCTTTCTCTGTTTAAATATTCTGCAAGTATCTTTTTACTATCAAACATTGCAACAAACCCATCTGTCATAGACACAAGACAATATTTTTGGACTTTATCTATATCAACAAAACCTATTTTATCTAAACAAGTCATATCTTTTTTTCCACGTCTTAAAACATAATTTCCATCTTTTACATCAGCTTCTTCAAATATATATTTCATTCTTTCTCACTCCTTTGTATTTTTAATTTATTTTTGTTATTACTCCAACTGTTTTAAAGTCAAATTTATCATGTCCTTCATTATCATTTGAATGTAATCTTACTTCTTCTTCTGTATGAAAAACTTCCTTACATTTTTGACATCTATACCACATTTTATTACACTCTTAATTTACTTATTGTTCCCAAATGATTTTAAATTCATTTTCATATCACCCTTGCCTATATCTATAACAATAGAAACAAACACCATTTAAACAATATCTCCCACATTTTTTACATCTTCTAAATACATCCATTTTCTTATCACCCTTGTTCAAGGATTCTCATATTTATCTCTAAGTTTATCTAACTTTATTCTTTCATACATAAACCAAATAAATACAATAATAAACGCAATTAATGCACCAATCCAAATATACATTATCATTCTCATATCACCTAATTACAATGTTAATCCTTGCTTCCATACTTCCTAATATTGCACCAACTACTGCAATAACATAAAATATTAAATAAACCCAAAAAGGAAAATTAATATTATAATATACAAAAATAAAACAAGATATAATCAAAGGTAAAGATGATGCAATCATTAATATTCTAAATTTATAATCTTCAATCATCATATCACCCGTTTACAAGGAAATAAAACTTAATACATTCAATAACAATAAGAAAAACAAAAGCGAAGATACAAACCAGACCAACAATACCATCTAAAGAAATACTGGTATTAATTAATGTAAACATAACTACCATTAAAAATATCATAAAACAGCCTACAAATTTCTGTTCAATATTTAACAATCTCATTTTCATATCACCTAAGTTAAAGGATTTTTAATTTCCTTTGTAAAAACATTCCTAACAAAACCATACCTGCACACCACAATCCGAGACAAACAATTATCAATATTTCCTCAACCATTTTTCATATCACCCAAGTGTAAGGTTTTCTAACCAAGATTCATCAACCTCTTTCAATAAATCATTTCTCATATTTTCAACTATCTCATAACAATGCTGATTAAAACGACCACGATTGAAATTAAGTTTTTCTTTATTATCCCATTTGAAAATATCTTTTGGATAAGGATTTTCATACATAACTAACATATATCTTATTATGTTTTTTTCTTCTTGATTCATTTTATCCCTTGCTTTGTAATTTAGAACTTGTAAATCTGTAAATCTTCATTATCATCAACAAACATTTTCACAAGTTCATTTTTTGCTTTAATTGTTATGCTATCATTCTTCTCAAGATTAATTATCATTCTTTTTCACCCTTGATTAATAATTTAAAACTACAATCTATATTTTGGCAGCGGTTCTCTATCCCCACCAGTTGGTTTTACTTTCTTCTTTTTTGCAGGTTTAATAATTTCCAGCTGTTCTTCATCTATCATCTGACTTTCTTGATAATGTCCATGTTCATCAAGTTCTGGCTGCACTTGATATCTAATACAACCATTTAGATAAATAGCTACAGCTGTAACAGTGCCTGAAAAACCAGTAATATTATCTTTTACTTTATCACCATTTACAAACTTAGCTTTTTGTTTCATCTTCTATCTCCTTCATAGATACTGGTCCTAATGGCTTATAATTGTATTTGAACCATTTTCCATCCATCTTGATATACATCTTATATCTAAGTATTATTTCTTCGATATCATGTTGTTGTGCTGTAACTTTGACTTTAGAACTAGCTTCAAAAGGTAATGGTTTTTCTATATCGCTTTCATATCTCATTTATTCACCACCTTCTTGATCTTTTTCCAGCTGATCCAGGCCAATACTAAGTGCCTGGCGTATCAATCCAGCTTCATGCAACCACTTACCAGTTTTCATAAGTTTTTGCAGCTGTTTTTTGTGCCTGGGAGAGATCCTTAATGTTTTTCGGTTTTCGCTCTTTTTTGACATAACAACGACATCTTTTAGACATTATATAAATGCATCGGTAAAACATAGTGTTAAGATTCATGCTTAAAAAATAATGGTCATTGCTTAAAAAGAGTGAACACTTAGTGAAGGCTTTGTGAACACTTAGTGAACACTTTTCTCCGAGAGTGAACACTTGTGAACACATATATATCTATATAAGATATATCATATATTTTAATTAAATAATTAATAAAGAGGGGAGAATACAATATGTATAATAATAAACTCTTTTTAATAAAAAAAGATATATGCAAATCAAAAGTGTTCACTCCAGAAGGAAAGTGTTCACAAAGCCTTCACAAAGCCTTCACTAAGCCTTCACTAAGTGTTCACCATTTGGCACCACATTCACTGCAAACCCACATTATTTGTCTATGGGGTGCATTGATATATACCATTTTTTGTCTTACAGATCTAGATCCACATGCTGGGCACATCATTTTTTTACCTTCGCTGTTATTTTTTCATATTCACTTTCTTGCCAACACTCTAGATGGCTGCACATTCTTGTGCTCCTATATCCATCTTTAAAAATCGGGCAATTATCACATATTCCCATTTTTTCACATCCTACAGTTATAAATCAAGTTTTCATTTTGTTTTTTGAACATAGCCCAAAACATTTCAGGATATGTTTTTCTCATATCATTATAGAATTTGAAATAAAGAGTTGCAATTGTTAATTTTGTTGCAACTCTTACAACTTCATTCATCATTTCTTCAGCTTTTGTGTATGTTAAATTCCAATTCCGTTTATTCCGTTTATCCTTCTCCTTATCATTTCCTGTAGCATTATTAACGGAATTAAAGGAATTAAAAGAATTAACGGAATTAACAGAATTAACGGAACTCCAAATAGGTATCTCTATTTTGTTCATATATTATATCTCCTGTAAAGATATTTTAGCTTGCGGGTGTTCTTTGGATCATTTAAAAGCAAAACTGTGCCAGTGTTTTTCCTTTTGGTTTTAAGTATCAATGTTTTTTTGAAAATATACCCAATTTTTTGTGATGTTTTACCATTCCATTCCCATCCAATTCTATCAACAATATCTTTAAAGCCTACTTCTTCAGGTGCATCAAGTAATGTTTCAGAGTTTTCAAGTTCTTTAACAGCTTTTAAAATATCCCATTCAATAGTATTTTTAAAATCTTCTTGTTTTTCCTTTTCTAATTCCTGGGCATATGCTATCAAATGATCTGTTTTAACTCCTATATGTTTTGCTGTTGCTATAATGCTTTCATAAATTTCTCTAACTCTGCCTTTAAGCACAAAATCTTCACCAAGTTCTGGCGGATCTCCTATTTTATAGCGGTAGTTCAAAAGTATTGTTTGAAAATAATCTAGTTCTTTTTGAACTGTTTCAATTTTTTGTATCTCCGGGTAATCTTTTTCCATCTGAAAATCTAATGATCTGCTTAATATTGCATTATCAAATCGTTTTTCTCCACTGAATGCTTTAAAACCAAAGTTGTTGTAAGATCTAACACCATCTGGTGTATCAACATCTGCAACTGTATATTTAGATCCACGCCTGTAACTTGTTTTTGTAAATTTCAAAAATTGCATTCCTAACTCTGTATGTGGATTAAAATTTGCATCTACTTCATCAACTAATAAATTAGCCTGGTGAAAATGTGTAAGTCTTACCATCGCTGGAAATGTAAGATTTACAGCTTGCACAACTCTATATCCTAGTTCCCTTATTATATCAAGTGCTCTTGTTTTTCCACTGTCAATAAATCCCCTAAATATTGGGAATCCTACACTATCCCAATGGCCTGTTTTCCAGGTGCTTATTATCCATAATACAAATATTTCATATTGTATTTCATATGGGAATATTAACAATTTTTTGACTAAATCTACCATATCATAATATGTGTTTAACATATCTAATTCTTCAACTGGTATATTTTGCCATTTTGGGAGTTTCCATAGATCTGTATTTATTGTTTTGTAAATACATGTAAAATTTGTGGTCCTATTGCATTCTTTACAAAAATCTGGTTCTTTTTCAGATATAACTATTGCTCCACATTTTCTGCATTTCCATTGCCCTGCTTCTTTTACTTCAAATCTTATTTCTGTTTCAAATTCAAGTTCACCTTTTATTGTTTTACGTATAGTATCTTTTCCAATTGGTGCTAAACTTACTTCAGATATTTCAAGCCATTTTGGATGATTATTGTTTAAAACTGGCTCCAGGATTTTACCATTAATCATGGTTATTCCCCTCTATTTTTATTATAAATTTTTTGTTGATCCTGAAGTCTTTATCTGTTCTTCTTACATATATAAAATCAGTATCTTCTTTTTCGATAGAGCCACGTAATACTCTAACATCTTCACCTTCATAAAAAATTATTTTTACTTCTTCACTCACCACTATTTTATCACGCTCCACTCAATTTCATTAATTGAGAAATATTGGAATGTTTTTTTGTTTTAAATAATTTGTTTATTTGTTTGTCTATCTGTTGCATAAGATAAAAAGTAAAAGTATTATCATGGCACAAAAAAACCATAATATTTTGCTAATTATTTTTTGTTTTTTTGTAAGTTTTTTGTTTTCGTTTTCCCATTTCACATTTAATGATACAAGTGCTAATTTCAATCTAAATGATAGTTGCATTGCTCTAAGTTTTGGAGATCTATTGTTTCCTAGAATTATTAGCCATACTCTATGCATTGCTATCAATGGAGCTAATATTACTTGAACACCCATTTTTAAGCCATATCCAATGATCACACTATTATTTTCATAAAATCTTGAATAAATAGTTACATATTCTATTGTAAAAAATGCATGAAGAAATACAGCCATTGCTCCTAATAATATTATGTAATCCCATATTGTATTTCTGAAATACCATTCGCCTTTTTTGCTGAATCCTTTGAATAAAAAACCCATGTGAAAGAGTTATATACTATATAGAGTATTTATCTTTTCGTATGCAAAAGTCTACAACTATTGCGATATTAGGAAAAACAAAATTTGCACTAATTAGAATTAAAGGAGAGCTTGATAAAAAAACTGGGAAGATCCACAGCATGAATGATGTAATTATCGAGTTAATTAAAAACTATCAGCCTGGGGATGGTGAGTAGACTTTGCCAGAAGATTATGAAAGTGTTGAAGGTGTTGAAACAGAGATTGGGAGAGCTGGAGAATCGGAACAATATAGAAACATGTTGATCCGGTATCTTGATGAACTTACAATGCTTTATGAAAATCTTCAGGCAAAGGTGTTAAGGGGGAGACATGATGAAGATTTAATAAATGCTACTATTAGCAAAATGGTATCACTCATGTCTCATTTACTCCCTAAACTTGAAGGTGGTGGGGAAGAAGCATTTAAAATTTTAGAAGAATTTAGTCCATATAAAGAATGGATGACAAATATTAGTAAACCAAAAACTGATCATAGAGAATCAAATAGGATACCAGCTCTTTATAATCTTATTATCAGAGCTTATAATTTATTGGGATTAACAACATATTAAGGTTGTGAAAAATATGAATGAAGGGATGAAAAAAAGTATAGAAAAGTTTAGAAAAAAGCTGGCTAAAAAAAAGAAAAAAAACAATGAAAAAACTGTTAAAACTATTCAAAAAATGATAATGTCTTTTGGAGATAGTCTTTTACCTATTTACATCGGAATTACTAGTTTTATGATAGCATATATGTGGATACTTATTTTTTATAATTCACATCGGGATCTGTTTCTCAATTATTTAAATGATACATCTGGTGGTGTTCTCATTGCAGATCTATTTTTTATGGGATTAATTCTAGCAATTATTTGGGGAACTCTAGGCCTGTTCTGCATGTTTATGTATAAACATCATTATAAACTTAAAGCAGCGGGATTTAAGAAAAACAAAAGTCTTTTTGAACAAGCAGTTGATGTAAAAGGGAAAAAATGATTGAAAATATTCAGTTTATCAAAATTAAAAATGGATGGGTCCTAACAATTACAGATAGGGGTATTTCTAAAGAACATGTAGATGATATTTTTTTCAGCAATGTGGGTGAAATAATAAATTGGATTAAGGAGAATGTGAAATGACACGACAAATGAGTGCATGGGAAATCCGGCAAATGACTTCAGATGAAAGAAAAGAACTTCTTCAGCAGCTTAAAACTGATAGGATGATAGCTAGATCCATGAATGATCAGGGTATGCCACCAACAACTATGCGGAAAATACGTGGCACATATAGAAGGCTCATTACAATTATGAAAGAAAATAAGGAAATATAGGTGAAAAAATATGTATATGAATATAGAAAAAATAGATACCTTTTTAGGTATGTTGGAAGCAATTGATGAAAACAAAGAAGCAGTGCCAATTTTTATAAAAGAAGCTAAAGTATTGGATAAAACTACTGGTAAGATGCATGCTGAAGTAATAGTGCAAGCACAATTTGATACAAACATGATCATTCAGCATAACATTACAGAAGGTATTGGCCAGGTGCAAAATTATCCAAAAGAATATTTGGCTCTTATGGGTGCTGAACAAAGAACAGCTATGACTAAAAATTTTGAAGATAATGTGAAACACCAGGATATCCAAGTTGAAACAGAGAAAAACAAATTAATTCAAATCCTTCAGGGGAAAGGATTTAAAATGTTCATCCCTGGAGTTTGGCAAGAATGAAATTGAAATATGAGCTTCATAAAATGCCATTGCTGCAACAATCTAAATGCATGGGAGATCTAATGAAGTATTATGGGGAGCGTAAATTTAAACTCCTTGAACAAGTTAATGCCATATCAAGTAATGAAGCTGTAAGTATCAAACTTCTAAATACTATAAGGAAACATACAAGTTTTGCTGGTGTTACAATTGATCAGCTGGTCAGTGGCCTGGAAACAGCAGCTGGGATTGATATTTTTTCTTTTAAAGTTAATGATATCAATCCTTGTGATATGTTTCAAAAAGAAGATATTACGCTTGAAGTCTATATGAATCCTATTTATTTTACAACTCAGGCTGCACTTAGTGCAAGTTTACCTGGTTTTCGTAAACATAAACATATGGATATGGAAACAAAAATTAAGAATATGGCCATGAAAGATCAAGATCGCTGGCTTAGATGGTTTGAAAAAGAACTTAACAACTACCATCCAAATAAACTCTGGAAAAGAACATTACTTGAAGAATAAATAAGATTTAATTGGCGGATGAAATAATGGGTTACAACCTGCATCAGTTATGGTGCATCCCATCCAATTTCCTATATATCCCATTCCTTCTAGGGTGCTCTACCAGCACAGCTGGGTTCAAATCCCAGCATCCGCCATAGGGTGAAATATTATGTTCTTGTTTAGAAAGAAAAAAATAATCCTATTGTTACTTTTTGTATTAATTGTAATTTTAGGAAAAGGTGTATATGCTTGTGCGGGCAATGGCGGAATCGGTAAAGCATGTTTTTATGATGATGAAACACCAATAAATGGTGCAAAAGTTCAGGTTAATGAATTAGCTATCTGCGGTTATACTGCGGCCAATGGATGGGTTTATTTTTATGATATTCCAGCTGGCACATATCATTTAAATGTTGATGTTGACAATGATGGTGTTTGGGATGTTGAAAATGAAGAAATAACTGTTGTCTCTGGTGAGACAGCCACTCTTATTAACTGGTTTCCGCTGCCTAAAGCACAAGTGTATATATAAGGGGGAAAAATGTTATGAAAGAACACACTGAAGATTTATTGGTTACACAGATTTTTGGTCTTTGTGTAAGTAGAGCTAGAAGTATTGAAGAAATGACATCTAAAATTTATAAGAATCTTTATGCTAAAAATATTGTTCGGGTTTATCAATGCTGCGAGATCCTAATGAAACGTGGTGTTTTAGTTCCTAAGTTTCAGAATAAAATTTTATTGTTTCAAATAGATGAAAAGCTGTTAAAAAATTATGGAGTTTAAAGATGAAATGTAGATACCTTTTATATTTTGGTATCTATGTTTTTGTCCAGGGCTGTTATTATGGAGCCTGTATTAATACCATAATCAGTTGAAGGTGGTTGGGATGTTGAGTGAAAAAAAATTTGAAGAAATATATAGGAGACATGAACAAAAGAGAATAAAAGAAATGAGAGAAAGAAGATCAAATGATTTTTATTTAATTCGGAATGTAATGGCTAAATATGGCATCAAATCCGAACAGCATTTTAATGATTAACATTTGATTTGTTGCATCTTATAAATCTGAATAATATGGTTTATCCTTCAAGTCAAAATCATATTCGCCTTTTATCAGTGGCACCTTTTTTTTCAGTGCATCCCTGGTGCAAAGTTTATTGTAACAACTATCATAGCCATATGGATCCTGTGTTGATAGAAGCAATGGGTGGCCTTTAGAAGCAAGTTTGCAAGATCTGCATATTTTTTCTGGAACTTCAGGTGCAAATCTAACACCTGGTATCCTTCTTTCACCTTTTACTAGTTTTACATATTTTGGAAAACCATAAAGAAGATGTTTTGTTGGCTTTCTTTTTTTCCTTTGTTTCTTTTTATAGGTATTAAAATCCATTAATAATGTTTGTTTAAAAGCCATATGACATCATTTCCACTGATAGATCACGCATTGAGCGGTGGCTCATTGGATCAATTAATTTATCAAGTTCTTCATTTGCAAATTCATATGTTTCAGTTTTCATTTTACTAAGGCCAAAATCTAGGCTTTCCACATCGACATCATGTTCATGTGCTTTTTTCCAGAGATTAACAGCTTGTATATGTGTCATTCCGCTTTGTTTTCTTAGTCTTTCTATTTCTTTTCTTTCATATGGATCTGTAATTCGATATTTTAGTTGCCCCCGCCTAGCCTTACTATAGCCAATTTTAGCCTTTCTGAGCGGTTTTTTTGTAATAAGTAGTTTGGGTTTGCTTTTACGAGTTTTTGGCTTAGAAGGCCTTTTCTGTGGCTTATACAGCATTTTATTGCCTATAATTAAAGTCTTTACTTTCTTTTTCTTTTTAGCTGCATAAATTCTATGAGATCTAGCGATAGCACCTTTATGATGATATTTCCGGCACCTTCTACAAAAATACATATTTACTCCCTAATATATTGACAATTAATTTTGTAAAGTGATTTATATTTATTCATCAACATGTTTTTGTAACCAGCTGCATATTTATAAAGCCTAAATTTTTTGTATTTATTTGTAAGACTTTTTTTAGTTGTGCCCCAAAAAACAAAATAAACATCCATCCCTTTTGGTTTATAAATCCGGATAAACATAGTTTTCATCCAAAAATCCCCCGCTTATATGGTTTAGCACCAGCTCTTAAAACATATTTTTTAGAACTTGAATCATAATAGTAATCATCGACATTGTATCCCCTAAAAAGTCTTATTCTATTACCATATTTATCATAATCTGTTTTAGATCCATCGAATGGGTTACAATCTTTTTGATTAACAACTCCATCTTTATCTAAATCAAATTTGCTGAATTTAGCCTTTGGATCTAGTAATTCTTTCATAAGTCTAATATTTCATTTTTTTTGGAATTAATCCTTTGCTTTTTTGTTTCTTCCTCTTTTTTTTACCCATATCCATCAAATCCATGCTTTTATCCATTATATGTATTGTTACAAGTCCGCCAACTACATTGTTAATTGTTTGCTCCCATACCATAGTTATCTTTTTCCTTTACCACGTTTTTTGGTAGAACTACAGCCACCACGCCCACGATTAGCTCTGGTGCCGCATCCTGATCCATCACGTTTTGTTTTTCCTTTCATATTTTTCATCTTACATCTATTTTTCCTTTGTAGTCTTTCACTCTTTTACATATCCTGTTTATTTGATCAACATCTACGTATTTGGATTTTTTTCTTGCATCCCAGTAAGATCTAGCTATTACAACCTTACTGTATCTTCCATGATATACTCTATATACTGGCATTATTTACCCCATTTGTAAGTTCCAACTTTTATTGCTTTTCCTGTCTTTGGATATTTGTAAAGTGTTATTTTTGCATATGGATATATTTTTAAAGCTCTCTTGATATATTTTGATGCACTTGCTTTTGTATAAAATATTTTACTTACTGGATAATCTTGACTATGTGTCCAAGTATCCATTTCTGCTTTATATATTACCATTTTTTATCACCTTATAATCCTCTAAATGGGCGTGGATCATGTTTAAAACAATACCATTTACCACTAACAAATGATTTAACCCCTGTCCATTCATCAACTTTTTTTCCGCATACACTACATTTATGAATTTCATCACCCATTAACATATTATCTTTTTCTCCTTTTTTTAATAGGTTTATGAACACATTCTGGATAAAATTTTTTGAAATGTGGCAGAATCTGTTCATAATTTTTTTCAAATTCTTTTACATTCCCAAAAGCACTAGCTAATCCAAATTTTTGATAACTTTTTCCTTCAAGAAACATAAGACCATGCGAACCTTCAAATACTTCAATGATTCCATATTTTGTTTTTAGTTTTTTACCCATTTTTTATCACCTACATTCAAAAAAATGTTTTTTGCATTTATTGTCATAGCCAAATCCCATAATATTCTTAATCTTGTTTTTCTTGATAAACTGATCCATTTCTTTCCAGGTTTTAAAACCAGTTACTCTAGTATTGCAAACACTTTTTTCTGTGATTTTATTTTTTTTATCTAACAGTTTCCATTCGCCATCATCATTATATCGGAATTTCCGGCCTAAACAATCTGTTCCATATTTCCATTTTTTTTTACTCATATTTACCCCTTTCTTTTAATAATATAATCAGCTGCATCTTTTCTTCTTTTAAAACCAGATTTCATTAGTTTACCACATCGTGCATGTTTATTCAAATGATATGCATTCCAGGAGCCATTTTTCATTTTTTTAATCCAGCCTATTGTTGTCCAAACAACAAAATAACCATTGGGAAATTTTTTTCTTTTTCTGACATGAACAGCATAACCTGCTTTATACCAATTTTCTATCCAAACTTTTTTCATAAAAATTCCTCTAAAAATCTTTGGGATCTTTTATTCCATTCTTCTTCAGAATAAATACCAGCTCCATCACTAGGAATATAAAATTTTTCTCCCCAACTACTCATTATCGGTGTTAGATCTAGATCAGTTGAAGCTACTTTTTTTTTCATATTAATTCCTCTAATTAGTTTTTTGAGCTTTAATTATTTGACTTCGTGTCATTCCCCTAAAAGTTTTCCTACCAGTTTTCTTGGTCCATTGCCAGGGCACAAATATTGTGCCAGCTGCACTTGGTTCAATTCCTAGTTTATTAAGCATATATCCCATAGCAATATGTTGATTAGATACAAGCCATCTTCTACCTACAGGGCTATATTTTACTGCATATGCTTTACCATTTTTGTTGTAGATCTCCCATGCATCTTTATTTCCTCTGCTACCATAATTTACTGTTCCTAGCTTTACACCTAAATTTTTTGGTTTTTTCCTATGGATTTTCATATTTTTTTCCCCTTCTTTTTTTTATGATGTTTTTTCCAATGGCGATTTATTGCTGCAGATCTGGATACTTTGCCATAACTTATCATTTTTCCACAGATATGGCAAAAGAATCTTTTTGTTCTCATTTTGGTATTGGATGGTGTCCACGTTCAAATGTGCCATCTGCTCTCTGGATCAGATAACTAAAGTTACGTTTCCTTGCTTCTAGCCTGGCTTTCTTAATAGCTCTGTTTTTAAGTTTATGTCTACTAAGGATTTTTCCATGCATTCTGACAACCCAATCGCCTTTATTATGCCCAGGAGCTGGGCGGTTTACTACATATATTACTCTGCTTGGTTTCATAATTATTACCTCTCAATTTTTACTTTATAGTTTTTTAATGCATATTTTTTCAAATATTGGTTAACATTGTAAGATGAAAAACTATACATATGTGGTGTTTTCAATTTTCGTAAGCCTTTTTGTTTCCCAGTAAGTTTTGGGATGAAAACATGATAAATTGGATTACCATTTACATCCCTTTTTTTCTTCAGGATATAAACTGTTAATGTTTTCATGTTTTTTTATCTCCTTTTTCCGCTTTTTTTCATTCGGTTTCTATCTATTAAACCCCATAGATAATGATACATTTCTTTTGTTGATTTACGCATACTTGTTGAATAAAAACTTTCACTTGTGTTTTTGTTTACCCAATCCATACGAAAACCGCCATAATATGGATTATAATCTAGTTTCAAAAATCTGCGGCTGTATTTTCTTTTGTTTTTGAACCATTTTGCACTTGTTGGTATATTATGTTCTTTAGTGAAAATTGAAAAAGCTCTCCTTACAGATGTTTTAGTTATTCTATCTCCTATTTTATCACTCTCCTTATTTTAGTTATTTTACTTTTGGGAATAAAAGTAGAAATATTATTACCATATCCACTATTTGGATCCCAAAGCTCAACATATTTACTACCTTTTTTAGAACCAAAAGGAGCAACAACTGGTGCTTCACCTTTTGGAAATGTAGCATGAACAAGTTTTATCCCTTTGAAAAAACCAAATTTATTTCTGCCAAAGAATACTTGATCATCTTTTTTTAATTTAGAATATTTACCTAATGTTTTCCATTTTGCCATATCAATATAACCCCCCTTTCATAATAGCTGGTGCATTAGATCTACCAGCTGGTGGTCTTTTTCTTCTTTTAATCTTCTTCTTTGTTTTTTTCTTTTTTGTCTTTTTTTTCTTTGTTTTTCTTTTGATTTTTTTTCTAGTTCTTGTTTTAACAACATTGAGTTTTTTGGTTTTACCAGTGGCCATACCAAAAAAATCAGTATTCATCATAGATCCAGATCCACCTATGAGATTACCTGAAAACATATTTGAACCAACAGTTGGTCCTTGAAGTATTTTTGGAACATTACCAGTGCCATCGCCAAGTAAATCCATTTTTTGGCCAGCACCCATATCAAAGTTTCCAGCTGAAGATCCTATTCCAAAGTTAATGTTACGTGTGCCATCATTGCCCATTCCACCAAGTTTATCCATTGCTCCTTGTGATTTAGCTGCAAATGTTTTTATTTTTTGTTTAAACATTGCTTTTTTCACCTGTCTTTCTTCAGGTGTGCCACGTATTGCACTGATTTTTCCAGCTGCTGCATCAATACCGCCACGTATACTTGCAGCTGTATCAAAAATAGGTGAATATTTTAGTTTTCTTATTTTGCTTTTTTGTTGTTTAATTTGTTGTTTCTCTATTTTTTTACCTAGTAAATCCTGGTATTCTTGTTCTAATCTTTCTGTCTCTGTCATATCTGGCTGAATATATTCAGTTGGTGATTTTTCTTCACCGAGTATAAATTCATTTTCTTCTTCTACACCTGGATATGGCACATAATCTTCTTCTTCATCATATACCATTTCTTCATTTACAGGCATTGGTTCATAAACAGCTTCTTCTTCTTGTTGCATCCAATCTGGTTGTTCAGCATCTTCTTTCCAATGATCTGGAATTTGAGCTTTTCTTGGCATATTTTTCCGCTCCTAATATAGTCCTAATACAACTACTGTGCATATTATTCCAATTATTGCAGCCATCATTAATGCAATCATTGCTTCAATGCTTACTGTTCCAGTTAATGCCATACCTGCGATAACTATTAACAAAAACACAGTGAACAGTAATGGAATTATTGAAGTTAAAACATAATCAGTTGTTTGGCCTACGCCACCCCAATCATATGTTTTATACAGCTTTATGTTATCCAGATGTATATAGATATCTTCATCAGCTACTCCATATACACCTAATGATTTGAAATTACTATAATCATATGCACCAGATCCATCTTCAATTGGGCACCAGCTATCATTTAAAGTTGTTCCAGCTGCATTAAATAATCGGCCACGTATTTCGTTACTAGTTACATTAAAATCCCATCTAAGTTTATACCATGTATTGTTTACCAGGTTTTGTTTTGTCCAAATAGCTGCTGTATAATTTCTATAGCTTACATTATAGGCTTCATCTGAATCTACAGTAATATCAAATCTTGCTAATCCTGTTCCAGCACTATCAATGCAATAGATCCTACTTTCATTATGTGTCGTGTTATCTACTTTGAAATAAAACTCTAGATAGCTATAATTTGCAGCTTCAGTTACATTAAAATATGCAACATCCCCATCTGTTACAGTGCTATCATTCATTCTGAAACATTTAGTTCCAGCATATGATGTATCACTTGTTACATTAGCATATTCCACGCCTAAATCTGTATAACTATACCATGTATCACTTGGATCTTCATCTGCATTTTCCCCTTCAAAAGTTTCAGTTTGATTAAAATAGCTTATAGCAGCTCCAGCAGTAGTTGCTAAAATCATTAGTTCTAACACTAGCATTAAAAATATATATTTTTTATATTTGCTTTTCATATCTACAACCTCTTATTTACTTTTTGGGTTTTCTACATCGGTATTTTTTCCGACTATGTGGATATTTTTTAAGATAAAAATTTCTAGTTGGCCTTTTTACCGATGGACAACAATGTTTTCTCATATAAAGATATGAATGCAATTTATTATTTTTATACCCTAGCTATAATTAAGTTATTCCACCAATCATGTCTTTAAGAGCCATTATTTCTTCTTTCAATGCTTCTATTTCTGTCATGTTTTGATAACTAAGAAAAGCAGCTGCAATACATGAACAGATAACAATTATAAAATAAATATCAAGTGTTTTTTTGAGAAACATTATTTTAGCCATCTGGTTATCAACCCAGCCTTTCATAAATGAACCTATTTCTTCAGGTGATACTTTTTCTCTAGATTCATTTGAAAAACTAAGTGGCTCCATACTAGTTAAATCTATAAACATCACTGGAACTGTTTCAGATAAAGTTAAAAGCATACCTGGATCAATTACTTTTTCATCGGATATTACTTCACCATCTTTATTTATCTCTTTTATTTTTCCTTTAGCAAGCACCCAGCATCTATTTTTTATCCATACTAGATCTTCATCAAAGTTTTTTATTTTTGTAACAATTTTACTACCTTTACCTACAAAATTTATAAGGCCAAAATTGTTTTTCCCTCTGGTAAGTTTACGCATTATTTTACATCGCATATATGGATCAAGCATCATCCATCCAAGAATCATCCCAACTGGTAAAAATAGAGACATGCCAACAAGTAAAACAATTGTCATTATTGCATTATTATTAGGTGCATAGCTGAACATCATAAAAATACCAAAAACAGATACAGCAAAAAAACCTAGAACCATTTTTTGCCTATCAATAAGGCCATAGCTTTCACCTTTCATTATTCTATTTCTTTCTTTCCTATCTTTTCCTTTTGCAAATTTAATTCTAATTTTTTTTTTGCTTTCTTCTGTATCAAAAATTGGTTTATCATAATCAAGTGCTTTAGTTTTTTCTTCTTTTTTTTCTGTTTCAATTGCTTTAAATTCAGCCATTTTTTCTTCAGGCTTTTCCATGTTTTTTATAATTTCATCTAAACTAGTCATATATACTTCCACCTTGATCTTCTGGCACCATATAATCCATTATGTTTTTCTTTTGTTTTGGTTTCTTCTTTTTTGTCCAGGGGAATGTAAATCCTCTAGCTGACATTTCCGGTTCTAAAAATGATTGAAGGTTACGCTCTTTTCCTTCAAGTGCTGCTGTCATTTTAATTTCACCACGCCAACTGAAATAAAGTGTTTCAAAAAGACTTCTAATCCCTTCTGATCTTGTGGCCATATCAAAAAGCCTTGTTAAAAGCCTTCCATCCCTTTGATATATCAACATTGTTTTCCCATCTTTAAGATATGACATTTGTATAGTGCCATCTATAAGTTCATCTGGATGTTTAATTTCCACTGGGGGTTTATGAACTATCATATATTGCTGGGAATAAGGATTATCTGGAATGTTTGCATAAAAACTAGATCTCTTTATGTAATCACTAAAACCAGGAGCTGCATTAATATCTTCTTCCTCAACCATTAAAAAAGTAAATACTATGTAGAGTATATATATTTTTACCCAGTATATGAGCCATTGTTTCTTTTTCTTCTTCTAAGTATACCAAATAGGCCAATTAAACCAAGAGATCCAAATACTATCCAAAAGAAATTACGACTTGGTAAAAGCCCTGGTGTCCAATCCCTTCCACCTGTTCTATAATTAAATATTTCTTCAACATAGAATCCATATTCATCTGTGATGTTTAACCGCCAGTAATATTGTTCATAATATTCTTCTGAATATGGATGTGCCATAAAATAAGTGCCATTATTTATTTCAGTTGTATCTCCTAGTATATTTGTAGTATTTTCTGAGCTGTTACCATAATACCAGGTAATGTTCATATCAGATCCATTGTAATGATTTATTGTTATGTTCAGTATTTCTCTTAAACGATTTCCCATACTTTCATTTATTGGAAATTCATTAGAAATTGTTATTATTTTAAATGTATAATTCCAGAAGGTTCCATTAATGTTGTTATCTATTATTTCCCAATATGAAATATTATAAAATGAACCATTTATGTTTTCATTTATTATTGTAAAAGATGTAATATTCCAGAAGGTTCCATTTATGTTTTCATCTAAAATCTGATATGAAGTTATATTGTAAAAACTACCATTGATATTGGTATCAATATTTTTCCAAGATAAACAATATGTAGTAAAACTATAGCTTTCATTAACCCAGTTTCCCTCTGAATCTGTAACATTTATCCACCATGTGTATAATGTGCAATATACTGTTGTTGGAAAACTTTCATCTAACATTAAATATTTTGTGCCATTTGTGTTTGATGCTGCTGAATTACTAGAACCATCACTGCATGCCCATTCATAATCAAAGGTATCTCCATCTGGATCTTCAATTGTTATGTTGAAAGTTATTAGGGTTATTGGTATATCAACTGAGTTATTAAGTGGTGAAACAACTGTTATAACAGGGGGATTATTTACTAAATTATAGAATATTCCATTAATATTAGTATCTAAAACTTTCCATGTTGTAGTATTATAGAAAGATCCATTTATGTTTTCATCTAAAATCTGATATGAAGTTATATTGTAGAAAACTCCATTTATGCTAGTATCAACATTTGTCCAGCTGCTGCTATGATAAAATACTCCATTTATTGATGTATCTATTTCAACCCAGCTGCTGCTATGATAAAAACTACCATTTATGCTAGTATCAATGTTTTTCCAGCTGGTTTCATTATAGAATACTCCATTTATTGATGTATCTAGTTCTACCCAAAATGTTAAGTTGAAGAAAGAACCATTTATTGAAGTATCAATATCCTGGAATGTGGTTATATTGTAGAAGCTACCATTTATCGTTGTATCAATATTACTCCATGTGCTACTATGATAAAAACTTCCATTTATCGTTGTATCAATCTCTGTCCATGATGTAGTATTATAGAAAGATCCATTAATTGATACATCAATATCTTTAAATGTGGTAATATTATAAAATGAACCATTAGTTGAAGTGCTTATATCACTCCAGCTGCTGCTATGATAAAAACTACCATTTATGCTAGTATCAATGTTTTTCCAGCTGGTTTCATTATAGAAAACTCCATTTATTGAACTATCAATTTCTGACCATGTTGTAGTATTATAGAAAGAACCATTTATGCTAGTATCAATATTTTGCCATGATATACCTACAGCTGTAGTTGTTCCAGTAGTATAATTAAAACCAATACTCCAAGTATTTGTATCTTCATCCCAGCTCCAGAGACTATAATAATAAAGAGTTTCACTATCTAAACCTGTATCATTTGCATAAGAATCTGTTGAATTACTAACAAGTGTTCCATCTGTAATACTCATTGGATAACCAGTAGTTCCACGCCTAACTATTACATTTTCAACTCCAGCTGGAATTGTATATGTTACATTAATCCAATTTGTATTATTTACTGTATCAACATCTGTTGGTATAGCTGGGCAAGCTGTTGTAACTTCTTTCCAGTTAGGCCTGCTATCAGTAAGATCTGATACTCCATCTGCATCTGTATCACTATGCCAGGGATCTGTATAAGTAACAAAAAGTTCTATCCAATCTGTAAGGCCATCGCTATCATTATCCCATGTTTGAAGTGAACTATTAGCTGGCAAATTGAATATCATAAATCCAATAAAATGATCTTCCCAAATCACTGCATTTGTATTTGGTATTAAAACAAAATCATAAATATTATTTGTTGTAAAATCTTCAGGTGAAGATAGATTAACAACATTTGCAAAAAGATGATAATTATTTATTTGACCATGCCAGTTATAACTAGCTGTTGATTGTTCCCTAGCATTTTCAGCTGTAAACTGTGATTCATCATTCCCATCATCAAATGTTAAACTATCTGTTTGGTTATTCCATTTCACTCCATCGCTATATGGCGGTGTTACATCAGTTCCCCCATTCCAAAAATGATAATAATAATTGTTAATTGTAAAAGGCTCAATGCATACGCTTTGATTGAAATATAAGCCATGAAATGCACAAAGTGTTGAACCTAATTCTGAACCTGTTGGCCTATAGCTACTGGCCATGTGAACATCATAACCACCATTATCACTATATTGATCATGCCAAAATATACGCTGATTTTGCCATGAAGTTCCAGTTGCATCATATGTTGGTGCATCATTTAGATAATATGGCGTATAATCAATGCTTTCAGTATCTTGGCCTAAAGAAATATATTTACGTGTTTGAGCTGGTGCATCTTTAGAATAATCAGATTTATTCCATTGAAAAGTAGTTTCTCCCCCCTCTGTATTATTCACATATATATCAAAACTAAAATTACCAGCATTAAATTCATTGATATAATAATAATAATTTCCACCTGCTGGATAAAGTGCTGTATCATTAAACCAGGTTTCTGAATCTTTTGAATAATAGTTAAATATTGCTGTGTCGATAGATCCAGATCCAGCTATTATTGATAGATTTACATATACATTATGACTTTCAAATTTTGCATTACTGGTTCTATTTACTGTATCTGTAATGCCACCTGATACCAGGTTAAGTGTTATACTTGGGTTAAGCACTGGTTCTGTATAGTTCCAGAATGAGCCATTTATACTTGTATCAATATCACTCCAGCTGGTTTCATTATAAAATACTCCATTTATTGATGTATCAATATCACTCCAGCTGCTGCTATGATAAAAACTACCATTTATGCTAGTATCAATGTTTTTCCAGCTGGTTACGTTGTAGAATGATCCATTTATGCTTGCATCTAACACGTTAAATGCGGTTTCATGGTAGAAGGAGCCATTTATTTCATTATTGATAGTTGACCATTCGGAGCTATGATAAAACGATCCATTGACCAAATTATCAATTTCTGACCATGTTGTAGTATTATAGAAAACTCCATTTATGCTAGTATCTATTTCACTCCAGCTGGTTTCATTGTAGAAAACTCCATTTATTGATGTATCTATTTCACTCCAGCTTGCTTCATGGTAAAAAGTGCCATTTATACTGGTATCAATATCTTGCCATTGATATTCTGTAGTAAAAATAAACCAACTTGTATTTGTGTTATTTCCATCTGTAGTATTAACCCACCATTTATATGTTGTGCTGTAATCCCAACATGAATCATATTCATCTCCTTTTGTTCCATTAGTGTGATCATTACCGCCACCATTTCCGCATGGTGTCCAAATTGTATAATTAAATGTATCTCCATCTGGATCTTCTATTGTTATTTGAAATGTATTCAAATCTACGCTTATACCAGTAGATCCATTAGCTGGAACCGGATTATATGTAAAAGGCGGATAATTTTCTCCTGGTTCTTCTGCTATTGCCCAGGTGATATTCCAGCTGCTCATAGAAACAGAGCTATCGCTAAAATTACCATAAATCATTACAGAAGCATTTGTGATACTGCTTATATCATTACCATCACCTGTTAAGCCATTTGTGATATTGTAATCAATATCATCTGGATCAACAATAGCAAAACTACAACTAAGTGTTTGATTTACATCTGCATAAAAACTATCCCAACTATAATCTTCATTAGGGAGAAATATTTCTTCAGATAAAAGGAAACCATCTAAACAACTTAAGTTCGTTTGAGCAATAGTAATACTATCTATACAAATATCACCAGTATATGTTACATCGGCTGTTCTACCAAGAAAACGTATTTCATAATCACCTTCATATGGATAATTACTTCCATCTTCAAGACCACAGATGCCATTCTTCCATGCTTGATTACCTGCTGTTTGCTGTTGACCGCTAAGATTCCAAAGGTCATCAGTATTACCTTCTGAATCCACAAGTTGAACAGCAAGATATTTAATAGCTGCACCATACATATAATAATAAAAATCCACAGTTACATTAGTAAAATGAGTAAGTGAAATAGGAAACTCTAAATAATTATCATATTTGTAATGACCACTACTGCTTTCAATATATAGCATCTTAGCCCCTTCATGTGGACTATTTGCACCAGTAGAACTACTGGGTGTGTTTCCCCCATAATACCAACCTTCATCATCATCTGTATTATGTACAAATCCATCTTCACTGCTAAATAGTTCATCTTCACTGCCATCATTGAAATCACCAGATGGATTATAAGGAGAACCACCTTCAAGATATGTAAAATTAGCCCAACCACTTTCAAATGTCATATTATTACTGTTGTTTACCCAGTTCTCAGATAAAAAAGTATCATTAAAAAAAGTTGTTCGATATGGAGTTGTTTCAAAATTATAAATACTACTTACATTATCTGTTCCATCATCAAGAGTAACCTTCCAATAATAAGTTGTTTGATACTCTGTAGTTGTATAATCAAAACTATAGCTACCATTACCTACACTAAGATTTGATTGTTGATGAATGAAAGTTACATTATCAGTTGAAGTAAGAAAACTGACATTCATGTTTTCTGCATCACCATCACCAACTGTTACATTACAAGTTACAGTTCCTACAGATTCATTAATACTACTATCTGAAGGAGAAGGATTTGTAATTGTTGGGATATAATTATCTGAATATGTCGCATAAATCATTATTCTATATGCTTCTGATGATTCACCTGCTAGTGGGTTTTCAAGTGAATCTGGCATATAAACTAGTTTTTTGATAGGAACAGACGAATCACCCATTGTTCCTAACCTAAGATATTCACCTAAATCTAAATTATGGTCTGTAGGATGACAAACAATATAATAAGTTGTTCCAGAAGAAACTTCATAATTATTTGCGACATCTGCTGTATACCAAGTATCTAAAGTATTACCATATGCCCATGTTATTGTATCAGTATAATCTAAAAGGTTTCCTGCATCATCATTACCATCAAATTCATATAAAGCAAGTTGAAAATCTACATATTCCCCTGCATCGACATTCGCTTGATTTTTAAGATAAACTGATATACTCTCTAATATTCCACTACTAGGTGCTGTAGCATCAATACCATGTAAATAACCTGCTTCATTTCCTGCTGAATAAAAAGCAAGGGCTATAACAGTAGTTTCAGTTGTACTTCCAAACGTAGGGTCAAAAGTCCAACTACCACTATTTGATGTTATATCATTCTTACGGAATCTAAACCAGAACTTGTTATCCTGCACTCCATGATTAAAAATAATATCAGGGATATTAATCATATCAGACCAGTTAAAATAACAGTTATAAACCTCACTTTCATTTGTAAAAGGATTCATAGAGTTTGGCACTGTATAATTCAAAAAATAACAATAAGGATTAACTGGGTCAGGCTCAACATAGTTCAAAACATTAAGATTCATAACAACAGTGAAACGAGCATCAACAGCATATTGTGTCTGTGGTTTATTAAAAGTAAAATTAATCTTCCAATAATCATTATCATCTTGCCATTCAAAACTTGTATCAAGATACTGGTTTCCCTCAATCCAGACATTTTGTCCATTATCAAGATTATATTCAAGTGTTACATCAAAATTGTTACGAAATAATGTTTTAAAAAAACTCCAATTAACATCATGCCAATTGCTAGTTCCAAAACTATTCTCAGGTGCATAATGATAAATATATGGCTCATTTAATGGTCCATCTTGTGTTTCTTCACCTATTTCTTCCAAATAATCTAATGAGTTAGATTTTATTTGTTCCATGTTCTGTTTATTATTATTAAAAATAGGGAGAATAAGAGTGCCAATTAAAAAGAAAAATAAACCTAATCCTATACTTTGTAAAATTGTTTTTTTTTTAGCACTCCATCTGGCTGGCATAAGAAAAGCCTGTTTTTAGAATTTAGCTTCAATGCTTATTTCTGTAACTGTAATAGTTCCATCATCTGATAGCTGATAACCATTGTTATCATCTGCATTCCAATAAAAATTTATGTAGATATAATTATAATCGCTATTATTTGCACTTTCTACAGCGGTTCCTTCTACATCTGAAATGCTTTCACCATCTGCCCAATCATCACTAGTTATTGTAACTTTTACTCTACAGCGTGAGCCATCAAAATGATCTGCATCATAACAATGTGTCCTGTTAAAACGTGCTCTTACTACAAAGTCAAAAGCTGTTTCACTATCCATTTCTTCATTAAATTCATCGGCACTAGCATATGCTAAACTATTTCCTTCAAGTGTTGCACTATTGTTTTCAGCATATGTAGTTCCTGGATCTCCAGAATGCTCATGTGCAAATATTTCTAAAAAACCAGTTGCACCAGATCCTGGATCCGCTTCAGCTGCACTTGCTAAATTTCCCTTCCATATAACTTGCCATTGTTGTGTCTCAGGATTTTGTGTAATTTGTGGCAACATACCAGATCCAGCTGCCCATACCATTCCAGCTACAACAAGCATAATGATTGCGATGTTTCTTTTACCAGCTTTTTTTTCTCCTTTATTTTTTCTCATATTTTTATCTCTCCTATTCACGTCAACTTAAAGAGTTAGCATAAATTATGTAAATGCCAACTAAAATAAATATTATTCCCCAAATAAATGCATATGTGCTGTAAGGTAATGTTACATCTATATATTTATATTCAACAATAGTGCTATCTGCTCCTTCTGTTACTTCAACTCCGCTATTATATTGAACGCCATCAACTATAATAAAACATCCAAGAAGAAGAAGCCAAATACCAGCTATTTTTCCAAAGTTTGTTGATCTTTCTACAATGTTAATAACTATAAAAATGATGAAAAGAACAACCCAAATTAATAGCATTTCGATTATCATAATACCAACTTGTAATTCAGTAAGTAGTTTAAAAAATTATTGAAAGGAAAAAAGGAGAACCCTTTTCTCCTAATGGTAATCTGCTGCTAATGCGGCAAATCTCTGCAAACTACTTCAGTAGAATGCGACAATTATTAGTATCAAAGCTACTGCGATTAAAAGCGGTAACAGATCCACAATTGTTTTAACTGTTCCAGTTAAACCAGCTGCTTCAGTTACATTTTGCACGACAGGTATAACTACTGCAACTGCAATAATTATGATTACCATAAGCCCGATAAAGTTTTTTGTTACCTGGGCTTTAAATCCGGAAGTATTTTCACTAAACATCTTGCTTTCAACCTCATATTTGTTTACTTCTGCTTTTTTTCTCTCAGGTGTGCAATAGCCGAGTTTCACCCTAGATATATCAAAGTATGAATGTTTTACATTATTTTTATACCCTAGCTCTGTATTACAACCACATCATCGCCAATGCGTTTTATGTATCCGCACATTTCCAAAATATCCAAAATTTTGTTCACATCATTTTTTTTCAGCCTAATATGCGTTATTATATGCTCATATTCAGCTCTTTTTAGCTTTTGTTTTGGAAATTGTTGGATTTTTTCAACAATTCGGTCAAATACAGGCGTTGTTTCTATCTCTCCAAATACCATAATGGCTTAAACACCCCTTTTTAGCATCAAACTCCTGGCTTTTCAGTAAAAAAACCTATCTCCGAATCAATTTGTTCAATCCTAGTCCAAATAACAACCCTAGTATTATTGCAACTACGATTGAAAAACTTGGGATATATTCAAAGACTACAAACATAGCTGGCACTAAAATTGTAGATCCAACTAACATCCCAATGCCTAATAGCAATGTAAAGATGAAGAAAAATATGAAAATAAATATTCCTAATAGTAGATCTGATCCAAAGATTTCGCTGAATGTGGTTCCTATTTCCTCAGTTATATTGTTTATTAGCATAAGATTAAGGAAAGCAAACAATGCATTCATTAGTTACTCCCCCTTATAAATTCAATTATACTTAAAAACATGAACAGATTCAAAAATACAATTAAGATAACATTTAATGGCACATTTTCAAGATATATCATTTGGCCTGAAATTGGTTCTATTGGAAATAAAAATATATTTGCAAATATAGTAACAAGTATTATTGGAATTAAATAAGCAAAAATATATGCACCACCTGCTCTGGCAAGTATATAGATTCCTAGTCCAGCCACTATAGTTGCAGCCAATGCTATCAAAGGATTTTCAGTAGCTCCATCAACCGCTGAATCAAATATGCCTTTAATACCATCTACCATCATAGTGCCAATTGAAAATTCGCTATCAATGGCTCCAGTGCTTTCTAAATCTACTTCTCCTTCAGCATCAATCCTACCTTCTGAATGATAAGCTACCCAGGGGCTTGTAAATCCCATTAAATACAATATTACTATCATCCCAAACATTACCATTACATAAGTTGTAAGACCAGCTTGCAATTTTTGCTTTTTTATTTTCATCATATCCTACTCCATAACATTAATCCTATTGTATATATTAGTGCTGTTATAGCAAGTATTGCCCAACAGCTAACACCTGCAACTTCTACTGGTTTTAATACAAATCCAAATGCTAATATTCCCATTGCTATATAACCTGCACCCATACCAGCAAATGGGAATACAAATGCAGTGATTGCAGCTGCTATAATAATTAGAATGATATAAAATACTAAATCTGGTATATTATCAAATGCTTCACTACCAAAAAGGCCACCCCAGCTGATAAAGTAATAGCGGGATCCTTCTTCTTGAACATCTGTTTCTACAAATCCATCTTTTTTAAATAGACAATCAACTTTGTATTTACCTGTTATATTAGATACTGTATAGTTGATAGATCCGCCAGCTGCTGTATATTTTGTTGTATCATCAAGTAAATCATTTACACCTGTTGTTTCATTAACATACCATACTATCATTCGAAAATAATCTAGTTGATTATCAGTGCTTGTAATATTAAACCAGATTGTAAAACTATTATTATGATATCTTTTGTTTGGTTCCAAACTCCATATAATATTTTTAAAAAGTTCATCTGTATCTGGCGGTGTCATACTTGCATATGACATCCTGAAAATTATTGGATAGCTATATCCATAATAATATGGATCTGTATCAAATGTTTCTGTAAGATTATTATATCCACTTTTTACAAAGTCTCCTTTGTATTCTGTTAATGGCACCAGATAAAAACCTGCCATTCCATATGGATCTGTATATTTACTTTCTATAAGTTGATAGCTCCCATTTAAAAATCTATAAATTTCAACAAATACATCCTCTATCG
>Ga0272443_10001156_pt1 | contig 41151 bp, 36 predicted proteins | sample SSMAcet12_FD_193581 | JGI IMG/M metagenome (GOLD analysis project Ga0272443, IMG submission 193581) | Marine sediment archaeal communities from Little Sippewissett salt marsh, Falmouth, MA, United States - SSM-Acet-12 | ecosystem: Environmental > Aquatic > Marine > Wetlands > Sediment ...
GGAACCGCCAATACATTGGTGTTTGTCAGGGGTCAGGGTATAGTACTGAACGAGCCGTCGGTAGTGGCGGTCGAGAAAGCGACCGATAAAGTTCTCGCGGTTGGCTCTGCGGCCAAGGAGATGCTGGGTCGGACACCGGGCGAGATTGCCGCTATCAGACCACTCAAGGATGGTGTTATCGCCGATTTTGAAATCTCGGAAAAGCTTCTTTCGAATTTTATCAAGCGGGTTATTCGGCATCGATATCTTATGAAACCGCGGGTAGTTATCTCGGTTCCGTCCGGTATTACCGAGGTCGAAAAACGAGCGGTGCGTGATTCGGCCGAGAATGCCGGGGCGCGCGAGGTGTATCTTTTGCAGGAACCGATGGCGGCCGCGATTGGTGTTGGTCTGCCTGTCGATCAACCTTCGGGCGTAATGGTTATCGATATCGGTGGCGGGACCTCGGAGATTGCCGTTATCGCCCTGAATGGAATTGTCAATAATATTTCGATTCGTATCGCCGGTGATGAGATGAACGATGCGATCGTTATGTATTTAAAAAAGAATTACAATATTCTCATCGGTGAATTATCGGCCGAGGAGATTAAGATAAAAATCGGCTCGGCCTATCCACTTGAGAAAGAGTTATCGCTTGAAATCAAGGGGCGCGATTTGGTGGCCGGGGTGCCGAAAAATCTGAAATTGTCATCGGCCCAAATCCGCGAGGCTCTGGTGGAGCCGATTGACCGTATTGTCGAGGCGGTGAGACAATCACTCGAAAAAACACCACCGGAACTGGCCTCGGATATTCTCGATCGCGGTATCATTCTGACCGGTGGCGGAGCGCTTCTGAGAGGTTTGGATAAACGATTGCGGGAAGAGACCAATTTGCCGGTCATTGCCGCCGAAGACCCGCTTACCTGTGTGGTTCGGGGCACAGGTAAGGTCTTGGAAAACATGCAGTTATATTCCAAGGTGCTGATGAAAAGCAGGCGTGATTGATTTTTGTACAGGGGGTTTATGTTCAAATACCGGGCAAACTTGATTAAGTTTGCCTTTTTAATTAGTCTTTTTATAAATTTATCTGTCAAAAGGGTGAACTGAGAAATTGATGGAGAAGGAAGAAAGGGAATTGGTAGCGGCGGCGAAAGCCGGCGATAGAAAGGCATTTGACGATTTAACGAGGATGTATAAGGATAAGATGTTTGCCCTAACTTACAGAATGTGTGGTAACCGCGAGGTCGCTTTGGATTTACTTCAGGATACGTTTTTATCGGCCTTTAAGTCGATTAAGAGTTTTCGCGGTGAAGCCGGATTTGCCAGTTGGTTGTATCGAATTGCATCCAACAAGACGATAAATTATTTAAGGCGAAAAAAACTATTGTCATTTACATCATTGGGTGATAATCCCGCTACCGAACCATCGTATATTATGGAAGATGCCGTTCAGAATAAGGAACTGCATCAGGCAATGGTAAAGGCGGTCGAGAGTCTTCCGCCCAAACAAAAATTGGTATTTAACCTTCGCTTTTACGAGCAGATGCAGTTTGCAGAGATAGCCGGTATTATGAAACGAAGCGAATCGACTGTCAAAACCAGTTACCAGAAGGCTATCGAAAAATTACGCGAAAAACTTGGGGATTTCAGGTGAGATCATGGATTGCCGTGACGTAAAAAGTAGTCTGCAGTTGGTGGTTGGCGACTTGCGACCGGATGATAAAATAATGAATCATCTCGAGAGTTGTTCCGACTGTCGTAAATATTACGAAGAGTTACAGCAGCTTGAAGGTACGATGCAGGCAATTAAGTATGAACCTTTAAGCGCAGTTGAATTCGCGATGGTTCAGGAAAAACTTGACAGTCGTATAGGCCGACTTGTGAATAAGGCGGTCGGGATGTATCGCCTGATGGTGCGTTATGGAACGTCGGTAGCCGCGATTTGTCTGCTTCTGTTTATTTCATTGGTATCCGATATTCAGATTAGTCAAAATGTAGTTATTGACGATTATACCAGCTATCAGCAATATGCCTATCAGGATTACGCCGGCAACACGACCGACGAGGAAGACAGCTATCTTGAAGAGGATTATGTCGATGCTCTCTTTAGTGAATACGTCGGGAATCATGGTTCGTACGCCGGTCAACAATTGCTGGGCGAATTGTCCGAAGATGAATATGAGTATCTTAGTCAAAATATAGATGTGGGAGATATGTTATGAAAAAGGTCAAAAGTATTTTTATAACCGGTGCGATTCTGTTACTGATGACAGTTTTTGTATCGGAGAGTTATGCCCAGCCAAAAGGCCGTGGCTGGGGACGCGATGGAGATTCACATGCCAAAAATCTCGAGAACTTGCGCATATTGAAACTTCTGGAACTGCTTCAATTAGACGAGGAGCAGAATACCAAATTTATCAGCGCTTTTGTATCGTTCAGGAAAGAGGCAAAAGAGATTACTGCTGAAATTGAAATCGAAGTTGACTCGTTGATTGATATACTGCAACAGACGGAACCACCGAAAGAAAATATTATTAGTCAAATATCGAAAATAGAGGACAAAAAAATACAACGTGAAAAGCTTGTTAGGGATTTTCACAAAGAGGTAGCAAGTATCCTTACACCGGTACAACTTGGGAAGATGGTTGTATTTGAGGAACATTTCGAGCGGGAGCTAATAGAAAGCGTGCGCGGCTTCCATAATCGAAATATGCCTCCGATGCCCGATCCCGATGATGTTCCGGGACAGTAAGGAAACAATTAAGAAAGGAGTTAGCTTTGAAACGCAGAGCACTTATTTTTACAGTTATGTTGATGTTAGTCTCGGTTGCCGCCTTTGCCCAAAAGGGGCCGGGTGGTCACGGTAAATGGTGTCAAGAGCCGGGGATGCATCGCGGATTCGGCGGTTCGGGTATGGATGACGGTATTGGACGACCGGGTATGATTCTCAAATTTGCCGATGAAATAGGTTTGAGCGATGATCAGAAGACGCAACTCGACAAGATGACGCAGGATAATGGTTTGAAACGAATTGAGATGAAAGCTGACCTTGAGAAGGCACAGTTGCAGCTTCGACATCTTAAGATGAGTGACGGATCCGATACTCAGGTGTTGATGCTTATGGACGATATCGGTGAGATTAAAACCGAGATGCGTAAAAGCGCCTATAGCCATCATCAGCAAATTAAATCTGTGTTGACCGAGGAGCAGATCAACAAGATTCAGGAGCTGCGCAAGGAGTGTCGCGGCAATCGTGCTTTATGCCACGGACGTGGACCCGATGGCGGTCAAGGAAGTATGAAAGGTCAGGGACGCGGGATGGTACCCGATTCCGATCCCGAACCCGGCCAGGGTTACCAGGGCGGTCGCGGCCGATAATAATTAATTAGATTTTAACCTACAACGGCGGATTTATAATCCGCCGTTTTTTTATGATTTCAACTCGTCGTACATTTTGTAAGCGTAGCGGTCGGTCATGCCGGCGATATAATCGGCTATTACAAGCTCAGTCGGTTCTTTATCAAGACGGAGTTTGTACTTACCGTGAAGTTTCTGCGGATTGTTTTTATAGCTATCGAATAAGAATCTGATGATTTCCTCGGTCTGCTGTGACATCTCGACCAGATGCGGGTGATGATACATCTGTTCCGAGAGGAATTTCTTTAGCACTTCGATTTTCTTTTCAAATCCCAATGAAAAAGATATTAATACCTTCTTGTATTTCCGAACATCTTCCAATGACGAAATCTTTTCCCGTGTGATGTTTTTGATGGTATTATCTATTAAATCAGTCGCCTGACGATTAACCAGCAGACGTACCATCGAGTAGCGCCGAAATTCCTCATCCAGCTCGGGATATGCCTTTTTGGACTCTTCCAACATTTCCACCCACAACGGAACATCATCGAGCATATCCCATTTTAATATTTCTGAAGACAAACCATCATCAATATCATGGCTGTTATACGCGATGGCATCGGCTATATCCACAAGCGAAGCTTCCAGTGTCGGCATTTCATCGGCCGGAAAAATCTCCGGGCATATCGGTCGTGTGGTGGTTTCATGTTTGGCGATTCCTTCACGGACCTCGTAGCTGAGATTCAATCCAGGATGTGCAGGATAGCGCCGTTCGAGAAAATCAACCACGCGTAAAGATTGGCGGTTGTGGTTAAAGCCGCCATTGTTGTTAAGGAGATCATCGAGCACCTCCTCGCCCGAATGCCCGAATGGTGTATGCCCGAGGTCATGCACCAATGCAATAGCTTCGGCCAAATCTTCATTAAGCCCCAGTGCACGGGCGATCGAGCGGCTTATCTGGGCGACTTCAATCGTATGTGTCAAGCGGGTGCGGTAATGATCCCCTTCATGATTGACAAAAACCTGTGTTTTGTACTCCATCCGTCGGAACGCAGCCGAGTGAATTACTCTATCGCGATCACGCTGGAAGACAGTTCGAATTGGGTGCTCCTGCTGCGGATACTGCCTCCCACGCGACTCCGACGAAAAACAGGCGAATGGAGCCAGAATTTTCTTTTCGTACGACTCGATTCTTTCTTTTGGCGATAGCGGCATAACTATTAGAGTCCCTTGTTGAAATTCAATGATACATTATGAGTGAAGCCTAAAACGGGATGATATGATGTCGCATATACGATTCCATAATCATGATAGTGCACTTCCAGCCCGCCGCCGTATGTTAACGGATTGTTGCTGATACCCCAGAACAATGCATGTTTACCGGCCAGTCGGATATGTTGACCGAGCGCTATAAGCGGTTTTTCGTATTTTTCCAGAGTCATCCGACCGGTTATCGAAAAACGCCCATTACCTTCGATCTCGCCATATAGATGATACAGTATATTCTGTTTTTCATCGCTGTCGTACAATGTCGGCTGATTGATATTATCGATGGTCATTGCCAGATGATACTTTTTACAATGAACACCAGCAGCCAGTCCGACCGATAAGGCATTTAATGATGTTTTACCGGTTGTGGCGGTGATATCAAGCGTCCGCCCGCTAAGTATTATTGCACCGGCAAGTCTGTTATTGTTGTATGCTATTGCGGTCCGCATCGATTGCTCGATATAATAGTCATTTCTTCCGAACTGCGAAACACCGGCGGTTAATGAAAAATTACCCAAACGATAACCGGTTGCAAAGAAGATTTTATCCAGATCGGATAGTTCGAATTTTCTCTGGTAGCCTGATTCTATTATCAGATGTTTCTTCTGTAAAAATCCGACCGGGCAGTTTAGAAAATCGGACGAGGTTGGTGTTGTCAGCAATACACATCCGCCCATCCCGTTTTGACGGCTGATATCGATATCGTAGGCCGACAGGGAAGTGCCTACGAGAAAGAACAATATGAAAAGTATTGCTTTTTTCATGGGGCAATCACAATCGTTTGTTTGTATTGATCCACGCCCGATACTTCCATGTATAGAACGTACATCCCAACTTTCAGCCGTCGTCCGGCATCGCTGTCGCCCCGCCATACAACCTGACCGTCATAGGCGGGGAGGTCATCGATTAATGTTTTAACCACTCGCCCCTGCAGGTCATAAATTTTTATTGTAATATTCTCTCCGGCCGGAACTTCGAATTCGATTGTCATTTCTTTATCGATCCGAGGGGAGAAGGGATTTGGGGTAACAATGACATCGATGGATGTACCTACCGGCTGAAGGTACACCTCATTGGCGCGACCGGGTGTCCCGCCCTCATCGACCGACCATCCCCAACGATCGGTTTGTTCCGGTTCCTCACTTCGCGACCAGGTAACATTTCCGCCGAAAACATGGTCGTAGGGGAGACTGTCAACAATATTACCATTGTTATCCTTCAGCCGAACCATATCCTCATCATTGTTTAATATGGCCCATGACGACATTTCTATAATCGGTATCGTATTGTCACCGTAATAATCGGCAAGAGTCGTGCTGTCTTTGCAAAGGACAACATATTCACCAGGATATAAAACATATTCCGAATCGGCAATCGTACCAAAAGTTTTATCATCACCCAGCATCCATCCCTGAAGGTCAATATCCAGATCGGAGCGGTTTTTTAGTTCGACCCATTCGATGCCGAACGATGTGGTTGGATCGGGGAGAAATTCGGACAGAATTACAGTCGGATATTCGCGACCGTAAACCCGGTGCAACCAGATATTATTGAACGGTTGATCGTCATCCGGTAATTGCATTATTATGTAGGGTAAGAAACCATCAAGTTCGAAATATACGGTATAGATCAATGAGTCACCCGGTGATGTTTCCGGAAGATAGGCAAATGCGAGTAAATCATCATTGGTGACAATCGAGTCATGATCGAGATCGTAATGTACGGTAATAGTAGTGTCCGGCATCGTATTTAAACCGAAGTTAACAATAATTATCTCGAATCCGGTTGTATTGTTTTGATCCGGCCAGAATCGCACCGAGGCAATTCCGAGATCGTTGTCCTGCGGAGTTATCGAATTTAATTGACCGGGTGTACTTCCGGAAGGTTCAATACAGTTGCGGATTTCCGCACTATCCGGCATAACCCGCTCCCACGAGACACCATCGCTTCCGGCACTGTTCCAGTAAAAACTGGAGACGGTGTCGTCATAGAGTGCCACATTTATCAGATGAATCGTACCGGAGATGTTAACCAGGTTCAAGTCGGATAGCTCGACCGCAGGATAATTTTCAAGCGGAAGATTGTCGCCCCATGTACCGCTGTTGTCACCCCAAACCGATTCATATTTTTCCAAATTACTGCACAATACGGCATAACTCAATGGTTGGACATAGGCGCTGGGTAGTACGATGGGGGTGTTGTCATCAATGGCCAATTTATATAATGATAAATTCCGTTGGGCTATCAACTGATTGAAAATTTCTATCCATTCCAAATCTTTATCGCTTCCCGGTTCATTGGACATGACTTCGTTAAGAACCAAATCCCTTGCGGTAACCGAACCTGCCAAAAGGACAATTAGCAGAAGCAGCAATGTCCTGTATATTTTTGTTACCATATCACTTTCATCTCCAGAAGGAATATCGATGATTCGGTGTCGGAATAAAAGCGATTATATCTGTAAGAATATTTGGCGGCCAGTTCCATAAAGTTTGTTATATAAAAAACTTCTTTTATATAACCGTAAAAATAATCAAGGCGTCCGATTTCGTAATCGATTTTATCCATATTAAACCAAAACTCCAGCCTACCCAGTTTTTTAATATCTGTCCTCAGCCGCGTAAAACAGGAAATATATTTTTGTTCCGATTTGTCAATATCAAAGCCCAGATAACTGCGCAACGATAACGGCCCGCTTTTTAAACGATACACCGTACGTATTTCGTTGTCGGTTGATATCTCGGCCGGTTTTTCACGACGATGATATTTGTACTCAAGACCTATTGATGATATTTGATTGAAGGGATATGTCAAACCTGATAATATCCCCGTCGCTTTGTTGAAGCCGTTAATACCATAAGTCGTGAATGATAAATCGAGCAAAATATTTTTATCAAAACCGACACGACTTTTTAACAGGATGCCGTTTTGGCCGGTGCGTTTATCGCTGAATTCATAATTGATGGTATCGATTGTCACAGTCTGATAAATACTCCCGGCACGGCCGCCGCCGGCCAGGTTGATAAACTGTTGTCCATAATGCCAAGCGGAAAATTTCAGGCTGACATCATCGCGCCGATATGATAATTCCATTATTATCGCCGGAACCGGATTATCCTCGCCGCGCGATAGGGCGATTTCGGCGGCGATGTTATAATAATATTTTGAATACTGGAAAAATGTTGCCAACTGGTAATGGGTCCATTTTTCGTTAATCAATCGATTTTTTACGACAGCACCAAGGAGGATACCTTCCCATGTAAAATTACCGAATCTTCTTTTATTTTCTAAAGCGCCGAGACGTATATCGGTGTTGTCGTCGCGATCATAGTGCAGGATTAACTTTAACGAATCCCGACGGCGGCCACCCTCGATATAAAAACCGTTAAAACCGCCGTTATCGGGAAAGGATAATGTCTGCTCGGTTGTCGATTCAGATTTGTTTAGATATTTTCCGCGATATCCGACAGTTAGTCCAAGTCCGAATCGTGCCCTGTAATTACCGATCGCTACCTTTTTGATATTGCCGCGTTTTGGTCTGTATATCAACGAGCGCCGGGTCCAGCGCTCTTCACCTTCATAACTTTGTTTGAACTCACCCTGACAAAACCATTCGCTGCCAATGGCCGAATTGATTTGGTAATGATTTTTTATGTCACCGTTTTCTTCGAGTTTTTGATATGTGCGGGTTTTAAGCCAGCCGGTTTTACTTTTCTCTTTTATTATATAAGTTTCCGATTGCTCCTTCTCGATGGCGGTGTAGTCGTCGGTCGGTGATTTGAGAAAAAAACTGATATTGGGAATTTCTTCGAGCAGATAAAGTTCGGTGCTGTCGATACCACCTTGGAAAATTTCGGACAGGTTCAAATAAGTCTGGTAGTCAATATCTCCGCGGAGGTACGCTTCATACAATTCTTCATCAGAGGGATATACATCGGAGGTAACATTTTCGGAATATAGAATCGGTGTCATTAAGAATATACAACATAGCAGATACGGTATGATAAATCTAAACTTCAATTCAGGTTGTACTCTTTAAGTTTGCGGTATAGGGTTCGTTCGCCGATACCGAGAAGTTTGGCGGTCTCTTTGCGGTTTCCGTCGGTTTTGCGTAATGCGGAAATGATCAACTCCTGTTCCATCTCTTTTAATGACTGACCGGCAGTGAATTCCGGCATCTCTTTTTCATTGTTTTGTACTTCGTAATCATGTTTGGCCGGAAGATTGGCCATTATTAAATCGCGAAGCATCTTTATTTCGTTACCAAGTGACAGCAGGGCATGATAAATCAATTCGTGCCCGGCTTCCTCCGGCGAATGCCCGGTGACGACCGGAAGATTGGTGCGGTTCAGGCTTTGTTCATCGATAAACTGCTCAACCTCGGCGGCGGAGATTTCTCCATTGGGATGCAGTGCGGCCATGCGAGATACAAAGTTACGCAACTGCCGGACATTACCCGGCCAGTCGTATTTGTTGAGTAATTCGAGAGCCGAATCGGAAAAACCCTTTAATCCTTCCTTCTCCGCGAAGAAATAAAGCAGCGGAAGAATATCTTCACGACGTTCGTACAATGATGGAAGATTGATTTTCACAACCCCAAGCCGGAAATATAAATCTTCCCGAAATATGCCATCGCGAATCGCCTCGGACAAATCGCGATTGGTGGCGGCAATCACACGGGCATCGGAGCGGACCGGTTTATCGCCGCCGACCGGGTAAAAAGCGCCGTCTTCAAGCACACGAAGAAGCTTCACCTGCAAATCCGGTTTGGTTTCACCGATTTCATCGAGAAAAATGGTTCCCTTATCGGCCTGCAAAAACAGCCCATCCCGTTTACCGACCGATCCGGTGAAAGCGCCTTTTTTATGGCCGAACAGTTCCGATTCGAGAACGCCTTCAGCCAGGGCGCCGCAGTTGACCGCCACAAAACGGGCATCGGCCCGCGGCGAAAAATTATGGATGGCGCGCGCCACCAGTTCCTTGCCGCTTCCTGAGGGGCCGATTATCAATACCGATATTACGGTCGGGGCGATACGTTCGATTGTCTCGGCGACAACTTTTAATTTTTCCGACCGTCCGATCATATCGAATTTTTTCAAAAGCGATTTTTGGTACAGAATCCTTTTGATGTATTTAGAAATCTGCTCCTCACCGTCATTGAGATTTACAAATCCGTCGTAAATATTTTCCGATTCGTCGAAATCACGATCGGAGTGTACGACCTGGCGGATATCGGACATCGGTGTCCGCATGCGTATTCGCCTGATAATACCGCGGTTAATTCCGGGAAAGTCGTGCGGTATCAAAATCAGGTCGATATTGCGCTCACGAATTATCGAATAGAGGTGCGACAGTTGTTCGACGTATTCACCCACTCGTCCGAAAGCGCGGTCGAATTCCGGATAACGTTTCAGTAGTGGAGGATCGGCGAGAATGAGGACACTCGGTATCATCGTCGTTTCCGTCTTCTTTTAGGTCGCAGATTTTTTTCACCGTTCGGTTCTATCAGATATAAATCTATTTGATTTTTTGTTTTATCGACCGCCAGTATTCCTATCTCGACCGGGTCACCCATTTTAAATATACGTCCGGTACGGCGACCGACCAGGCGAAAACGTTTTTCATCGAAATTGTAATAGTCATCATCAAGACTGGACAGACGCACCATACCTTCGATACCGATATCATCGAGACGGACAAAAAATCCGAAATTAAGAAGTCCCGAAATGACACCGTGGTAGCGTTGTCCCAGACGATTGGCCATGTAGGCGACCTGTTTGATTCTGACTGCTTCGCGCTCTGCTGTCTCGGCGATACGTTCGGTCTCGGAACAGTGCTTGCCGACGTTAGTTAATATCGAGTCGAGTCGTTTGGCCAGCTTGTCGGGGTAACGTCCCTTGTCGAGTGATTTAAGCAGGCGATGGACAAGCAAATCGGGATAGCGGCGAATCGGCGATGTGAAATGGGTGTAATGCTTGAAGGCCAGCCCGAAATGCCCGATATTATGCGGTTGATAGACCGCCTTTTTCATCGAGCGAAGCATCAATTCGTTGACGAACTCTTCCTCCGGTTTGCCCTTTACCTTTTTCAGAAAACGGGCGAACTGAAGCGGTTTCATTTTGTCAGATACGGGGAAATTGTATCCCAGCGATGACATTAAAGTCGAGAATGCTTCAAGTTTTTCCAAATCGGGTCGGTCGTGCACACGGTACAATAATTTTTGTCCCAAACGGAAGACATGCAGGGCAACCACCTTATTGGCAATCAACATAAATTCTTCAACCAGCCGATGCGATTCGAGACGAATACGGTTGCCGATCTCGACAATTTCACCGCGTTTGTTAAGGACGATTTTCGCTTCGGGCAAGTCAAAATCAAGCGAACCGGCGGCCATCCGGTTTTTCTGAAGTATCTTCGCCAACTCGCGGGCGGTGGTCAGACATTCGGCGACTCTTTTAATGCGGTTGTTGGTAGTTCCATTGTTGTAAAACTTTTGTACTTCTTCGTATGTCAACCGTGCCTTGGAATTGATAACACCTTTAACGATCCGCCAGTCGAGTATTTTGCCTTTGGGTGAAATATCGATAATAGTCGCATAGACCAATCGGCGACGGTTTGGTTTTAACGAACATAGGTCGTTGGAAAGTTTCTCGGGAAGCATCGGTATAACTTTGCCGGGAAGATAGACCGAGTTGCCGCGCTCGAAGGCTTCCTTATCGACCGCCGAACCATCGCGGACAAAATGCGAAACATCGGCGATATAAACGCCGAGACGATAACCCTTTTTGGTTTTATAAACCGAGATGGCATCGTCGAAATCTTTGGCATCAACCGGATCGATAGTACACACGATTTCTTTGGTGAAATCGCGACGGTTTTTCATCTCCGCTTTTGTGAAATATTCCGATGCTTTCTCGGCATCTGCGATCACTTTATTCGTGAATTTAACCGGCAGGCCGTGGCTGATAATAACCGTTTTCAGATCGACCCCCGGATCGCCCGGCCGCCCGATAATCTCGACAATTTCGCCTTCCGGATTTCGATAAGGATCATCCCAATTAGTTATTCGAGCAATCACTCGCTGCCCGTCGGCCGCTTTTTTAGCCAGGCGGTTGGGGATATAAATATCGCGGCGGAATTTTTTGTCGTCGGGGATAACCGTACTGAAATGCGGCCCATGCCGGAAGATACCAACAATATTTTTTTCCGCGCGGCGGATGACCTTAATAACCGTGCCGTACAGTTCATCATCGGGTCCGCTTCCAACTCGCACCATCACCCGGTCGCCATCAAATGCGGTAAACATTTTGGACGGCGTTATAACCACCGGCTCGCCCGTCTCGGTGGTAATGGTTCCATAACCGCTTTTGCTAACCGAGATATTTCCCAGGATCAAATTAAGTTCGGAGGGAACCCCGATTTTACCGCGCCGAAGTTTGACCAGTTTCCCCGCCTCGACAAGCTCCTTAACCTTAATTCGGAAGGCGGTGTATTCGTTGTTGGGGATACCGATCTCTTTGGCCATCTCTTTGACTTTGAGTGGCCGGCCGGCTTTGTACCTTAAAAAATCAACAATAAAAGCTTCGTTTATTCTCATAATATATTAATTTAACGGCAGAATTTTGAAAAAGTCAAGCTAAAATGGCACGATTCTGCCAATATGGCAGAAATATTCCTGAGGCAGGTCACACTCCCCCGATAAACCGGAGGGAGCGAGATCCGCCGTAACTTAATAGGATTTTGCCCGCCTGTTACGCATTTGCAATATAATAATTTCCCGGAATTTGGCAAAATATTTCTGAATAAAATGTATAAAAGGCTTGACATAATGTTCGATAAACATTACATTATGTCAATAATGAATAACAATGAGGGAATATGGAATTACTGAATCACATTAAACAACACCGCGCCCGGCTGGATTTAACCCAGGAAGGACTGGCCGATATGGTTGGTGTCCGGCGGCAGACAATTCTGGCGATTGAAAAGGGGCAGTATGTTCCTTCAACTAAACTTGCCTTTTTAATCGCCCGGGTGCTTGGGATGAAAGTCGATGAGTTATTTGAATTAAAGGGAGAGGAGGCGTCAAAATGAAAAGCGAGATGGATGTTCTTAATCTGGATGAACGTCAGCGGATGGGCTGGCTGCTGGCCAACCGGGCGACAATATTCGTGATAGGTCTTGTCTGGTTGTGTATGATCGGATGGGAGTTGGTACATAGTCGTACGCCGTATTTTATGATAGTTATGGTTCCGGTATTTGCGCTGATTCGGCTGTTCTTTTATTTGTATTATACCCGCAAACCGAAAGTCGAGTGATCTGTTTATTAATTATACTTCAATAAATTAAAAAAGTCGGAAGCCCGTTGGGTATTCCGACTTTCTTTTTTATGTTGTCTTACAACTTACCGATTACTTCAAATCGTACAACTCACCGAATTTCTGGCGGAGGTAATCCATCGCCGGTTTATGGCTGAGCGGTTTGCCGGTGACGACCTCGACCAATTTCTCGGCCCGGTATTTTTTGCCGTGCACATGGATATTGCTTCGTAACCATTGGAACAACTCGCTGAAATTACCGACCGCGAACTGATCTTCCAGATAACGGATATCATCTTTTGCCTTGGCAAAAAACTGAGCGGCGTAAAGATTACCCAGCGTATAAGTCGGGAAATATCCGATATATCCGGCCGGCCAGTGAATATCCTGCATGCATCCATCGGCATCGGTCGGCGGGGTGATACCGAAATAACTCTTGAACTTCTCGTTCCATGCCTCGGGAATATCTTTGGCCGCAACTTCGCCGCGCAGGAAAGATCGCTCCATCTCGAACCGAAGCAGAATATGAAGGTTGTAGGTAACCTCATCGGCTTCGACACGAATCAGCGACGGACGCACATCGTTGATGGCGAAATAAAAATCATCAAGTGAGACATTACTTAAGTTTTCGGGAAACATCTGCTGGGCGCGCGGGAAGAAATGTTTCCAGAACGCTTTACCGCGCCCGACCAGATTCTCCCACATCCGCGACTGCGATTCATGTATCCCGAGCGAGACCGAATCGCCGCGCGGGGTACCATGATGCGCCTCGTCGAGACCCTGATCATAAATCCCATGCCCGGATTCGTGCATCGTCCCGAAAAACGCCTGACCCAGATGATTTGGATTGTAACGAGTGGTGATACGCGTATCTTTAGGGCCCAGTCCGGTTGTGAACGGGTGCGCTGAGATATCCAGCCGTCCGGCCTGGAAACTATAGCCGATTGCCGCCGATGCTGATTGCCCGAAAAGTTTCTGCCTGTCAACCGGATAGTTCTGTTCAATAATCGCCATATTCGGTTTTTTGGAAGATTCGCCAATCGCTTTGACCAGATCAACCAGTTCGGACCGGAAACCGTCGAAAACTTTTCCGGTACTTTCGGTGGTCGCGCCCGGTTCATAATTGTCAAGCAAGGCATCGTATGGTTCTTTTTTGTAACCAAGATGTTCCGCTACCTGAAGATTCAGTTTGATGACTTTTTCCAGGTGCGGTAAAAATTTCTTAAAATCATTTTCCTTGCGCGCCTCGATCCAAACCGCCTGCGATATGGTCGTCACACGCGTGATTTCCTCGACCAGTTCCTGCGGAATTTTTACTTCCTTATCGTATTCATGGCGAATCTCGCGAGTATTTACCGCTTCATCGGAATACTCGTCGTTCATGTACGGTGACTTTTCCAGAACATCAAGCAATTCGCCGATTTTAGGATCAACCGCTTTACTGTGAGCCAATCCGGCCAGATAAGCCGACTGCTCGGCGCGGTATTCGGAGCCGGCCGGCGGCATGTTGGTCTGCTCGTCCCAGTGGAGAACCGACGCGCAGCTACCGATTAGATGCACTTCTCGGGAGCGCTTAATTAACTCTTTGTATGCTTCTTGATGATTGTTTGACATATTAATCCTCTTTCCAGGTTTTATTTTCGGTCAATATAATAAAATCAGCCAACTTCGCAAGTTGTCCGATTCAGTAATTAATCTTTAACGTAAAAACTACACAAATGTTTCCATCTTCGGCATGTCGCGATGTTGTAAAGGTCGATACCTCACCGAAATTCCTGAATCTGCGCAATAGGAGTATCATACTTGACAACAAAATAAAGTTCCTGCATATTACAAAATTAATAAATGGGAGAACGTGTGTTAAAGAAATCGTTGGGTAAAAAAGTCATTTATTCCGAGGAGTGAGAAATGAAACACTTTAGACAATCAACCGGAATTCTTTTGTTTGTTTTGGCGCTTTTTCTTTTGGGTGGCGTCGCTACAGCCGATGTTGAAGACAATCTTACCTATCAGGGTAACAAAGCTCGAATCACGGTCGGCAAAATTAAAGACAAGGCCGATGGCTGCTCCGGGCAGGAAGCAGCGGCGGTTGGAGAAATGTTATCGACGGCGCTTGCCAACGATCCGAAGTTTATCGTTCTGGCCAGCGGTGAGGAAACCGACGAGTTGATTGATGAAATAGATTTTGGCCAGTCCGGCTATGTCGAGGAGGGACGAGGCGCCCAAAAAGGACTTATGGAAGGCGCCGATATTCTTGTGACCGGTGCGGTAACCGCATTTGAACCTGATGCCGGAGGCAGTGGGGGAATGTTTGGCGGTTTGAAAAATAAGGCGGCCGGTAAGTTGGGTGTCAAAACTAAAAAAGCCAAGATGCAATTGGACATTAAAATTATCGATATCCGTACCCGGCGTATTTTAAAGGCCAAAACGGTTAAGGCCGAATCGAAAAACTGGAAGGTTGATATGTGGGGCGGCGGTATGGTTAAGGATGTTGCCTTGGCGGGAGGACTGGGAACATACTCGAACGAGCCGATGGAAACCGCGGTGAGGGCGGCACTGGCAAAAACGATGAAATTGATATCGGACGAAGTACCTGATGAATATTATCGTTACCAGGGCGGCGGCCAATACACCCAGGAATACGGAGCCACTGGCCAACAAGGTGCCGCGACCGGTCAAACCAGCGGGACGACACCTGCGGCCGCTGCCGCGACAACCGGTGCGGCGACTGCATCGGCATCGGCATCGGCAACCGACGCCGCCGGTCCCGTTTCCGAGGATATGACTCTGTACACCAAATATGATTTTGTCCCCGGCGACCGGGTAATATTCTATGACGACCTGTCGGACGAAGAAGAAGGGGAGTTCCCTTACCGTTGGAACCTTGAAAGAGGGGTCTTCGAAATCGCACGAATGGGTGGAGAATATTGGATACTCTGTACCGATGATGGTTACATAATGCCTAAAACACCAAAAGGTCCGTTGCCGGAGAAATATACCGTCGAATTGGAATTTTACAGTGCCGGACCCAAATTTACGGTTCCCTACTACTATATTTATTGGATTGATGCATCCAATAATATAATCGGAAAATTCGAGTTCAACGGCGGTACTCATACGAACTTGTGGATCGGGGGTAAATCATTGGCCAGCAAATCCCTGGATAAGGCATTGTCTAAAGGCGTTCATACCATGCGGATTATGGCTACAAAGCGGTCAATTAAGTGCTATTTGGATCAAGTCCGGGTAGCCAATGTACCAAAGGTCGAGGGCTTCAATCCGGTCGGATTCAAGGTCCGCATGTATCCGTACAAGGATGAAGGTAATTATTGTATGATAAAAAGTTACCGATTCGCCGAGGGCGGCAAGAGTATGCGGGAACAGCTTGATGAGACCGGACGAATTGTAACTCATGGTATTTTATTCGATCCTGATTCTTATGTGATAAAAGCCGAGTCGTTCAAGACGCTTAAAAATATCGGTCGGCTTCTTGAAGACGATCCCTCGCTGCGTTTATCAATTGAGGGGCACACCGATAGCGATGGCGCCGACGAGCATAATACAAAGCTATCGCAGAATCGTGCCAAGGCGGTAGTAGATTATATAACAAAGAATTATGGGATCAGTGCCAATCGTCTGGAGGCCAAGGGCTGGGGTGAATCCAAACCGATTGATACGAATGACTCCGCCGAGGGTAAAGCCAACAACCGACGAGTGGAGTTGGTGAAGTTGTAAGGTTGTTCTTATAAATAATTATTGATTAATAAATTACGGCAGGTCTTGCTTTCTAATTATTGGGAGTATGACCTGCCGTTCGATTACTATCTTTGGTGGTATGGCAAAAATTATAAAAAAATCGCCAAAGTCGATAAGCGATAATATCCGAAATATATGTTTACCCCGGTTGAAGGATAATGAGTCCGTCGAAATACTTGACGTCTTGTTTGATTACATTCTTAGTAATATGACCGGCAGAATCGATGATATAAAATGTCCTGATGGTAAGGCAATATCATTCTATTCCGATAATCGCGAATTTCTGACTATAAATATTATGCGGGTTGGTTTTCGGATTTATATTCATCCGTCGGCCAATGTTTTCTTCGATCCGAATTCGAAATTTAATGTCGAGAAATTCAGATTCTGGGAAACTTCTTTTCAGAAAAAATCAGGTATGTATCGTGGGATGAGTGTCTGGATTGAAGACAAAAAATATCTTCCCGGCGTTAAAGAGATACTCGATAAAGTTCCGGTTTCCTGAAATATTTAAATAGACTAAATTAATATTATGCGACTCATCCTTATTGCATTTATGACTTTATTATGGCTGCCGGTAATTACAAGTGGGCAAAGCGATAAAATAAAATTCGATTCGCAGTCGTGGCCAGAAGCCGATTTACTTTTTCATTCGGATTATCGCTGGAAGGGTGCGGATGGGGCCTATTCGATTGATTTAGGTGATGAACGTATTTTGTGGCTTTTTGCCGATACGTATATCGCAAATAAGAGCCCCTTTGCTCGGACAAGGGCTTGTGTTGAGATGATTCGCAACAGCATTGCAATTCAGAAAGGATATGATCCGAGTGACGCCGAGATTCATTTTTTCTTGAACGCAGACGATACTATGCCGATTTCATTTTTCCCTGAAATTGATACTACCTGGTTTTGGCCGCTTGATGGGATTAGAATAGATAATAGAGTCCTTATTTTCTTTTCTATATTACATGGGATTGATTCGGGTTTGGGCTTTGAAGTCTGTGGATATGGCGCGAAATCAATTGAGAATCCGGGAAAAAATCCGGATAAATGGTATATAAAAGATATTCCTTTGCCATATATTGGAAACTCTTTGATCGTCGGTTCGGCTCTTCAGATTTACGACGGATATCTATATTCGTTTTGTTGTCGGGAACCGGGAAACCATGATAACCTGCTATGTCGATGGTCACTTGACAGCGCCGGACTCGGGCACCTGTTGAATCCGGAATGGTGGTGCGGTGATAAAGCCGGTTGGGTGTCTCATTCGAATATGAAACATTCACCCGAAGTTATTTTAAAAAATGGCGCCACCGAGTTTTCTGTATGGTATGATTCTTCATTGAATAAATTTTTCCAGGTGCAGACAATCGGTTTTGGACAGGCACAAGTGGCTTTACGACAGGCGGAGCAAATAACCGGCCCCTGGAGTGAACCGGAGACTATATATGATCCGCCCGAGAATAAAACCCCCAATGTTATGATATATGCCGGTAAGGGGCATCCATACTTGCACGGTGCGGATGTAATTCTCACCTATGCTACCAATGCTCCCGAAAGTCTAATAGTCGCCGATACCTGTTTGTACTACCCCCGTTTTGTTCGTGTTAATTATAATCAGTAGATGGATAGGGCAAAATCCGATCCCCGGCGTTTAAATGTGAACAATGTATCCCGCCAGAATGACTACAATCGCTCATAACTATAAGTAGTACAATAAGTAAGATATTGTTTGGCAGGGTTGGGTGGATTTTTATTAATCGAGGCCGATAAAGAAATTACTAAAATATATAATAAAATGTTGTATATTTACAACATTTTATTATAGTCGTATAGAATATTGAGAGGAAAAAATATGAGAGGAAGAAAGTTATATAACCGGATTTCGTTGCTTCGCGAAGAACGCGGTATTTCGCGGAGAGAGCTGGCCGATATAATTGGCGTTAATTTCCAGACTGTCGGATATCTTGAAAGAGGCGAATACAATCCGAGTCTGGATTTGGCCTTCCGGATCAGCGAGTATTTTGATTTGCCGGTTGAATTCATTTTCTCGACCGAACCACTAAAACCGTTAAGCCGCGAAATAATCGAACAACGTAAAAAACCGGGAGAATAGTTATGTCTATGTCCTTAGCAAAACGAAGATTGGGTGTTGTCATTAATTACGGATGGCTTTTAATGTTTCTCGCCTTTTTCCTTTACGGTAAAATGGGTGAGTGGAACATTGTAGCCATAACCGGGACTTTAATTTCGATTTTAATTATAATCGGTAGTTGTATTATTGTTTACGGAAAAACCGGATTGTGGCGGATGGTCCATTCTAAAATCGATAATCTTGATGAACGTCAGTTGATGGTTACCTACGAATCGCTTCGACATTCATATTCAATATTTTCTATTTCCTGTCTGCTCATTGTTATTATTGCCGATATCCTCATCGATGAATCATTATTCGGTATAGAAGTACCATTATTACCGATTTTCCTGATGCTGTATTACCTGGCCCACGTCCTCCCCGCCTCAATACTTGCCTGGACTGAGAAGGAAGTATAAAATTTATATAAATATCAGGTGGATAAATACAATTATTTGTTATATTGTAAATGAAATATACTACAAGGATAGAAAATGAAAACAACTCCCAATAATATTCTCGTACTGTTTGTATCCTTGCTGGCAGGTTTCGGTTTGTTCTTCAATGAGGATGTGAATGCGGCGGACTATTCGAACAATCAGATTTTCACGATAAGCTTTGATACTAACGATTTATGGATTGATAAGATTGACCAATATAGCGTTATCGGTCTGTCGGATTTGGATTATCTGAGTGCATCCGGAAAACCATTGTTGCCCAAACGACGGATTCGTTATGCTCTCCCGGATGGAAAAAAAGTTGAAAATATAAAAATCTTAAACAGCACTATAGAGGTAATCCCCGGTGAGTATAGTATTTATCCGGCGCAACCTCCCATTTCGTTGAGTAGCGATATAAACAATATTGATTTCATCGATCCGGATTCGATTATTTATAATTCGTCGCAGCCATACCCGGACGAACCGTTTAGATTAATCCGTCAGGCGGATTTGGCCGGTTTAAGTTATATAGATATCGAAATCTATCCGATTCAATACATTCCATCCGAGAAAAGGCTTTTGCTTTATAAAAGTATAACTCTGCAAATCGAGGGTAGTGACGGATATCTGTGTGGTGATTATTTACCGCAAAACATCTCTAATGAAGCAAAAGAAATGTACATGAATCGGTTGAATGAAACCGTTTATAATAAAAATGACATTGTATTATCATCATACTCCTACGACCGTAAAGGATTCGGGCCATTACCGGATGGCGGGCCATATGATTATGTAATAATTACATCCGATGTTATGGCCGATTGTTATGAACCGTTAATTCACTGGCGAACCCGCACCGGAATGAAGGCAACGGTGATGATAAATGATGAAATCTATACAAACTATGAAGGTGCCGGCAATCAGGAGAAAATTCGTAATTTCATAATAGACGCTCATCAAAGCTGGGGTACGATGTACTTCATGTTAGCGGGAGACGAAAATACAATACCGTTCGAATACCGAACATATTGGAACGAGAATGTCCCCAGCGATATGTACTACGGCGACTATGATGATGATTGGGAATATGAAGTTTATATCGGTCGGATTACCGCGGAGGATACGACCAGAGCGCGAAGGTTTGTAGATAAAGTCATTAGCTATGAAACCAACCTGCCTTCGGAAGATTATCATATCAGTGTAACATTATTTGGAATGGATATTGTTTTACCGGAGAGTCCACCCGTTGTCTATCCGATGGGGGAGATGATCAAGGATTCAATTGATATAAACATCCTGCCGTTTTACTTAAATGTTACCAAAATTTACGATGATGATCCTACGCCGAATCATCACGATGCTTTCGTGGACGCTATAAATACCGGTCAGAACATATTTAATCATGCCGAACATGGCGGTAATAATAACCTGGCAACCGGGTGGGATCAGCATGCCCTCATGTTTTTCGACTATGAGATATACGATTTAACGAATTACCATAGGTATTTTAATATGTTTACGGTCGGCTGCAATACCTGTCATCTGGATATGATGACCGATCTTATATCGGAATCGTTTATTATGTACACCGATTCCACCGGTGCCGTATCGTGGACAGGGAACATGCGTACCGGATGGGCGGGATCGATCACCGATGTCATCGATAATACGCTGGCGCTGGATTATTACTGGCATATGGGATTATTTAATCTTGATGCGTACCGCGCCGGGGAGGCGCTGGCTTATTCGAAAAGTCTCAGTCCGACCGACGTCGATTGTCCCTATTGTGAATGGGAACTGATTCTGGTCGGCGATCCGGCATTATCATTCTGGACCGATACCCCCGATGAGTTAATCGTTTCTTACCCAACGGAAATCGAGGCGGTTCAGGGTGAATTTCCGGTGCATGTCGAAACAAGCGGCGGCTTGAAGGTTGCAGATGCGTATGTCTGCCTGTGGAACGAAACACAATCATATGCCACCGGATATACCGATATAAATGGCGATGCTATAATCGATTTTTATCCGACAAATGAAAATCCGGTGCTGGTAACAGTAACCAAACAAAACACACTTCCGTTTCTTGGAGAAACCCAGGTAATCGGTAATATACCGCCACAGTGTATTACCCCCGGCGACACAATTATTTTTTTGTGTACACCCGGCGAAATCAGTATTACGGTCGGATGTTTTGATGTCGATGGTAATCTTGCCTCCGGCCCTGATTTAATCTACGGACCGGGAGAGATTTCGGATAATGAATGGAGTTATTACGCGATTGAGGAAGATTCACTGGCAATAACGGTACGATGCACCGATTCACTTGGTTATTTTCTTGATGAAACAGTTATCGTTCTGATAGATTTTAACAATCCACCGCAGTTTACTGCTCCGGAAGATACTTCTTTTACCGATGATTGGCCGGTTCCTGAAGTCGTTCTGCCTTTGATCATTATCGACGAGAATCCGGCTGGTGGTCTGGTTTTGGATGGGCCGGGATATATTGAAGATGGTTGCTGGAAATTTACGCCCGCAAGTAATATCAATACAGATATTACGATTCAAGTTATAGATAGCTGCGGTTTAACCGCTGACGATAGTTTCCATTTTACCTGTTTCGTTGAAAATATTTGCGGTGATGTAAATGGCGATAATGCCGTTAACCTGTTTGATATTGTCGCCATGATACAGCATATCTATCTGGGGGCCGATCCGCCCGACCCGTACTATGTCGGCAATGTCGATGGTTCAGGGGCTATGAGTATTTATGATATCACCTATCTGATAACGTTTTTATACCGGGACGGTCCTGCACCCCACTGCGGATTGTTATAGAAATAATTAAACGATTATTATTGGACCTCCATTAACAATATCCGGCCCTAAACTCGGCGCAATTTTATTTATCATCATCATCGATACGAAGCAGGGCGCGAAGGATACCCATCGGGCTTTCACCCATCGATAAAATCGCCAGTTCATCCGAGCGTTTTTTATCATGCTCGAACTTCTTTTTCAAACGGGCTTCGTATGCTTGTTTGAGTACTTCAAGAAGTTTCTCCAGGTCGTACGGTTTGGCCAGATAACCGAAAGCACCCAGCTTGGTGCATTCAACCGCCGAATCGACCGAACCATGGCCGGTCAGAATTATAACTTCCAGCCATTTGTGTCTTTTCTTCAGTTTGGCAAGCACCTCAGTGCCATCCATTCCCGGCATTTTCAAATCAAGCAGGGCCAGATCGAATTTTCGGGATTTTGTCGCCTTTAAAGCTTCCTCGCCATTGGTGGCGGTGGTGATATCGAAATCCCGAATCTCTAATCTTTTGGCGATAGACTGTAAAAAGTCAACCTCGTCATCGACAATTAGAATCTTGATTTTTTTCGCGGTTTCCGAATTTTCAGTCATGATAAAATCCTTATGTTTAATAAATTAAAATCCAATGAAACGCCAGTAGCCGAAAAAGACCCAGAACCATAATACTACGAATGAAAGTAATAGGATAATCGAGCCATGTTTAAGAAAATCTCCCAGGTTGACCAACTGCTCACCGGTGACCGGGTCCTTGGACATAGCGTAGGCGATAGCATTGTTTGGGGTGCCGATTATCAGCATATGTGCAAACGATGATGCAAATGCGGTCGCAAAGCCAATCATCCATGGGTGTGTCGACGAAATGTTGGCCATCGGAATAGTAATCGGACCTATTGCTGAGACGGTTGCACCATCACTCATAAAGTTGGTGCATATTCCTGTGAAGATACTGGTCGCAATCGCTAATCCTTCACCGCTTCGCAAAAACTCCGGCAGGATACTGATAAATGTATCGGCCAAGTACAACGCCGCGCCGGTTACCGCCAAACCCTTACCGAGGGCGGCGGCGCTGGCGTAAAGCGCGACGACATCCCAGGGGATTGCCGCAATATCTTTCCATTTCAGGATTCGTAAAATATTTAATAAGACGATGCACAAAATCACCGGCCCGCCCATACCGAATATGTCGCTGGTGGTTATCCACAATACAATCAGCGCGATTAACACGGCGGCGGTGATATATTCGTTCTTGTTCATCGGGCCGATTTTTTTCGAGGCCTGGCTGACAATCGAAGAAATATTAAGCTGTTTGACCGCCAGTTTTTTCCTGAATGCGAAAAAGAAATAGGTGGCGATTACCAGTCCCATTACCGGGACAAACGGTAATCCGTATGTCACCCACTGTCCGAAAGTGGGGGCGATACCATAGTCGGAAAGCAATCCCATCATAACCGCATTTCTACCTCCGGCCGCCGGCGAACCGGGTCCGCCGCAGTTGGCGGCAAAACATAACGACAGGGCAAACATAACGGCTAATGCCTTATCTTTTTTTATTCCGGCATTTCGAATCGAGGCCGCATAAACCATTATAAACAAAGGCATGATAAAAGCGATTAAGGCATGTTCCGAAACAAAGGCACAGGCGACCCCCAGAAGCGGGAGGAATATAAATAAAAATTTTGCAAGCGATTTGGCCGGAGCCAGCAGTAGTAAGCCGATACGTCGGTCGAGTCCGGTTTTACTGATGGCCGATGAAATCGCCAAAACACCAAAAATAAATATTACCGCATCTTTGGCGTACGATTGTGCAATGTCGTCGGGGCGAAGGATACCGAGGAAATACATAATAACACCGACCATAAGTGCCGTGACACCGATCGGGACCGCTCCCGAGGCCCAGAATAATGCGGCGATTAATAGCACCCCCAGCATGACTTTCGCCTTAAAGGCTCCCTGATTCGGTGAGATTATTTTATATGTTTTTTTTCCAGTGCTGTCAACGGTCGTACCGCCGATTTTATACTTAACACCATAATAATCAGCTACTGTTTCGCCCGGTTTCATTTGCGCATAACCGGAATAACCGTAGTGAGGATCGGTGAATTGCCCGGTTTTTGGTGCCGACAGAATCTCCAGCATCCGTTTGGGTGCAGGCATCAATAGTATTCCGGCAAAAAGCAGGATACCCAGAATAATAATTCCCGGCCGATTACTATGCGAACCGAGCAACCATTTCCAGGCTGAATCTTTGACAACCGCAGGAATTTCATGCCGTTCCATAGCATGTATTTTTTCCGCGCGGGCTTCCTCAATAGTTTTGATTAGTGTATCGATATCGCACGGTTTTTCAAGATAGGTATAAGCATCCAATCGTCCGGTTTCGACCGCCGATTGCGTACTGCCATGACCGGTCAGCATTATAACCTGAACCGCCGGACGAAACGCCTTCAGTTCCCGAAGCACCTGTTCGCCGCTCATACCCGGCATCTTGCGATCGAGAATAACGACTTCAATATCCATATCATTACGTGCAATTTTGATGGCATCTTCGCCATTATCAAAATCTATCGTATCGTAACCGCGAAGCTTCAATCGTTTCGTGAGAAACGTTCGGAATTCTTCTTCATCGTCAACTATCATTATCTTTGGCATTATATAACTCCGGTTCGATTACTCACATTCACCATTCATATGTCTAATTTGGTCGGTCAATTCGGCGAATATATCCGATAATCTCAGAAGTCCCACGATTTCGCCGTTACGCGAGACCGGTATCGATAACGTCTGCCACATACATGTTTTATTAATTGCATCGATCAATGCCGCATCCTCTTCGATACTTTCGGTAATCGGATGCATGACTTCCTCAACTTTTATATGGGATGCCCTCCGGCACAGGTCGGATATATCAGCCTGGAAAAATTTTATATTCTCTTTAAGCGACGACAGCGAATCGGAATGGACACCGAGGCGATCCAGTCTATCCAGATCACCGAGGTAATTTACATTCAGACTCAAGGCATTAAGAAACGTCAACTGCCCGATTTTGCCGATTATTTTATTCTGTTCATCTATAACCAGAACTGCACGATACGGTTGCCGGTCTGACTGGAGGTTCTTTTGTGCTTTATCCATTGCCAGAATAGCATCAAGCAAAGTCGAACCCTTTTTTATAATAGGGTAGGAGTCCACCGATACCATCAAGTCTTTAACAAGTTTTTTATCCATATTAAATCCCCAAGTACATATATATTTTAACGAACCGGCAGTAGGATTTTAAATGCACTACCTTTGTTCAGTTCGCTGTTTACTTCTATTTTCCCTCCGAGATTTTTCATGATGCTGTAACTGACCGATAATCCAAGCCCGGTACCTTTGCCGACCGGTTTGGTGGTGTAAAACGGCAGGAAAATACGATTAAGCTGTTCCGGAGTCATCCCCTTGCCAGTATCGGATATAGTTATAGCCACCTGATTGCTCACCCTGAATGTCGATATCGTGATTTGTCCGGGTGGCCTTTCGATAGCATCGACAGCATTGTTAACTATGTTTAATAGTACCTGTTGAAGCTGGTTGCCGTCGGTAATAATTTCGGGAAGACCGTCGCTGTAATTGCGGACAATTTTTATATTCGATACCGCCATCTCTTGACCGAGTAAATCATCGACGACACCGTTCAACAATTCGTTTATGTCGTGCGGTTTCATTTCCATTTCGGTTTTTCTGACGAAACGTAAAAGTTTATGAGTGATATCCCGACAACGAAAAACTGCTGTTTGAATTTTATCCAGATAAGATTTTATTTCATCTCTGTCGATTTTCAAACCGAATTCGGGATTTAAAATATCCTGGATCAATCCGGCTTGCTCGTTAATGACTGCCAGCGGATTATTAATTTCGTGAGCGATACCGGAGGCCAGTTCTCCGACCGAAGCCAGCTTGGCGGCATGCTCCAACTGCGCCCGAGTTTTATCGCTTTCTCTTTGAAGAGCGACCAGTTTTTGAGAACGGGTGACAATAATTATAGTCGTCAGGACTATTATGATTGCTCCGATAATTATCAGTTTAATTCTAAACCCGGAGAATAGACCCTGATTCTCGCTGGCGGAGCCCAGTACGATAAGCGCCCAGTCCGCGGTTCGTAACCAGGAATAGGCATAGGTCTGCCCAACATCATCGATTTCGGCTTCGCCAGCACCCAATATTGGATCAGTTGGGGGAACGAAAGGGGAAGGTTCGAGCGGTTTGCCTATATGCGGAGTTACCAATTGAAAGAAACCATCTCGATTAACAATAGACAGGTGAACTTCACCGGCTCCCCTAAGTGAACTGATATATTCGTAAATTTCCTCGGGACTTAAAGTTGCGCGAAGGACTACACACTGGTCGTTGATAGTACGACTGACCGCGATTGTAAAGTGGGGTTGCTGTCTGAATCCGAGATAGATATCGGTAATAATAAAATTTTCTTCCTTTTGCCTTAGAACCTGATACCATGTTTCAGAACTGTAGTTGCGCTGTTCTAACGATGGATATGGGCCATCATAGGCGACCTGCACACCGGAGGAATCAAAAAAACCGATGTCAATAAAGGCTTTACTGTCACGTTTAAGTTTTTCGAGATAGCGACTCATCGATTCGGGCGAGGGGGGAAGCTGGAACTTGGGATCATCGATAACATTATTCAGGTTGACAATTCTTTCGGTCAGGAACAGATCCAGAGTATTCGACTGATTTTCGGCAATAGCGACCAGATGAAACCGCTGGCTTTCCGATACCAGAGCGTTGTATTGAAAATAGAAATATACAATAAGAATAACAAGCGGAGCCAGATATGTCGCCAGAAGTCTGAAAAGATGTTTATGTCGTAGTTCTCGGTAATGCTCGTCGTCAAACGGCAATATTTCCGAATACGATTTACTCTGCCCTGGTGATTTCGTCGCCATCTAAGCTCTCATCACCAGAAATGTAAACGGCGAATAGGTTTCGTCATCATCCACACTACGGCTATAAGCCAAATAAATCAGCGGCATAATATCAGTACGGGAATCGGCTGTCAATAGAAAAAGACGAAAAAGAATCGCTTTTTAATCCTTATAGAAACAGGTCGAAATCCCTTTCGGCATTCCGACCTATATGTATTTATTGTAAACTGGTTGAAATTTCCACTCAACTTGTCAACCGGCGTAACCGCTCGCGGGTGTCTTTGATTTCTTTAATTTCGATATCGGGTTTACCCCAGTATTTCAAGACTTCTTGATAATACTCGATTGCTTTATTACTGTTGCCCATTCCTTCATATGCAATTCCGAGATAATAATTGGACGTGATTGCGCTAATACCGCTGGTAGTATTACTTTCGCCGCTCAACAGTTGTTTTAACTGCTCAATCCCTTTATCATATTGACCGGTAAGAACAAATAATTTGCCCAGGTTGAATATATTGCCAATGTTTTCCTGGAACGGCATTTTTATCATTTTTTCATAAGCGGTTATCAAGGCGGTGGTGTCGGCCTGTACACTAGCTTCGAAAATATCATTAATGCCGTCGGCAATATACCAAAGCTCGTTGGGGATATTCGCCTTAAAATACTCAAGCGCCTTGCTGAACAAAACTCTGGCTTCTTCTTCGTACTCCGGTCCAAGTCTCATCAGTAATGACGGATATTCGAAGGCGCGAAAATGAGTTGCCCATTTCGAACCTTTCTTACCATAATAGAGAGCACTGTCGGTATTGTCGAGATAGACGTACATATCCGAAATGCGCGCGTAACCGCTGTGAATATAGATACTGTCGCCGACCTCCTTCGCCAGTTCGAGATAATCGCCATTATAATCAAGCGACTTTTTGAATTGTCCCTTCCAGGCTGCAAGATTCGCCTGATATCTGAGGTAGGTAAACATATTGTAAGGGTCATTTTCGTGTTTGCTTTTGTATTCTTCAACATAAGATCCGGCGGTTTCGAAATCGCGCTTGAGAAGATTTATTCGTATTAAATTGATCATAGCCTGGGTGTTGTCAGGTGCGATTCTTTGTAGTTCCTGATTCTCTTTTATGGCATCGTCATAGCGCTCGAGCATTATATAGAAGACAGACAGCAGTTCATAACCGTTGGCGGCATCGGGGTGATACTCCTTAATTTTCCCGGCATAGGCAATCCCCTTTTCGTATTCCGATTGATCGCGGAGGACTGCTACGTAATTTTCAAGAGCCGGTTTGTATTTGGGGTCGAGCATCAAAACCGTATCCAATTGTGCCAGCGCTTGTTCGGCATCACTCGAAACCTGATAAAGAAATATAGCATAAAGTGACCGTATTTCTTTATCTTCCGGATAATTTTCTATAAAAGAAATCATTTTCGAATAAGCATCATCGAATTTGGAATGGAGAAAAGCATCGACATAGATATCAAGCATGTCCTTGTCTTTTCGCGGAAGACGGTCTTTTAACTTTACCGCGGCCGCGAAATATGGAACGCTGCTTTGTTGTCGTCCCCTAAAATAGTTCGCCATGCCGAGACGCATGTAGGGCAGGGCGAATGTCGAATCGATTTCAATCGCCTTTTGGTAGTGCTCGATGGCCTCTTCGTATTTGTCAAGGTTGTACTTTTCAAATCCGAGAATATATTCTTTATAAGCTTCCGGGGATGATGATGTCAAATCGGCAATCTGTTTGTTACCTTCCAGCATCTCCTGAACATTCAATGAAACCGCTATTTTTTGGGTCAGACTGTCGATTAATACGAACGGTTCCTTGCCGACAACTTTCTCACCCATAATTATATTACCGGTCGATAAATCTTCAAGACGGGCATCGATTCTGATTTTATCGCCGAGCTTGTAAAACGAACCGGAAAGTGCCATCACTGCACCCAGCGATTTGGCCGCCCGGGTGTATTCCTGATGGCCTATTGGTTTGTCAATATCTTCAGGCGGGCGCTCGAGACAATCGATAATTCTGTTTCGGGAAACTATATTAATCGAACCACTCTGCGCCAGATCGGTCAGCAGTATTTCCGGCAGACCTGCCTGGAGCCAGTCAAGTTCTTCATCGCCGGTTTTGTTGATAAAACCTAAAATAGCCAGGGCGTTCTCTTTGGCCTGTAAACCACGCGGCGGTTCCATTCGCGGACCCCGGCTAAACCATAAAACAGCAATCACTACCACTACAATTAATCCCAAAACAATCCAGATACTCTTGCCGCCGAAATTAAACGTATGGTCCGATTTGAATTTGGGTATTTCATTAACGGTTGAAATCGAATCGGAAATGGAGCTGGCATACTGGCGTCGGAGACTGCGCAAATCAACAACCAGATCCCGTGTGTCCTGGTACCGATCGTTGGGATCTTTCTGCAGACACTTGTCAATTATTCTTTCAAGTTCGGCCGGAAGCGCCTCATTCTTGCTTCGTATCGGTTCATGTTTCGATTCCAGAATTTTGGCCATCACCGATACTTTTTCAGTCGCTTCGAATGGAAATTCCCCGACTAATAGGTGATAGAGTAAAATTCCGAATGAAAATATATCGGAGCGGGTATCGATTTTTTCGCCACGCACCTGCTCGGGTGACATGTATGTAACGGTTCCGAGGATTTTCCCTTCCTGGGTAAGTTCGCGCGAAATTGTATCGGTCGTATCGGCACCCTCTCCCAGAATCGACATTTCAATCGGTTTCGCCAGACCAAAATCGAGGATTTTGGGATCGCCGTCGGGCGTGATTTTAATATTGTCGCTTTTGATATCTCGATGCACGATGCCCAGCTTATGCGCCGCCGCCAAACCGGCCGCTATTTTTTCGCCCAATCGTAAAAGGTCGGTTATCGAGGGATTACGGCTTTGCATATAATTCGTAAGAGTTTCACCCTCGATATTTTCCATGACGATATAGTTTAATTCACGACCCGATTCCGTTTCTTTGGTCGTGTCCATATCGTAGATAGCCATCACGTTGGCATGTGATATCTTAGCCGCTGTTTGGGCCTCGCGTTTAAATCTGGCCATGCGATCGGTGTCATCGAAAAATTCCGAAAGCAAAATTTTAAGAGCAACATTACGATTAAGCTTGGTATCTTCAGCAAGATATACCTCGCCCATACCGCCTTCGCCCAGTTTGCGAATTATTTTAAAATGGGCGAATTCTTGTCCCGATTTAAGTATCATCCCTGTGTCTCTTTATTAAAAATACGGTTATATCATCCGAACGCGGGGCGTCACCCATAAAGTTATTTATTTCATCCATAAGGAGATCGACTATTTCCCGCGGATGTTTGTTTCGTGTTTTAGTTATCGTTTTTTCCATACGCTCATCACCATACTGCTCATCGTCCCGTTCCGCCTCGGTGACACCATCGGAAAAGACAAAAAGTAAATCATCATTTTCCAGTTTAACTTCTTCCATAGTCCATTCCGCGAAATCAAAGGCGCCTATCATCAAGCCGGTCGTTTCCAGATATTCGATACTCCCGTTACTCCTGACCAGCAGAGGCGGATTATGCCCGCCGTTTACATATTGAATTTGATTTTTTTCGGGATCAACAAGGCCGATAAACAAAGTGGCAAAATCTCCCGAAGGGCTGTGGCGAAGAACCTGAAGTGATACGTTCTTAACAACCTGGCATAATTCGAAATCATCGGCTTTATATAAGATCCTGAACGAGGCCAGAATATTCGACATCAGCAGGGCCGCGCCCATTCCCTTGCCGGAAACATCGGCCACCATAAACAGAAGCCTACCATCCGGAAGCAACTCCATATCGTACAAATCGCCGCCAACCGATCGAGACTGCTCCTGAAAGGCGCGAATTTGATAGCCGGGAAGTTTGGGTGGTTTCGTGACCAGCAGATTTTTCTGAATATCCGATGCCCGCTTTAATTCGGCTTCGATTATTTGTTTCTCCTGTCGTTCGTCCAGCAGCTCGTAATTTAACAAACGTGAAGCGATAATGTTTCCGAATGTTGCCAGAACCCGCATGTACTCGTCGGTGTAAGAATGAATCGGGTTGGTTGTATCAACATAAAGAATTCCCAGGACCCGCCCTTCGTCAAAGAGGGGAACCGCAATAGCCGATTTCATCTGTGACATAATTATCGATTTCTGCTCGGCAAAACGAGGATCCTCCATCGGATTACCGATAAGAATCGAAGTTTTGTTGGCCATTATCTCCTTAACAATAGTACGCGACAAAGTAAATGTGCCCGGGTCTTTCCCTCCGGGAAGATGTATCGCTTCGGTGATAATTTCCTGGCAATCTTCCGAGACGGTTAATATCGCCAGCCTTTCGGCCGGTATAATTTTTGAAATCAATATCAACGATTTTTCCAGCATGACCTCTTTCGGTTCCGAAAGAACCAGCATCTTGGCCATGTCGAAGAGGGTCGGCAAAAGTTCAGGCATCTCGGTCGCTTTGGTCGGCAGCGGTTTGAGCGCTTCATCGATAGACAGAAAAACCGAATTTTCCGGATTGTAATCGGGCAATTTGGTACGGGAGGAACCGACCGGCGCGGCACCGAGTTCATCGCCTTTAGTCAGACGAAACTCGGTAAAACCGAACTTTATCTTATCGTTGGCTTTAATCTTGATTTGAGTATCAACACGGATGCCGTTGACAAAAGTTCCGTTATGGCTGTCGAGATCTTCAAGCGTACAGGAATCGCCGTTTTGGTTGATTTTTATACTGGCATGGTTTCTGGAGACTGTCTTGTGCGGAATATGGATTTCACTTCCCGATCCTCGCCCGACCGTATAAAGGCCCGGTTCCAATGTCCATGAGTATAGTCGTTTACCGTCCGTTCCTACAAGTTTCAACATATATATATTATCCAGTCTATACCGATTTTATCGTGGAAGGATATGGTATTTATTCAACAATGTCAACGTCATTATCCTATAACTAATAACGGCCTAATTATTTCAATGATATACCTAAAAGCGCTTTTATATATTCGATTTTTTCTTATATTGTAGCGTAAATATCCGAAACTACATATAAACAACGTCACAGGTGGGACATTATGAATAAGAAGACTATTGGACATATCGGCGAATTGTTAATTTTATCATTGGGTTTTATCCTCATTTTTACCTCTTTTGGCTATCCGGCAATAATTGCCGATCACTTTGCCGCCGCCGAGTTTGACAATATTCCGACTTCATATATTGAAATTGTTGATGACAGTTTCCATGTATATTATGTCCATACCTCGCATGGCAGCCAGATTATGACCGGGATTTCGATGGTTTACGACGAGAACAGCCTATACTATCCGCCCTATTTTTTTGAAGTCAGCGATGATCTTGGTCATAATGGTGATACGACATGGGTCACGGCAACCCGGTTATACCTGACTCAGCATCCTGAATGTAATATGGCCATGTTTTCATGGTGCGGTGGCGCTTCCGATAATACCGAAGAAGGTATCAATATTTATTTGAACAAAGTGAATGAACTGGAATCCGATTTCCCCGATGTGATATTTATTTACATGACCGGGCATCTGGATGGCGGTGGTCCCGAAGAAAATTTGTATATTCGAAATAACCAAATACGCGCGTACTGCCAATCCAACAACAAAATATTATTCGATTTCGCCGATATCGAGAGTTATAATCCCGATGGTGATTATTTTCCCTATGAGACCGATGCCTGCAACTGGTGTTATGACTGGTGCAGTATATACACCTGCCCAACTTGCGGGAGTTGTGCGCACTCGCATTGTTTTAATTGTTATCTCAAGGGGAAGGGGTGGTGGTGGATGATGGCGAAGATTTTGGGATGGAACGAATCAACCTACGATTGCGCCGATATTAATGGAGATAGTTCGCTTAACCTCTTTGATGCCACTTATCTTATCGAGTATTTGTATCGGGACGGTCCGGCTCCGGTATCGCCGGCCGATGGTAATGTTAATGGTGATACCGTTGTTAATATTTTTGATATTGTCTATATTATCTCATACCTATATATAAGCGGCCCGCCGCCGGTCTGCGAATAGTATTAGTTTCATATATAATAGTCTTATTTATATTTATTGCCGGTTGTTAATAGGTTTAATCAGCCGGACTAATCTGTTTATTCTTGCGGATTTTGCGTTAAAATATTATATTAAATTAGTTTCATGGGGGGGAAGGAGATTATAGAAATATTAAACAGTAATAATCGGGCGGGCCGTTCGATATTTAAAATTTCGCTTTAAATTCCTGCTCGAAATATCAACACGAGAGATAAAAAATGCGTAAATTAATTATTGTTTCGTTAATCTGTACTATACTTCTACCATTTCAGTCGATTATTGGTGACAACACAATAACGAATCAGGCAGGAGTTAAAGTCACCCTGCTTGAAAATAATGAGAATATTATCAGAATCGCCTTTGAAGTGAATGATTACTCCAGGGAAGCGGTAACTATAAACGGATCCGAATATTTCAGGATTTCGCTGCCGGGTGAATGTAATACTATGGTTGAAGGGATGCCGGATCTACCGAAAGTCACTCGCAGTTTTGTAATACCGGATAACGCCGATATGAAGGCCAGGGTAATCAGTTGCCGGTGCGAAAGAATTAATCTTCCGGTTGCTCCTTCACGTGGATATATTTCAAGAAATATCAATCCCGCCGATGTTGACTACGCTTTCTCCGAAGATTATAACTCTGTCGAGTTTTTCCCGAATAACACAATATTTTTAAGCGATTCCTATATTCTGAGAGGGATAAGGGGCGTTAGTCTCGATGTTTATCCGTTTCTCTATTATCCGGAAACGCAGACATTGAGAATCTACCGCTACCTTCTGGTTGAGATAAAAAACGGCGGGTCAGACAGTACAAGTCTAAGTGTAAAAATCAACAAGTCGGCCGACAACTATATGTCGGAAATTTATGAGAATCATTTTCTTAACTACACGAAAGATCGCTATGATGCCGTTAATGACAGCGGTCGTATGATAGTTATTTCTCATGCCGATTTTTTAAGCGACATCCAACCGTATATAGACTGGAAAAATCAGAAAGGTATTCCGACCGATCTATATGAAGTCTCAAGTATCGGCGCTGATGCCGCGACAATAAGGACTTTCCTGCAATACGAGTATGAAAAAGATGATGGATTGGTTTTTGTTCAATTGGTCGGCGATGCCGACCTGGTGCCGACATTTGGAATCGATCGTGATTATTGCGATGGTTCGGGCGCATCGGATGCCTCATATGCGCTTCTGGCCGGTGATGACAGCTACCCTGATATTTTTGTCGGACGTTTCTCGGCGGGAACATCGCTTGGGTTACAAACGCAGGTAGAGCGGACCATCCATTATGAGAGGGATTTAGCCGATGGTGACTGGCTTCATAAAGGAACCGGGATGGGTTCGGCGTGGGGGGAGGGGTACGGTCACCTCGGTCTGCGCGATCGGGATGCGGTCGAACAGATGCGGATTAAACTTCTGGATTATACATATTCCGAGGTTGACCAGCTTTACGAGTGGGGCGATCCACCGGCCGGTCAGATACCGGTTCCGGTGCAGGATTATATCAATGCTATCAATGACGGACGAAGTATCGTGAATGTTGCCGGGCACGGCGATTGTGATTGTAACTATGTTATCCCGCCCGGATCTCCGTATGGTGATGTCTTTAATATCGATAGTGTCTATCACCTGTCCAATGAAAATAAACTTCCGTTTATATTTCTCGGCGCACCGTATCAGGGGAATTTTCAACTCGAGCCGACTTTTCCCGAAGCGTGGCTGCGGGCACGTCTCGAGGATAAAAGCGCCACGATTGGCGCGATTGCGATTTATGCGTCATCGGTTGATCTCGACTATGCCTCGCCGCAGGCAATGAATTATGAAATGGTCGAACTTTTAGTGAATGACAATTTCCATTCAATCGGCGGTCTGATGTATAACGGCGGCTGTTATGCAATTGATGTGTACAATGATCGCGGCGAAAAAACATTTAAGTCATATAACCTGCTTGGCGATGTTTCTCTCGCTGTCCGCACCGATACGCCGGCACCGATAACGGTTGCGCATGATTCGACAATCACGACCGGGGCGAGTACTTCCGAGGTAATAGTCGAAGGTGTTCAAAATGCGCTTTGTGCTATATCGCTTAATTCAGCTTTGTATGGTTACGGTTATACCAATGATACCGGATATGTAGAAATAACGCTGGGACAGCCGGTTTCCGGTACGACGCCGCTGGATCTGGTTGTAACCGCGCATAATAAAATTACATATATGTCGCAGGTAGAAATCGAATCGTTTATTTGCGGTGATGTCAACAAAGACGGTGTTATCAATATTTTCGATGCAACATATTTAATCAGTTATCTGTATCTGGAGGGACCGCCGCCGGATCCGATACAATCAGGCGATGTCAACCATGATGGCGATATTAACATTTTTGATGTAACATATTTGATAACTTATCTGTATCTCGACGGTCCCGATCCCGACTGCCCGTAATACAAATTTAAACTAACAAAAAAGGCTGCCGGAAATTTTCGACAGCCTTTTTGTTAATCTTTTTGGTAGAGTTATTTCAACAACTGCATCTTTTTGGATATAATATAATCGCCGGCCTTAAGCCGATAGAAATAAATGCCGCTGGCGACAGTATTATTATCGTAATCGGTACCGTTCCATGTGATTTGTTGATATCCCGACTTTTTAAAGCCTTCGTCGATGGTGTTGATTTTCTGCCCAAGGATATTGTAAATATCAAGAGTCACCGAACCGGCCGTTGGAAGATAATATTCGATAGTGGTTGAAGCATTAAACGGATTGGGATAATTCTGTTTTATTCTGTATTCATCGGGACTATCGGCAGGATTATTATCATCGATACCGGTTGATTGTTCCTCATAGATTAAATACCACGGCTTTGTCCATTCTCCCCAATAATAATCACCGTCTTCGTAATATTCACTTCTAATTCGCCAGTAATAAATTGTGTAATCGGGAAAAGCATTACCATAGATATTATAATGTGAATAGCCAACTTCATAATTTGCCGTTGGGCTTGAGAAATTCGAATTGTTATCGATCTGTATATTGTATCCGACCGCGCCGCTGACATCATTCCAGTCAAAAAATACCGGGAAGTCGTATATTATTGTACCTTTGGGCGGACTTAAAAGCAAACCTTCCGATATATCCTCCGAATCAGCCAGTACCGGATTGTAAAAACAACAAAATCCAATCAACAGCAGGATTACTGAAGGACAATAAATAATCTTTCGAAAATATCCCATCGCTATCTTAATAACGTTTTCCCTTATAATATTGTTGTGCAAAAAACAATTATTTTTTAATTCACCCTGTAATAATATACGCAAATTACCCAATGTAACAAGTTGTTTCTGCTGTATAACGATGCCGATTTATATCTATCTTGTTGGGTAATTATTACTTAGCAGCGCCGTCGAGAATAAAAGGCATAAAAAAACTGCATCGATTTGAGTTTCGATGCAGTTTTTGAAAATTTATTATTATCAGACTAATTTTTTCCGGCGATAAGCGCGATAACCAGCACCAACTAATCCGATACCAAGCAAGACTAACGTTCCCGGTTCCGGAACCGCCATCGTAGTAACTCTGAATTCAACTCCACTGTTGTTATAATGACAATCGGGATCAAAACCGAATCCGGCAGAACCGTCCAAAACGAATTCATTAAGGGCTAACAACTGTGATGCGTCAAAAGTATAAATCAGGTCGGATACCGGATCCGTTCCCGGGTCGGTCCAGGCGCCTAACAGAACACCTTCACCTTCAAACTGGTCACCCTCGGTACCATTGTCGATATACGGTGTCAAACCGACCGGCGGATCATCCAGAAGGTGAGTATAAAGTATATTATCAGACCCGGCCGGTGTATTATAAATATCGTGGAAAATCAACTCGGCCTCAACAATTCTTTCGCCCGGTTGATCCCAGTTAAACCCCCAGGTGTAATAACACATATGATCCAATCCCCAAATATCCTCTACCGACGGAACCATTGAATATACCGCCGCCGAAACCGGTGAAGCCCCAATATAGCCAAGCACGAAAGTGCTAAGTGCAAGAAATATAAGTAGTTTCTTTTTCATTATCCAAAATCCTTCCAATATTAAAAATACTATTATTAACGAAATTATATGCAATTGGCTTGCCATAAAACGTGAATATTGATATTTTTTTCATTCAAAGTTATTGTACCCCAATTTATAAGGAGTTATAATGGAAAAAAGTGATTCTAACTTATTGAAAAATAAATAGATTACGAATAAGGTTCGAATTTTGGACAATTTATTTCGCAAAGCCTGCAATATTGGAACAGCAAATGTGCATGTGAATGCACTGTTTGACTCTGTTTTTTCGATATTTATCTGTATCCGGAATTGTCAAATTCATGTTGATATACCGCATTAAATATCCCATATTGTATTAATTAGTAATAACTTAAACTATTAAAAATCGAGTTTTTATGACCAGTCCCAAACTGGCGGTAGATATTATTATCGAATATCCGGATGGCGATATTGTTTTGGTTAAAAGAAAATACGATCCGTTCAAAGGTCTCTGGGCGATTCCCGGCGGTGGGGTTGAGGTTGGCGAGACGGTCGAACATGCGGCGCGGCGGGAAGCTCGTGAGGAAACCGGTCTGAAGGTGCGGTTAACCGTACTGGAGGGGATTTATTCCGAGCCGGGGCGTGATCCGCGGGGTCATGTGGTTTCGATTGTTTATCGCGCCGAACCTGTCGGCGGCGAGTTAATGGCGGCCAGCGATGCGGCGGAAGCAAAGCGAGTGAAGACTATTAAGGATTTAGACCTCGCTTTTGATCATCGGAAAATATTACTGGATGCCAAAGTAGTTCAGAGTTAAAGGAGGCGAACTGAAACAAGTCTATGGCAATTACGTCTATTTTTAAGACGACCGACTGACTTTAAATCGGCAACAGGCACCCGGTATTTTAAGTAAGCTATGAACAATATTAAAAGATTTTTATTATTAATCAGGCTGGAGATGCTTTTCTGGATCGGCGCCCTGATATTTGTTTTAACCATAAATCCATACGGCACCGAGCATCACAGTTTGTGTTTATTTAAAAACCTGGGGATAAGTTTTTGTCCCGGATGCGGGCTGGGACGGTCGATTGCCTTGATTTTTCGCGGCGATATTGTCGGCTCGTTTCAGATGCACCCGCTTGGTATTCCGGCGCTGGTTATGATTTTTTTGCGAATTACAAAACTATTTAAGAATCTAATTTATAATTACAAAATAATTACCGGAGGTTTGTATGGCTGATATTTTTCAATTGCTGCCCGAAATTCAGGGTGATGAATTGATGTATATTCAGGGTTTGTTGAAAGACGCCGATGAAGAAACTTCCCGGCAGTTCGCATCGATTTATCGAGCCCGGAGAAAAGATCCGCAGACTGTATTACTGTTGGGTTTGCTCGGTTTTCTGGGTGTCGCCGGAGTTCAGCGCTTTTATATCGACCAGATTGGGATGGGTCTGCTGTACCTGTTAACCGGAGGAATTTGTTTTATCGGGACGATTATCGATATCGTGTCATACAAAAGCCTCGCTTTCGAGTTTAATCAGAGGCAGGCGCAGGAAGTGATAATGATGCAGAAGGGACAGCGTTAATCCTGATATAAAATATGGCTGTCAGCGAAGAATTTCAGGAATATATACTCGACCGGCTGGCCCGTTTCGGGCCGGTCGTCGCCAAAAAAATGTTCGGCGGTCTGGGATTATACCTCGACTCGTTGTTTTTTGCGCTGGTTTCTAAAAACGTTCTTTATTTCAAGGTTGATGATATAAACCGTCCCGATTTTGAAGAGGCCGGGATGGAGCCGTTTCGGCCTTATGACGACAAACCGTATTCGATGGGTTACTATGAGGTTCCGCCCGATGTGCTGGAAGATGACGGCGCACTTATATCATGGGCGCAAAAGGCTTTTGATGCTGCCGTCAGGGGGCAGGCCAAAAAACCGAAGAAGAAACGTAAAAAGAAATAATAATAGTATAATCATATACATTGAACGACGATGGGAAATGTCTTGCCATCGTCTCATTAATTTATATAATATCATTTTTTAATCCGAGTAACGGGAGATGAGATGTCAACGCGACCCGAACTATATACAAAACGGCTTCATTTGCGGCCGTTCCGACTCGATGATGCCCCGGTTGTCCAAAAACTGGCGGGTGATATTGCAATCGCGGAAAAAACAACAAATATCCCACATCCATACGAGGATGGTATGGCCGAGGAATGGATTTCGACCCACAAGGAACTGTACGACCGGGGAGAGCTGGCCAATTTTGCGATTACATCACGCGATAAGGGTGATCTGATTGGTGCCATCGGCTTGATAATCGATCAGCCACATGATAAGGCCGAACTCGGTTACTGGATTGGTAAACCGTACTGGGATTTGGGTTACTGTACCGAGGCGGCCGAGGCGGTGGTCAAATTTGGTTTTGAGCGGTTACAGCTTAATCGTATCCATGCTTCGCATTTTGCACACAATCCGGCGTCGGGCCGCGTTATGGAAAAAATCGGTATGACTTATGAAGGAACCCTGCGACAACATGTGAAAAAGTGGGATAAGTATATCGATTTAAAAATTTATTCTCTTCTTCGCAGTGAGTTTAATTCCTGATTTATCAGGCAAATAAAACCGATAAAAGGTTTGCGTTTCTTTCAACAATTTCGTTTTTAATAATAAGATACCGATGCCAGATAGTATAGGTATGGTATGGAGTTGTAAATTCGAAATGAAGAGGAGGCTCGGATGAGCAAAGTAAAAGACGGCGATAAGGTTAAAGTTCATTATACCGGCAAACTTGAGGATGGAACTGTATTCGACAGCTCGCAAGATCGTCCCCCGTTCGAGTTTACGATCGGCAAAAACGAAGTTATTCCCGGTTTCGAGAAGAATCTGGTCGGGATGGAAGTCGGCGACAAGAAAACTATGACGATTGCGCCCACTGAGGGGTATGGTGATATGCGCGATGATTTGCTGATGGAACTCAAAATCGGCCAGAGGATTAAAGTCCGCCAGAATGACGGTAATATTCTCGATGTCACTATTGCCGGTGTTAAAGAAGATGCCGTAATATTTGATGCCAACCACCCACTGGCGGGCAAAGAGCTGACTTTTGATGTCGAGTTGGTTGATATAACCTGATAATAGTCTGAATGTATGCCGGCGCCGGGAAAAAAAGTTGTTATAACATATATTCTGATACTGGCGGCGCATCTCGGTCATGTAACCGAAGAGATACTGGGGCAATTTTTCCTGATTGAAAAATTCGGCGGCCTGTCGCGGTTTGTCGCTATAAATATTGTCCTCTTCGGCATTGTTATTTTCCTGTTTGTTTACACACTGAAAGGTAAACGCTGGGCCTGTATATTGAGTATACTTTATGCCGGGGTCATGATAATCAACGGCCTTGGCCATAATATCGCGACGATTGTAACCGGCGAATATTACGACGGTTATGCCGGCGGTTTTTCCGGAATTGCTTTGATAATAATCGGGCCGTTTTTGATATATTATCTTCGGAAAGGATTGAATACTGATGGATAAAAAACTTACTCTGAAAGAAATAACCGAGGCCAATCGTCTGGCCTGGAACGAAGTGATGCCGGTTCATCAAAAATCGCGCACGATTGATTATTATAAAGAATTCAAGAAAAAGGGATATTCCGTACTTGATGAAATCATCACAGAGAAACTAAAAGAGTTCGGATTAGTCGGTGCCGATGTCGCGCAGGTGTGTTGTAATAACGGCTGCGAAACGTTGTCGATGCTCAACTCCGGTGCAAAAACGGCGATCGGTTTTGATATTTCCGATGCCGCTTTAAAAGAGGCGAGGGCGCTGGCCGAAACGGCCGGCTTGAAATGTGATTTCGTTCGGACCGATATTTATGATATCGGTGAAAAATATAATGATCGATTCGATTTGATTCTAATCACGATTGGGGCGCTGGCCTGGATGCCGGATCTTGAGCGCTTTTTTAAACAGGTAGCCAAAATGATTAAACCGGGGGGGCATTTGGTTATTTACGAAAGCCATCCCTTTACTTA
>Ga0272443_10001157_pt1 | contig 41014 bp, 39 predicted proteins | sample SSMAcet12_FD_193581 | JGI IMG/M metagenome (GOLD analysis project Ga0272443, IMG submission 193581) | Marine sediment archaeal communities from Little Sippewissett salt marsh, Falmouth, MA, United States - SSM-Acet-12 | ecosystem: Environmental > Aquatic > Marine > Wetlands > Sediment ...
TTTTGCTTGTATCTTTTTTAGTTCCATTGTTTTTGTTAAAAAGTACAACTAAAAATCTTGTCAAAGATATTTTTTGCTTGTATCTTTTTTAGTTCCATTTTTTTATTTCTTTTATCCAGCAGGTTGTTTTAATTGTAGGAAGACAAGGAAAATAACATTTATCATAGAAACTCCAAGCACCATGATAAGAGTTATAGTAGATCCAGCAAGACCAATCCCCAATCCACTTACATTCATCATCATCAATAAAAGCATTAAAATCATAGGTGCAGCAATAACAAGACTAATATAAATGTCCATAAATGTTTCTGCAGTTTTAGTGTATTTCTCTCTTTCCAAACGATAGTCAAAGAGCAAACTTTGCGATCTTTTATCAAAAAAATTCTGAAGATCCCCCCCAGAATTAATTGTGGTAGCAATTCCATTAAAAATTTCTCCCAACTTACTACTTGCACTATTCGTTCCAACATTTCTCAAAGCAGTAATTAAATCATATCCATATACATTGATTTCATTAATTAATTTTGTAAATTCTTTTTCAAGAAAAGGATATTCTTTTGTAGCAATAAGAATATCAAAAATTTTACTAGGTTCAACCATAGAACCAGAAATTGCAGACATGTGAATTGTTGCAAAAGGTAATTCTTGGTTTATTTTATTTTCAATATATTTTTTTTCCATAGAGGGATAAAAAAACATCATTGCAAAAGCAAAGAGGGGGGCTGCCAATAAAATCCAAAAAACTTGTAAAAACCTTGTGCCAATTCCAGTATCCACCATTTTTATAGACATCTCCCCAAAATTAATAGTAAAAAATAAGAAAAACAAGAAAATAAAAACTCCAGCAATTGTAGCTAAAAAAGTAGTATAAAAAATAACCGAGATATAACTTTGAGGAATAAAATCTAAATTTGCTTTAAGCAGATCTTTTTTTAAACTTATAAAGAGACTTTTTTTATGAAGTTTTTCCGCATAATCCCTGAAAAATTTATTAGAAGTGCGAACATATTTGCTTGCTTTTTTTTCTTTTTTTATCACTACTTTTTTTTCTTTATTTTTTAATCTTTTTATTATTCTTTTTTCAAGCTCCGTTATTTCAGAACTTCCTCCATGAGATTTTACTTTTTTCAAATCAGGAGATGTTTGAGTATACATTTCTAAAGGTTTGGGTTTTGGGGCTATTTTCTTTTGAGCCCAACTTTTTCCTTTTACAGGGATTTTTTGAAGACTAAGAGGTTTAATAATGCTCATATCTTCTAAAATTCCTGAAACATCCTCATAACTTTTTCTAAGTGCACCCTTAAGAGAAGTTATTTGGGCTAAAATCATCTCTCTTTCTTGACTACTAGAAGCTTTTTCTAAATTAGTTGAAAAAGAAATTATTTGTTTGATTATTTTTATTTCTTTTTTAACATTTTTTCTTAGCTCTATTAAATAATTTTCTTGAGAATTCATACCATTACCTCGGAAATTCTTTTTTGAATCTCTAAAATGAACTTTTTTAATTGATTAAATTCTTCGGATCTTTGATTAATATAGGCATCTTCAAGTTTTAGTTCAGCTTTTTCAAGGGATTGAACTAACTGATTAAGAAATTCAATATTGCCTCTTTCCATTATTTATTCCCTCCTTGAAATATTCCTTTAGAATATTCTTCCTAAGCAAACCAATCTCCTTTATTATATTTTTTGCTTCTTTACCAAGAATTTCTTTTCCATAATAATTAATTTGGTTTCTTATTTTTCTAAGTTTATCAAACTTTCTCCCTTTGTTGCTATCCATGCAGATGTCAGTTAAAAAAGCACAAAAACATTCGTGGTTATAAATTTTAAATCCCCTCTTTATTGCTAGGGCTTCTAGTAATTCTCTTAAAGCTTCATAAACAATACTAATTTTTGTAGAAGCAGTAGTGTCATCAAGTTCTAGTCTTTTATTAGATGCAATTTTTCTTGCACTAGACTTGATTAGTGAAGAAACTAAATTTTTATCTTCCCCTTTTTCTTTTACAAATTTTTTATATTTACATTCTTCCCAATCCATTAATTTAATCCTCCTTGTAATATATATCCCTCAAGAATATTCATTTTAAGTTCTTTGCTGTTTATTTTGGAGTATGATTTAAAACGAAATAGTTGAATTTTTCTTCCTATTTTTTTTTCATATTTCTCAAAATTAATATCTTTTTTTGAGTCGGAAAAAATAACTAAATCCACATCTGAGGTTTCTGTTGTTTCAAGTTTTATTAGAGATCCAAATAAAATAATCCCAGAAAGATTAATTTTTTCACTTAGATATTTGATTATCCCTTCCAATTTAATTCTCCAATATATTTTGGATAGTTCTTTTAAAATGAAACTTTCCCTATTGGACCGAAAAAGAAGATATCCCCGCTCAAACCTTTTTTTTAATAAACCCTCCTTTTCAAATCCCTTTAATAGTTTAGATGCTGTTGGTGGGCTCATATTCATTAACCGAGAGTATTCTCTAACCCCGAGTTCTTTATAACAGTTTTCTATAAATGGTTTTAAATTGTTAATTATTTCTAACATATGTAAAAAAAAAGAAACATATGTTTATAAAGTTTTACATTAAGAAAGTTTCTTAAACAATCTCTTAGTTTTTTCTATTAATGAGCTTTCTCTTATTTCTCTATTTATTTCATCAAGAAGGGGATTTCCCGCCTTAACTCCTAGTTTAGCCATATCCGCTATAGCATCACTTGGAAGATTTAATTCTATTAATTCTCCTGTTTCTTCATCAATTACATAATAAGACTTAAATTGAGCATATCCTTTTTTCATTTTTAAAACTCAATATTGAATCGACTAAGGACTTCATTTGGTTTTTTATAATATTTTCTAATTATCTCTTGAACTTCTTCAAATCTGAAAATATTATTTCTATATAACTCATAAATTAACCTGACTCTTTTTCTAAATTCTATTTCAAGATCCCCTATTCTTAATCCATATCTTCTAGCAATCTTCTCAAAAATCTTACTATTTTTCTTAAAGTAAAATTTATCATCTGCAGGATTCCATACAAAAGGGGTATTTGTTAGAGCAACACCATCGGGGGTAACATTAATTACTTCAACAATCTCTTTTAATTTTCTTGTTTCTTGCTTTTGAACTATTGCATGAGTCATGATACAAACACAATCTAAAACATTCAAAAGAGTTGGAGAAAGTTCAATAGGGGGGGTTTCTAGTCTTTTTATAACAGTATCAATAGAATCTGCGTGAATTGTACTCAAGGAGGCATGCCCTGAAGCCATCCCCTGAAATAAAACATAGGTTTCTTTACCTCTAACTTCCCCAACTATAACATAATCAGGATTTTGTCTAAAAGAACTTTTTAGTAATAAAAATAAATCTATTTCATTGATTTTTCCAATATTTGTGCCTGTTCTAACAACACTTGGAAGCCAATTCTCTTGAGGAAGATTCAGTTCCCTAGTATCTTCAATACTTACAATCCTAGCTTCTGGAGGAATAAAAAAAGCAATAGCATTTAGTAAAGTGGTTTTTCCAGAAGCTGTTCCCCCAGTAATTAAAACATTCATTTTATATTCTGTTAAAAGCCATAAATAAGCAATCATCTCTGGGCTCAAAGTATTCATAGATAATAATTTTGGAGGAGTCCAAGGAGTTTTTGTGAACTTTCTTATGGTAAATGTTGGGCCTTTACTAGTAATATCTTTAGTATATGTAGCATTAATTCTAGAACCATCTGGAAGACTACCATCTAAAATAGGATTTGCATAAGAAATATATTTTCCACATTTCTGGGCAAGTTTTTCAATAAAACTTGCAAGTTCGTCCATATCACGAAAAATAATGTTTGTTTTAATGTTTCTATATTTTCTATGGACAATATAAACAGGGCTATTTGCACCATTACATTCAATATCTTCCACAAAATAGTCTCGTAATAACGGATCAATTTCATTAAAACCTACAAAATCTCTAGTAAGATAATAAAAGATTTTAACATAAGTATCATAAGACATTGAAATACCCAGCTCTAGTGCTAAGATTTTAAATCTTTGGTCAATATATTCTAAAAGTTTATCTTGATCTTTATCTATAATAGTATCAAAATCAATCATATTCCTCATAGCAGAAATAATTTGATCTTTTTGTTGTTTTTCTATATCATTTAAAACCGGTTCTTCAACTTCATAAATAATCTCATAATTTTTAGCGTCCCAATAAATATGAACATATGCAAAGGGTTCAATTAAGGCATATCTTAAATCTATTTTTGTTTTATCTCTTATTTTTTTTAATGGAGGAATCTTTGGAGAAAAATTTATATTAATTCTTGGATATTCCTGTATGCTTTGAATTGGTTTTTTTTGTTCCATTTTATATTAGAGCAATATCAATTATTTGCATCCCCCCCACAGCACCTTTATTTGAAATTGATAATTTATAAGGTACTGGAGATTTATTTATTTTTTTAACAGTCTCCATACCTTGATAAGTTATATTATACCTTTGGCTATAGTTACTTATTAATGTTACTTTATTTATTGACCCTATTTTTTGGGTGTTAGCAATAACATTTCCAATATTTATGTTTTCTCCAGGAGAACCATTTTCTCCCGGTTCAGTAAAAGTATATTTCCCTTCTATCTGAAATAAAAGCTGATCTTTACTAGCATTAATTTCCAACCCCCCTTTTTTAATTCCTAATTCAATTATTCTTTGATTGCCTGCTCCTCCTTGAGTTATGGACAAAATAAGTTCATTGATTTCTTCAAGCATTTCTACGCTTTGCTCTACAACTGCTTTATCTTGTATTTCTTCTATTTTTGGTTTTGCAAATGAAATAAATAAACCAATCACAACCAAAGCAATAAGTGTATAAATAACAGTCTCGACCCATACTTGGGCTTTTTGGTTTTTCCAACAAACCTGTCCAGACTTATCACCCCCTTTAATTTTATTCATAATTTAAATAAGAAGAAGCAATTTATAAAATTAGCTGTATGATGCACAAGATACAATTTCTAGAATTGAATCAGTAACTTCGCATTGATTTGTTCCAATAATTGGAGCAATTTTTATTGAATCTGGGGTTCCAGCAAATCCCGCAGAACCCATATCATAAATATAGGTTAATCCCCCATTTTTTTCAGGAAGTTTTACTGGATCTGTCAAAGCTCCTCCATAAGGTCTAACATGAGGAATATTCTGATCATCATTTGTTAATTCAATACTTCTTGTTTGCCCAGCCCCAGAAATAGATACAATAACTTTGTCAACATCTATATCTGCGATTCCAATTGAAAATTCAAGTTCAGATGAAGTTTGATTATAACAAATATATTGGTCATTCAAAACAACTTTTTGAAGAGTACCAAGGCAGTTTGTGTTTTCTAATTCTCCCTCCACCATCCCCCCTATTACGGTCCATAAAATTCCAACTAAGACCAATGTAAGAAGAACTAACATTAATGTTGCAACAACTGCAGATACGCCTCTCTTGTTTATCCTTTTAAAATATAGCAATTTCTTTTCCATGCTGGTTTTCATCACAAATATGAGCTTTTTCTCCACTATCGCAAGTTCCCATTAAAATAGGAGTTAAAGTTATAGAATCTGGAGATCCTGCAAAATTTAAAGCTGATGCAAAGGCTGCTCCTTGGTCTAACCCAAATCCAGGCCAACCAGTTGCAAAACTAGAGTCTGAAAGATCTTTTGAAACATAATTTCCTCCATTTTGAACTTTAACCTTCATTCCAAAAATAGGAACATTGCCCAGGTTGGTTATTTGTAATTGTCCTCCACTATAATCTGCTGAAAATTCTACTTGCCCACATACAACTTCCACATTTGTGCCTCCAAATTTTGTGCATGTTTCTCCTCGCATACCTCTAAACCACAGAAAAATAATTAATGCAATAACAATAACCATAGCAACTAATAAAACTGTTGCAACAACAGGAGAAATCCCACGTCTTTTCATTATTATCAAAGTATTTATTTGTTTTTAAATTTTTATATTCTTATTATTGGCAAACAATCGTTTCTTTTGCTTTGGAAATTGTTCCACAGCTTACAAATCTTAATTTATTTTCTTCCATTTGCCATCTTACTGGAGTAATTTCTATTAACTGAATAGTCCCTCCCCCAGTGTAATTAAAAACATTTTTAACTTCATCATTTGGTTTAAATGAGTTATTATTCCCTGTGCTTACTAAAACAGAGCTTCCATAAAGGAAAACTCCTGGAGTTTCAACAAGATATGGGGAAAAGTCCATAGTGGCAATTGTTTGATCCGATTTATTTGAAGCATGTATAAAATATCCAGCAATGTTAAAATTTCCATTATTCTTAAGAGTAATATTTATCTTAGTTGGGTCAGCACAATTATAAGTATAATCTTTAATTAGCAAAGAAGTTTGATCTGGGCATTCTAATTCTTCATTAGGAATATAAGAAGTCATCCATAAAAAAATAGTCCCCCCCATAATAATTGCTAAACTTACCAGTAAAACATAACCAACCATTATGCTTATCCCCTTTTTGTTATTTTTTTTAATTAGTTGTAACATAGTATTCCTGATCTAAGTGTTGTGAAATTATAAAATAAAAATTTTGTCCAGGTTTTAATTTAAATGAATAATCATTTCCCTCAAATGTTAGACTAACTATTTCCGAATTAAGGGCATGATCAATTGTTTCTTTTTCCCCTAAGTCGTTATATTTATACACCTCTTCACTACCAAGAATTCCAACTATATAAACTATTTCAATATCATTTCCAGCATAATTAGAAAAATTTTGAGTAAAACCATCCCATTCATAAGTGCCACTTATTGCACCATAATCTAAAATTTTCCCTCCCTCTATACTAAGTTCTGCTTTAAGATCATAAACTCTTGAAGATTTTTTTGTTTTTGAATAATTTGAAATTGCTGCAAAAGAAATAACTAATGCAATAAGTATAATTGATACTAGTAAGTAAAATTGTCCTCTTTTATCACTTATCTTCATGAATAAAATTACAAAAAAAACTATAAAAACTTATCTAAACCAAAGCTCTAGAAGGAGTTTTTTGTACAGGAGAGATTGGTGTTGGCTCTGAAGGAGTCTGAGATTGTTGCAAATAGTCTAGAACTTCTTCCTCTCCCCAATCTTCATAAAGGTTAGGATTCCATTGAGAATCAGGTTCACACGGAGCAGGACCCCCTCCAAAAATATAAGCAATTAAATAAACAACATCTGCAATATTAACTTTCTCATTTCCATCAGCATCTCCAGCAAATAAAGGATTTGGTGCAGAACCTCCTCCAAAAATATAAGCAATAAGATAAGTTGCATCTGCAATATTTATGAAACCATTTCCATCTGCATCTCCGCATAAATAGTTTTCATCGCATTTATAGCATCCTGTATTTCTAGAGTCATACATAAACATTGGCCATTCATAGTCTATTGAACCTCCTGTATCAAATTCCCAGGCAAAAGCATAACTATAATTCCTATACTCATTTAAGTTGTGTTGTTTGCTAGTCGTTATAATTAGGTCTAATTGACCATCATTATCTATGTCTCCAATAGCAGGACTATTCCAAGATCCGTCAGAAACTAATAATTTACTTAAATTTGAATCAAGAAACCCATTTTTATAAATATTAATTTCTCCTTTTAATGCCCCATTAGAAACTGCTGTTTCCATTAAGATAGAATTATCAAAATTACCTATTATTGGGGGGTCATAGGTCGTATAATCTATAGGTAATGGCCACCCTTCAACAATAGATCCATCAAAATTAAATGCATAAATCCACGTTACAGGAATTAATTCGAAAATATTTGCAATAACAATTATCTCAGGAACATTATCATTATCTACATCCCCTAAAATAAATGGATCTTCCATATTAAATATTTCATAAGGGAATTCTATTAAATTTAATAATTCTCCTTGAATATTTGTAACTAAAATTTTTCCATTTCCTGTTCCACTAACATCAGCTTTAATAATAATTTCTAAATTTCCATCATTGTTTACATCTCCTAAAACAGGAGTCCCCACTACTGATGTGCCTTCTAAACCAATAAAATCATTTTCATCTTTAGGCCAATTTAATACATTCTCTCCAAAAGAATTTATCATATATATTCTGTGCCCATTCAAAGTAACAATTTCTGGAAACCCATCATTATCTAAATCTCCTCCTACAAGATGATTTCCCTCACCAACTAAACTTAGTCCTCCAGCAGAACTTGACAAGTTCTTTTCCCAAATTATTGAACCATCACTCTTTAAAGCCCAAACTCTAGAAGGAATTTCAGGTGAATAACCTTCTATTTCTTTACGTCCGCTATCCCTGATAATTATTTCTAAATCATCTTCATTATCAATATTAAGCAACATTGCAGAATGCAATCCATTAAATCCAAAGTATTGTGGCCATTCTCCTTCTTGAAGGGTTCCATCAGAATTCCATACCCATAAACCTGCCCCCTCGAAAATATGTTGAAAACTAGAAGTTTGAATTACTTCAACAATTCCATCATTATCTATGTCTGCAATAGCAGGAGGTGTTGCAAAGTTAATATGCTCAGAAATGTTAGCATTGAATATATGTAATTCCTCTCCAAAATAATTATACATATATACTCTATCCCCCCATAAAGTTCCAAAAAGAATTTCCTGATTTCCATCGTTATTTACATCATAATATGTTGGAGGAGATAAAGGATTATAAGGAAGTCCTGTACCAAGAGAAAGGTCTTGATTGAGAATTTTTACAGGCCAACCTTCTTTTAAAGTTGGATCAAGATATATTTTTAAAGACTCGCTTTGATCACCATAAATACCATCAAAATAAAATTTCAGTCTAATCGTGAAATAATTTGCCTCCTCGTCCAGAATAGAAGTATCCCAAGATCCCAGGAGTAAATTATCTGAAGGAAATGTAATTGGGTATGTTTGTATGCCAGAATTATGCCATTCAGCAGGTTCTTCTCCTCTTCCCCATTCTAAAGAATAATTTGAAATATTTGCTGAGAGCCTCACATTAAAATTAATAACATCTCCCATTCTAAAAATTTCAGGATTTAAAGGATCAATTATTTCAATATTATCTATATTAAATATGGCCCTGTCAATACTTTCACCTCCCCTAGAGTCTGCCACAATTAATTTTAATGAATAAAATCCATCTGGAAGAAGAGAAGTATCTAATTCTGCCAACAAACCATCATCCACAACAAAATTACTATCCTCTAGGACTTCCCATGTAGAAGGATAAAAACCTTGACCATATAAAAGAACATAATTTAAGAAATCTTCTCCGTCCGCAGTTCCCATTATTGGAATAATTCCCTCCCCACTAAAAATAACATCATCAATAAATGAATTAAAATGTGCTATAGGAACAGAATCAATTTCTAGAGCTTTAAAGATATTAACTCTACCAGTTCCAAAATAGTCTTCTACATAATTAAAATCATCAACAGCTGTTCTGATAATATTTCTAACTTGGTTGTTTGTTAAATTTGAATTTTTAGATAGTATTAATCCTGCTAATCCTGAAACAAAAGGAGCAGCCATGCTAGTCCCCCCACACCATTCATATCCATTATTAGGAATTGTGCTTAGAATTATTTCTCCTGGGGCCCCAACATCAACCCAAGACCCATAATTAGAAAAATCTGCTCTAGAATCGTATTGAGTGGTTGCAGAAACAGATATAACATTTTCATAACCAGCAGGATAATGAAGTGCATTAATTCCGTTATTTCCAGCAGCTGCAATTAAAACAAGACCTCGAGTATAGGCTTCATCTAAAGTGTCTTTTTCTGATTGTGAATAGTACGGAGAACCATAACTCATGCTTAAAACAGATGCACCATTAGAGTAGGCATATTCTATCCCTTGAAGAACATCTATCAAAAAAAAGTTCCCTCTCCCCCATACATCGCTCCAACCAGCCCGTATAGGCATTATCCTACAATTATGACAAACACTTGAAACCCCAATACTATTGTTTGTTGTAGCAGAAGCTATTCCTGCACAATGTGTTCCATGACCATGAAAATCTATTGGTTCATTGTCTTCGTCTTCACAATCTTCACCACTACTACAACCAAAATAAGATGTATTTACAAAATCATAGCCTCTAATATCGTCTATAAAACCATTATAATCATCATCAACCCCATTAAAATCACTAGAATCAATAATACTATTATTATTTAAATCCTCTCCAGGATTAACCCAAATGTTTGCTTCCAAATCTTCATGATTATAATCCACTCCAGTATCTAAAACAGAGATAATTATTTCATTATCTCCTCTTTCAATATCCCAACCCAACTCTGCTTGAGTGTCCCTAAAAGAAACCCACTGATTATAAAATCTGGGATCATTTGGAATAAAAGAAGTTTGATAAATATAATTTGGTTCAATATATTCAATATTTAGGTCAGATTCATAATTTTGAATTAATTCTTCTACATTAGCCTCTTCTTCAAAATATAATATGAATAATCTGTTTAGACCATAAGTATCTTCAATTGTGTTTGTCTTTATTATTCTTTCTACTTTATTTATTGAAACAGAAGATTTTTTTGAAAGAGTATTAGAGATATATTCTGATGCCTGTAGTTCTGTTAGAATATTTGAATCTTCTTTAAATTTAATAATAATCTCTCCAGGGGCATAAGATGGTTCTTCTTGTTTTTTTTGTATTTTACAAATATCTCTCTCATCAATTTCCCCATCACAATCATTATCAATACCATCACAAATCTCAAGAGAAGGTTGGCATAAAACTTTTTTCTCAACACCAAGGGCCTTTGAAAAAAACCCAGTAACATCTTTTCTTGTATCATCAATAGAAGCAATAAATATTATTTCAATTAATAATATAAAAGCCAAAACAAAAATAAAACTCTTTTCACGACTTATTTTTTTCCCCTTCTTCATAAAAAACAATAGAAAAGAATCTTTAAAAAGATTTATCTAAACCGAAGGAGGATTGGGTGTTGGCTGTTCTTGTGGATCAGTGCAGGTATTTCTCCAAGTGTCTGTTTCTTTATCATAATAATCCCTACAATCTCTACAGCAATAATATCCAGACTCACACCAATAATTAAGGTTTGGAAGACTTCCATCTCTACAAAATTTTTGCATACAAGCATAATTTCTTAATTGACTGCAATCACAATCTGGATGATCTAAAGTATCAGCATAACCATCACAATCATCATCAATGCCATTCCCACAAATTTCTTTTGTTAATTCTTCTCCATCAACTAATCCATTACAATTATCATCAACATAATTACAAATCTCCTGAGCTCCAGGATTAATATTTGGATCATTATTATTACAGTCTTCATAAATACAATATCCATCTTCATCAAAATCACTACAATAATCAAAATAATAAACAACCAAAGGATCTCCTACAAGCCTATATTGACCCAAATTTGTTCGGGGAGGCATTGGAATTGGGTACTCATCAGGAGGATAAATATTGGCAGAATAGTTCACATAATCTGCCAGACCTTTTTTCATTATATCTCCAATACTTATATTGTCTTTAAAATAAGGCAAATAAAGATACCAATTTGAACCTATAGTTGCAGTGGTATCCACGCTACCAATAATATGCAATGCAGAAGACCTTAAGGTAGCATCCAAAAGATTATATGTAGAACCAGAATAATGTTTAATAGTACCACACGCTTTTAACCACCAAATCCCTGGAGAATAAGGTCTTTGATTTAAAATTGAAATTGAGTTTAAACTAGGATCTGTTGAAGTTACACAATCACGATGTCCGTGACCAGTATGCATATTTAAAATACTTTGTTTTGAGGCATCCAAAACAACTGATAAATTAGCGTTGTCCCCCCCAGTTGATTCGTCCAAAGGATCATAAAATACTGAAACATTATCTTCCCCAAATAAATCAAATACAAGGGTAACTTGATAATTTAAATGATCAACGTGATCTCCATCCAAATAATTATCTGGATTTGAGTAGTTCATTATTTCCAAACTTAGATTTACAAGCATATCTGTTGCAAAAACAGCTTTTTTAACAAACTTTATTTTTCCTTGATCAAAAAGATAATCTCTTATCATTAACAAAGAAGCAGTTCCAATTTTATATCCATAAATTCTACCTACTCCTAAATCAGGATGAAAATAATTGTCTTCATCTCCAAAATCTGTTTGGCTATAGTTACTATTTCTATCTGCAAATACAAAATCAGAATTAATTTTATAGGACATTAAAGGAAAAAATTCTTCAACTCCAAAATCACAAGGAATTAGATCGCAATCAGCAAAAATAGTCATATAAGAATATTCTTCATTATTATTATGAGGCTTTACTAAATTTAATTGCTCATTTAAGTTTTCATCAAAAACCAAAACATCCCATTCACTGCCATTAATTGAAACTAAAGCAGAATCTCTATAAAGAGAATAAACAACAGCAAGAGACGAATAATCTAAATTTCCTTTTTTTATAACAGCAACTGTTTTTTTATTAGAATAAACTGGCGCCAAAAGTATTTCAGCCTCTTGCAAATTTTCAATCTGTATAATGTTATCAGAAAGTTCTTGAAGATTTAAAAGTTCTGTAGAATCATTTCCAAAATAATAGATTTCATTATCTCCTATAACATCAATATAATAATTAACTAAAGTTATATTATCTAAATAAAGCCCACCATTCTTCCCAGAATAAGCAGAAGCATAAGGTATTAAATTAGAGTCTTTTGCATAAGCAATAAAATTATAGCTTCCTTGGATTAAATCAAAAACATTCTCTTTTGTATATATTATAGCATGGCTAGTTAAATTAGTTTCCAAAGTAGTAAAATTATCATCATCTGAATAAATTAAAACTGCCTCATAATTTTCTATTGTTTCATCAAAGAAGTTAGCTGTTTCAAAGCTTACTTCTTCATCATATAAGATAACAGGACTATCCTCATTAACAATAAAACTCATAAGAAAAATTGTCCTTGGATCTTTTGCAATAAAAATTTTATTTTCTTCAACAAAAATCCCCCCTTGTTGATTCTCTTGTGAAATTTTTTGATCCAAAGTTTTCACAGGATTCCCAGTAACATCTTTTCTTGTGTCATCAATAGAAGCAATAAATATTATTTCAATTAATAAAATAAGAGCAAGAACAAAAACAAAACCATCTTCACGACTTATTTTCTTCCTCTCTTTCATAAAACAACCATGAAAATTAAGTATAAAAATATTATTGATTTACAGCTTCTCAACCCTACCAATATTATAATAAAGATATTTTTGAGTATAAATTACAGTTCTTTCTAGTTCCGATCTACCATCAATAACTTGTCCTGCTTTTTTAACTTTTAATTGCAAACAAGAAGTATGTGGAATCCCCAAAAAGATTTTTTCTGCATGAGGATTTAAAACAACCCCCTCCCTAATATGTATTCTTCCAAACTCCCCACCATGATAATTTAAATAAATTCTTACTTGTTCCCCCCCCTTAAAACTACCAGAACCACACAACCCATTTTCTAAATCTTCAAGAGAAATTTTCTTTGACATAGTAATAAGTGTAGACTCAGAGGATTGCCTCCAAGAAACCAAAAAAGCAACCTTCGCTTTTCCTCGGTTTTGCGACCTGCTAAGCACCTTAACAAATGTTTAGGGCTGCTCCGATCAAGGCCTGACCCGTTTCGCAAATGCAAGATCAAAGCAGACAAAACGTCAACGTCCAAACAAAGACTTTCTTGACATCTCAGTCACGCCCCTCCTTGCAGTCTGCCTAAAGTCCATTTGCAAATGGCAGAGGACTAACCTGCCGACCTAGTCTACAATTTTAGTGAGAAATAAGAGTTTTTAAGCTTATCTAATCACAAAACATTAACAAGAAGAACAATAATAGCAATAATCAATAATGCTAAAAGAATCCAAATCCCAAAAGGAGTAATGCCTTTGTCTGTTTCTGGATTTGTGTAAACTTTTGAAGCTTCTACATCACATCCAGTTTTTTCCATCGGTTTATTATAAGAATAATCACAGTTATTTGAATCATAACAGTTTCTAGTTCTTACTCCATCCACACACTGGCTCCATGCTGAGCATTTCCAGTTTACATCACAATAGAAAATTAATTCATCTGAAGATCCCCCTCTTCCGCATGAACTGCATTCTTTTTCACCACATTGACCTTGGATGTCTTCTTGGCCATTAAATATTGCTATTATGAATGCCACATCAGCCATATTAAATTTTCCATTACCATCTGCATCTAAGCAACAAATATCATCTGCTATTTCAGTTCTTCTAAATATTATGCTTGTAGCAATATAACTATCCATTAAATCTATAACACCATTTCCATCGATATCCCCAAAATATTGATTTTCTTTGCAAATTGGTTTTGGCCAACTTTCTATTTCACAACTGCTAGAACAACCATCTCCACCCTCAAGATTTCCGTCATCACATTCTTCACCAGTTTCTTTAATTCCATTTCCACAAACAGGATCTACTTGTTCTAGTTGACATGTTGCTGAACATCCATCCCCATTTATTAAATTACCATCATCACATTGTTCTCCAGTCTCAAGAATGTCATTCCCACATATTGGTTCCTCTCCACATCCAGGAGTTGAATCACACACATTTCCTTTTCCATCTCCATCACAATCTTCTTGTAAAGGATTCCAAACAAATTTACAATTGTCTTCTTCATCTGGAACTCCATCGCAATCATAATCTCCAGGACATGGGGGATCTGGGCATTCTATTTGACAATTAGCTGAACATCCATCCCCATTTATTAAATTACCATCATCACACTCTTCCCAAAACTGATTTACCATCCCATCCCCACAAAAAGGTTCTGGTTCTTCTGGATTGCAATCTGTTCTTTTAATTGATACAATGAAATCTTGATAATCATAATCTGCTAAATCTTCTTCTAGATCTTCAAAACCAATTACAAATTCATCACAATAGTCATAAGTAATTGCTCTATCTGCATTTTCTGGATTTAAATTGTTTTCTGTAACATAAGTTATTCCTGTGTTCTGCACATAAATTCCAAATCCAATTTTATTTCCAGCATCAAGAGTAATAGTTCCAAAAGGCAGAGAAGTAAAAGTTCCTAGGTCTCCATTTAAATAATATCCAAAAGTATGTGTGTAATCAGAAATTCCTCCAATATATTCAATTTCTAATTCAACTTCTTGTGTAGTTTCCCAGTCCTGAATATTTTTTTTGTAAGCCGGAGCAGTTGAATAACTAGCACTAGATAAAATATCCACTAAACTTGTTTCTCCACTTGAGCCCATATTTTCTTGAGAATTGAAAATGGTATCTGGATTAAAACAAGCATAATTACAACAACTAGGACAAGAAGCATAAACAAAACTAGTTAATAAAATTCCAAAAAACAAGAGCAAAATTGTTTTATTCATTATTTTTATTATCTCCTTAAGCTTTTTAAAGATTTATATATTGTATTAACTATAAAATTACTACATTATTTTTTCTTAATTTTTTTACCTTTATTTGCAATATTCATAACAACAATTCCCGCAATAATTATAACAATTGCAATTATTATTCCAATGCCGATCCCGGATTTAACAAATCCAATAAATCCTCCAGTTATTTGAGGTTTAACATCGTCTTGAGTTTCTGTTTCTTCTTCACTTTCTTCTAAATTGATTGTTTCATCTTCAAAACCAAGATTAATTATTTCATTTTCTCCTCCACCAGATGAACTCGAACTGCTTGATGATGAGCCTCCACCGCCTCCTCCACCGCCCCCTCCAGAAGAAGATGAGCTACTTGAACTTGAGCAAGCACCACAATCTTGAGAACAATCTGTACAGGTTTCTCCACTATTACATAAACCATCTCCGCAATAAGGAGCACTACAATTTTCAAAATCAAAAGTACAATATTCTGTACAACCTAAATCCCCAGTTGCAAAAGGAATTCCTAAAACATTTTCACATGTTCCAATCCCCAAATCAGTTCCATCACATTGCTCCCCAGGCTCTTGAATTTGATTTCCACAAACATAGTTGGTAGGCACTTCTTCTATTGTTAAATCTAATTCTGTAAATTCTCCCATATTATATTCTGCAGTTTCTTCAGTTTGAACTCCACCAACATAAAAAACAATTTCTCCACTATGTCCTTGCGGATCTAGCATAATTTCGTATAAATTATCAACTCCTACGTGGCCAATAATTCCCAAATCCCAATCACCAATAGATGCGCTAATTTCATGTCCTGTTAAAATCATTTCAGAATCATCAGAATATGAAACTGTTCCATAAAAAACATTTGGAATACTTGGGATAGCTATAATAAACGCTATCGATAAAATTAAACAGATTATTGGAATTATTTTTTTCATAATAATCAATGAATTACTAAGCTCTTTAAAAACATTATTGTCGTCGGAAATATACTTTTTTTGTTGTTACTTCAATAAACATAAAGGGCATAGCCAAGAGACAAAAAATAAAGAAATAGAAAATAAAAATAAAAAATTGAATTACTTTAGTTGACATCCTATGGGTCCGTGAGGACAACCTCCACATTGAAGGTCTTCTCTATAGAATCTATCTAATGGAGCATATGTTTCACTTTCAGCATTGTTAAGAGCTTCGTCTTCTACCCATAACCAATAACCTTGGTTATTCCATAGTTTGTAAACATCATTAAGATGTCCATCCACATCAACATCAAACACATGTAGTTCGTTGTCAAGTTTTGTTAAACTTTCTAGAGCAGTTATTTTTCCGATTGCACCTGCATCCCAGCAAGTTTCACCAGGGTAGTGATACCAGTCATCACCAAGAATACCATATCTTCCGATTAAAGCCCAGTTATTAGTTGGAACTTCAATTTCAGGAGGCATTCCAGGAAATTCTCCAGTTTGACCTGTTTGTGTTCCGAATCCTTTTAATTGAGCCGGTCCATTCATATCAACCCAATATCCTCTTCCAGGAACAACATTAGTCAATGAATCTCCGCAATCACCAGTATAATATTTCCAAACACTTTCGCCTTCGCAACCTTCACATGCTTCATACTCATATGACCATACAGCATCAACACTACTTAAGATTCCAGCAAATCCAACATCATCTCCACAAATGCTTGAGTCTTCAGGCACATATGGTATTGAAATTAAATTCCAACCTTCTTCTAAATCAATGATCCAAGAGTAAACCATAACATTAAAGGTGAAGTATTGGTAAGTGCCTTCTTCTCCTTGAGCTCTTATAAGCACGTAATGATTTCCTTGTTCATCGTTTGTTGGATTTTCTTTATATGGTCCGTAAGGTGGTTCATCATTGTCCCATCTCACTCTACATTCTCCATCTGCAATAGAATAAGAGAATAGGTTTGTTGGTCCAACAATAACATCACAGTCACCCATTTCCATTCCCACTAATCCTGTTTCAAATGAAGGATTTGTTCCAGCAAGAGGTCCAAAAGGAATTGGTCCTGCATCACCAGCATCATCACCAAAATCAGCGATTAATGGATAGTAAGCAGCAACTTCTTGATTGTCTAGAACAACAGGATCAACAACATCAATAGTGTGATAACAAACATCGCTTCCACCATCATCGTCTGAAACTGTTAACATAACTTCATATTCTCCAGCTGAAGTATAGATATGAGTTAATGGATTTCCTGAGGCAAGAGTTCCGTCGTCAAGATCCCAATCATATGTTAAAGGAAGATCAGCATCAACATCACTTCCACTGCCTGTGAATGTAACTTCAAATCCAACAGCAATATCTGTTGGAGCATCAATACCTTCGCAAACAGGAGCAACATTTAGCTCATTGATTATTGCAGTATCAGAATCACTATTCCCAACATTATCTGTCACAACTAGTTCAACATTAACTGTTCTATCTCCATCTACACATTCATAAGATAAAGTTTCACCTTCACCATAGTATGTTCCATCGAGATACCATTTCCATGTGGCAATTCCACTTGGAAAATCTCCAACATCATCAGAACCAGTTCCATCCAGAATTATTGAATCTCCCTCATAGCAAGTGTAAACTCCCTCTTCATATTCAGGTTCGCAACAACCCCCGCAACAATCTCCACATGGGCTGTAAAATTCTTCATCACACCAACATGTTTCTCCATTTGCATCAGCAATTGGCTCTAGATTGTCAACATAAAAAGGACCTTCGACAGCATCATCACAACAGTCCCCCTCTACTTTTACACAAAGTTTTCCTTCATCAAAAATAGAAACATCCCATTGATATTCTGTGTCAATGTATACTTGCGCAATATGATCTTCCCAGTCTTCTGAATCTAAATCACATCCATCTTCTGAATTCCAGAAACCATAAAAAAGATCCCATGCTGAACCACAATCTTCTCCTGTAGCAGTCCAATCAATCAAAAGATCTCCTTGAACAGTACTATAGAAGTGTCCTTCTTCAGGTTCATCAATTTCTATTTCACAATCACTGCAACCTCCTTCAATAGCGTTCCCAGTTATTGAAACATCATCAAGTCTAAATTTATCTTGATAGTGTTGTTCTAAGCTAACAGACCGAAATCTAATTTCAAAATCTGGATTGTTTACAGCTCCAGACGGTAGTGAAAAACTTTCAAAAGTCCATGATCCATCATCCATGTCAGTGTAGTCAGCAAGTTCATGCCAAGTTGATCCATCATACCATTCTACATAAACATGATCTGAAGATTCAAGATCTTCTGCAATTTTATACCAATAGCTAAGCACTATATTATTATAACCTACTGTAGATACTTCTTTTCTTAAAGCATCATTTTCAGAATCAAAAGTCACTGCAGCGTAACTTCCAGAATGTTCATCAATACTTGAGGTGTACCAATCATTATCTGATTGATCCCAATTATTAAAATTATCAGACTCAAAACCATCACTGAAAATAGTGCTCGCAGCACTAACACTTGCGATCGCGAACATCATAACTCCTAACATTAAAATACTTAATATTAGTTTTTTCATATTCTTTTTATTTATAACCTCCTTTCAATTCTATGTGCTCTCTACTATGCAGAGGGTTATACAATTTGTTATACGTATAACTATGAAATATAGTAACTCTTTTTGTCACCATTCTAAAATACATCATGTTTTCTTTAAAAGGATTGTTGTCGTCGAGAAAATAGGTTTTTTGTCATTACTTAAAACCAATGAAACAGAATAAAATCAGTTTCAAACCAACAAATCTAAAGAATTTAAATTTTTTTCAGTAGAACTTCTTGTTTTATTATATTCTTGAACTTTTTCAATAGGCTTAACTCTTCTTGTTTTTCTCTCTCTTCTGCTCCTATATATTATAGGAATTTGAGAAGCATAAACTGGCCAAGTAATTGTTAGAGGATTAATTTCAATTTCCATTAATAACTTCTCCAAAGAACTAATTTATTGTTTTGGTCTCTTAAAAATAGAGTGTCGCCTGTTTCAGTCCAAACATAATCTTCTCCAGTCCAAAATAAACTATCTTTAGTATTTTCCCCCTCCCCCACAATTATTGTAACTTTTTTTTCTAAAACAAAACTAGGGAAAATAAATTTTTTTCTTCCCTCGTCTTTAATTGTGTAATCAGTTAAGTCACAATAAAAACTACATGAATTTTCAAAAACTATTTTCTGATTTCTAACATCAAACTCTTTTATCTTTATACAGCTTGCGCATCTTTCTTGAGATTGTTGACAAAGATTTCTATTCCCAGTTAAACATCTTTCCCATGCTTTTTTCATATCTTGATAATAAGAATCTTTTCCAGAAGGAAAATAAAAATTTGCAAAACCTCTTTCTACAAGATTTAAATTAACATTTTTTGTATCAACAAAAATATATCTTAAAGACCTTCCATACAAATCTTTATCCTCTTTACTTTTTTTCATCTTCACAAGCTTATTAAGTGTAAGATTTTCTAAATAGTTTTTAGCTTCTTTAGAATATTCCTCCCCTGTTTCAGGAGAATTAATTCCCAACAACCTAACATTAGTCCCATTTACTACAATTGTGTCCCCATCGATGACTCTTTCAACAAAACCAATTTCATAATCCACAAAGAAATTTTCAAGAGCTTTATCAATTAAAGGATAATCAATTGCAATTAAAACTAAAACTAAAAAAATCAGCAAGTAAATTTGTTTTTTCTTCTTGCTCTCTTTTGAACTCTTTTTCATATGCACTATAAAACAATAAAGAATTTAAATAAATATATGCACTTTTTTATGGGTTAAAAATGAGAGAGGTGATATTATTAGCAGATAAAAATTCTAATGCATGGGGATTTGCCGAAAAAATTCAATCTTATATTAAAGAGACAAAAGAATTAATTCTTCCTTTATGCGAAGTTCAAATAACTAAGTTTAGAAATGGAGAATTGAGCATTCATGTTCCAGAAAATGTTCGGGGAAAAAGTGTGTATTTAATTCAAGATTCTTCAAAAAATCCTCAAGATTGGTGGATTGAGCTTTTGTTAATTAAAGATCTTTTATTATCTGCAAATGCAAGAAGTGTGACTTTTGTTTTGCCTAATATGTTATATTCTCGTCAAGATAGAAAAGACAAACCCCATGTTCCAATTTCTGCAAGAACCTTAGCAAGATCAATTTCCCATGGATTAAAAAGAATAATTACAATGGAATTGCATGCAGGACAAATTCAGGGATTTTATCCAGAAGAAGTGCCTGTAGACAATCTTTATGCTTATCCAGAAGTAGTGCGTTATTTAAGAAGATACCATAGAGAAGATCTTAATGATATTGTTGTTGTTTCTCCAGATGCAGGAGCAGCAGGAAGAACCAAAGCTTTTTTACAAAAATTAGAAAAAGCTCAAGAACATGATTTAGAAAAACAAAATTATTCTTTTGCCCTTCTTAGTAAAGAAAGGTCAAAACCAGGAGAAGTGGGGGCAATGGAATTAGTAGGAGATGTTGAAAATAAAAATGCAATTATTGTAGACGATATAATTGATTCTGGAGGAACTTTATGCAAGGCAGCAGAAACTCTTAAATCACATGGAGCGAAGAAAATAATTTGTTATTCTACTCATGGAATTTTTACAAAAGGAACTACAGAAATTTGCAATTTATTTGAAGTTGTAATGACCTCCAATACTCACAAGCAAAATGATCCAAGTATAAAGATAATTGACATGACTCCCTTATTTGCAGAAGCAATCTATAGAGCCCATTTTGGATTATCTATTTCTAAGTTGTTTGAATAAAGAACAAAAGACCTATTTTTTTAGATACTTTTATAAATGATGCAATATGAAAAATATTATGGAATACGCTTCAATAAAAAGAGGATTGGAATTAATAGCAAAGGGAAAACTTAAACCAGACCCTTCTTTAAGATGCAGAACATGCGAAAAAACTAATTTGGATAATCCAATTTATAATAGGGATTTGGGGGGGCCATATTGTTCACAGGAATGTTTAGAAAGGGCTATTCTCGAGGCAGGTTTTGATAGAGAAATCAGCTGATTATTTCTTAAATTTTGTCACTATTTTATTGGGTAGTAACATATCTTAATTTTCTGGTTAATATGATTTTTTAAATACTTCAGAGTTTATGAATAATCATGGTAGTAGTAAACCAGCTCAGAGAAGAACTTTATGAGGTGGCTAAGAAAAAATTACTTCTAGAGCAAGAGATGAAGGCAATGAATTTCTATATATCTATCCTTAAAAAGGAGTTAGATGTAAGAATGCCAGCTCCAAATTAACTTTTATCTTTCAGATGGAATTTAGAAGCAAATGCGAGGGAAAGTTCAAGCACCAAACCCAAAGCTCCAAATCCTAAAAATGCGAGGGACAGGATTTGTGGTGAAAATATCTCTTCGAGATTTTCCCGTAGTACTTGAAACAAGTTCAAGAACTAAACTAAATTCAAATCCTAAAAATGCGAGGGACAGGATTTGAACCTGCGTAGGCACTAAGCCACAGCCTTTCTTCACTTTCTCCAAAGAGGAGAACGCGAAACTGAAAGTTTCAGCACTTAAGGGCTGCCCATTTGACCGCTCTGGAACCCTCGCATAAATATATTTTATCAAGATAACTTATAAAGCTTTTCTAAAGCAAATATGAGTAAACAATCTACCCCCTAAAAGCTATTCTTAAGTTTATAAAGAGAATTTGAAAAATGAATAATTACCTGATTGTTTAGTATTACTTCAAACAATCTTGAAGTTATGACAATATATATAAGTAACTTTTTCTTAATTTTTTTATGAAAACTTGGTTAAAAGGTGGATTAATCGGAGTGGGAATATGGATAATTTTAGCAGTAGTTTTTTTGTTTCCAGGAGTTAATTATGATTGTGGTATTCCTGATATAAGCGGTCCTTGTTTATCTCCTTTTCAATATAATCTAAAAGAAATAACTGATTATGTTGGTTTTCCTTTATCTCTAACTTCATATGCTCCAGGATTTAATATTTGGAATATTGTTTTCTTTTTTCTTTGGGGGAGTATAATTGGCTTGATTTATTCAAAAGTCAAAAAAAAATAACCAGATGATTATTTACTGCCTAGAAAACTTTCTTTGAATTCTACTCATAAAGTTTATGAATTTACTTTTGACCTGTTATTTTGACTCCAAGTTCTTCAAGTCGTTTTAAATGCGCCTGCATTAGGGATTCAACAATTTGAGCCATTTTTATTAACTCATTTCTTTCATTAACTAAAGTTGTTATCGCCCCCTTATGATACCCAATCTCTTCTTGCTTTGGCATACTTGGTGTAGCAGGTGTTTGTTTTTTTGATGGCATAATTTAAAAAATATTATTCTCTTTATAAAACCTTCCTACAAAATCTTTATTAACTAAATTATCGTCTTACTTTTATGTCAAAAAAGTTGGTGGTAAAACTTTTAAAAAAAGCATTAGAAGAAAAAAAGGTTAAAATAAAAGAAGAGGAAATTGAAAAATATGTAGAAACTCCCCCATCAATTGATTTAGGGGACTATGCTTTTCCTTGTTTTTTTCTCGCAGAGCAACTTAAGCAATCTCCAAATCAAATAGCTCTCGAATTAAGGGAAAAAATAGGTAATGAACCCCCAGTTGATTTTGATGATGTTCAAACTCAGGGAGCTTATGTTAATTTCTTTTTAGATAGAAAAAATGTAGCAAGAAAAGTTGTATGGGAAGCAATCACTCAAAAAAAGAATTTTGGAAAAAGTAAAATAGGAAAGAACAAAAAAATAGTTGTTGAGTTTTCTTCTCCAAATATTGCAAAACCATTTGGAATCGGCCATTTAAGATCCACAATCCTTGGAAATGCTTTAGCAAATATAGCAGAATTTGTAGGATATAAAGCAGTTAGAATAAATTATCTCGGAGATTGGGGAACCCAATTTGGAAAAGTTATTTTTGGCTATAAAAAATTTGGAAGCGAAAAAAAATTACTCAAAAATCCAATCCCTCACCTTTTTGATATATATGTTAAGGCCAACAAAAAAATTTATGAAGAAAAATCAAGAGAGTGGTTTAAAAAACTAGAAGAAGGAGACAAAGAATCTAAAATGATTTGGAAATTAGCCAGAGAATTAAGTTTAAAAGAATTTAAAAAACTTTACAAAGAAATGGGAATTGAATTTGATGTTGATGATGCAGAATCTAAACATAACAGGAGAATTAAAAACGTTGTTCAACTGCTCCAAAAAAAAGAGCTTCTTAAAAAAAGTAAGGGGGCCATGATTGTAGATTTTAAAACAAAGAAACTTGGAGTTTGCATTATTCAAAAAAGTGATGGAACCACAATTTATGCTACAAGAGATTTGGCGGCAGCAATTGCAAGATATGAAAAATATAAATTTGTTAAAATGATTTATGAAGTAGGCCAAGAACAAACTCTTTATTTTCAACAACTTTTCAAGGTTTTAGAATTAATGGGGCATAAATGGGCTAAAGATTGTGTTCATGTAGAGCATGGATTATACTTGGATAAGGATGGAAAAAAATTTTCAACAAGAAAAGGAAAGACTGTTTTTATGAGTGAAATTTTAGAAAAAACTAAAATCCTCGCATCAAGAGAAATTAAAAAAAGAACAAATAAAATTTCTAAAAAAGAATTAGAAGAAAGAGCAAGAAAAATAGCTATTGCAGCTATTTTTTATGGAGATTTAAAAAACAACAGAAAAAATAATATGGTTTTTGACTTAAATAAATTTGTTTCTTTTGAAGGAGATACTGGGCCATATATACAATATAGTTATGCAAGAGCTAGCTCTATTTTGAGAAAAACAAAAAATAAGGAAAAGTTCCAGATATATGATCTTGAACCAAAAGAATTGGAATTAGCAACTAAACTTTCTAAATTTCCAGATATAGTTTTAAACTCTTATAATAATTTAAATCCCTCGGTAATTGCAAATTATTCATATCAATTAGCTCAAATATTTAATGAGTTTTATCATGCATGTCCAGTAATTGGTTCAAAGCAAGAAGCATTTAGATTAGCTTTAATTGAAGCGTTTAGACAAGTATTAAAAAATTCTCTTGGATTACTTGGGATAGAAACCTTAGAAGAGATGTAACAAAACATATTTAAATTATGGTTGATAAATAATTTCATAAGATTAAACCATTAAATTGAAAGGAGGTGAAAAATGGTAAGAGTAAAAAAGATGAATGAGTCTTTTTTCGCAAAACTTCATAAAGACCTGACAACAACCGGAGAACTTATTCGTGCAAGACAAGAAGAAAAAGAGGGAATTTTACAAGAATTTAATGAAGAGTCAAAAAGATTCTTCTTTGGAAAGATTTCTGAAAGAGCATTAGCATCTTCTGTGAAAAAAACCAATAAAGAATTAATGAGGCTTGATAAACATATTAGAGAAAATATTACTAGATTAAGAAAAATAGCAGAGAGAGTTGAAGCTTTGGCTTCTGCACAAGCTCCAGTGAAATATAGAGCAACACTTTCAGGAATTTCTGGAGGACCAAAAAAGAAAAAGATGGCAAAGAAAAAAACAACAAAAAAGAAAACAACAAAAAAGAAAGCAAAAAAGAAAAAATAATTTCAGTTTAACCAATCTTTATTTTTTAATTTATCTATTTTTTAATTATATCTAGCCCATACTTAAAGGCGTCTGCCCCAAAAATACTAACAGCTGTAGAAGGAAATAAATACATACTAATTACCAGTAAATATCTTTTTAATAGATTCATATAACTATATATTAAATAACACAATTATAAAACCTTCGGATTATGCTTGGGAATTCACAAACAGCAGAAATTACAAATAAAGCTACAATTCCCATAAAAAAATTTAAAGAAACCTTTTTCATTTTAATCACTATCAATTCCCATATTACCCTTCTTCTTCATCCCCATTTTTTTATTTCACCTTTTTTGAGTTTTATCTCACAGCTTTCATTTCACGCCAAGCCATTTCGAACATTTGTTCTAGTGCTTGAGCAAAGAATTCTGTGTTTATCCAAACTCCAATATCATAGTTTGGATGGAATTTTTCATCATCTAACAACATAAACATTAATTGTTTAGAATCAATTACTACAAATCTTGCTTTAATTTTATCTAATTTTTTAACCTCTGCAACTTTTTTCAAATCTTTAGCAACTTTTTGATTATTGCTATTTACTGGGGCTGCAATTCTTATTTTAACCCCTCTTTTTTTACATTTTTCTAAACTTGGCATTAAAGCTTCCAATTTTCTATTTAATCCTTCTGCTGTTGTAACAATTGTAATTGTACTTTCAGCATCTCTAATCATCATATCAAGATGATTATACAAATTTTGCCTTCCTTTCAAACTTCCAGATAAATCTGCAGGCTCAACAAACTTAATACCTTTTGTAAACAAAGTATTGAGTTCTTCTAAAACTTCATCACCTTTTAAAGTTTCAAGTCTTTTTGTTCTTTCTTGCGCATATTTCATCAAATTTTTTTTAACTCTCTCAACAACCTCTTCTGGCTTTAAAGCCACAAACTTAATTGGCTTTCCAAGTTTCATAACAATGAAACCTTTCTTTTCTAAGCTTTCCAGAATATCATAAGTTCTTGATCTAGGAACATCAGAAATATTGCTTAGTTCCCCCGCAGTTGAAGTTCCCCTTGAAAGTAGCGCCGTCCATACCTTGACCTCATAAAGATTCAAATCAAATATTTTTCTTAACCGACTTAAAAATTCGTCTTTTACTATCATTTTTATGTTTCTACTTCGTAAGTTTTGTTTTTAAATATTGTTATGGTAAAAAAGAGTGAATCCATCATATTACTTTCTAGTGGTTACGTTAGTAGCCACCATAATCTCCCCTTTTTTATCTTTAATTTTAAAGTCTGTTTTGTTTTTAAATCTTTCCTTGACAGTTGTAACAATATCTAAATTTTTTGCATTTGTTCTCTCTTTTATAAAACCAATATTTTGCTCAAGGATTTTCTTAAAATTACCGTCGGTAAATAGAGTTAATTTAATTTTATCTTTCTTGTCTAATCCCAAAGTTTTTCTAAACGCCTGAACCTTCCTAGACATCTCTCGAGCATACCCTTCTGCTTCAAGTTCTGGGGTCAATTTTGCATCTAATTCTACTTCCAACTCCTTTCCTTTTTTAGTTTTAATTTCTTTAACGTTTAATTGAGTCTTAATAATTTCTAATAATTCTTTGGGGATTTTTTCTACTCCTCTGATAGTTGCCTTAGCAAGAGGCCACTTTAATCCAATTTGAGCTTTATCTCTAGAGGCAAGACCAAGTTCAATAATCTTTAGAGTTTCTTCCATATTTACTTCTAATTTTTTATTGCTTTGTTTTTTATCTGATTTTGGCCAAGAACTCAAATGAACAGAATTTGAATTAAACTGCTGATAAATATATTCAGAAATATATGGAGCAAAAGGTGCCAACAATAAAGAAACTTTTTCCAAAACTTCTTTTAAAATTTCTTTTGTGTCTTCTCTATCCCTAGTCATTTTGATATACCCCCTAGAAAAATCTTTTACCACAAAATCATTAATTTTTTGAAAAGGAACATCTAATTTATATTTCTCTAATTCTTCTGTAACTTTATCTATTAAAGAATTTAATTTACTTAAAATCCATTTATCTTCGATTCTTTTTTTATTTTTTTTGCTTTCTAATTGAGAATAATAGTTATTAATATTATAAAGAACTGTTAAAAATGGAAGAATAGATTCTTTCATTAGTTCAAATGAAAATCTTTTAAAATTTCCAGCATCTGATGTGCAGAATTGCAATCTTACAGCATCAACCCCCGTTTTGTCTATTATTTCTCTTGGTTTTGTGATGTTGCCTTTTGATTTAGACATTTTTTCCCCTTTTTCATCCACAATATGTCCAGCACATATAACATTCTTATAGGCCGGTTTATTAAATAATGCTCCTGCTAAAATATGCAATGTATAAAACCAACCTCTTGTTTGATCTATAGCTTCCGCAATAAAATTATATGGAAATCTTTTTTCAAATTCTTTTTTATTTTCAAAAGGATAATGAAATTGAGCAAATGAAGCACTTCCAGAATCATACCAACAGTCAATAACATCCGGGATTCTTGACATTTCTTTTCCACATTTACATTTGAGTTTAATATTATCTATCCAGGGTTTATGCAAATCTACTTTCCCAGTAATTTTTTTAGAAGCTTTTTTCTTTAATTCATCAACACTTCCAATCACTTCTTTATTTCCGCATTCACAAATCCATACTGGAAGGGGAGTCCCCCAAAACTTAAATCTTGAAAGAGCCCAATCTTTTGCACTTTCAAGCCATTTTCCAAATCTCCCTTCTTTAATATGTGAAGGCTCCCAGTTAATTTTTTTATTTAATTTTAATAATTTGTCTTTAATTGCTGTAACTTTAACAAACCAAGAATTAATTCCATAATAAATCAAAGGAGAATCACATCTCCAACAAAAAGGATAGCTATGAGAGTATTTTTCCGATTTAAATAATAAATGTCTTTGTTTTAAATCTTCAATAATATCCTTTTCAGCATCTTTAACATAAACTCCAGAAAACTTTGGAACTATCTCTAAAAATTTTCCATCTTGCCCAACAGTATGGACCGCAGGCAATCCAGCACCAATTCCCGCCTGATAATCGTCTTCCCCATACATTACTGCAGTATGAACAATACCGGTTCCATCTTCTGTTGTAACAAAATCTGCAGTGATTACCCTATGAGAATTTTCATTTTGAGTTTCTTTAATATCATAAAGGGGTTCATACTCAAGATCCTCTAGTTGTTTTCCATAAAATTCTTCAATAACTTCCCCATTTTTAATAAGATCTTTTTTATCTTTTCCAACAATAATAGTATCTCCATCAGGAAGTTTCATCTTAACATATTTTATTTTTGAACCCACCGCCAATGCAACATTTCCAGGCAATGTCCAAGGAGTAGTTGTCCAGGCAAGAATATATTCATTTTCTGTATTTTTCACTTTAAACGCAATGAATACAGATGTTTCTTTAATATCTTTATATCCCTGAGCAACCTCATGGCTGGAAAGAGGAGTTCCACATCTTGTACAAAAAGGAACAACTTTATGGCCTTCATATAATAGTTTTTTATTATAGAGTTCTTTTAAACTCCACCAAACACTTTCAATATAATTATTATTAAGAGTTATATACGGATTTTCTAAGTCAATCCAATAGTTTAGTTCTTCAGTAGATTTATTCCATTCACCAATATTTGAAAAAACACTTTTTCTTGCTTTTTCAATAAATTTTGCAGTTCCATACTTAACAATATCTTGTTTATTTTCTAGTCCAAGGGCTTTCTCTACTTGTACTTCAACAGGTAACCCATGGCAATCCCATCCTCCTTTTCTTGGGACAGAAAATCCTTGCATGTATTTGAATTTACAAATAATATCTTTAAAGGTTCGAACCTCAAGGTGGTGTAGAGCAGGGGGGGCATTTGCAGTGGGAGGGCCTTCTAAAAAACTAAACAAAGGTTTTCCTGAGCGATTTTGAACAGCTTTTTTTATTGATTTAGCATTTTTTTGCCAAACCTTTTTCGCATTTGCTTCGATTGATTTAAAATCATACATATTATTATCTATGTTGTTCCATGTTTTTAAATTTACTTTTTTATTACAATAATCTTTATAATCTTTAGATTTTAAATATCTTAGAAAATAAGAGGAGAAATAAATGCAACATTTAAGACAAGGAATTTTAGAGGTTTATTGTGGGCCCATGTTTTCTTCTAAAACAAGAAATTTAGTTGCTAGAGTAGATCCTTTGAGATGGACTTCTGGCCAAGGATTTGTTTTTATTAAGCCAAGAATAGATACTCGTCAAGAAAGGATTAGGGGGGACCCTTTAGATTATGCTAAGTGGAATTATGTGGATACAGATAACCCCTCGCAGATTCTGGAATTTGTTAAACCAGAACATAACTTAGTGGCAATTGATGAGGTTCAATTTTTTCCCCGAGAAATAATGATTGTTCTTGAAAAAATGTTAAAAGATAAAAGAAATTTGGTGGTGGCAGGATTTGATCTGGATTTTAAAGGAGAACCATTTGGAACTATGCCCCAGCTTTTGGCAATGGCAGATAGAATCACAAAGTTAACTGCGGTTTGTACAGAATGTGGAGAACCTGCAACAAGAACTCAGAGATTAATCAATGGAAAACCTGCAGACTATAATTCTCCTCTTGTTATGATTGAGGGAGAAGCTCAATATGAACCAAGATGTATAAAACATCATTATGTTCCAGGAAAACCGAGCATATAAATTAAAAATTCTCCAAAAACTCTTTATGCAAATAACTGCGTTTGATTTGTGTCAATGAGATGTTATTTTCCATATGTCTCCAACATCTCTTTTTCAGTAAAATGCAGTTTGCTTGGGATTATTATACAATATGGTTTTTGAATGCTCCTTCCTTCAAGATTTTCTATTTCATCATAAAGAATTCTTTTATTTTTTACTCCAAGCTTAGAGCAAACAAGAATTTTATTTAATTTTAATTTTTTTTCACAATCTTTTTTCAACCTTTCAAGAGCTTCTTTAAATTCCATTCCAATATCAACTAAAATTAAACTATGGGCATTTATTTTTTGATTGTCTAATAAAAGATTAACATAACTATCTGCTTCGTGAATTGGCATGCTTGCAATTTTTCCAAATTTATATAATTGCAATCCTGTTTCTGCAACTGCATCTAAAACAGAAGCATTGTAGATAATTTTATATCTTAATCCAGATTTTTTTGCTTCTTCAATTAAGGTTATGTGTGTTGTTGCGGTCAAAGGACTTCCATAAACAAGTAAAGCAACATCTAATTTTTTAGCTTCATCAATAAGGCTTAAACCCTCAACCTTTTCTCTATCTGCACAAATAATTTTTTTCCCAATAACTTTCCGTATTTCTTCCACATCATAAGGAAAATCCACTGTATATTCTTCAAGATAAATTCTTTTACATCTTTGAGCAACAGCTAATCCATACTCTGAAATTGAATCATAATTCAATCCTAGGCCAATTATATATAACATAAAACTTAGAGAAAAAGTGAGTTTATTAAGCTTGTTAATCCCGCATATAATTGATTTAATGAGTTTTTTTAAAATTAAAAAATTAAGATCCTACTTCCTATATTTTAAAATAATTATTTTAAACACCTGCTTGTCACCACAACAATAAAAAGAAAACTAAATAATAAAATATCACTTTGAAAGATTAAACTAAAAATTGCTCCAATCAATCCAACAAAAGTAATCATTTTAAACCATCTTTGTCCAACTTTTAATTCTCCTTTTGTTTGCTTAGCTAGATAATTGCCTATAGGAATCCCTAAAGCCAAAATTATAACCCCTAAAACAAATTTCCCAACCTCAATCATCTTTTTAATTATGATGTGGAGTTTTTATATTTATTGAATAACCTTAATTTTTATATTCTTTTGCCACCATCAAAATCTTTAAATACCTAATATTATCGCTTATTATATGAATAAATTAGGAAAAATGGCAATCGGGGCAACAGTTGTCTTAGCAGTTGGGATGCCTATTTCAAGTCTTATTTATGATGCCGCAACCAGGACAGAAAGTACTACTCCAGTTGCGCAAGAAATAAAATATAAAATAAAAACAAGAAATTTTCAATTAAAAAGAGGAAACACTGTTTCTCTTAATTATTCAACTTTCTTAGATAATGAAGGAGAAAGTCATGGAGATGTTTTAAAGTATGAAGGAATTTTTGAAAACGGAGATTTAGCGATGTTAGATGGGGCAACTTCAAAAAGGCTTGAAAGGGGAGTGCCTTATGTATTAGGAATTCATGAAGCAGCTGGCCAGAATATTGAACTTTTATTTAATGGAATGGTTACTATTAATGGAGATTCTTTAGTTGCTGATATGACTTTTACTAAGCCCGTTATAAAATAATTTTTTTCATAAAAATATTTAAACTTAAATCTTATCCCATTTTTATGTATAAAAAATATTTGATAATTGCAAGCAAAAAAAACATAGCAGGGATTAACATTACTACTGCTCTTTCTCAGTTTAGAAAAAATCCTGTTATTTCTTCAATGAATGATGGGTCTAATTTTGATTTTTATTTGCCTGAAGAAGAGGCAATTTTTACAGAAAATCTAGATTTAGAAAAAATTGGACAATATGATTTTATTATTTTTGCATCAACTCATAAATCAGAAAAAAAAGAAAAAACCTTATCTATTCATGCCCCCGGAAATTGGAGAATTGCAGAGTTTGGAGGAACAGACAAAAAAGTCTGCCCAACCTCCGCCTTGTTTCAAAAACAAATGTTTGAAATATTAAACAAAAATGTAAACAAACATGAATTAAAAGATTATAAAATAACTTTAGAATGTACTCATCATGGGCCTTTAATTAACAAACCTTGCGTTTTCATAGAAATAGGTTCTACAGAAACAGAATGGAATGATAGAAGGGCCGCATTTGTAATTGCGAAAACTATCTCAGATACAATAAATAATTTTAAAGAAAATCCTTACAATGAAGTAGCAATAGGAATTGGTGGGCCACATTATTGTCCTAATTTTAATAAACTTCAACTTGATTCAAATGTAGCAATTTCCCATGTAATCCCAGGATATGTTGCTCCAATTACAGAAGAGATAATTAAAGAAGCAATAAATAAAACAGAGGAAGAAGTTGATTTTGCTGTGATTGATTGGAAAGGATTAGGTAAATCAGAGCAAAGACAAGAAGTTTTAGACCTCTTAGGTAAGCTTTATATATCCTATAAGCGAACAAGTGATATATCAAAATAAAATGCCAACAGTAGATCAAATTTCATTTGAAGAGGCAGAAAAATTAGCAAAAGAAGGAAGTTTGCAAACTCTTTCTTTAGAAGAAGTTCCCAATGTATCTAAAGAAGCTGTGGATTCCTATTTAGGAAAAAGAGCAGAATTTCTTAAGGCAGATGTAATTGGGGTTCCAGAGAATCCTGATGGGGTCTATGGATTTTATAGAACAAATATTTTAGATTCCTCAGAGCAATTAGACCCCAGATTTGCAAGAAGAAATAAAGTTGCTTAATTCTAAAAAAATCAAAACGCCCAGAGCAGGAATCGAACCTGCCAGTCCCGAAGGACCCGGATTTTTGCCTGAAACCAGGTAAAAGCTAGAAAACCAAAGTTTTCTTGGCTAGCAATCCGGTGCAATACCACTATGCGATCTGGGCATGTTGTCTGCCAGGAGCATTCGTTCTTTAGAACGATCGAGTTTATCTCGACTATGCGATCTGGGCATGATTATATTATTCATTAACTGCTTTTAAGGTTTTTTATTGGTTAAGTTTTTAACCTTGAAGGTTTATAGTATGTTATGGGAATCCTAGTAAAAAAGAGGCATGGTTTTTATCATCTAACAAGGATTGGAGGGTTGTCTATTTTAGGGCTTATAATTGGTTTAGCTTCAGCTTCAATAAATACTATTTGGGCAGTATATCTTAATGGATTTGTAAATAATGCAGCAATGGTGGGGTTGATTGCTTCTTTTTTGACTTTGGTTTCTTTTTTTTCTTATTTCTTCTTTATCCCTCTTATTGAAAAATCAAGTAAAAAGAAGTTATTTTCAATTTCTCTGGTTTTAATTTTTTTCTTTTACATTCTTTTTTCATTTATTAACAACTTCTATTTTTTTCTGCTATTAGCGGTTTTAATGGTTATTACATATACTCTAAGAATAACTAGTTTTGGGTTAATCATCAGAGATAATTCTAAAAAACAGAATCTTTCTAAAAATGAAGGAGTTGTGTACTCTTTAGCAAATACTGCATGGGTTATTGGACCGCTTATTGCAGGTTTTGTCGCTTCTAGATTTGGTGAAAAAAGAGTTTTTCTGCTTGCAGCTGTTTTTCTTTTTATAGGGTTTTTCTTTTTTAAGTCCATCAAAGTACAAAAATGTGGTAAACAAAAACCAGATAAAGATATTATTAATAATTTTATAGATTTTTTTAGAGACAGAGAAAGAATTATTGCGTATGTTTTGGGGGGAGGAGTAAATCTTTGGTGGACTTTAATTTATTTGTTTATCCCCCTTCTAATTATTAATTCTCACCTTGGAGATTTATGGGTAGGATATTTCTTGTTTGCAATAGCAGTTCCATTACTCTTATTTGAGACCTTCTTTTCAAATATGGCTGGAAAAAAAGGATTTAAAAAAATATTTAAAATTGGATATTTGGCAGTAGCCATTTTAGCATTTGTGTGTTTTATTTTTTCTAGTATTTACATCATACTTATTCTTCTGGTATTGGCAAGTGTTGGAATGGCAATGTTAGAACCAACAACAGAAGCTTACTTTTTTGATATTTCTTCCAAGAAAGAGGAATATCGGTTCTATGGGCCGTATAACACTGCAATAGATTCTTTAGGATTTATAGGAAGAATTTCTGCATCTTTAGTTTTATTAATATTCCCATTTAAATTTTTGTTTATTTTATTTGGAGTATTTATGTTTCTTTTATTCTTACTTTCTTTTAAGACCAAAGGAATTATCGAACAAAGAAGACAATAATTCTTTTAGAGTAATTAAAATAAAAATAGCGCGGGCAGGATTTGAACCATGCGACCTCCGGGTTATGGGCCTTTCGCACCTCCAAACTTTTTACAGCTTAAGAGATTCGACGAGCACTCCAGACTGCTCCACCGCGCTATAAATTTTCTGGAGTTTTTTTAACCCTATTGTAAACTAATGAAATCTGCTTATAAAGGTTTCTCTTTTAAGAAACGGGATGCTTTTTCTATGTGAATTATATTAGAGCTCCCCACAATTTCAAACCATTTTTTTAACTCCTTAATTCCGCTAATTCTTATTCTAATTTTTCCCTTATCTAAATTTTGAACCCTGTATTTAAAACCTAATTTGTCTACAATTATTATGAATTGATTTTGTGCTGGAGAGGGACAAATTTTAATTTCAATTCTAGGGTATGGAACCCCATTATTTTTGAAAATGTTTAAACATCCATCAGTATCAAATAATCCTTTCAAGATAAACGGAAATAATTCTTTTTTAAAATACTTTGCTGGAATTTTCATTCTTCCCCGCTTGGGAGATAATCGAAGACCTATTTTATTAAGTGCAAAAAATATTTTTTCTTTTTTAAAAATTCTAAGATCGGAGGTATTTTCATTTTTCTTGTGAGTAATTTTTGGTTTTTCATTCAATACCTTTTGCATTATGCTCGACACATGAGAAATATAGTCTTTATTTCTAGAATCAAGGGTTACTTTAATTACTCTGTGTTTTTTTAATTTATCCCCCCCTTACATGTATAAAATCCCATACTTCCATCTCCCAACATTATCCCAATAAACTCTGCAATCTCCCCATCCATTTCAAAATAAAACACTAAAGAGTTTTATTCTTCTATTATCTTTACATAATGACATCCTCTAAAAACATTTAATAACACTTTTTCCCTTTTTCTCATATGTTAAAAAGAGGTTTTTCTACGAAGAAATATCTTCTAATCCAAGAAAATAAAGTATTAGAAAGAATAAGAAAATTTGATAGATTATATTTAGAATTTGGAGGAAAATTATTTTATGATAATCATGCTGCAAGAATTCTTCCGGGTTATAAAAAAACAATTAAAGCAGAATTTTTGAAACAACTAGAAGATCTTGAAATAATTTATTGTATTAATGCAAAAGATTTGCAAGCAACAAGAAGAGTTGGGGGGCGAGTGAGCTATGAAAAACAAGCTCTAAAAGATTTAAGAGATTCTAAAAAATTTAAAATTGAAATTAAAAAAGTAATTATTACCAGATATGATGGAGAAGCTAAGGCAAAGACATTTAGAAAGAGATTAATAAAATTAGGAAAAAAAGTTTATTTTCATAAAGAGATACCAGGATATCCTAATAATTTAACAAAGGTCATAAGAGGTTATGCAAAACAACCATATATTCCAATTAAAAAAGACATAGTTGTTGTAACTGGCCCAACAGGGGGTTCAGGAAAAATGGCTGTGGCTTTAAGCCAGATTTACCATGATCACAAAAAGAAAATAAATTCTGGATTTGCAAAGTTTGAAACATTTCCAATATGGAATTTACCTTTAAAACATCCAATTAATCTAGCTTATGAGGCAGCAACAGCAGATTTGCAGGATAAAAACATGATAGATCCTTATCATTGGAAAGCTTACAAAGTAAAAGCAGTTAATTATAATCGGGATATTGAGAATTTTGCCATTCTAAAAGCAATTATAAAAAAAATAACAAAGAAGAACTTTCCTTTTGGATATAAATCTCCTACAGATATGGGAATTAACACAATCAAGCAAGCCATAATAAATCCAGAACTATGCAAAAAAGCAGCTCTCAAGGAAATAAAGAGGCGTTATAAGATATACCAAAGAGAATTTAAAAAAGGAAGAGAATCAAAAGCAACTTTAGACAGGGTGGAGGAAATAATAAAAAAGATAAAATAAAACGCCCTGAGCAGGATTTGAACCTACGAGTCACAAGGACCACGCTCTCCAAGCGTGTGCGTTAACCACTCCGCCATCAGGGCATGATATCACAACAATAATCTTTTTATATAAACTTTTTCTTGAAACATCTTTAAAAATTTTGTAGTGGTAACTAGGTTTAATAAATAAGTAAAGTGTAATTATTGTTATGGACAGGTTATTAGCCCCAGATAAAAAAGTAGCAGAGTGTGTTGGTTTATGGTTAGCAGAAGGAGATAATAAAACTAAAGCCGAGATAACTTTTACAAATAATTGTTGGGAATTAATTGATTTCTTTTATAAGATAATAAATAAAGTATTTAGAGAACATACTTATAATCCTAGGATTTATGTTTATTCGCCAAATAAAGAAAAAGTTTCCATTCCTTACGACAAATGCATAGTAAAATATTATATTCATAAGAGAGCCACAAAACTATATTATCTTCTTAGGTTTGCATCTGTTAAGATGGTAAAAATGTGGAAGGAGATTGTTAAAGACATTTTAAAGAGAAGAGATCTATATCCATTTATTTTAAGAGGATTCTTTGCGGGGGAGGGTAATGTTTATATGGGTTCGCATAATAGGAGGATTCTAAGGTTATCACAAAAAGAAGAAAAAGAATATATTAATAATATCCTTAATCATCTTGGGCTTTATTTCTATTTTGAAAAGGGTAATAGGAATTATGTTATATATAGAAAACCTACTTGGGATATATTTGCAAAACACAAACTTGCAGATTTACACCCATTAAAAAAAGAAAAATTTTGGGGGATATATAATTCATTTAAAGAAGAACATTATCCCACAAATTATTTGATTAAAGAAGTTTATTCCATCATAAATAAGCCTTTAACAGCAAGACAATTATCTAAGGTATTTAACAGATCTTTTGCAAGAATCCAGGATGTTTTAATCTTATTAAAAAAACAAGGGAAAATAAATAATTTCAGGGTAGGAAATGTGGATTATTGGACTAAAGATAAGAATCAAATCATAATTTCAAAAATAAAGGAGGATTATTTGTTATTATTAGATAAACCAAAACATACGTCAGAATGTGCAAAACATTTTAAAGTCTGTTGGAAGTCTTCATATAATAGGCTTAACGAATTACAAAAATTAAACCTAATAAGGAAAGAAAATAATGGAAAATGGATAAAATTGTTAACAAGGAAGGAAGTGCTTATCATTTAACTCTGGGCATTGACGACGCAGGCAGAGAATAATTGTATGCCTCTTGGTTTATTATTATTCGCCTTAAGGTCCTGTCATTGGCCCATTAGTTCTTGCAGGATGCCTTCTTGATAAAAAAGCAGAAGAAGAATTAAAAAAATTAGGTGTGAAAGATAGCAAACAACTAACTCAAAAAAGAAGAGAGTTTCTAGAGCAAAAAATTAAAGAAAAAGCAGAAACTTTTGAAGTAGTTATTCTTCATCCAATAGAAATAGATGGTTCAGAAGGAAATAGAATTAAGCTAAATGAATTAGAAGCAATAGCTTGTGCCAAAATAATTAATAAAATAAATAAGGGATTTAAAAAATTAAAAATTGTTCTTGATTGCCCTTCTGTTAGTTTGGTAAAATGGGCAGATTATCTTAAAACAAAAATTAAAGACCTTTCAAATTTGGAAATTTCTTGTGAGCATAAGGCAGATAAAAATCATGTCTCTGTCTCAGCAGCTTCAATTTTAGCTAAGTGTGTTAGGGAAAAAGAAATGAAGGCCTTGAGAGAAAAATATGGAGAGGGTTTAGGATCAGGATACACTTCAGACCCCTTAACAAAGAAATTCTTAGAAAAAAACCATCAAAAATATGAAAATGATGGAATCTTTAGAAAAACATGGATAACTTGGAAAAGATTAAGAGTAAATCTTAGTCAGAGAAAATTAGGCGATTTCTAACCCCTTAAACTTTAAAAAGACTTATGCATTTTTCTTACAATGCATGTGAAAAAATTGGTGATGCACGGATTCAAAAGTTTTCCTAGGAAGACAGAAATACCTTTCACCCAAGGAATTAATGTAGTTTTAGGGCCTAATGGGAGCGGGAAGTCAAATATTTCAGATGCTCTATGTTTTGTTCTAGGAAGATTGAGTATGAAATCTCTAAGAGCAAGTAAATCAAAAAACTTGATTTTTCTTGGAACCAAGGCAGCTTCTCCTTCAAAAGAGGCTTCTGTAGAAATTATCTTCGATAATAAGGATAATACTTTTTCAGTAGATTCTAATGAGATTTCAATAAAAAGAATTGTTAGAAGAAACGGTCAAAGTTTATACAAAATAAATAATGAAACAAAAACAAGGCAAGAGATTTTAGGGCTATTAGCTCAAGCAGGAGTTGATCCAAACGGATTTAATATTATTTTACAGGGAGAAATTCAAAACTTTGTAAATATGTATTCTGAAGAAAGAAGAAAAGTAATAGAAGAAGTTTCAGGGATTTCTATTTATGAATCTAGAAAAGAAAAATCATTAAAAGAATTAAATAAAACAGAAGAAAAATTAAAAGAAGTTCTAGCAATTTTAAAAGAAAGAACAATTTATTTAAACAACCTTGAAAAAGAAAGGCAACAAGCCTTAAGATTCAAGAAGTTAGAAAAAGATGTTAAGAAATACAAGGCAAGCATAATCTATCAGGATTTAAAAAGATCTAAAAAAGAAACTTCTAGGATAGAAGAGCAAATTTCCAAGAAAAACAGTGAAATAGAAAAACTAAAAAAGTCAATGGCAAGTTTAAGAGCAGCTATTGAGAATTATCAAACAAAAATTAATTCAATAAATTCTACAATTCAAAAATCTACTGGTTTAGAACAAGAAAGATTAAATCAAGAAATAGCAGACATAAGGGCAGAGATTGCAGGAACAAATGTAAAAGTAGAAAATTATGAAAACAAACTTTCTGAAATCTCTAGACAAAAACAAGAGCTTCAAGAATTAGTAAAAAACAATGATTTATCAATAAAAGAGCTTGGAAAAGAAATTACTTCTAAATCTATCAAAGGAAATCAAAAAAAAGATGTAGAATTAAAAAAGCAAGAATTAGAAAAACTTGAAGAGCAAAGGAAAAAATTCTATATGGCTAAATCAGAATTAAAATCAATTAAACAAAGAATTGAAGATAAAAAATCACTTTTACAAAATTATTCAAATGAATCAGAGTTTTTAATTAAGCAAATAAAATCTGTTACACACGAATTATTTGATAGAAATACTGCTCCGGATAAATTAGAAAAATTAAGATTGGTTTTATCTGAAAAAAAAGAAATTTTAGATAATTTAAGCAAGAAAGAAAAAGAATTAGAAAAAGAATCTTCTACAAAAGAATATGAAATAGATAAGCAACAGAAAATAATAGAAAAAATTTCTAAAATGGATATTTGCCCTCTTTGTAGAAGTCAAATAACCAAAGAACATATGCGTAATATTAACAAAGAAATAGCTACTAATGTGGAAAATCTAAAAATAAAAATTAAAGATGCAGATCAGGGATTAGGAGAGCTTTATACAAAAAGAGACATTTTAAATCAAGATATAGAACAATTAAACTTAGAAATTTCTAAAAGAGAATCTGATTTATTAAAAATCTCAAATATAGATGAGAAAAAAGAACAAGTAAAAAATCTGCATGAAAAAATAGAAATACTAAAAAAAGAATTAACAGAATTAGGGACAATCCAAAAAAGAGTAGAACATCATGTTGATCAGAATTTGAATATTGAACAAAAATACGAGACAGCTAAAATAGAAGTCCAAGAAATATCTCTAAGAAGTGAAGAAAATGTGGATTCTGAGATATCATTTAAGAAGAGAGAGCTTGAACGGTCTAGAATTTCCTTAAAACAACTATTAAGAGAAGAAGAAGATTTAAGTGAAGAATTAGGAATTGTTAAAAAAGAACTAGAAGAAAATGAAGAATTGCTAGAAGATAAAAAACAACAAGAAGAGAATTTGAACAGAAAATTCCAAAAACTTCTTTCAGAAAGAGACGATTTTCAAACAAAGATTAGGCAAACAGAATTCGCAATTTCCACCAAACAAAATAATATTCGTAACATAGAACAAGAAATAAATAATTTTAAAATAGAAAAAGCAAGATTTGATGCTATTGTTGAAAATTTAGAAATAGAAATGCTTAGTTTTCCAGGAATAGGGCTAATTAAGGCAAGCAAAGAAGTGCTCTTACAAAAATTATCTAGAACCCAAGAAATTTTGTCTAAAATAGGAAGTGTTAATTTAAGGTCTTTAGAAGTTTATGATTCTATTAAAAAAGAATATGATACAATAAACGAAAAAGTAGAAATAATCACAAAAGAGAAAAATGGAATTTTAAAAATTATTCATGAAATAGATGTGAAAAAGAAAAAAGCATTTCTAAAAACTCTTGATTCTTTAAATGAAATATTTTCAGGAAACTTTGCGCAATTAAGCACAAAAGGAAAAGTCTCCCTCGAATTAGAAAACAGAAAAGACCCTTTTGATGGGGGGGTGAGCATTATAGTAAAAACAGGTCATGGGAAATATTTTGATGTAAAATCTCTTTCAGGTGGAGAACAAACACTTGTGGCTCTTTCTTTAATTTTTGCAATCCAGGAGTTCAAACCTTATCCTTTTTACATTCTAGATGAAATTGATGCAGCTTTAGATAAAAGAAATTCTCAAAGACTTGCAGAACTTTTGAAAAAATACATGCAAAAAGGTCAGTATATTGTGATTACCCACAATGATGAAGTTATATCAAATGCAACTAATCTTTTTGGGATTAGTATGCATGATGGGATTTCTAAAATAATAAGCCTTAAAATATAGATCATGCATTGTTTTACAGGTGCTCATCAACACAGTTATTTCGCATAGAAAACCAGCAAAAATACTGGATGCTCATCAACACAGTTATTTCGCATAGAAAACCAGCAAAAATACTGGATGCTCATCAACACAGTTATTTCGCATAGAAAACCAGCAAAAATACTGGATGCTCATCAACACAGTTATTTCGCATAGA
>Ga0272443_10001158_pt1 | contig 40994 bp, 26 predicted proteins | sample SSMAcet12_FD_193581 | JGI IMG/M metagenome (GOLD analysis project Ga0272443, IMG submission 193581) | Marine sediment archaeal communities from Little Sippewissett salt marsh, Falmouth, MA, United States - SSM-Acet-12 | ecosystem: Environmental > Aquatic > Marine > Wetlands > Sediment ...
TTTGATTTAAGCTTTAGTAAGTTAGAAATTATTTTCTGCGGTTTTTGGCAGAAAATAATTTTGTTAACGCATTGGTGAGTGAGAATGTGTTTTCTCTTAGAAAGCACATTCGTTAACGCGCGTATCCCCTTTAGTGGGACGTATCCCGTTTATCGGGGCTGGGCATCACGCCGATTTTTTATAAAAACCGCTGATATTCTTATTTGTTACCGAGCTGATACCGCACCGTAAAACCCCTGGGGCCTGAGATTATCAGGAGGCTCGGACAGGTGCCGAAGATGACAGACGGGGGGGAGAGACAGCCAATGTACAATTACTTCAATCTCCTGCGAAGCCACTGCCTCTCAAGCTCCTTGTAGATAAGAACCAGGGATTCAGGCGGTCTCAGTTCTCCGTTCCGCATGGAACTCGCCAACAGGATGCCGTACTGGTTACGGTTCCGCCGACGCACGACGCCTCTCAGCGTCGCTGCCTTATCGTTCAACCGGAGCGTTATGTCGACTTCGGCATCAATCGGGATGTCCGCTATCTCTGTTTTGAGAAATTGGACCAGGATTCCCGTCAGACTGAGATCCACCGGTGCTACATCCCAGGTTTTGCCCTTGAAATCAACCCTGACAGCAAGATCGGTTAAACGGGGAATCGTGACTCGAAATGCCCTGCGCCGCTCGTCTGGTTTCGGTTGCGGCGAACGAAGGAAAGCGATGAGTTCGTCTATCGCGTTCGCGGACAGGGTAATGGGCGCCTCTGGCTTATCCTGATCCAGAAATGTTACCGAATGATCATCACCCAGGGATATTTTTATTTTTTCTATCGTGATTTCCGCCACCGGAGGCACCCTCCACATATCAGACAGCTATCACCGCGCACTACCCGATCTCAAACCCGAGAGGTTTCCGGGTTTTGGGTGTGTGCGCTGTTCTCGTAATTTTCGTATCGGCCAATTTGATGTAATCTTTAGGGTTCATGCCGATTTTTTAAAAAAACCGCTGATATTCCTGCTTGTTACCAGGCTGATACCACATTGCACGCGAAGGACTTCGGGTGGCATGACGAGACAGGATCGTATCTCTCCGATTATACTGATGATACACCAGCTGAAGGTCTCGAGAATCGCCCGCTGGGTCCCCGCGAAGGGATAGAAACCGAACCGGTCACGCACCTCGTCAGACGACACGGAGCACTGGACAGGCATCATGTGTCACCTCCGGGTTTCAGGGATTCTCTGAGTATCTCCGAGGGGTCGAGGGCGGGAATTCCCGAAAAATATCCCAGTTGCATCTTGCAGGCCCCGCAGTCCGACATCAGGGCGTCCGGACCCGTGGCCTTGATCGCCCGCGCCGCGTCAGCGCCCAGCTTTGCGGAGGTCTTCTCGTGTTTCTTTTTGAATCCGTAGCTTCCGGCAAGCCCGCAGCAGTTATCCTCAAGGATGTGGACCTCGAGACCGGGGATCCGCTCGAAGAGCCGCGCGGCCGGATACCCGATCCCCAGCGCCCGCAGGTGGCAGGGGATGTGATATGCCACCCTCCGATGCAGGGGTGCAAAGGCCGGATCTATATATCCCTCATCCATCAGCTTCAGGATATATTCGTGCAGATTATAACTGTTTTCAGAGATCTTTTTCCCGTCAGGCACACCCAGGATCCCCGGATAGTCCTGTGTGAGGCTCAGGCCGCACGACGTGCAGGTATAGATCACATCGTATCCCTTGTCTATGTACCCGGCAAGGATACGCGCGTTTTTCCGGGCGAATTTCCGGGCGGTCTCCATGTCTCCATTCCCCAGGGCGGGCAGGCCGCAGCAGACCTGCCTCGGGATGACGACCCTGACGCCCAGCGACGCGAGGAGGTTCCGTACCCCCCTGCCGATATCGGGGCGGTTGTAGTTGATAAAACAGCCGTAAAAGAAGACCACTCTTTTCCGGCTCTTCCGGCGTCCTTTCCACCGCCAGCTCCTGTTCATGGAATGAAAACGATACGGTGGGAAGGGAGTAACGGTCGATATCCCGAATACATTGAGCACCCTCTTCACGAATCCCCTCGGGGTGAGGATATTGGCCAGGGGAGCGATAAGGGAATTGAACATGCCAAGCCAGTAATTGTTGGCGAACAGACGGTACGGGAGGGGTCTGAAGTGCCCCGCGCCGTATCGGGTCTGTTCCCTGAGGATGATCTCGGCCGGATGTACACCGTAGGGGCAGGCCACGTCGCATCGCTTGCACTGACTGCACAGGCGGACCCACCGATCGATGGATGCCCCGTCGTCCGAGCGAAAACGCTGGGCGTCGGGACCGGACTGCTTGGGCCCGGGAAAGGCCGAATTCACCTTGAAGACGGGGCAGTTTGCCACACAGACAGTGCATCGTATGCAGTGTTGAAAGTCAAATTTCACTGTGCCAGCCCCCCACACGCCTCCGCGGCCGCCACCCCCGTGGCGATGGCCATGCCGTGCCCGCACCGGTATTTCATCACCTCCGAGAAAGCCAGAATGCTCCCGCACACGTAGAGGTTTTCGATCTCCGTATCAACAGGTCTGAAGGATGCGTCCACCCGTATGCCCGCCTTTTCGATCTCATGTCCGGGGGCGAAGAAGTCATCGTTGAACCAACCCTCTCTCCCTCCGGGCAGATACGCGGACAGATCGAATATCGTCTCCGTAACGGTGTCCATCGATGCCTGGAGACCGCCGCTGACAAATGAACCGGTGGCCAGGATAAACGCCGTGCCTTCGACACGCGTGGCCCTCCCCTGACTTGTCAAGGTAACGGCCTCGATCCGATTCCCGAGCTTCTCGACACTGTATATTCCCCTCCCCCAGTAGAGGTCGATCCCTCTTCGCAGCAGGGCATTTTTCATGCCGCCGAACAGTCGCAGCCCCGAAATGGAAGGGGGCAGCGTCGGTATCTCGAAGACCTTTCTGCCGCATCCGGCGGACACCTCACGGTACACATCCCCGGCAAGGCTCTTCCCCAGCACGGCCGGCAGGGCGATCCTCCCTTCCGGGATATCGAGACCCCCCAGCCACGACAGAAAGGACTCAAGAAAGGGTCTGTTTTCAAACTTTTCAGCGATCCCCGGTGTGGTGATAACCCCCGGATCAAATATGGAATGGCCGGCGTTCGGGTATCGCGACGTAATGTACTGCGGATAGAAATCCTTCATCTTGTGAAACGATATGACGTGGATATATTCATCGGGATCGAAATCGGAAAATTCCATCGTCTCGGGCACAAGACAGGTGGTCTTGCGCCTGCCCAGCGAGGTCAGCACCCCCCTGTTGGCATGTACATCTCCCACATACGGCACCCCCTCCTCGGACATGATCCCCCGGAACAGCTCCAGTGCCTTCGCGACGGCATCTTTTCCGACGAGGTGGTAGGGATGATTATCCGGCAGGGTGCCGATCCCCTCCAGGGGATCGCCGCCGGTCGCGAGCAGATCGATACACCCGGTGGAAAAGCAACAGACGGGATCACCCTTCGAGATAACCGCGACCTTCCTGCCCTTCCCCGCGAGCGTGACCGCCGCCATCATCCCCGACATCCCCCCGCCTATGATCACGACATCGTACACGGCGTTCATTGCACCTGCTCCATATTCAGGATACCGAGGTAGATATATTCCACAAGCTGTTCTTCGCGGAGCTGATCGCCCCAGAGGGCCGGTTTGATTCCCTTGAATCTCCTCTGGAGAAACTCCCTGAGCATCCGCATCGATTCCTCGGGTGTCATCTTTCCCATCTCCTGCATGATTCCCAGGGCCCGGTAGGTGCAGAATCCCCCCTGACAGGGTCCCATCCCCAGCCGCGTCCGGTGCTGGATGTCTCCGATATGCCTGGCGCCGACCTGACCGGCAACCCGCTCGACGGTATCCGCCGTCACCAGTTCACATTCACAGACGATCCCTTCCAGGGTCTTCAGCCGGTTGGAAAGGGGGTATCCGCTCAGTTCTTCCTGCCCCTCGAGGGAAAGCTCGGCCGTCCGGCACCTCGTCTTCCGACCGAACACTTCCATGACTCGATCGGTCATCTGTTCGGCCATAAGCCGGTAGGTGGTCAGCTTCCCTCCCAGGATGCTGAACAGTCCATCCTGATGGTCTATGATGCGGAATCCCCGCGATATTGCCCTGCCGTCCCCGCCATCCGCCTTCAGCAGAGGGCGCACCCCCGCATAGGTTCGGATCAGGCGTGTCGCGCCGAACCCCGGGAGCATCTCCTGTGCCTGGGTGGCGATGATATCCACCTCGGCCGGATCGACACCGATTCGGTCGGGATCGGTAACGGGTATGGAGGTCGTGCCGGCAAGGCAGACCGCCTCGTTAGGGACGACGATATCCCCGTCGGACGCGGGTCGCAGCCGGTTGATCACCATGTTCGTGATCCGGTGGTTCGTGACGACAAGGCTCCCCTTGGAGAGGGTTATCGGCACGCTGCCGCCGGCCAGGTGTGCCACCTGATCCCCCCACGCGCCCGTGGCATTGATGATGACTTTTCCCCTGATTTCCTTGCAGTCGGATGTGGCCTCTTCCCGGGCCTTGACGCCGACGCACCGGCCGTGTTCCTTGATGATCTCTGTGACCTTGTGGTGGGTCAGGATCTGTCCGCCTCTCTTTTGAGACGAGGTGATGTTGAGCATGCACAGCCTGAAGGGATCGATGGAACAGTCGGGGACCCTGATCGCCTCTTCCAGAGAGGGGTTCAGTGTGGGGACAAGATCGAGCGCCCTGCTCGGGGAGAGCTCTTCGGTGGCGATCCCCACCTCCTCGCATTTCTTCAGGAATGTGTCACGGAATCTCTTCGAATCGCCGGGGAGACGCACAAACAGCCCCCCTGTCTGCTCCACGCATTTTTTGCCGATCTTGCGCAGGATCATATTCTCGGCGATACACTCGGCCGCCGCTTCGGGGTCGTTCACCGCGTATCTGCCTCCGCTGTGAAGCAGTCCGTGACACGCACCCGTCGCCCCGGCGGCGAAATCACCCTTCTCGATCAGACAGTGAGGAATGCCTCTCAGCGCCAGGTCTCTCGCTATCCCGCAGCCCGTGGAGCCGCCACCGATAATAATGACATCCGTCCTGATCATGGTCAGTCACCGATTGTCATAATAACTGGATATTATTCTTTTCCTTACTAAAATACCGGTGCGAATGCAAGCGCCGAAGTGCCGATCGGAATCCGACCGCAGGGGGTATGGTCTGGGGCCATAGCACCTATCGCAGGAGCGCGACCGCCCTCTGCGGAAAATCCGTGAAGAGGCCAGCCGCCCCCGCCCGGACGAAACGGAGCATCTCCTCCTGGCCGTTCACGGTAAAGATATTCAGGGATATCCCCCTCTGTGCCAGCAGCCGTATCTGCCCTTCGTCTATCAGAGTGCTCAGCACGTTGTACGTTCCGAATTCCAGCTCTCCCCCCCAGTCCGGGGGATCGGTTTCGGAATCGCCGAGCAGGGCCTGGACCGCAACCCCGGGGGCGCGTGTCTGCACCTCACGCAGCCATGCATGGTGAAAGGAAGAGATGCGGATGAGTCCGTGGTCCACCGCGAGGGCATCGATCATCGCCAGGACCCGTTCAACGAGGGGAAATCCCTCCAGGGGCGGGGGGAGGCGTTTCAGCTCCAGGTTGACGGGGAAGGAGGTGTCGAGGGTAAACCGGAGGGCCTCGCGTACGGTCGGAACCCTCTCGCCGCGGCAGGAGGACAGGTCCTGCTGCCCCACCTCCCCCGCCGCGATCCGGCCGAAGGGATCGGTCTTTATAAACCAGGAACCCGCGTCCAGCGAACGGATCTCGTCCAGGGTAAAGGCCGCAGCGTGCCACGGTCCGCGGTCCGGGAACCGGTCCTGAACGTTCGTGGTACGGGCCAGGGACTCGTCGTGGAGGAGGACCATCTCGCCGTCCTTCGTGACCGTCACATCCGTCTCCCAGAGATCGGCGCCCACCGTGAGGGCCGTGCGGGCCGCCGCCAGCGTGTTTTCGGGGGCGAGACTGCGCGCCCCCCTGTGGGCTATAATGCGTGCCATATCCGCGTGCCCCGCATCCCTATGCCATTTTTTGTATGACCGTCAGGTACTCATCCGAGCGATCCAGGTAAAAGGAGAGTGCCTTTGAGAAGTTTCTTCCCACGATCCCGTCGACAAACAGCTGGCTGATCTCCCGGTCCATTGCAAGCACCGATTGAGCGCGGACAAAGATCCGGCGCTCCTCGGGAGACATTCCCCGCACAATCGCGGATAGCGCGCTTCCGGCACGAGGCTGGTACATCCAGAAATACAACAGATCGAGCGCGTTAATAATGATCACCTTCTCGAAATTCGGTGCCCTGTTCTTCACGGCACGTACGAATTTTTTGGGAGACTCGAGCATCTCACACACGTCGGCCTCGGGAAACAGCAGTTCAAGATCGGTATACGTGTCAAACAGCTGGGCAAGCTTGCTTCGGTAGTCCCATATGCGGGTACGGATATTGTTATACCGATCGGCAATACCCTCTATCAGCCCCGCGACACAGTCGGACGCACCCTTGGAGATCACGGCCGCCCATTTCTGGAGAACGGCATTGACATCCGCGATACCGCTCGCGAAGAGGATATCGCCCGCTACCATGCTGAAGGCAACGGCAAGGGGGATGGAGAGAGCCGTCCTGAAAAGGTTTGCGAAGGCCGCACCCCGGGGCAGACCGCGAAAGATATTGTGCGCCGAGAGGTACAGTCCGTTTGCCAGGGCGATCACCGTGTACAGCATCACGGGGCTGGTCGCCGTCGTGATATTCAGCAGTCTGTCAAGCAGGAGGGTCTTGACCACGTAATCGAGGAGGGGAACGGAAAAGCCCGTAAAGAGCAGAGAGTCCGCCAGGCGGTCCCAGCTGACATAATCGTTCCATTTCAGCAGGGGGGACCGGCGGATACCGCCGCCACCCAGGACAGACTGGATGATGTTGCGCGCCCCCGTGATCCCGAACCAGATAAAGGCCCCGAACCATGCAAGGAGCCACCAGTCCTTGGTAAGGTAGAAGGTGAGAAAGGCCGGGACAAACCCGATGAGGACCTTGAGCCAGTTCTTCAGGCCGCTGCGCACGTATCTCCATGACGGTGCCATCTGGCTCTTCGGCACATCCGGGGGCTCAAGAAACAGTTCATTGGTGTCCTTCTCGTCGAACCCGCCCAGCACGATGACGTTCCCCGCAGCCCCAATGCGGGTGGAGTAGCGTTCGATCTCCCAGTCATCCACGCGTCTCTTCCCGATGGATCGCAGGCCGGGGATGCGTTCTGCCATACGGTAGAGGGCGCCTGCCACCCGGCCGGAGTCCGTGCGCGGGAGATAGCTCGCCCTCAAATAGACCGTGTTGTGCAGGGGAACGGTCAGACGGGAGGAGGGGGAGGCGCTTCGTACCTCTCTCTGCGCCCTGGGGGGGAGGGTGTCCCGGATAGCGAGTCCCATGCCGTACAGGTGATGCGAACGCCCGCTGGAATCGCTCCCGACGCGACTCTTGAGAAGGGTCCCCTTATAATACGATCGAAAGGTGGATATATCCTGAAGGATATTCCTCAGCGCATCGACCCTCGCCTGATTTTCCTCACCCACGTTCCCGATGGCCTCACGGATAATGCGTTTCAATACGATGACCTTATCCTCGTTGATGGCCATCTGCAGGTCATTGATCAGGGCATCATGGACCACCTTGCCGGACATGTAATCCTTGAGATTGAACACCTCCAGATGCGTTATCAGACCCTGACAGTCATAGAGAAGTTCGATGACATCCTCGACGGCCAGACCACCGAGGGAAAGGGTGATGCTGTAGCCGGCGTTGAGACGGCCCAGCCGTTCGAGCAGTTCGCGCGGCGACAGCCTCAACAAATTCGGGACATCCTCTCCGTCCGATGGCACATGGGGATCCGGAATGGAGGGATTCTTTTCCGGACGCAGGTACCGCTCCACGATCGCCTCCGAATCCAGACGGTTGAGCTCCTCCACCACGGCCACCATCCGGTCACGCTCTTCAGGGGCGGCCTGGGCATAGCGTTTTCGGAGACCGGCGACATGGTCTCTCATAACGGGCAGCATGGTTGCATACGCAAATTCGGCCAGGTGCAGTAACGAGGGCTGCCCGGCTCCCACAAAGGAGAGAAAGGCCTCCCGATCGAGGCGAGGAGGGGTAAATCCGTAGGCATCCTCTATGGCGTACCGGTGCCTGTCGTTAAACTCCCCGAGGGTCGCCATAACATACCGACGCTGGTAGTCCGAGATCTTCTGTCCTTCCGCCATGAAGGCTGCAACCGCCTCGTCCTTCAGAAAATTCAGGTAGTCCTGCGCGTCGATGAGTCCGCGTGGCGCCCATATAAACTGAACATACCGGTCGTAAAATCTCGCGGGGAATTCAACACCGATCCGCACCCGGATCCCCATAATCCCGGCCGCCTCCAGCAGCTCTCCGGCGACATCCGGGCTCACATGATTATAGTAGATCACCTTGAGCCTTCGGATCCCCTTGATCCAGGCATCCATGATCAGATGGGTGGGGGATTTCCGCCCCTTGGTGTTGACATCGTGGACGTGATCATCGATCGCGATCTGGTTCCATTCCTCCGGCATTTCAAGGAGGTGATACCGCCGCAACTGCTCGCGCACGATGCGGGGCTTCCCCGATGCGGCCATGCGAAAATCATGTGCCAGTTCCAGCTGTCGACGGTAATCCCCACGGGTCTGCACCAGCTTTTTCATAATCTGCAGAAGGACCCTCGCCGTATTCCTGCGGAGGAAGGTCTGGGCGCTGTAGAGGACTTCATCCCGCAGGGAACGCAGGGCCCTCAGACGATCCTCGGCCTCGCCGACCTCAAGAGAATTGAGCAGATGGATGACCGCATAGGCGATGCGCAACCCTTTCGATGCTGCCATCTCCTTGATTCCATGCGGATGAAGATACGGATTCAGAAGATTCTTCAGATGCCCGCGCGATTTGTCCCGGCCCAGGACCTCATTGACGATAACCAGCAGTTCGTGATCCTGCCTGTCAAAAAGTATCTTCGAAACACCCTGATCCATGACGATGGTTCCCCTGTCAGAGATGAAAGAATCGCGGAACGATTCTTTCTACACTCCCGTCCCGCTCATCACGACCATCCGTGTGGGGAGAGCCGATTGCTATGCAGGTCTGCCCATTACAGAAGTATCGGTATCATATCAGACTTTCTTAAACTATTCTATCCCGCGGAACAGGTACGAGAAAACAGTACAATATTGTAGTTTTTTATAGCTATAAATACCGCACCGTATTACTGGAAAAACCCCCTTAAAACATATAAAACAATTATATCAGACAGTTATTGTGCCGCCCCTTTCTGGCACCAGAATTGCTCTGTTCGAAAATGTTGTATTTTGAAAAATAACTGCTGGAGGCAGAACAATGAATGCAGGGGATACAGCGTGGATACTGGTCTGTGCCGCACTGGTATTTATCATGACGCCGGGGGTGGCCTTTTTCTATGGAGGGATGGCGAGGAGAAAGAATATCCTCTCCATTCTGACTCAGTGTTTTGCCATTATCTGTCTGGTGAGTTTGCAGTGGGTCCTGTTCGGCTACTCACTGTCATTCGGTCCTGATGCGGGATATGGCATCATCGGGGGACTGGACTGGATCGGCCTCAGGGGCGTTGGCCAGGAGCCCAGTTCCGTGTATGCCGGGACGGTGCCGCATCTGGTCTTTATGATATTTCAGGCGATGTTCGCCATTATCACTCCGGCACTGATGGTGGGAGCCTTCGCCGAGCGGGTGAAGTTCTCCGCTCTCGTCCTCTTCACGCTCCTGTGGTCGACATTCGTCTATGATCCGATAGCACACTGGGTCTGGGGAGCCGGCGGCTGGCTGGGGAAGATCGGAGCCCTCGATTTCGCGGGGGGTATCGTTGTCCACGTCAGTTCAGGCGTGTCGGCGCTCCTCCTGGCCATCCTGATCGGGAAGCGGATGGGATACGAGAAGCAGGCATTCGCCCCCCACAACCTGCCGATCACCTTTCTGGGCGGCGCGCTCCTGTGGCTCGGCTGGTTCGGGTTCAACGCGGGGAGCGCCCTCGAGGCGGGGGGCCTTGCCGCGAACGCCTTCGTCACTACGAACACGGCGGCGGCGGCGGCCGGGATGGCGTGGGCCTTTATGGAATGGAAGGTGGACGGCGCCCCGACGGTCCTCGGGATCGTCAGCGGGGTCGTCGCGGGACTGGTCGCCATCACCCCCGCCTGCGGGTTCGTCAGTGCCCTCTCCGCGATACCGATCGGTCTGATCGCCGGGATCGTCTGCTATCTCGCGGTCGCTCGACTCAAACCCCTGCTGGGGTACGATGACTCGCTCGATGTCTTCGGCGTCCACGGGATCGGCGGTATCTGGGGAACGCTCGCGACCGGTCTCTTCGCCGCGGCGGCGATCAACCCGGGGGGAGCGGACGGCCTGCTCCTGGGGAATGCGAAGCTGCTCGTTATCCAGATATTCTACATGCTGGTCTGCATCGCGTATGCCCTGATTGTCACGGGGATCCTGTACAAGATCGTCGATCTCCTGGTCGGGATGCGGGTCGACAAACAGAGTGAACTGATCGGGCTCGATCTCACCCAGCACAACGAATCGGCGTATACCGTCCTGGAATAGGAGGAACTGATCATGAAGTACATTATTGCAATTGTCCAGCCCCACAAGCTGGATGAGGTAAAGAAGGCCCTCGAAGCGGAGGAGGTGCACCTGATGACCGTATCCAACGTTCTCGGGCAGGGGAGGCAGAAGGGGCGCACCCAGGTCTACCGGGGAGCGAAGGAGAGCGGCGGCCTCCTCAAAAAGGTCAAGTTCGAGATCGCGGTGAATGAGGACTTCGTCGACCGGACCGTCAATACCATCACGAAGGCGGCGCAGACGGGACAGATCGGAGACGGAAAAATCTTCGTCTTCGATCTTCACGAGGTCGTGCGGGTGGGGTCCGGCGAGCGCGGGAGCGTGGCGATCAACTGATCCACCCCTGATCCGGACAGACGGCAATACATGCCCGGGAGAGGTGATACGAGAAAGACGGGCCGAGGCACAGGCTCTCCCCCCATCTTTTCTCCTCTCCCGGGCACCATCATCTGCGCGCAGGGTTCGTACCGAACGAAAAGATGTCAAAACCGCGGGACTTCCAGCGCCAAATTCGGTATAGAGCAGGCAGGGTGGTGGGACTTGAATCACACAGGGCAGGTCTGATAAAGAAGGCGGTATGGTCAACAACGAACAGGCGGTGAAGGGCATCTTTCTCCTGGTTTTTTTCCTCATCTACGGCGGGGTTCACCTCTATCTCTTTCTGGGGGCACGGGCGTCGCTCGCCCTCGGGGTGAGGAGCAGCATTGTTCTCGCACTTTTCATGTTCATCATGGTCCTCGCGCCCGTCATCGTTCATGTGGCGGAACGACATGGCCTCCAATCCGTCGCCCACTTCTTCGCCTGGACAGGGTACCTCTGGATGGGCTTTGCCTTTCTATTCTTCTGTCTCTCCCTTGCCTTCGACTGCTACCGTCTCCTGGTCCACCTGGGAGCATATCTCCTTTCCTGTGATCCCTCCGGGATCACCCCACCCGCCCGGCACCGGTTCATTGCGCTGGCTGCCCTGGCAGGCGTCCTGGTGCTGTACGCCTCCTTTGAGGCCCTGCAGGTCCGCACCGAGACAGTCACCATACGGACAGACAAGGTCCCCGCGGAGGTCGGCCGATTCCGGATCGTCCAGATCTCCGATCTGCACCTCGGCCTCATCGTCCGGGAGGGGCGGCTGGAACGCATATTACAGCATGTCAGGGCCGCCGCCCCCGACATGCTCGTCTCGACGGGGGACCTCGTCGACGGAGAGACGAACAACCTGTCGGAGCTCGCGGAGCTCCTCCGGGAGATAGAACCTGCGTACGGGAAATTCGCCGTCACGGGGAACCACGAATTCTACGCCGGGCTTGCGCAGTCGCTCGCCTTTACGAAAAAGGCGGGGTTTACGGTATTGAGAGGAGAGGCGGCAGAGGCAGGAACATTTCTGACGGTGGCGGGGGTCGATGACCCCACCGCCAGGATCTACCGGACCCGCAAAGGGGTGCCGGAAAAAGAACTGCTGGAGGGATGCCCCGGCGAACGGTTCACCGTCCTCCTCAAGCACCAGCCGGTCGTAATCAAAGGATCGCCGGCGCTGTTCGACCTCCAGCTCTCCGGCCATACCCACAAGGGACAGATCTTCCCCTTCACCCTCCTTACTCGTCTGGTTTTCCCCTTCAACAGCGGCTGGCACCAACTCACGAATGGAGCGACACTGTATGTCAGCAGGGGATCGGGAACGTGGGGACCGCCGATGCGCCTGATGGCGCCCCCCGAGGTTACGATCATAGACCTGATCCACGGCCGGGAGTGATATTTTCCTGGAGCCGAGATGGAGGGAAAATCCCTTTTTGCGTATTGTAAAAGTCCCGTAAGTAATATATAGAAGCTGAGTTTTAGGAAAGGATGTTCTATCAATCCGAGACAAGGAGAACAAACATATGGGTAAGCTTTTCGGAACCGATGGGGTAAGAGGAGTAGCCAACAAGTACCCGATGACATCGGAAATGGCGCTGCGGATAGGGATGGCAACGGCTCATCTCTTCAAACGTCGTGGTCACCACCCGAGGATTATCATAGGGAAAGACACCCGTGTTTCGGGGTATATGCTGGAACATGCCCTTGTCTCCGGAATCTGTTCCATGGGGGTGGATGCGTACCTGGTCGGTCCCATGCCGACACCGGGCGTCGCTTTTCTTACCAGTAACATGCGGGCCGATGCGGGCATCGTCATCTCCGCCTCTCACAACCCCTTTCAGGACAATGGGATCAAGATATTCTCCAGCGATGGGTACAAGCTTCCCGATGAAAAAGAACTGGAAATAGAGGATATCGTTCTTTCAAACGACATGCAGGCCCTTCACCCTTCACCGAGCAAACTGGGAAAGGCGTACAACCTGGAGGGGGCACGGGGACGGTATATCGTCTTTCTGAAAAACTCCTTTCCGAAGAAATATTCGCTTGAGGGAACCAGCGTGGTGCTGGACGCATCTAACGGCGCAACCTACCGGATCGCACCGAAACCCTTTTTCGAAATGGGGGCGGAGGTTCACACCATATTCGCCGAACCCAACGGGGAAAATATAAACGAGGGATGCGGATCCCAGCATCCGGAGAAACTGGCCGAAGAGGTCGTCAAGAGGGGTGCCCATGTCGGATTCGCCTTCGACGGAGACGGCGACCGGCTCATTGCCGTTGACGAAAAGGGCGGTGTCCTGACGGGAGATCAGATTATGGTCATCTGTGCCAAGATGATGAAGGAAGCGGGAACTCTTACCAATAACCTGGCGGTTGAAACGGTTATGAGCAATATAGGGTTTGGTCTCGCGCTCAAGAAGCTCGGCATCGAGAAGGCAACTGCCCCGGTCGGAGACCGGTACGTCCTTGAGATGATGAAGGAGAAAGGCGCCTCGATAGGTGGCGAGGATTCCGGGCATATCATCTTTCTCAATCACCATACGACGGGAGACGGCATCCTTTCCGCCCTGCAGGTCCTGGCGGCGATGCAAGAGGCAGGGAAACCGCTCTCCGAGCTTGCCCGTCTCATGACGGTATTTCCGCAAAAGCTCATCAATGTGGATGTATCCTCGAAACCCGAGGTATCAACAATCCCCGAACTTGTGAGCGTTATCGAAGACGTCGAGAAAAAACTCGGCGATAAAGGGAGGGTTTTGGTACGCTACTCCGGCACACAGAACATGTGCCGCGTTATGGTGGAGGGACCAACAAACGAGGAAACCGAGGCATACTGCCGTCAGATTGTCGATGTGGTGAAGGAAAAGCTCGCATAGGAAAGCCCGAACATTCACACTGGAGAATATCATGTTCACGGTAATCATAACCGCCGATTTCGACCATATGAGCGAAGTGGCTGCGCGTCTGGTGGCCGATGACATCAAAGAGGTAACAGCAAAAAAAGACAGCTATATCCTCGGGCTGGCAACCGGCAATTCACCAACCGGTCTTTATAAACATCTGGCCAAGACGGCGAATGCAAAAACCATCGCCCCCTCTCGGGTTGAGACCTTCAACCTTGACGAATATGTCGGCCTTCCGGGAGAAAACGCGCAGCAGAGGGCACTGCATCCGGAGAGTTACAGCTACTTTATGGTCCAGGAGCTCTTCGGCCTCCTTCGCAGTAAATTCAAGGAGACAAATGTCCCCTGGGGGACCCTTATCGATCAGGAAAAACTGGTGTCCGAACTCCTGGCATATCCGGAAGACTGGGAAGAGCAGGGCGCCGACAAGGGAAAGGCCATCGTCATAAAAAGGGACGCAAAATCCGACTATCTGCGCTGGATCAGAAGGGACATACTTGACGCCTACGCAGAAAAGATCGCCGAAAGGGGCGGCATCGATCTTCATATCATCGGTGTCGGCGGCAGAGGACATGTCGCCTTTCACGAATCGGGTATCCCCTTCGAAGAAAACGAGATGCTTCTGGTAAAACTCGATGAAAACACGGTGTCGAATGCGGTCGAGGATGGTCATTTTGCAAGGAAGGAAGACAGCCCCTGGTATGCTGTCTCCATGGGGACCGAACTCGTCTACAGGGCGCAGGGGGTAATCCTGCTCGCAAACGGAAGCCGCAAGGCCGAACCCGTTGCGGAATCTCTCCTGAAAGACCCCTCGCCGATGGTTCCTATCTCATACAGCCAGATATTTTCCAAAAAGGGCGGAAAGATGATATACGTCATCGACAGGACCGCCGCAGGACACCTGTGGGGAAAATTCGATGAACTGAAGCAGCGCGGCATCGAAGTTGAGGACATCAGTGACGGACATGCCTCGCAGAAGGCGGGAGACCTGAAATTTTTCAGGGATCCCGAAACAGGTTGTATAGGGTAATCATTTTAAAAAGGCTTTGACAGGACAACAAGAGAAACGGGATGAAGCTGTTCGAACTGTTTATTTTTTATTAAAATCCCGTTGATCCCGTCTGCTTTCTCAATACAGAGAAACCGCTATGATTCACAGGATAGAAGTCGGATTCAGGCAGGGCATCAGGGATGTCCTGGGGGAAAAGACCGGGCGAAAGATCGTCGAGCATCTCGGGATCGATGTCACCGAGGTCACGACCGTTGAGGTGTATACCATAGAGGGGGAGCTTGCCCCGGACGAGCTGACGGCGGTGGCGAGCGGCCCTCTTTCCGATCCCATCATTCAGGAGTATGCCATAGACAGAGGGCTTGCGGACGGTTTCGACTGGCTGATCGAGGTGGGTTTCAGGCCCGGCGTCACCGACAATGTGGGGAAAACCGCGCGGGAGGCGATCGAGCTCCTCCTCGGCAGGCGGGGGGGCGTGGAGGTGTATACCTCGCGGCAGTACGCCCTGCAGGGGGATCTCGCCATGGGTGACGCCGAGCGGATAGCGTCGGGGCTCCTGGCCAACGAACTGATCCAGCGCTACGAGGTCATCGGCAGGGAAGAATGGAACCCCGCCCAGGGGGTTGCCCCCTACATCCCCCGTGTCATCATCAACGACGATCCGACGGTCGAAGTGATCGACCTCGATGTGAGCGACGAGGAGCTTCAGGATATCAGCAATGCGCGGGTCCTCGCCCTGACCGTCGATGAGATGAAGATCATCCGCGACCACCTGCGCGGCAAAACCGTCCTGAACGGACGGAGGGAGACCGGTCTCGGCGCGAAGATCACCGATGTCGAGATGGAGTGTCTCGCGCAGACCTGGTCGGAACACTGCAAGCACAAGATCTTCAACAGCCTGATTACCTACGAGGATGAACGGGGTGAGGTGACAACCATCGACTCCCTCTTCTCGAGCTGTATCAAAAAGGCGACAAAGGATATCCGGGAAGCCCTGGGGAAGGATGACTGGTGCCTGTCGGTCTTTGTGGACAATGCCGGGATCATCCGGTTCAATGACGACTACAACCTCGTCTTCAAGGTGGAAACGCACAATTCCCCCTCGGCACTCGACCCGTACGGGGGCGCCCTGACCGGTATTGTCGGGGTCAACCGTGACCCGTTCGGGACGGGGAAGGGATCGAAGCTTATCTTCAATACCGATGTCTTCTGCTTCGCCTCCCCCTTTCACGAAAAGCCGCTCCCCCCGAGGATCCTCCACCCGAGACGGATCTACGACGGCGTGAGGGAGGGCGTCGAGCACGGGGGGAACAAGAGCGGCATCCCCACGGTCAACGGCTGCCTGGTATTCGATGAACGGTACCTGGGCAAACCGCTCGTTTACTGCGGAACGGGGGGGATCATGCCCGCCCGCATCCAGGGCGAGGCGACCCATTCCAAGTCTATCACCCCGGGAGATGTCATCGTCATGACCGGGGGACGGATCGGAAAGGACGGGATTCACGGGGCGACCTTCTCGTCGGAGGAGCTCCATGAGGATTCACCGGTCACCGCGGTGCAGATCGGTGACCCTATCACCCAGAAGAAGATGACCGATTTTCTCCTGATCGCGCGGGACAAAAACCTCTACCGGGCGATAACGGACAACGGCGCAGGCGGGCTCTCATCGTCGGTCGGCGAGATGGCCACCCTCTGCGGTGGGTGTGAGATCGATCTCGAAAAGGCCCCCCTGAAATACGCCGGCTTGAAACCGTGGGAGATCCTGATATCGGAGGCGCAGGAGCGGATGTCCCTCGCCGTGCCCCCCGAAAAGTGCGACGACTTCCTCGCCCTCGCCGCAAAGATGAACGTCGAGGCAACCGTCCTCGGCACCTTCACCGATTCCGGGGTATTTCATGTCCGCTACGGGGAGCAGACCGTGGCCTACCTCGACATGACCTTCCTCCACGACGGGCTCCCGAAGATGCGGCTGAACGCGCGCTGGGTACCTCCCCGGCATGCAGAGCCCGACTTCCCCGAACCGGACGACATGGGAGGCGCCCTCAAGGAGATGCTCTCGCGTCTCAATATCTGCAGCAAGGAATCGGTCGTCAGACAGTACGACCACGAGGTACAGGGGGGGAGTACCGTCAAGCCGCTGGTCGGCGTCGCAAACGACGGACCGAGTGATGCGGCGGTCATCAGGCCGATCCTGGATTCCTTCGAAGGGGTCGTCGTGGCGAACGGCATCTGTCCGCGCTACAGCGATATCGACACCTACCACATGGCAGCCTGCGCGATCGACGAAGCGGTCAGGAACGCCATCGCCGTGGGGGGTTCTCTCGACCGGATGGCGGGAATCGACAACTTCTGCTGGTGCGATCCGGTCGAATCGGAGAAGACCCCGGACGGCCGGTATAAACTGGCACAGCTCGTCCGCGCGAACCGCGCCCTCTACGATTACACCACGGCCTACGGGGTCCCCTGCATCTCCGGAAAAGACAGCATGAAAAACGACTACATCATCGGAGAAACGAAGATATCGATTCCCCCGACGCTTCTTTTTTCCACTATGGGAAAGATTGACGACGTCAGGAAGGCGGTCACGATGGACGCCAAGCGACCGGGAGATCTGGTGTACGTCCTGGGAGAGACCCGCGCAGAGCTGGGGGGGTCCGAGTGGTTCGCCATGCACGGATTTATCGGCAACGCCGTCCCGAAGGTCGACGCGCAGAAGGCCAAAAAGCTCTACCGGGCGCTGAGCGAGGCGACGGGCAGGGGCCTTGTCGCATCCTGCCACGACTGTTCCGACGGCGGCCTCGGGGTCGCCCTCGCCGAGGTGGCCTTTTCCGGGGGTCTCGGCATGGACATTTCCCTGTCGCTCGTCCCGCGGGAAGAGATCAAACGGAACGATTCCCTCCTCTTCTCCGAATCGCAGAGCAGGTTTGTGGTAACCGTCTCCCCGGAGGCACAGGAAGCCTTCGAAGGGATCATGGCGGGAAGTCCCGTTGCCTGTATCGGAAAGGTCATATCGGGGGGAACCTTCAGGGTTGCAGGGGTCAACGGAGAAACCATCATGGAAGAGGTCATCGGCTCCCTGAAAGAGGCGTGGCAGAACCCCCTGGATTTTTAGAAAAGCGCGAGCGGCTCATGACAACAAAGGTAAAGACAATCGTACTCACGGGAAACGGAACGAACTGCGAGATGGAGATGGCCCACGCCTGCCGGCTCGCGGGATCGGCCGTCGTCGATATCGTCCACATCAGCGAACTGCTCTGCGGCGAGAAGCGGCTGAACGATTACCACTTCCTCAACCTCCCCGGTGGATTCCTGGACGGTGACGACCTGGGGTCCGCGAAGGCGGGGGCGAACAGGATCGTCCACGCACAAATCAGGCGGGGAAGAGAAAAGCTGTACCAGCAGCTGATCGATTTTATCCAGGACGGCAAGCTGATCCTGGGCGTGTGCAACGGTTTCCAGCTTATGATCAAGCTGGGACTCCTCCCGGCCCTGGACGGCGACTATGCCTCCCAGACGGTGACGCTGACATTCAACGATTCGGGTCGTTTTGAAGACCGATGGGTCTATCTGAAGGTCAACCCCGATTCACCCTGTGTCTTTACCGGCGGCCTGGAGGGGATCTATCTCCCCGTCAGGCATGGCGAGGGGAAAATCGTGACGGATAACCCTGCGATACTGGAGCGGCTCCACGCGAACAATCAGGTCGTCGTGCAGTACAGCGATGAAGCATATGAAAGAGCTGTTATGGATTACCCAAACAACCCCAACGGGTCCGTGGATGCCGTTGCTGGACTATGCGACGAAACGGGTCGAATATTCGGTCTCATGCCTCACCCTGAAGCCTATCTCCACTACACCAACCATCCGCGCTGGACGAGGGAGGATCTGCCTGAAGACGGAGCGGGCCTTTCGATTTTCAGAAATGCCGTCGATTTTATAAAAAAGGCTTTTTAATAACGGCGCACCCCGATCCTGACACGCCCACAGGGGGCAACCACACCGGAAGGTGTGCCCCGGGATATCTTCGGACAGGCCGCAGGGGACGGTTGCACCCGGATTTTGTCTGTACCGGATTGCAGAAAAGGAGACCCCTTTTCGTACATAATGGTGGATCGTGTAAAATAATCTTACAATAATGTAGTCTGCAACGGTATCGTGATTGCAACGAATGGACAAAAACCGTAAAATAGACTTGCAAATCAAAGGTATAAAGCAAAGCAACAAAAACGTATTCCTGGTATCAATATTGCTTGAGGAGGGTGCGTGCTCTATGGACCACCCCGTTGCTTTTGGCACGATATGATTTCAAGAGGAGGTACGTACTGACGTGAATGAAAACGGAGATCGATCCATCGTCTTTTCAAAAATGTCCGGGCACGGGAATGATTTTATCATCATAGATGCCCGCGTGGAGCATACCGCCGAAGACTGGCCTGAGCGGGCACGGGTGTGGTGCAAGCGCCGAACCTCCATCGGGGCCGACGGCCTGTTGATCATCGAGTCGAGCAGCAGCGCCGATTTCAGGATGCGGATATTCAACGCCGACGGGAGCGAGGCTGAGATGTGCGGAAACGGTGCGCGATGTATCGCGGCATTCGCCGCGCGCGAGGGAATCGCAGAATCCCGGATGGTCATGGAAACGATAGCCGGACCGGTCGGCGCCTCCGTGCAGGGGGACGTGGTCGCCATTCAGTTGACGGACCCGTCCTCCGTGAAGGGCGAAGGGTCCCTGGACATGGATGGCGGGAGCCGTCCCTTTTATTTCATCAACTCAGGGGTCCCGCACACCATCCTGTTTGGAGAGGGGATTGCCGAAATGCCGGCGGACGAGGTGGCACGGATGGGTCATGCGGTCAGGTTTCACCCGGCATTCGCCCCCGAGGGGACCAATGTCGATTTCGTGGAGATCCTCGAACCGGGCAGGATACGCGTGCGCACCTACGAGCGGGGCGTCGAGGAGGAGACCCTCGCATGCGGAACGGGAGCGGTGGCATCGGCCATCATCAGCAGCGAGTTTCAAGGGGCGGGAGCCCCTCCGATCCAGGTCGAGGTGCCCGGAGGGACCCTCACCGTCGATTTCAAAAAGAGGGGCGATTCCTTTGAGGACCTGTGGCTCAAGGGAGTGGTCGTGTTCGTATATGAAGGGAACATCCCCCGGTAACGCCAGAGAGGCCACCGTGTTCAAAGAGGAGAATAGCAGCGTGCCGCAAACGGAATGCGATCCGGATCGTCTCAGGGACGCCTGCGGGGTCTTCGGGATCTTTGGAGACCCTGAGGCCGCCACAAAGACATACCTGGGACTGTACGCACTCCAGCACCGGGGGCAGGAAAGCGCGGGGATCGCCGCATCCGACGGGAAGAGGATTTCCCTCCACAAAGGGATGGGCCTGGTGCGAACGGTCTTTTCACACCCCGACGCTATGGCCGGCCTGCCGGGGGCATCCGCCCTCGGCCACAACCGTTACTCCACCACCGGAGGGTCCGGCATGCTGAACGCACAGCCCATACTGATACAGTTCAAGAAAGGCCAGATCGCCGCGGCCCATAACGGAAATCTGATCAACGCCCTGGAACTCAGGAAACGGATGGAGAGCACGGGATCGATCTTTCAGACCACCTCGGACAGCGAGGTAGCCCTCCACCTGATCGCGCGGTCCGGGAAAGAGACGATCGATGACATGGTCATCGAGGCCCTCGGTCAGTTGGAGGGGGCATACTGTTTCCTCTTTCTCACGGCCTCGGAGCTGATCGCGGCGCGGGACCCCCACGGCTTCAGACCCCTGTGTATCGGCACCCTGGGCGATGCCACCGTTGTCGCCTCCGAATCATGCGGCCTCGATATCATCGGCGCACGCTATGTCCGAAGCGTTGAGCCGGGTGAGATCATCTCGATCGACGCACAGGGGATGACATCCCATCGGCTCCCGGACGCCCCACGGAAGGCCTTCTGCATCTTCGAGTATATCTATTTTTCCCGGCCGGACAGCATCATATTCGGTGAAAAGGTAGACAAATTCAGGAGGAAACTGGGGAAGAGGCTGGCGGAGGAATCACCCTGCGACGCCGATATCGTCATGAGCGTGCCCGATTCCGCCAATACGGCGGCACTGGGATACGCGCAGCGGTCCGGGATACGGTTTGAGATCGGTCTGATACGGAACCACTATATCGGAAGGACCTTTATCGATCCGTACCAGGACAAGCGGGACCGCGACGTACGGATAAAGTTCAATCCCGTGACCGGTGTGCTGGAGGGCAGGCGCGTCGTGGTCGTGGATGACTCGATCGTCCGGGGAACAACGATGAGGCGGCTGGTCCGCCTGATACGGGAAGGAGGGGCGACAGAGGTCCATGTCAGGGTGGCGTCACCCCCGGTCACGTGCCCCTGTTTTTACGGGATCGACATACCGAGCACCGGGGAGCTGATCGGATCCACGCACTCCGTAGAAGAGACACGCGGCTACATAGAGGCCGATTCGCTCGCCTACCTCTCGGTACCGGCGATGCTGGGAGCGGTCCCGGACGGCACAATCCAGTGCACGGCATGTTTCACCGGCGACTATCCGACGGCGGTCCCGGAAGGATTCAGCAAGGAGCAATTCTCGATCGAAGGGTAGAACCATCGATGCTCATATACGAGCCCGGGATGAACGGGTCGGAAGCACACGGTACAGGGCGTACAAGGATAGGAAGACATGCAATACACAGAACGATCGGGATGCGGCACTCTGATCCAGGCCGATGCAGACCGTACGGTACAGCTGGCCGGCTGGGTCGACGCCCTGCGGGACCATGGAGACGTGGTGTTCATCCACCTGCGCGACCGGAGCGGGATCGTGCAGGTCGTCTTCAACCCGGCATTCATGCCGCCGGAGGAGCACAAACGGGCCGATTCACTGAGAAGCGAATTCTGCATCTGCGTCACCGGACGCGTTGTCAGACGCGGGAAGGACACGGAAAACCCCAACATCGCGACAGGGACGATAGAGGTCATCGCCGGCAGCCTTGTCGTCCTGAACAAGTCACGGGCCCTCCCCTTTTCCATATCGGAGAAGGCGATGGTCGCCGGGGCCGCGGTCGGGGGGATGGAGACGGTCGGAGAGGACCTGCGCCTGCAATACCGCTACCTCGATCTGCGCCGTCCCACCATACAGGACAACATCATCAAGAGGCACCGGATCAACCGGTGCGTGCGTGACTACCTGGACCAGGAAGGGTTCATAGAAGTGGAGACCCCCATCCTGACCAAGAGCACCCCCGAAGGGGCGCGCGATTACCTGGTCCCCAGCCGTGTTCACGCGAAGAAATTCTACGCGCTCCCCCAGTCCCCGCAGCTCTTTAAACAGCTCCTCATGGTCAGCGGTCTCGAGAGGTACTACCAGCTGGCCCGGTGCTTCAGGGACGAGGATCTGCGCCCGAACCGGCAGCCGGAATTCACGCAGCTGGATCTGGAGGCCTCCTTCATCGATGAAGAGGTTCTCTACCGGGTGACGGAGGAACTGATTATCCGCATGTTCGCCGTGGGGGGCATCGCCCTGTCCGCCCCCTTTCCCCGGATGACCTGGCAGGAGGCGGTCGACACCACCGGATCGGACAGCCCGGACATCCGCTTCGGCCTGCGCCTCGTCGAGGTCACCGATATCCTGCAGGACACCTCGTACGGGATCCTTGAGCAGGTCATCAAGAAAGGCGGAACCATCAAGGGGATCAACATCAGGGGACAATCGGACAGGCTGAGCAAGAATGTCCTCCAGAACGAGTACGCCAAGAAGATCGTCCCCTCCTTCGGCGCCAGGGGGATGACCTGGATGCGGATGACCGGGGGCAGGCTCGAGTCGAATATCGTACAGTTCTTCAGCGAAGAGGAGCAGGGGGCGATCATCAGCCGTTTCGAGGCGGAAAACGGCGACGTCCTGGTCATGATCGCCGATGCCTCGCCCGTGCGGGTCAATCGGGCGCTGGGGATGCTCCGCCTCCACCTGGCCGAGCGGCTCGACCTGATCCCCCGCGATTCCTACTGCCCGGTGTGGATCACCGATTTTCCCCTCTTCGAGGTCCACGGGAAGTCCGTCACCTCGACGCACCACCCCTTCACGGCGCCGGATCGGACGGATTTCGATCCCCAGGACCGGAAGGAACTTGCCGCCCTCAAGTCCCGTTCCTACGATATCGTGATCAACGGCGAGGAGATCGGCGGAGGATCTATTCGAATCGACAATATCGACGTGCAGCACAGGATCTTTCAGGCCCTGGGTCTTGCCGAGGATGAGATAACGGACAAGTTCGGATTCTTCCTGCGATCTCTCCGGTACGGGGCACCCCCCCACGGGGGGCTGGCCATCGGGATGGACCGGGTCGTCTCCATGATATTGGGAACGCCGTCGATCCGCGACGTGATCGCCTTTCCGAAGAACAGGAGCGCCTCCTGTCCCCTGACGGAGGCACCCTCTCCGGTATCGGACAGGCAGCTGGCGGAGGCGGGCCTGCTCGAAGCGGTCGGGGTCGGGTGGGTCGACGGCAAAAAGGTGGTAAAATTCTCTTCATAATGTGTCGGTTTTGACGGCTTCGTAAAAAGTCACACACAATCTGTCATTCCGACCAGCGGGAGGAATCTTGTGTTTTGAAAGTGTTACATTGTAAAGATTTCTCACATTCGTTCGAAATGACAAGCCCTTTGGACTTTTTACGGGAGCATCAGTTTTGAGTGTTGGTAGAAAATGAAGGCATTACTTGCATTGGAAGACGGCCGTCTCTTCGAGGGGATATCCTTCGGAGCCCCGGGGGAGTGCGCCGGCGAGGTGGTATTCAACACCGGGATGACTGGCTATCAGGAGGTCCTGACCGACCCCTCCTACAAGGGCCAGATCGTCACGATGACCTATCCCTTGATCGGCAACTACGGCGTCAACGAGGCGGACGCGGAATCGAGGGGGTTGTGGCTCGAGGGGTTCGTCGTCAAGGAACTGAGCGAGGCCCCCAGCAACTGGCGGTCGGAGAAGGATCTTGACACCTACCTCCGGGAGAACGGCGTTGTCGGGATCCAGGGGGTTGACACCCGTGCCCTGACAAAACATATACGGGAGGCGGGCGCGATGAAGTCGGTCATCTCGACCACCGACCTCGAGCCGGGATCGCTCATCGCAAAGGCGCAGCAATCTCCGGGTCTTTCGGGGAGAGACCTGGTACAGGACGTGACCTGTGACCAGCCCTTCACCTTCGCGGCTCAGGGGGGACCGACGGTTGTGGTCCTGGACTGCGGTGTCAAGTACAGCACCCTGAGGCAGCTCCGCGATGAGGGGTGCACCGTTGTGGTGGTCCCGGCCCGCACCACGATCGATGAGATCCGGGCATACCGGCCGGCCGGCGTCCTGCTGTCGAACGGCCCCGGCGATCCCGCCGCGGTGACATACGCGATCGACACCGTCCGTGCGATCCTGCAGATCGGGACGGTTCCCCTCTTCGGCATCTGCCTGGGACAGCAGATCCTCGGCCTGGCCCTCGGGGGAACGACCTTCAAGATGAAGTTCGGCCACCACGGCTCGAATCATCCGGTGAAGGATCTTGTCACGGGGAGGATCGACATCACCGTCCAGAACCACGGGTTCTGCATCGATCCCGATTCGCTCGACACCGACACCGTCGAGGTCACGCACATCAACCTGAACGACCGGTCCCTGGAGGGGATCCGGCACCGAGCCCTGCCCGTTTTCTCGGCACAGTTTCACCCGGAGGCCGGGCCGGGGCCGCACGACGCGCGGCACCTGTTCAAGCAGTTTGTAAAAATAATGAATGAATCATCAGAGGATATTGCATGAAAGAAATGGTTGTAGTCTTTGATTTCGGTTCACAGTACGCGCAGCTCATCGCGCGGCGGATCCGTGAACTGGGGGTATACTGCGAGATCGTACGGCACGACACCTCGCAGGACGAACTGCTGCAGATGAACCCCACGGCGATCGTTCTCTCCGGAGGCCCCTCATCCGTCTTTGAGTCCGGACATCCCCGGATGGATCGGCGTATCCTGGATACGGGGATCCCCGTCCTGGGCATCTGCTACGGGATGCAGATTCTGGCGCGGATCATGGAGGGGACCGTGGAGAAGGGGACGGGGGGGGAGTACGGTCCCGCCCGGATACAGGTAAAAGAGCCGATCGGGATATTCGCCGGCCTGCCGTCACGCCTCAATGTCTGGATGAGCCATGGGGATCACGTCATTGAAGCCCCCAAAGGGTTCACGGTACTGGCGGGCACTTCGGCGTGTCCCATAGCCGCGATGGCCCACAGCGACCGCAAGATATACGGCATACAGTTTCATCCCGAGGTCGTGCACACCCCGAGGGGACTCGACATCATCAGAAACTTTCTGTTCACCGTCGCCTCCTGCTCAGGGGGGTGGACGATGGGCCGATTCATCGACGAATCGGTCGCGCGGATCAAGGATACCGTCGGCGACCAGAGGGTGATCTGCGGTCTTTCCGGCGGCGTGGATTCCTCGGTCGCGGCGGCGCTGCTGCACCGCGCCATCGGTGACCAGATGAAGGCCATCTTTGTCGACAACGGCCTCCTGAGGGAGGGGGAGGTGGAGGAGATCCGCACCCTCTTCACAAAGGAGTATCCGCTCGATTTCCGGATCGTGGACGCCGCCGATCGTTTCATTGCCGAGCTGAAAGGGGTAACCGATCCCGAGACGAAACGGAAGATTATCGGAAAGACCTTCATCGATGTCTTTTCCGATGCGGCCGCCGACGTGCAGGGGGCGAAGTTCCTCGCGCAGGGGACCCTCTACCCCGACATCATCGAAAGCAGATCGCCACTGGGGGGACCGTCCTCGACGATCAAGAGCCACCACAACGTCGGAGGACTGCCGGAAGACTTGCAATTCGAGCTGATCGAACCGCTGAAGGAGCTGTTCAAGGACGAGGTACGCCTCCTCGGAAAAGAGCTGGGGCTGCCGAACCGGCTCCTCGCCCGCCAGCCCTTTCCGGGACCGGGACTGGGGGTGCGTCTCATCGGCGAGATCACCAGGGAAGACCTGGCCATACTGCGGAAGGCTGACATGATCGCCCGGGAAGAGATCGAGCGCTACGACACGAACCACGAGATATGGCAGTTCTTCGCCGTCCTCCTGCCGGTCAAGAGCGTCGGCGTCATGGGGGACGAACGGACCTATGCCAACGTGGTGGTCCTCCGGGCCGTCACCAGTCTGGACGCGATGACGGCGGACTGGGCACGGATCCCCTACGATGTCCTGGGACTGATATCATCCCGGATCATCAACGAAGTGGCGGGCGTGAACCGTGTCGTGTACGACATCAGTTCAAAACCGCCCAGCACCATCGAATGGGAGTGACCGAAGGCGCTATGCCCAAACGCACAGACTTGAAAAAGATACTCATCATCGGGTCCGGTCCTATTGTCATTGGACAGGCCTGCGAGTTCGACTATTCCGGGACCCAGGCGTGCAAGGCCCTGGTCGAGGAGGGATATGAGGTTGTCCTCCTCAACTCCAATCCGGCCACCATCATGACCGACCCCGAGATGGCGCACCACACCTACATCGAGCCGATCACGGCCGACGTCATCGAGCAGATCGTGGAAAAGGAGCGGCCACAGGCCGTCCTCGCCACCATCGGCGGGCAGACCGCCCTGAACACCGCCGTCGAGGCCGCCGAGCGGGGGGTCTTCGACCGCTACGGGGTGGAGATGATCGGCGCGGACCTGGCGGCGATCAAGCGGGCGGAGGATCGGGACGCCTTCAAGGAGGCGATGGCCGAGATCGGCCTGGATGTCCCCCGGAGCGCCGTGGCGAGCACGATGGAAGGGGCATGGGAGATCGCCCGTCAGATCGGATTCCCCCTCGTCATCCGTCCGAGCTTTACCCTCGGCGGGACCGGCGGCGCGGTCGCTTACAACGCGGAGGAGTTCGAAAACTACGCCTCGATCGGGATGGAACAGAGCATGATCGGCGAGGTCCTTATCGAGGAGTCCGTCCTGGGCTGGAAGGAATACGAGCTCGAGGTCATGCGCGACCAGATGGACAACGTCGTAATCATCTGCTCGATAGAGAACTTCGATCCCATGGGGGTGCACACCGGGGATTCCATCACGGTCGCCCCCACTCAGACCCTGACCGACCGGGAATATCAGGACCTTCGCAACGCCTCCATCGCGGTCATACGGAAGATCGGGGTCGCGACCGGAGGGTCCAACATCCAGTTCGCGGTCAATCCCCGGACCGGCCGCATCGTGGTCATCGAGATGAACCCCCGCGTCTCCCGGTCGTCGGCCCTCGCCTCGAAGGCGACGGGATTCCCCATCGCCAAGATCGCGGCCAAGCTTGCCGTCGGCTATTCCCTCGACGAGATCCCGAACGACATCACCAGGAAGACGCCGGCATCCTTCGAGCCGACCATCGACTACTGCGTCGTCAAGATCCCGCGCTTCGCCTTTGAAAAATTTCCCGGAGTGGAAGACACCCTGACAATATCGATGAAATCGGTGGGGGAGACGATGGCGATCGGCCGCACCTTCAAGGAGGCCCTCCAGAAGGGGCTCCGCGGTCTGGAGATCGGTCTGCACGGCCTCGACCGCATCTGCGAGCGGGAGGTCGACACCGAGCGCATGGAAGAACACCTCGCCCGCCCGACCCCGGAGCGGCTGTTCTATGTCAAGTGCGCCCTCAAGGAGGGGATGCCCGTCGACCATGTCGCCGAGATTACCGCCATCGACCCCTGGTTTCTGAACAACATTGGGGAGATCATCGATATGGAACGCTCTCTCGAGGCATACACGGGGAAGGGAGCTGTCCCCGCCCCCCTCCTGCGGGAGGCAAAGGAGATGGGCTTTTCCGATCGTCAGATCGGGGAGCTGATCGGGATCGACGAATCGACGGTCCGGACCCTGCGGGAGCAGTTGGGCATCCGACCGGTCTACAAGCTGGTCGACACGTGCGCCGCGGAATTCGAGGCATCAACCCCCTACTACTACTCGACATACGAACGGGAAGACGAGGGGCGGAGCGGGGACACCCGGAAGGTCATGATCATCGGCGGGGGCCCCAACCGTATCGGCCAGGGGATCGAGTTCGACTACTGCTGTGTCCACGCATCGATGGCCCTCAGGGAGATGGGGTATGAAACGATCATGGTCAATTCCAACCCGGAAACCGTCTCGACCGATTACGACATATCCGATCGGCTCTACTTCGAGCCCCTCACGCTGGAAGACATCCTGAACATCGTGGAGGCGGAGCGGCCGGAGGGGGTGATTGTCCAGCTGGGGGGACAGACCCCGCTCAATCTCGCCATTCCCCTCGAGCGCCACGGGGTGAAGATACTGGGGACGTCCCCGGAGGCGATCGACCGCGCGGAGGACCGCAAGCTCTTCAAGGAGATGGCGGACAAGCTGGATGTCAGACAGCCGGAGAGCGACACGGCCCTCTCCTTCGAGGAAGTGGAGCGGATCGTCGAGAGGATCGGCTATCCCGTTCTCATACGGCCGTCGTACGTCCTGGGCGGCCGGGCCATGGTGGTCGTCTGGAACCAGGCGGATCTGGAGGGCTTTGCCCGGGAGGCCTTCGAGGCATCCCCCGGCCATCCGATCCTGATCGACAAGTTTCTCGAGGACGCGATCGAGGTCGATGTCGACGCCGTCTCCGACGGAAGCGATGTCGTGATCGGCGGGGTCATGGAACACATCGAGCACGCGGGGGTCCACTCGGGAGACAGCGCCATGGTGCTCCCCGCCTATTCCCTGGACCCGGCCATCATCGCCGAAATCAAGGACAAGACCCGGCGCATCGCGCTGGAACTCGACGTGCGGGGCCTCCTCAACATCCAGTACGCCGTCAAGGGGACCGATATCTACATCCTCGAGGTCAACCCCCGGGCCTCACGAACCGTCCCTTTCATATCGAAGGCGACCGGGGTCCCCCTGGCAAAGGTGGCGACCCGGGTCATGGCGGGGCGGACGCTCAAAGAACAGGGGATCACCGCGGACCCGGAGCCCGGATATGTTGCGGTCAAGGAATCCGTCCTCCCCTTCAACCGCTTTCTGGGGGGAGACATCCTGCTCGGCCCCGAGATGAAATCCACCGGCGAGGTCATGGGGATCGACATCGATCTGGGAACAGCCTTCGCGAAGAGCCAGATAGCCGCCCGGCAGATGCTCCCCCTTTCGGGAAAGGTCTTCATCAGTGTCAAGGATTACGATAAACGGGAGATCGTCGCTATCGGAAGGCAGTTTTTCGATATGGGGTTCGAGATCCTGTCGACCCCCGGGACGGCGCAGACACTCGCGGATCATGACATCCCCGTGACGCGGCTGTCACGGATCGGCGAGGGGAGGCCGAACCTCGTGGATTACATCAAGAACCGGGACGTCGGCCTCCTGATCAATACGCCGAGCGGGCCGAAACCGAGGCGCGACGAGGTGGTAATCCGGAACACCGCGGTCTCCCACGGCATACCCGTCGTGACCACCGTCTCCGGTGCCGTGGCCGTGATCGGCGGGATACGGGCGCTGAGGAGGGGCTCCTTCGACATACGGTCCCTCCAGGAAATCTATGCTGCGTAACGCCTCTTCCTGAAGGGCGGACGTGTTCTGTCATGGTGAAGAAAGGGTTGTACCATGGAGTCACTGGAAAAGATCAGTACCGGGTTTGAAGGTCTCGACGAGATCATCGATTATCTGCGCCTCGGGGACAATGTCGTCTGGCGTGTCGACGACATAAAGGACTATGAGGCCGGTGCCCGGCTGTTTGCAGAGCAGGCGCTCAAAGACAAGAGAACGGTGATCTACATGCGCTTTTCCGACCGGGCGCCGATCCTCGAGGAACACCCGGACATACTGGTCCGGACCCTGGACACCAGCAGCGGATTCGAATCCTTCTTCACGGAAACGTACAATATCATCACACGGGAGGGGGAGGGTGCGTTCTACGTCTTCGATTGCCTCTCCGATCTTTTGTCGGTCTGGGCCAGCGATCTCATGATCGCGAACTTCTTCATGAGTTCGTGCCCCTATCTGTTCGAACTGGACACCGTGGCATACTTCGCGATTCTCCGGGACCGGCATTCCTTCCAGACAACCGCCCGGATCCGCGAAACGACGCAGCTCTTTATGGACTTCTACAACGACGGGGGAACCCTGTACATCCATCCCCTCAAGGTATGGAAACGCTATTCCTCCACCATGTTCATGCCGCACATCAAGGAGGGGAACCGCTTCGTCCCCATCACCGACAGCACAGAGGCCGCGGAGCTTTCCCTCATCCTGTCCCGCAGCGCGAAGGAACGGGCCAAGCGGAATCTCGACTACTGGGATCTCCTGTTCCTGCAGGCCGAAGAGCTCCTGGAGAAGCCCTGGGAGGGGGAGGCGCGGCAGAAGATGGTGGATAAGCTGTGCAGCATCATGATCACCCGGGACCCCCGGATGTCGATCCTCGTGAAGGACAACTTTTCCCTCGAGGACATGCTGAGCATCAAGAACCGCCTCATCGGAACGGGCTTCGTCGGCGGCAAGACCACCGGGATGCTCCTCGCCCGGAAGATCCTCCTCAGAGACCAGTCCTTCGACTGGGAGAGGCAGATGGAACCCCACGACTCCTTCTACATCGGTTCCGACATCTTCTACACCTATCTGGTCCAGAACGGCTGGTGGAAACCCCTCATGGAACAGCAGAAAGCGGGGGAAACATATTTCGAGGCGGCCCGGGAACTGGGAGACAAGATACGGAAGGGGACCCTCCCCGAAGAGGTCCGGGAACAGTTCCTCCAGATCATCGAATACTTCGGGCAGTCACCCTTTATCGTCCGCTCCAGCAGTCTCCTCGAGGACGCCTTCGGGAACGCCTTCGCCGGCAAGTACGAGAGCTTCTTCTGCGTGAACCAGGGCACCCCCGAAGAACGGCTCGCCCAATTCGAAGAGGCCGTCAAGAGGGTGTATGCCAGCACGCTCAATGAAAACGCGCTCAGCTACCGCATCCAGAAGGGCCTGCAGCACACCAATGAGCAGATGGCGCTCCTGGTCCAGCGGGTCTCCGGGAACCGTCACGGGAACTATTTCTTCCCGGACATAGCCGGGGTCGGCCTCTCGTACAACACCTTCATCTGGAAGAAGGAGATGGACCCGCAGGCCGGTCTGCTCCGGCTGGTCTTCGGCCTCGGAACACGGGCGGTCAACCGCGTGGAGGGCGATTACCCGCGGATCGCGGCCCTGGATCTCCCCCTCCTGAAACCGTACGCGGGGATGGAGGATTCCCGGAAATTTTCCCAGCGGGATGTCGACCTGCTCGACATAGGGTCAAACTCCATCGAAACCGTCGAACTGCGGAAGCTGACGGGAGAAGGACTGGACCTGCGGCTGGACCGGATAGCCGTCAGAGACCACGAGATGAGCACGGAGATGAAGAAACGCGGCATCACGGACCAGGAGGCGTGGCTTATCACCTTCGACGAGCTGCTCTCCACAACCCCCTTTGCCGAGAGGATGCGCGCGATGCTCAAAAAGCTCGAGATCGTGTACAACTATCCGGTGGATATCGAGTTTACGGTCAATTTCACGAAGGGTGACACGTTCGAGATCAACCTGTTGCAGTGCCGGCCCCTCCAGACCATCGGGGAAGGAAAGATTGTTGAATTTCCGCGCGGTATCAAGCCTGAAAAGATCCTCTTCGAATCGGCGGGGAATTTCTTCGGCGGCAGCATCTCCCAGGGAATCGGGCGCGTTATCTCTATCGACCCTCAGGGGTACAGCGAGCTTCCCCTCCAGGAGAAGTATGCGATAGCACGGCTCGTCGGGAGGCTGAACCGGCAGATCACCAGCAAGAAAGACACCCCCGCCATGCTGCTGGGGCCAGGGAGGTGGGGATCGACAACGCCGTCACTGGGGATACCGGTTGCCTTCTCGGAGATCAACAACATCACGGCGCTGGGAGAGGTGGCGTACGTTCACGGCAACCTGATGCCGGAGCTCTCCTTCGGTTCCCACTTCTTCCAGGACCTCGTGGAGATGAGTATCTTCTATCTCGCCCTCTTCCCCGATGAAAAAGAGGTCACCTTCAACAGGGGTATGCTGGGGGCCCTTCCGAACCTCCTCACGGAGATGATCCCGGATTCCGACGCCTACCGGGATATCGTCACGGTCTGTGACTTCAGGGGAAAAGGGCTGCAGCTGGTGGCGGATATCATATCGCAGCGCGTCGTCTGCTTCTTCCAGTCATAACGCACGAGAAAGGGCGTCCCCCGGTGCCACCCTCCAGGTGAAGGACCGGATCGGTCGCCCCCCTCCCTGCAGGAAATCGGATATCACTATAGAAAACGGCAAATTGTCTAAAGTCGTGTCGCCTCCGTGCCGATACAAGGATTTGAAGGCAGAAATCGCGTCATTGGGAAACACGGAACCTGATCGGGGTGTGCACATCGATATAGCCCGCAACGTGATCAGGCAATACGGGGATGCAACCTGACGAAGCCGGGGGAGGAAACGGGCTTCCGGAACAAGAGTCGCGGGGGATTGTGGCCTTGTTAGAGAAAAAACCCATAGGGCATTTCCTGGAATACCGAAAATACCCCGTGGTGTATGCTATCTTAACCCGGGTGTTCCCCGCTCTCATCCGCTTCACCTCCTTCGGATTCGCTGTCAGCGTCCTGTCGGTCAGCGGTTCCTGGTTTTCAGTGGTGTTCGCCGTCATGCTGGTGACCAGTTTCCATAACTCCCCCCCGGAACTGGTACAAACGGGCATCTGGATCGCCGGCATCTCCACCACGTTCACGACGATGATACATTTCATCCATTTCGGATTATTCCGCCGTCTGGGACTGGCGGAGTTTACCCCGGTACCCAGGATCGTCAACCGGGTCCTCAGCAAGGACCTGGATCCCGCCCCGATCAAGGCGCTGGACGATCACGCCTTCGCCCGTTTTGCCGATGCCTATTTCAGGTTTCCGAGGGCAAACACCCTGTACGCCTTTGTATACGCCGTTTTTGTCGGTCTGGTCATCACCGTCTTCGCGCTGGTGCGGGCCGACGATCCGGTCGGCACCGTGGCGCTGGTCCTCGGTACGCTGCTGTCTATCTGCAGCTACACCTTCTATACCTTCCTGGTTAGCGACTTCCTTACCGGTCCCGTGAGGGCCGTCCTGCACGAAGAGATCCGCCGGAGAGGGATGTCGATTGTCCCGCCCGAAACCCTCTCCATGCGCCATTCGTTCCGCTGTCTGATGTTCCTGTCGACCATCACCATCATCGTGACGGTCCTGTACGTCAATACCAATTATGACCATCTGGCTCCCATCATGCTCTTTACCGGACTGTCCACGACCCTGATCGGGGTCCTGCTCTACATCCACTACCTGGAATTCGATCTCTACCTGCAGGAAGTGCACCGGTCAACGCGCCAACTGGCACAGGGAACCAGGGGGTATCTCTACCCGTCGATCGATTTCGTCGAGATGAGAATATCCACGGCCAACCTCAACAAGGTCACCGAAGAACTGCTGGAACTCCGACAGGACCTCGAAACCCGTATCCAGGAGCGGACCACGGAGCTCCGGGAGGCCAAGGAAGCGGCCGAAGCCGCCAATCAGGCCAAGAGCCAGTTCCTGGCCAATATGTCCCATGAAATCCGGACGCCCATGAACGGGATCATCGGTATGACGGAAATTATGGCGAAATCCGACCTGACGGAGGAGCAGCAGACCTATCTCTCGGTCGTCGACACCTCGGCTAATTCGCTGCTTACGATCATCAACGACATCCTGGATTTCTCCAAGATCGAGGCCAACAAGCTGGAGTTCGAAGACACTCCGTTCAACCTGCGCCGGATCGTCGAAGAGGTCGCTGAAAGCGAAAGCATGAAAGCACGCGACAAACAACTGAACCTGATGACCGACATCGACCCCCGCATTCCTCCCTCTGTTATCGGTGATCCGTTCCGACTGAAACAGGTGCTTCTCAACCTCGTCAACAACGCCATCAAATTTACGGACAGGGGAGAGATTGCGCTCTCCTGCAGCCTTAACGAGCAGACACGAACCCATCTCGGTTTTGTTTTCAAGGTCAGCGATACCGGGATCGGGATCGACCGGGATCAGAGAGGCAAGCTCTTTCAGTCCTTTTCGCAGATTGACCCATCGATGACCCGCCGGTTCGGGGGTACCGGTCTCGGACTGGTCATCAGCAAGCGGCTGGTGGAGATGATGCACGGGACCATCGATGTGGAAAGCCGACCGGGAACGGGCTCCACGTTCCGGTTTTCGGCCCGCTTCAGGCGCGATCCCGATGCCCCCCGCTTCGTCGATCCGGAGGCCGGCGAATTGCGGGGGAAGAGAATACTGGTTATCGACGACAATAAAACCAACATTCTGATTTTAGAGAAATATATGGAATTCTTTCAGTGTCAGTCCGCAGAGACAACCAGCCCCGAGACCGGGCTGGAGATGCTCCGCAAGGCTGCATCGGAAGGGGAGAAATACGATGCCGTCCTGGTCGATTGCCAGATGCCGGTCATGGACGGAATCACATTCGCCCGTACCGTTTTTGAGGATCCGCTGATCAGGTCCAATACGCTGATCATGCTTTCATCTATCACGGACACCATCCAGCTCGATAAAACCAGCAAGTCCTGGTTTGCCGGCCACCTGAAAAAACCGGTCAAAATCGAGGATCTGGAGGTTGCTCTCCGGAAAGCTGTCCGGTCGACCCAAATCCCGGAGCAGGCGCGCCCTCTCCCGCCCCCCGCCGACGTGCCGCGGTCCCCAATCCCGGAACTATCCGGCCATTCTCCCCTGATCCTGCTGGTGGAGGACAACCATACCAACCAGCAGATCGCCCTGCTTCATATTCAAAAGATGGGCTTGAACGCCGATCTGGCCGACAATGGTGAAGCGGCCCTCAGACTGCTGGAAGAGAAACCCTACGACCTGATCTTCATGGATATCCAGATGCCCGTCCTGGACGGGATCGAAGCAACCCGACAGATACGCCTGGCAGAGGCAGAGACTGGCTCCGGCCGACGTGTACCGATTATCGCCATGACCGCCAATGCCATGAAGGGAGACCGGGAGGTCTGCCTCGCGGCAGGCATGGACGATTACATTGCCAAGCCGTTCCGTTCCGATGAACTGCAGGCTGCCCTGAGTACCTGGCTGCCTCAAAGGTAAGATACGAGGCATGCCGGGGACGCCCACCGGACATCCCCCGCGCCGAAAAATCTCCACCATGTACTCGCCCCCCCTGTATCACATCTATAATTTGTAATAGGAAACAGGAAAAGAGCGTGGTATAAAGGGACACCTGACCGACCGGCGCCGCCGGCCGGCCGGGTGTCTACGCATACCTATACCACGGAAGGATTCGACATGAATACGATATTTTCTTTTACCGGCGCGGGCAAGATCGTCTTCGGCAACGGGGCATTCGAACAGCTGGCCGCACAGATCGGGGAGTTGGGCGGCACGAAGCCGCTGGTCGTCCTCGACAAAAACCTCTCCGCCGCGGGGCTGAAGGAGAGAGTGACCGCCTACTTCAAAAAGGCCGGGATAACCATCGCGATCTTCGACAAGGTGGAGGGGGAACCCCCCCTGGAGCTGGCCGATGAAGGCGCGAAGGCGGCCGCTTCTAAAAAATGCGACGTCGTCGTGGGGATCGGCGGAGGGAGCACCATGGACGTGGCGAAGGCCGTGGCGGTGATCGTCACCAACAAGGGAAAGGCCGAAGACTACCTGGGGCTGGGTAATATCCCCGGGCCGGGGCTGCCCACCGTCATGGTCCCGACGACCGCGGGGACGGGGAGCGAGGTTACCTTCACCTCCGTCTTCATCCGCAAGGACCTGAACAAGAAGGAGGGGATGAACAGCCCCTACCTCTATCCCGACATCGCCCTTCTCGATCCGGAGCTGACCCTGAGCATCCCGTCACACGTAACGGCGACCACCGGGGTCGACGCCCTGTGTCACGCCATCGAATCGTACACCTCGATCACGGCAAGCCCCATGAGCGAGATGATCTCGCTGGAGGCGATCGACCTGATCTCCTCGAACCTGCGGGCCTGCGTCCACAACGGGGGCGACCTGGAATCGAGGGGGCAGATGCTCCTCGGCAGCCTGTACGCCGGTCTGGGCCTCGCCAACGCCGGGGTCACCGCCGTGCACTCCCTCTCCTATCCCCTGGGAGGCATGTACGGGATCCCCCACGGTCTGGCGAACACGATTCTCCTCCCGGCGGTGATGAACTTCAATCTCCCCGGGGCACTGGAAAAATTCGCCGTGATCGCCGAGGTGATGGGCGTGCCCACCGAGGGTCTCTCCCTGAACGAAGCCGCGGGACTGGCCGTCGGCGTGGTGGAGGACCTGATCGACGACTGCGGGATCTACGACACGCTGGAGACGCTGGGGATCCCGGAGGAAGACTTTCCGAAGCTGGCGGATACCGCCATGACGGTGGCCCGGCCGCTGGCGAATAACCCGCGCACGGTAACACCGCAGGACGCAATCGAGATATACAGCGACGCATACTAAACCGGAGGAAACAGAATGGCAGGCAGTGAACTGATAGGAAAAGAAGAGGCAAAGGAAGTAATGGATATCCTGGAGACCGGCGTCTTCATGCGCTACGGCTTCGACGAGGAGCGCAAGGGGGTCTTCAAGGTCAGACAGTTCGAGCAGGAGTTCACCCGGTATCTGGGCATCGGGTATGCCCTGGGGGTCACCTCCGGCTCGGCGGCCCTGAAGGTCGCCCTGACCGCCCTGGATGTGGGCCCGGGGGACGAGGTCCTCGTCCCCGCGTTCGACTTCATCGCCACCTACGAGGCGGTCCTGGAGGTCGGGGCCATCCCGATCATGACGGATATCGACGATTCGCTGAACCTCGACCCGGACGATATGGAAGCCAAGATAACCTCCTCCACGAAGTGCGTGATCCCCGTCCACATGTGCGGAGCGGCCGCGCGGATCGACCGGATCATCGAGGTCGCGAAGAAGCACAACCTGGTCGTCCTCGAGGACAACGCCCAGGCCTGCGGCGGGAGCTACCAGGGGAAGAAGCTGGGGACGTTCGGCGACATGGCGATCCTGAGTTTCGACTACTACAAGACGATGACCACCGGCGAGGGGGGGATGGTGCTGACAAACAGCAAGGCCCTCTACGACCGGTCCGACTGGTACCATGATCACGGCCACGACCACAATCCCAACGTGGGGAGGGGTGACGAGGGGCGATCCTTCCTCGGCTTCAATTTCCGCATGAATGAATTTCAGGGGGCGGTCGGTCTGGCCCAGCTCAGAAAACTGGACTACATCATCGGCGAGCAGCGGAAGAACAAGGCAGCCCTGAAGGATGCCCTGGGCGCGGTCCCCGGAATCGGCTTCAGAAAACTGTTCGATCCCGACGGTGACACCGCGACCTTCCTGGGGTTCAATCTTCCGGACGAGAAGACCGCGAAACGCTTCCAGAAGCTCATGTCCGAGAAGGGCGTGGGCACGATCTACTACCGCGACAACACATGGCACTATGCCCCGCGGTGGGAACACCTGATCGCGCGGGCAACCGCCAATTCAGCACAGTTCCCCTTCACCAACCCGATGTACAAGGGTTCGGTCGAGTACCGCGTCGAGGACATCCCCCACGCCGAAGAGATCATGAGCCGGACGCTCTTCATGATCATACCGGTCAGGATGTCCGAAGAGGCGCGGGCGAAGAATGTCGACGCGATAGCGGCGGCGGGCAAAGCACTGTAAGGGCGAAGAGATCATCATGCCGAAGGTCGTCTGCATCATACCGGCGCGCTACCAGTCATCGCGCTTCGAGGGGAAACCCCTGGCGGATATCTGCGGCAAACCGATGATACAGCACGTCTATGAGAAGGCCGCCGGGTTCGATCTGGTATCGCATGTCGCCGTGGCCACCGATGACGAGCGCATCTTCGCGCGGGTACAAGAGTTCGGGGGGAATGCCGTCATGACCTCCCCCCGGCACCGGTCCGGAACGGATCGGATCGCCGAGGCCGTGGACGGCCTCGACCTGGATGACGAGGACATCGTCGTGAACATCCAGGGGGATCAGCCCCTCTTCGTCCCCTCGCAGATAGAGGAGGTAGCCCGGCCCCTCCTGGACGACCCCTCTCTGAAATTTTCCACACTCATATACAAAATACAAAGGGAGGAAGAGATCCGCCACCCCAACGCCGTCAAGGTCGCCTTCGACAAGGACCACTACGCCCTCTACTTCTCCCGGGCGACCATCCCCTATGACCGCGACAGGAAAGAGCGGGTCCCCTACTACAAACACCACGGCATATACGGGTACCGCCGGTCGTTTCTGAGCATCTTCACCTCTCTGGAGGTGGGCTTTCTGGAGCGGACCGAGGCCCTCGAACAGCTGCGGGCGCTGGAGAACGGATACCGGATCAAGGTCGTCGAGACCCTCCACGATTCCGTCGAGGTCGACACCCCCGAGGAACTCGCGCGGGTCTGCGCGATCATCGCGGGTGAAGGGGACTGATCTGTTTTCTGTTACACCCCGCCACAAGTAGCGGGGGATACGCTCGCTGTTCAATGCAAGATCCGGAGGAGTTGCGAGCGACAGCCCCCTCTGTCCGTCCCCGTGTAAAGGAGAGAACACATGGATTTTATTCTCAGTTTGTTTTCGGAAGACCAAAGGAAGCTCAGGGAAGATATCGTCGAGATCTGCAAAGGCGAGTTGCAGGAACTGGAGAAACAGGTGGGTGAAACCGACCGGGTCAGCCGTGATATCGTAAAGCTGCTGGCCGACAAAAAACTGCTGGGATACACCGTGCCGGGGAAATACGGTTCCGGCCCCGATCCCCGGTCGCTGGTAGCGTACTGTATCATTCGGGAAGAGCTGGCCACGCGGTGCCTGAATGCCGAGCTGATCTTCACCATGCAGGGGCTGGGCGCCGGCCCCATCGTCGCCGCCGGGACCGATGAGCAGAAGCAGCGGTATCTTCCCAAGGTCGCCTCGGGAGAAACGGTCATCACCTTCGCCCTGACCGAACCCAGCGGCGGGTCCGATGCGGCCGCCATCATGACCACGGCCGAACGGAAAGGGGACACATATCTGCTGAACGGAACCAAGACCTTTATCTCCATGGCGCCGGATGCCGACGTCTATACCGTTTTTGCCAAAACAGATTCCTCAAAGGGTGTGAAGGGCATCTCCGCCTTTATCGTGGAGAAGGGGTTCGAGGGGTTTACCGCCGGACAGCGCCTGCCGCTCGTGGCCGCGCACCCTATCGGGACACTGCACTTCAACGACTGCCGGGTCCCGGCCGCCAACCTGCTGGGAGACGAAGGAACGGGGTTCAAGACCGCCATGCAGACGCTGGACTTCTTTCGCACCACGGTCGCGTCATGCGCGGTAGGGTTCGCCCAGGCGGCCTTTGAGGAAGCCCTGGCATACGCCAAGAAACGGGAGGCGTTCAACCAGACCCTCTCTCACTTTCAGCTGGTGCAGGGAAAACTGGCGGACATGGCCACAAAGATCAGCGCCGCCCGGCTGCTGGTCTACCAGTCGGCCTTTTTAAAGGACCGGGGGGCAGAGCGCATCACCCTGCCGTCATCCATGGCCAAACTCTACGCGACCGAAATCGCACAGGAAGTTATCGACGAGGCGGTCCAGATTCATGGCGGGTACGGTGTCTCCAAGGGATATCTGGTAGAACGCCTGTACCGGGAAATCCGCATGCTGCGCATCTATGAGGGCGCGTCGGAGATCCAACGGATCGTCATCGCCAACCAGCTCCTGCGGGACTGAACCCCACAGCAACACCGGAGGCACGAAAGGAGAACAGGAACGGACATGGACGACACCGACGGACTGATGACCCGGCTCGACGCGATCTTCAACCCCGCATCCATCGCCATTGTCGGCGTACCGAAGGAGATGAAGACGGGGAAACTCTTCCTCATTGCCCTGATAGACCAGGGCTTCCCCGGGGTCATCTATCCTGTCCACCCCACGGCGGACGAGATCGACGGCCTGAAGGCATACCCCACGGTGTCCGCCATCCCCGGTCCGGTCGATCTTGCCATCATTCTCGTCTCGCATGACCGCACGCTCCCCGTTGTTCGGGAATGCGCAGAAAAAGGGGTCAAGGGCGCCATCCTTTTCTCTGCCGGATATACGGAAACGGGAAGCGATGAAGGAAAGAAACTGCAAACCGAATTGACCCGCATCGCCCGTTCCTCCGGCATGAGAATCATCGGGCCCAATTGTATGGGCCTGTACGCGCCCCGGACGGGCCTCTCCAATTTCCCGGAACTTTCCCATACGCCCGGACCGCTCGGCATCATCTCTCACAGCGGCTCCCTGGAGAATATCCTGTGCCGCATGGCGCCCGAGAGGGGACTGGCCTTCAGCAAGGCCATCAGCCTCGGCAACGAATGCGATCTCAGCTTTGCCGACTTTTTGATCTACCTGGGACGGGAGCCCGAGACAACGGTTATCGGTACCTATATCGAGGGGATCAAGAACGGTCCGCGGCTTCTCGCGGCCCTCAGGGAGGCGTCCCTCGCAAAACCGGTTATCGTCTGGAAAGCGGGATTGACGGCGGAGGGGAGCAGTGCCGCCGCTTCGCATACCGGCGCGATCGCGAGTTCCCGGGAGATATGGGAGGGTGTCGTGAGGCAGACCGGGGCCGTACCGGTGACGGGATTTGAAGAATGGGTCGATGCCATGGTCGGGTTTTCCCTCCTCCCCGCGCACCTGGGCGATCGGATGGCCATCATTTCAGGACCCGGCGGGCTTGCCGTCTCCGCGGCCGAGGCCTGCGGGGCCAGAGGGCTCAAACTTGCCTCTATCGCCCCGGATACCCGGTCCTTTCTGGCGGGCTTTGTGCCCCCGACCGGCACCAGCCTGAACAACCCCATCGACGTGGGGCTCGCCGCGGCGCTCGATATCGATATCTATATTCATGCGGCCAGGGCCGTGGCCGAAGACCCCGGAGTGGATGCCGTGGTGATGATGGGGATGGGTCTGTCTCCCGAGGTGAACAAGACCTACGCCGACGCCGTGATACGGATACAGAAAGAGACGGGGACACCCTTTGTTGCCGTCAAGATCCCCGGTATCG
>Ga0272443_10001160_pt1 | contig 40892 bp, 37 predicted proteins | sample SSMAcet12_FD_193581 | JGI IMG/M metagenome (GOLD analysis project Ga0272443, IMG submission 193581) | Marine sediment archaeal communities from Little Sippewissett salt marsh, Falmouth, MA, United States - SSM-Acet-12 | ecosystem: Environmental > Aquatic > Marine > Wetlands > Sediment ...
ATGCCCAGGTCGTGGGCCGGCTTGCGGGCAAGGTTCCAGCCGTACCGGTTTGCAACTCCATGGGGTAACTTCATCACGTAGAACCTGCCCCGATCTCTCTTCCGGAATGGCGGTGACCTGAATTTTAAGACATCGCATGCTATTATTTGAGCGAACAATTACTTAAACGTCAGGGAGGTTCGCATGAAAAAACACCTCATTCCCTTTTTTTTCTTCACGATCTTTTTCCTGGCTTTTCATCAGGACGCTTACGGCCTGCACCGCAAGCCCAAAATGGAATACCTCAAACTCAACGGCGTCGACGAGGGAATCAAGATCCTTCCCAATGATACCGTCAAGATCGAATGGCACGGCATCGATAGAGACGATGCAACCAGAAACCTGGGTTACCAATTGTACGTCGGCGGTAAAATCGTCGATCTGGACCCTTACTCGATCGAGGATGGCTGGATGAATACCACGAGTTACTCGATTAAGTTCAATGCCTATTATTCCAAACGGATTTACGTGATCAAGGTGATCGGAAGGAGCCGTAATGGGAAAACCGATTCCATTACGCGCACCCTTACCATTCAGCATGGAGCCAACCAAAAACCCAAAATGGAATGGATCAAATTGAACGGCAGTACCGCAAACAGCATTGAAATCCGCCCTCATGAAACCGTTAAGATCCAGTGGCATGGAAGCGATGCAGAGGACGACAAGGTGTACTATGACGTTGAAATGGACGATAAGACAGCGGTTTGCGAGGAATACAACGATAAATCCCGAATTTACCGGTTCGAGGAAGCGAAGACCTATACATTCAAGGTGACCTGCAGGGACAGCGGCGGAAAAACCGACACCATGAAGAGCAAAATCAAGGTGAAACGCCCACCTCAGGATCACAAGCCCAAGATGGAATGGATCAGGTTCAACGGCAGCTCCGCCAACAACCTCAAACTGCCCGTAAAAAAACCCGTGACCATCACCTGGCTTGGCTCGGACCAGGAGGACAATGAGCTGAATTATCAATTGTATATCGACAATGATCCCCAGTTCGAATCCGTCTGGAGCAAGAAAAAGCAGTTCAAAAAATCCTTTGACCGTGCCAAAATTATCCACGTCAAGGTCATCTGCCAGGACAGCGGCGGCAGGACGGATACGATGACCAAGTCCTTTCGGACCACCAACAACAAACCGACGATGCATTGGCTCAAGCTGAACGGAAGCGACCAGGGGATCACCGTCTATGCCGATAACCCCGTGAAGATCAGTTGGCATGCCACGGATGTCGAGGATGATGACAGCAAGCTCACGTACAAACTCAGTTACACCAAATTCCAGCTGAGCGACTCGGAACCCCTCCAATTCAAGGACTATGATTTGGGCCACGATACCAGCTATACCTTCAACCTGGACAGGTACGAGGACTCAATGACCCTGTACGTCATCAAGGTAAAATGCATGGACAGCGCCAACCAGAGTGATTCCCTGAGCCGGAGGCTGACCATCAAGATCACGCCGGAAAACTTCAAACCCAAGATGGAATGGATCAAGCTGAACAACAGTTCCGCGCACAGCATAACCATTCAGCCCAACAGCGTCGTCAGGATGAGTTGGGAAGCTTCGGATCACGAGGACAATCAGCTTAAATACCAATTGTTTATCGACAATCAACTTCAGTCCCGCTTGTTCGCCGACGAATCCAACTCGGATACCTGGAGTGGGAAAAAGAACTTTGAGCACCGGTTTACCAACCCCAAAACCTATACGGTAAAGGTCACCTGCAAGGACAGCGACGGAAAGACCGATTCCATGACCAGACGCGTCAAGGTGGAAAAACCCGTAAACACCAAACCGAAAATGGAATGGCTGACGTTGAATGGAAAGAACGGGATGATCGCTATTCCTCCGGGAAAAACAATCCGGGTTCAGTGGCTGGGCACGGACAAGGAAGACGCCAGGCTCAGGTATAAATTAACCTGCACCCGGTTTAAAGCGGATCTGAACCACTTGATCGGGATCCGCGAATTCCCCGTGACGGAAGCTACGGAAAAAACACTCGACCTGTTCAAGGAGGTGGGGATTTATGTGATAAAAGTCCAGTGCATCGACAGGGGCAACAAACGGGATCAGCTCACGAGAAAAGCAATCGTCAAGCAGTGATTAATCCGCCCGGGCCGGGTCCTGTGATCCGGATGTCCGGACAACTCCCGTGGTTGCCCGTAATGACAATGACCGGGACACGGGGGACTGGATGTTACCGCGGTAATACGGAAGCGGGTGGGTCAGCGTGTACGAAGGAGTTTGTCTGGCCGGGAGTAGACGCAACCGCGGTTGTCCTGGTGTTGGATACCCGGCAGAACAGGGGAAACCGATTGGAATCCCCGGCTCGAATCCTGTAGAATCAGACTGCTGCTTTACCAGGGGGTATGGATGACAAAAAGACTCCTAATCATCTCGGCGATCATGATGTCCGGCCTGGTTCAGGCCGAAACCGTGACAAACACCCCGACTCCGTCAAAGGGGAACTGGAATTTCACTGTACAGAAAATCTGGCGGCAGGACAGTGCACGGGATGAACCCCTGGCGGGTATCCGCAACATCCGCCTGGACAAACAGGGGAACATATACCTGCTGTCATCTCGCCGGCGGCGATTGCATGCTTTTGATATCCTGGGAAAACATCTTTTCTCTTTCGGGAAAAAAGGCGAAGGTCCTGGAGAGTTCAAGCATGCGATCAACATGTTTCTTGCCGGAGACAACATCATCGTCCAGGGGTACAACCAGATTCACTATTTCAGCAGAAACGGGGAATACCTCCGGCGTATTGGAACCGGGCAGCCCTACATGATCAGTGCGTTTCTGGATTCGCACCGGGCGGTGGTCACCTCTATCAAACCGGATGACCTGAACCGGGATGATCGGGAAGTTCACATCATGAATTTCAAAACCGGCGAGAAAAAGCTGCTTACCCGGCTGCCCAGGCTGAGAACCGTACGCTTTTCCAGCAGAGAGATCGCCATGATCCTGCAAATTCCTCAAGCCGCCGCTGATTTCGAACTTGCGTTGGCGGGGAATCACCTGTACTTTGCCTGGAGTGATCGGTATCTGATCAAGAAAACGGATCTTTCAGGAAAAGAATTGTTGTCCTTTTCCTTGAGCGGCCGGGAACGAAAGAAACTCTCGGACAGCGCCAAAATGTCTTTTCTCAAAAACACGATCCTGCCCCGCATGGATTTTACCGAAAAAGCCATGAGCAGGATGGCCTCCCAGATTCCGGACCACGTCCCCTGTTTTCACCAGATCTTCGTTGACAAGCAGGGATTGATTTATGTACTGGCCGTGGATTTCGCGGACCCGGGAAAACGGAAAGTGGATGTATTTTCGCAGGCAGGCCGGTTGATGTACCAGGGGGAAATCGAGCTGGGAAACGGGGACATCTTTGTTTCGGAACCGCGGTTTTATGAGGATCGCATGATTGTATTCTCCGAGGACCACGAGGGCGAACGCAATCTTACCGCCTACAGGATATCTTTGCCTTCCGTTGAAAATTCTCTACCGGTTGAACAAACAAATGATACGCCCAATCCATAGAAAGGGGTTTCCCCGGGTCAACGCTTGATGGTTCCGCGGACGGCCAGCAATCGATCGCGGTGGGAGTAGACGCAGCCGCAGTCGTCCTTCAGTTGAATGCACCACTCCCCGGTCGCGAATCGGGAATCATCAGGCATCATACCCCTTCCCGTTGGATCGGAACGCCCGAAACACATCCGTCACCTGAAGGAAGCCGAAAACCAGCACCAGGTTCAAGGTATTGGAAGAGAATCCCAGGGTTCCCGCCAATCCGTACAGGAGAATCAGGAAGTGCATCTGCCAAACGGCCCGGAAGGGCGCCAGCAGCGGATTTATATCCCCGGACCCGTCGAGCCCGGTCAGGTCGATCACCTTGGACAGGAACATCCCCGCCAGAAAAATTCGGTAACGGGAAAGGCAATGGATCAGAATCTCCCAAGTAAAAGGGAGAATCATGACAGGGGGCTTGCCCATTGGATCCCAGTCCAGAATGGGGAACAAATGGTTGAGGAAGATGGCGTACAGAGAATGGAAAAAAAGAACCGGTATCAACGCGATAAGACCCATGAGCAAGGCAGCCGCCGTAAGGATGCGGGTATTCCGGGCTTCTTTTTGAATCCCCGGCTGCCGCCGCCCCCGGATGATGATGGCGGCCACGAAAAACGGCAGGCCGAAAAAAAGGCTGGACGCCCAGAATTGCCAGATCACCCGGGAAGCGGGCCATTGCTCTACGACCGCCCATATTGTAACAGCGATACCCAAAATCCCGTTTGAAAGCACCCGCTTCCGGAGAGATCCGCCTGTCATCCTCACAAAGCCCCCCCTGCAAACGCCCCGTGGTTTTTTGAGGGCGTTTCCAAACGATTCAATGGTTTCAGACACACGATTCCGGCCTTTCCTAGAATATGCTCAATTTGGACAATTCTGCGAACAATACGGCCAACGCCACATTCACGAATGTTCCCAGCAGATAATAGGACGGATTCACCATGACTTTTTCCTTGCGTACAAATTCCTTCGCCGCGAATATTATTGCCAACGCGCTTTACTCGTTTTTGTATACCAGAACAAAATCAACAGAGTCTCGCAAAAACCGATCCAGAAACCCGTGGATTTCAGATCCCATAATTTGTTTCCCTCGCTGCTTTCCGGCAAGTCCGTCATGGGGTTTTTTGATAAACCCTCTTTATTCAATCCCCGAGACAGCACTTTGTCACCTTTTATGGGAGTATCCGCAATATGTGGTTCAATCTTGAGGACCTCTTTGGACACTATATTGTTTTCAGGAGTCGAATGTGGGATTCCTCGTCGAATAATCACCGTAGACAATCCAAAAGACAGCAAAAAAGCAATGGCTATCTGAAACCCCATCCACATATTTCCTCCCCACAAACGACCATCCGATTAACCGTTTCCGGTTTATTTTCTAAGATTAACCCAATTCGGTTAACTTTGCGCATTTAACCTCTTTCGGTTAATCAAGGATTCGTGCGAACCAGCAGGCAGCTGTCCTCCCTTTTGCTTCATGGGATAATGTTTACCCAAAAGCGAATGTACTGCTCTGTCGGCTTCAAGGACAAAATCAATTCCGCCCCTTTTCTTTGATCTTGATATTGAACTGGCCTTTCTGGACAATTTCTCGGCGATGTTTTTCTGCACTTCCTCTTCACGCACCCGATATAAAATCTCCCGCATGCCTGGTCGCATCCGCTCATATAGATAGTTGCTCATTTCCGTCAGCGCGTTCAAAGCCTGGTTGAGAACAGGATCTTCAAGGGACCATTCACAAAATGATTTGTTTTTTTTAATTGAGCCATAAGCTCACCAGCATGTTTGAAAACTTCTCCTCCAACCTGAGTAATATCCTCGGACATAAATCCGATTTTACCGGTGCAAGCCACGAACCGAAAGCTCTTCTTCCCTGGGAAAAGTCTTCTCAGATTTTCAACAATTGAATAGAAAGAGACTGGAGTGGAGAAAAGGCCGGCAATCTCGTCACCATAGTTTATGGACAATTTCAGCACCGGAGCCGGGCTGAGGTTTCGATTCAGATCTTCAAGTCGTTTCCCTAGATCCGCAAACAGAATCTCCCTGGTCTCTTCGTTTAATTTTGAGGATCGTATAATATCGATTAATATCAGGCAATACTTGGCATTCAAATCTAGTTTCATGAGCGTGTATGTTGTTGATATACCCGGAAAGAAAAACAATTTCAATAATCGGCATTTAAGAAACGCATGGGCGTTAAAATGGTAACCCCTGATAACCTGTTTTCGGAGTACCATCAAAACTCCTCCGGTTTCCAGTGCTCACCTGCAGAAATAAGAACGGTCAGGTGATTTCACCGGAATGACGAGTAGCAAGCAGGCGGTCGCGTTGGGAGTAGACGCAGCCGCAATAGTCCTGGTGTTGGATGCCCAGGTCGTGGGCCAAATGCCTGGCATGGTTCCAGCCGTCCCTGCTCTTGAAGTTCTCCGGCAGGAAAGGGATGCCGAATTGCTTTGAGAGGGCCTCGCCCTCGGCGTTGATCTGCCGGGTGACTTTATAGGGGCTGATGGAGAGGGTGGAGGCGACAATATCGAAGCCTTTTGCTTTTGCTTCTCTGAAAGTACGGCGCAACCGTTGATTGAAACAGAGGCTGCAGCGTTTGCCCCGTTCCGGTTCGTTGCGCAGGGGGAACATCTTCCGCACCCAGCCCCGCATATCCCACTCCCCTTCCAGCAGCGGCCAGCCTTCATTCTTCGCCAGGCGGCGCACCTCCTCCAGGCGGAAAAGGTACTCCTTTTCCGGATGGATGTTGGGGTTGAAAAAAAAGCCGGTGACGTCATATGTTTCCTGTAACTTGCGCACCACCCAGGCGGCGCAGGGGCCGCAGCACACGTGCAGCAGCAGGCGTGGGGGTTCCTTCATGCCTCTTCCCCTGCGGCGGCCTGCCGGAGACGCTGCATTTCGTACATGAGGATGCAGGCACTCACCCCGGCGTTGAGGGATTCCACCCGGCCGGACTGGGGAATGCTGAGCACCGGGTACTCCTGCAGGAAAGGTTTCGCAATGCCATGGCCTTCGTTGCCCACCACCACCAGGCAGGGGTGTTCGATCTCCATGCACTTGGCTTCCCCTTCCGGAGCAGCGGCGGTCATGTACACATTGAAGCCCGCGATCCCGGGCAATGCCAGCAGGCCCTCCAGGCTTTTTTCCAGGCGCCAGGGTACATCCAGGACCGCCGTCTGGGCGGCGCGGATGAAGCGGTGATTCCAGGGCTTCACCCCGTCACCGGTGAGGATGATCCCGTCGATGCCGAAGGCGGCGGCGCAACGGAATACCGTGCCCGCGTTGGCCGGATCCTGCAAGCCGTCCAACACCACCACGGCCCGCGCCGTTTCCAGGGGCAGGGGACGTTCAGGGGACGGCAGGACCGCAATCAGGTCCGGCGCGTCCTTCAACCGGGAGATCTTGTCCAGCACTCCCCGCCGGGTAACCCAGACGTCAGCGGCCCGGGCGTCTTGCACCCGGTCCCGCAGGCGTTCGTGGACCAGCAGCAACTCGATCTCTTCCCCCCGCGCCACCAGGTCCATGACCAGTTTCTCGCCTTCAAACACGAACAGTTCTTTCACGCGCGAAGCCAGGTCTTTCACCCGGGGATTGGTGCGGGAGGTGATTTCACTTATCATGGCGCCTCCTTGCAACCGGGGGGATCCAGCAGCAGGATCCGCAGACGTTGCAACCCTTCCACCCGCGACCGCTCCGGATCCAGGGCGCGGTAGATGCGGGCGAACCGCCCGGCGCCGTCTCCCTGGGAGCCGATCCAGACTTCGAGATGATCCTCGGCGGGTACAACCCGGTCTTCCGCTTCAAGCATGGGCTCGATACGGCCGGCCGCCTCATGGGGATCCGAAACCGGAACAGCGTAAACCATGGCCTGGAGGCTGCGGCTCAATCCCGGGGAGTCCGGGGGCAGGACCTGGACGCGTACCCAGGGGAAATCGCTGTCCCGCCGCAGTTTCTCCCAAACGGCGGCGGCGTCCCAGCGGGCGTCGAGCTGTACTTCCACCATTTCCTCATTCCCCGAGGCCAATACCGGCAGGGGCGGGAGGGCGGCCATTTTAATGCGGGGGTGGAACCCCGAGGTGCGCCGAAAACGCATGCCCGTGCGCCGGATCAGCCGTTCCAGGAGCTGGTTCAACGCCAGTTGGGACAGATACCGGTAGGTCCCCTGCTTGCGGAAAAACAGCCGCACGGGCCGGAATACGGGATCCGGTAACGTTCGGGTCGGCGCCGGGGCACGCGGGGTTTTTACCGGCGCCGACCGGGCGGGTATGGGGTGAAAACAACCACGACATGAGGCGCAGTCGCGTTCAGCGCAGGCGGGAGAGACCACGCCTTGCATGGCCAGCCGGTACTCCTTTTTCAGATGGTCGGTCCGGAAATCCACCCGGATCGACTCCCAGGGCAGGGGCTGGTCCAATTGGATCTCCTCAAGGATGTCGCCAAGGTCCAGATCACGGATATGCCGTTGCCAGACTGAGGCGTTGAAGCGGCCATCCCAGGCTGAATAAGCCTCTCCATCACGCCAGGCCCGCAGCAGCAGTTCTCCCGCCCGGGCATCCCCGCGGGCCAGGATCGTCTCCACCTCGCCGCGCAGTGGATCCGAAAAATCCATTACCAGGTTGCGGTACCGCTTCAACCGTTGTTTCAGGCGCCGGGTCCGTTGCATCAACACGTCGGCGGATTCCCGTGGCGCCCATTGCAGAGGGGTATGGGGCTTGGGCACAAAAGCTGAAAAAGAGGCGTGCAGGCGTATACGCCGGCCGCGGCAGCGCTGCAGGACCGCTTCCACCAGGGCGGCGGCTGCATCGATGTCCGCATCGGTTTCCGTGGGCAGGCCGAACATGAAGTAGAGTTTGAGCTTCTGCCATCCAAGGTGCAGCGCCGTATCCACCGCGGCGAAGACTTCCTCATCCGTAACGTTCTTGTTGATCACCCGGCGCAGGCGTTGCGATCCCGCCTCGGGGACAATGGTGATTCCGGTACGGCGCTGGGAGGCGATGGTGTCCAACAACTCGCGGGAAAGGGTGGCCGGACGCAGGGAGGGCACGGACATGGAAACCCCTTCGGGGACGAGTCCGGGGATTCCCAGCAAAAGGGAGTCGAGGCCCGGATAGTCGCCGGCACTGAGGGAGGAGAGAGAAAAGGCTTCGAACCCCGTGGCCTTCAGTGCCGGGGCGATGTACGCCGAGACATCTTCAAGCGGCCGGGGCCGCCAAGGCGCGTAATAGGAGCGGGCTTGACAGAAACGGCAGGTTTGCGGACAGCCGCGGGCGATCTCCACTTCCAGGCGTTCGAAAACGGTGCGTCCCAGGGGCACGATCATGCGCGTCTCCGCAACCGCGTCTTCGAGCCGGGCAAGGCTGCGCCGGTACACCGCCCCGTTCTCAAGGCTGGGGACAAGAAAGCGACCGTGCTTCTGCAACTCCACCCGGGAGGGCACGTACACCCCGGGAACGGCAGACAAGCGTTCCAGCAAGGCGGACCGCGGCTCTTGCCGGTTGCGGGATTCCCGCACAGCGGCAAGGATATCCGGAAAAAGGAGTTCGCCATCGCCCACGGCGAAAGCATCCACGAATTCCCGCAGGGGTTCGGGGTTGACTACCGAGATTCCTCCGGCCACCACCAGGGGATGACTTGCATCCCGGTCGCGCTGTTTCAACGGCATGCCGGCCAGGTCCAGGACCTGGAGCAAGCCGGTAAAGGAAAACTCCGTCAGGAGGGAAAAACCCAGCACGTCGAATTCCCGCAGGAAACGCCGCTGCTCAATGGAAAACAACGGCAAATCGAGATCGGCAAACAAATGCGTGGATTCCGGCTCCGGGAGGAAACAACGGTCCGCGGCCACCCCCTCGCGAGCGTTCAACTGGTGATACAGGATCTTGATGCCCTGGTGACTCATGCCGATTTCATAAGTATCCGGAAACACCAGGCATACGTTGATATCATCGGGAGCGGGAGCTTTGCGCACGGCGTTGATCTCCAGGCCGGTCCAGGCCTGGGGATTGCGCACCCGGCGCATGAACTCCAGCCAAGCTTCAGTATTCATTGACAAAAGGATTCATCCGCATGCGAAAGATCAGGCCTTCGCCGATCATAAAAGACAGCAGCGAAGACCCCCCATAGGAAACAAACGGCAGGGGAACCCCAAGCACCGGGAAGTAGCCGATGGCCATGAGGACGTTCACCAGAAATTGAAACAGGATGAGCCCGGTAAACAGGTATACAAAGTAGAACTGCGCATCGCCGGTGCTGCGGAAACGCATTTGCCGGGCAAACAACAGGAAGTACAAGAACAGCAACAGGCTGACGCCCACAAAACCGAACTCCTCGCCCAGCACGGATACGATGAAGTCGGTGTGACGGGTAGGCAGGAACTCCAGCTGGGACTGGGAACCCCGCATATACCCCTTGCCGGCCAAGCCCCCGGACCCCACCGCAATGCGGGATTGGATGATCTGGTATCCGCTGGATTGACTGAACTTGCCGGGGTTGAGGAAAGAGATCACCCGGCTTTTCTGGTATGGCTTGAGCACGGTGTGCCACACCAGCACGGATCCGGCCGTAATGGAAAGCAACAGGGCTACGACTACGTAGAGGCGTACCCGCTTGAGAATCAGGGCACCGAGGAGAAGGGAAGACAAGATGAAGGCGACGCCCATGTCCGGCTGCAACCCGATCAAAACCACCGGCAGGCCCACCATGGCCCCCAAACGCAAAAACTCCCTGCCGCCGATATCGCGGGTTCGGGCCAGGTAGCGAGCCACCATCAGGGCCAGCGGAATCTTGACAAACTCGGAAACCTGGATGGAGATAAATCCCAGGCGCAGCCAACTGCGGGTGCCGGCGACCACGCGGCCGGCAAAAATCTGGATGACCAGCATTGCCATCAGCAGAAGGTAAGCGGGCAATGCCAGGCGAAAGGCTGTTTCCGTTTTAAACTTCATGGCCGCAAACCCCGCACCCAGGGCCACCAAGAGGAAAACCGCCTGGCGCAGGTGGTGAGAAGTCGGAGACGTGCTGGAAGCGCTGGCGATGAGGAGGATTCCCACCAGGCAGATCAGCAAGAGCACAACAGCCGTGGTTTTGTCGAAAAAACGAAAAAAATCATTCATTGGCGAATATCCGTCTATAAATGCGCGCCGCCAGCGGCGCGGCGATCTCCCCGGCATCCCCACCATGTTCCACCAGGACCACCATTGCATAACGCGGGTTTGCTCTTGGCGCGAACGACACAAACCAGGCATGGGGCCGGAACCGTTTCTGCTTGACCAACTCATTATAACGCGGATTCTCCTTGCTGATTACCTGTTGAGTCCCCGTCTTGCCGCAAATATCCAAACCGGGCACCCGGGCGGCGCGTCCCGTACCCTCTTCATTGACCACCCGGAACATACCCTCCACCACCATTTCAAAGTGTTCCGCGCTGATGGGGAGCTTGCGGAAGCTCGGGGCAAAACGGTACAACGCCTCTTCGCCACGCTCAATTCGATCCAGCAGGTGCAAGCGGGGGCACCGCCCCCGCAGCGCCACGGTACTGACCATCTGCAACACCTGTGCCGGAGTGACGGTTACCCAGCCGCCCCCGATGGACACGGAAATGGTCTCCCCAGGGTACCAGGGGCGATCCAATTGGCGGCGCTTCCAGAACCGTGTGGGCATGATGCCGGTAGCTTCCCCGGGAAGGTCAATCCCTGTTTTTTCCCCCAGGCCCAGTGCGCCGGCATAACCCGCGATGACGTCGATGTCCATGCGCCGGCCCAAAAGGTAAAAATACACATTGCAGGAGTCCTTCAAGGCGTCGTACAAACTCACCCGCCCATGGCCCCAGGATCTCCAGCAATGGAAATCACGGTCGTAGATGCGCACCGCTCCCGTGCAGTTGACAACGGTCCGTGCCGTGATCAAGCCTTCTTCCAAGCCGGCCAGGGCCATGACGAGCTTGAACACCGACCCCGGGGAATAGCGCCCGCGGATGAACCTGTCTTGAAGGGGACGGCGCGGATCTTTGACCAATGATTCCCAGGTTTGCGGGTCCAGGATTCCCGTAAAAGTATCGGGATCAAAGTCGGGATTGCTCACCATGGCCAGGATCCCCCCGGTTGCCAGGTCCGCCACGGCCACGGCGCCCGTGTAATCCTTGAATTCAGATTCCACAAAAAGCTGCAGGGGCAGGTCAAGGGTCAAGCGCACGTTGTCTCCCGGCACGGGCTCCTTTTCCTCAACCAGCTGGCGAATCACGCCCAGATTGTCCCGGATGACCAGGCGCGTGCCCTTGGTGCCCCGCAATGCGGGCTCGTATTGTTTCTCCACCCCCCGCTTGCCCACGGCATCCCCTTGTGCATATCCCTGCTGGGTCCGTTCCTTTAATTCCGCTTCGGTGATCTCGGACACGTACCCCATCACATGAGCGGCCGTATTGCCCAGGGGGTAATCGCGGCGAGGCTCAACCGAGACTTCGAATTCCGGCAGGGTGTCCGATCGGCTGCGCACCGTCACCACCTGATGGAGTCCAAGGTTGCGACGAATGGGTATGGGAAACGCCCCGGGATAACTCCGATAGGCTTCCACCCGGCGCTTTATCCTTTCCGCGGAGATACCGAGTACTTCAGCGGCGAACTGGATACTGGCATCCAGGTCCCGGCTATTCTCCCGCACCAGGAACAGCCCGAAATCCAGACGATTCCCGGCCAGAACGCGCCCGTGACGGTCACGAATCAGGCCGCGGGGAGCCCGGGTGGGAATGCGGCGGTAAATGTTCTGCTGGGCCAGGTCTCCATAGTGGCCATGGTGAATGACCTGGATATTCCAGAACACGAAAAGCAGAGCGGAAAACAGCAGTATCAGTCCAGCGGTGGCGATCCGGGCGGAGCGATCCATGTCCCGGACACTGAGTTGGCGCCGGTCAATGTACATTCAACTCCCTTCGCACTCCGGGGATGGCCGAAATCAGCACTCCCAGCAGGGCGGTCAACAAAGGCTGGTAGAGCAACATGCCCGCTTCCATGGGAAAAGCGTATATCCAACGAAGAAAAAGGCTGGCCACCAGGTTGGAAAAGGCCAAAGACAGGGCGATCAGAGAGAACACGAAGTGGGTGCGATTCAGGTCAAGGAACCGGGAAATCGTGTTGACAAAATAAGCCGCCAGCACACGGGAAAAGCCGAACAATCCCACCATGCCCACGGAAAAGAAGTCGGTCATCCAGCCTACTATGGCGGCCACGACGATGGTGCGCACAGGGCCGGCGGTTACGGCCACGTACACCAGGATCAGGTATAACAGGTCCGGGCTGACCTTGAGTACGTGGCGGTAACGATCCAGCGCGACCTGGGCCAGAAACAGCAGCACGATTAGAATGGGTTTAATCTTGCGTTGCATGGGGAATGATCAACAATTTTTTAAGTGGCCGGGTCACGAAAAAGGGTTGAACCCGGACCTTCTGAATCAGTTGGGCTTTTTGGACTTCCACGACTTTTCCCAGGGGCAAACCCGGAGGGTAGATGCCGTCCGTGCCGGAAGTCACCACCTCATCGCCCACCCGTACCGTGAGGCTTTCCATTAAATAGCGAAAATCACAAAAACGGCTGTTGTTTCCGGTAATCAATCCCTCCATGCGATCACGTTCAATGGACGCGCCCACACCACCGCTGGCGCTGGTGATCAAACGGACCCGGGCGGCAAACAACTGCACCGGTGCGATCACTCTCCCCACCAGGTCACCGGCATCATTGAGAACCACCATGCCGGGACGTACTCCCCGCAGGCTGCCCTGGTCGACGCGAATTGTGTCAAAGGGGAAATTCGGGTCCACCCGCACCAGTTGCGCAGCCAGGAGCCGGGGCGTTTCCAGCTGCGTGCGCCGGCTGAAATCAAGGGCATCCAGGCGGCGCCGCAAGCGGTAGTTTTCGTACTTCAATCGGGATTGTTCCTGCTTGAGGCGGCGGTAGCGCTGAAAAGTATTGGTTACGAACACGTAATGCCTGAGGTTGCGGGAGATAAAATCAACGGTTGCCTGAAAACCGACTTCCACGGGCGTCACAACGAAACCGACGATGGTCATCAACAGGGACCGGTCATCCTTGAGGACAATACGGCCGGACATGAGAATCAAGTTCAGAAACAGGACGGCCACCAGGAAAACCGCCGTCCGGTTTCCACCCTCGTTTCGTTGCATCCGATTCCTTTGGCCGGCCATGACCGGTCAGTGGCGTTAAAAAGTCTGGCCCACCTTGCTCAGCAGGTTGATGTTTTCCAAGATCTTCCCGGCGCCCAGAACCACCGCCGACAACGGATCATCGGCAATGAAAACCGGGAGTTGGGTTTCCTCTTTGAGGCGCTTGTCCAGGTTGCGCAGCATGGATCCTCCGCCTGACAGAATGATGCCCCGGTCCACGATGTCAGCTGACAACTCCGGAGGTGTCTTCTCCAATGTGTTGCGTACCGCTTCCACGATGGTATGCACCACCGTTTCCAGGGCCTCACGGATCTCGTTATCGGTTACGGTGATGGTCTTGGGTATCCCGTGGGATAGATCGCGTCCCTTGATTTCCATTTCCAGGTTTTCATCCAGGGGGTAAGCGGAACCGATCTGGATCTTGATCTGTTCCGCAGTTCGTTCTCCCAGCAGCAGGTTGTATTTTTTCTTGATGTAGTTGATGATGGCTTCATCCATCTCGTTGCTGGCCGTTCGAATGGACTTGGATATCACGATCCCGGCCAGGGAGATCACCGCCACATCGGTGGTGCCGCCGCCGATGTCCACGATCATATTGCCCCCGGGCTCTGTAATGGGCAGTTCAGCACCGATGGCCGATGCCATGGCCTGCTCGATAAGGAAAACTTCGCTGGCCCGGGCCCGCAGGGCCGCGTCTTTTACCGCACGTCGTTCCACCTGGGTGATTTCCGATGGAATGCCGATTACGATACGTGGTTTTAGAAACTGGCTGCCCGTACGGATCTTTTTGATGAAGTACTCCAGCATCTTTTCAGCGATCTCGAAATCGGCTATCACGCCGTCCTTCATGGGTCGGATGGCCACGATATGCTGGGGGGTTTTGCCCATCATCTGCTTGGCTTCGCTGCCAACGGCATGAATTTTGCCGGTATTTCGATCCACCGCGACGATTGAGGGTTCTCGGGACACGATGCCCCGGCCCTTCACGTATACCAGGGTGTTTGCGGTTCCCAGGTCAATGGCCAGATCAGAACTGAAATAGTTGTAGAAATTCGTAAAGATTCCCATGGGGATCACTCCTGTGACATGTGGCGGCTGGGGATGCGGATCCTGGCGCCGGCATTATATTCCTTCTTCAAAAATTGTTACCTGACGGGTCATGACGGTTTCGGTCTCCGACGGAGAAACCAGCCTGAACTCGATGGTCTTTACGCCAATGGTTCGGAAAGTCATGGTGTGGATGAATTTGCCGTCCATGTCGATCTTGACCGGGTCGGAGTTGATAAACAACTGGGAGTTGCTCTCGGCTTCTCCCTTGATAAGGACGATGTTGCCGCCCACGGTCAAAGAAGATATGACCAGTTGGGGCGGACGGGTGACGCTTTTTTCTCCCAGCAGAGAACCTTCCAGCCGGACCTGCCCCAGTCTGGTGGGTACTCCCTCGAGTTTATTGGCCTGGTCCAGGGCGGCCACATCCCAGAAGAAATCGGCATGCTCCTGAAACACCATCAAATCGACATTCAATTGGTGCCCCGGTATGGGGCGTTCCATGAGCACGCTCTCCCGCAGCATGGAGGGATAGAGGCGGAACACGTAGCCGGCGGCTCCGGGTACACGCTGCCAACTGAAGCGCACCACAGAATCGTTGGGCTCCTTCAGGGAAATCGCGGTCCGCAAGGGCTTGGGCGTTTCCGGCGCAGCCAACAGGCCATCCGTTCGCGGCCGGAGTCGCCGGATAAGGCTGAACCGGGTATGCTCCGGGATGGAGTAGGTCTCCCCATCCACTTTCAGGCTGCTTCGGCCCGAATAAGTCCAGATCACCGTCTCGGTCTGGGATGTCCTAAGGCGGCCCCGTTGAGGGAGTAGTACGAAGGAGGGGGCATCTCCAACCGATACTTCCACCCTTTCGTCGGGAGAGATCCGGGACCAGGAGAAATCTCCGGATTGAAGGGATAACCGCCTTTGCTTGGAGGTGAAGCTGATGGCGGACCCGGGCATGGCCGTGAACATGGATCCGCAACAGATAAATTCAAATGCGGTTTGGGGGTCGGCGTACAATGCGAAATCCCCCGACCAGTCTATGCGTGAAAGGTCCGCCGGGCGGGTCATTCCCGCATCCATATACACCCTGCCCTTGGATGGAGCGACCCGGGTGAGTTGAAACTGAGAAATACGGGGCAGTGCGACATCGCTGGAATCCCTGCTCTGATTCAACCACAACAGGGCGCCGCCTGCCATTAACAACACGGCAGCGATAAATGCAATGCGTATAGTCCTCATTTCCGCATGGTACCAAACAAAGGAAAAAAAGGCAACGAATAGCTTGATATCAGTGAAGATCGCCCGAATACCCGGCGCCGGGCACCGGTTCTCCGAAGCGCCGACCCCAGTTCCCCCGCAATGTGCGATCCTTGACGCAGCCTTCAAGACGCCGCAGGAAATCCCGCCGGGTAATGGTCCTGGCCCCGAAGCTGCGCAAGTGTTCCGTTTCCACCTGGCAATCGATCAAGGTAAAACCCATAGTGGTGAGCCACCGAACCAGGTGGATGAAGCCGAAACGCGAAGCGTACGGGCGGGTCGTGAACATGGACTCACCGAAAAAGCAGCGTCCCAGCGAGAGTCCGTAAATTCCGGCGGCCAGTTCCCGCCCCTGCCAAACTTCCATTGAGTGAGCGTATCCTTCCCCGTGCAAATGCAGGAACGCCTGCTTGATCGCCGGAGTGATCCAGGTGCCGTACCCATCAGGTCGGGGGCGGGAGCAACCCAGGATGACCCGGTCAAAGGCTCGATCCAGGGTCAAGCGGAAAGGTGCGCTGCGCAGTACACGGCGCATGCGGCGGGAAACGTGCAACTCCTGTGGAAACAAAACCATGCGGGGATCGGGAGACCACCACAATATGGGGTCTCCCTGGGAAAACCAGGGGAAGATCCCCTGGGCATAAGCCTCAAGGATGCGCGGGGCCGAAAGGTCGCCCCCCACGGCCAGAAGCCCTTCAGGGGAGGCGAGGTGGGGAGGCGGGAAACTCACCTCGCTGCCAAGTCGAAATACAGGCATACGCGGTCTTAGTTTCCGCCGGCAGAAAGAGATAGAACCCGTACGGTCACGTCGTCATCTTCCAGTTCGGCACGTGCCCTTCCTCCCCGGGACAACCGGCCGAACAGAGCTTCGTCCACAAAAAAGGCTTTCAGCTTCTTGTCGATGAGGCGCGCCACTTCACGAGCGCCGAACAGGCGGGAATAGCCGTGTCTGGCCAACCAGCGCACGCATTCATCGCTGACTTCAAGGTGGATGCGGCGCCGGCGCAACTGGAGTCGGAACTCATCGATATGCTTGAGAACGATACGTTCCACCACTTCCTGATCCAAGCGTTCAAAAAGAATGGTGGCGTCCAGCCGGTTGCGAAACTCCGGCGAGAAATGCGCGGAAACCGCTTTGTGTACGGATTTTCCCGACACCATCCGGTCTCCGAAACCGATCTGAACCTGGTCCAGGTTGCGGGCCCCCACGTTGGAAGTCATGATGATGATCACGTTGCGAAAATCCGCGGCCTTCCCGGCGTTGTCCGTTAGCGTGGCGTGATCCATGATCTGGAGCAAGGTGTTGTAGATATCCGCATGGGCTTTCTCAATCTCATCCAGCAACAAGACGGAGTGGGGTGACCGGCGCACGGCATCGGTCAACAGTCCGCCCTCCTCGTAGCCCACGTACCCAGGAGGCGCCCCGATGAGACGCGCCACCGTGTGCTTCTCCTGGTATTCACTCATATCGAATCGCAGGAGCGGCACACCCAGGGCCTCGGCCAGGCGCCGGGCCAGCTCCGTTTTGCCCACACCCGTAGGTCCCACGAACAACATGGAGGCCACGGGCTTTTCCGCTTCACGGAACCCGGCACGTGCCCGCTTGACCGCATCGGCAACGGCGCTTAGCGCCGCGTCCTGACCGAATACGGAGCGGCGCAAAACCCCTTCAAGTTGTTCAAGCTTGCGGGTTTCCGTAGTGGAAACTGTTCGCTCGGGGATACGGGCCATTGCGGCAACCACGGACTCCACGTCCCGGCGCAGGATCCGGGTACGCGGCCGGGGATTGTGAAAATTGCGCATGCGCACCCGGGCGCCGGCTTCGTCCATGACATCTATGGCCTTGTCAGGGAGCCGGCGGTCATTGATGTATTGGTTGGACAACTCCACCGCCGCGCGCAGTGAAGCGACTGAGTACACCACGCCGTGGTGTTCCTGATACCGCGATCTCAAGCCCGTCAGGATCGCCATGGTCTCAGCCGTCGTGGTTTCAGGCACCTCGATTTTCTGAAAACGCCGCGAAAGGGCGCGGTCCTTGTCAAAGTACTTGCGGTACTCTTCGTGGGTGGTGCAGCCGATACAGCGCAAACGCCCGGTCATAAGGGCCGGCTTCAGCAGGTTGGCCGCATCCATGGAACCGCCGGAAACAGCTCCGGCACCCACCAGTGTATGGATTTCATCGATGAACAACAAAGCGCCATCGATCTCCATCAGCTCGGCAAGGCACTTCTTCAGCCGATCTTCAAAATCCCCCCGGTAACGAGTACCTGCCAGCAAACCACCCATATCAAGGGAAAATATCCTTGCCTCCTTGAGAGGACCGGGAACCTTGCCGGCAGCGATCCGCAGGGCCAGCCCTTCGGTGACAGCCGTCTTGCCCACACCGCTGTCCCCCACGTGCAGGGGGTTGTTTTTGCGGCGCCGGCACAATACCTGGAGTGTGCGATCAATGATCGCTTCACGCCCGATCACCGGGTCCAATTCGCCGTCTAAAGCCCGTTGTGTCAAGTCAACGGCGTATTGCTCCAGGAATCGCCTTTTGCCCTTTGACTCGCCGGGGCGGGAACCGGGTTGCACTTCGTCCTCCACCTCGCCACTGCGCGGCTCAGGTTCCACTTCAACGTCATCACTCCCGTGAGAAATATGGGTCAACACATCCAGCCGTGTAATCCCCTGGCGCTTGAGAAAGTACACCGTAAAAGAATCTTCCTCCAGGAAAAAGGCGGCGAAGATATCCCCCAGATCCAGTTCCGATTTCTGAGCGGATGCCACGTGCAGGATGGCGTTTTCCATGACATTCTGAAATCCCTCGGACTGCCCGGGGTCACCCGCCTCGATGCGGGGGATGTTGGAGGAATCCAGGAACTCTTTAAGTGAGTGCTGCAAATCGTCGACATCTCCGCCGGAACTCTCGACAATGGCTTGCCCCTCTTCAAAAAACAAGGCGGCGTAAAGCACGTGTTCCGGAGTCATGTATTCATGCCGCCGGTTACGCGCTTCATTAAAAGCGGCACTGAGGACCGCGGCAAGTGATTCGCTTATTTTCATGGCTGATTCATGGCAAGAACAATACGGATCAAACCGGCTCGCAGGTACACCGCAAGGGGTATTCCCGCTGGCGGGCCCGGCGGTGGACTTCGCTGGCCTTGGTGCGGGCTACATCCAGGATATAGACGCCGCAGACGCCATGTCCCTGGCGATGCACGTCCAACATGATGCGCGTGGCTTCAGCCGCCGGCTTGTGAAATACCGAAACCAGGACATCCACGACGAATTCCATGGTGGTGTAGTCATCGTTGTGCAACACCACCCGATACATGCTGGGCTGGCGCGCATCCTGTTGGCTGCTGGCTTCAGGTGATGCGACCCCGGGACCGGGGTTCGATCCGTCAGAAGGCATGGAATTTCTCTCTTGGTTCATGCCCCAATCACGCCCTTTCTGGGCGGAAACCGGGCTTTGAATCCTCATGAATTATACCACCGGGCATCCCGGGTGTCAAAAAGCGCCACCTTGACTTGGCCGGGGGTTTCTGACACCATGAATCTCCATGAAAGGCTGGTGCGGCAAAATATTGACAGTGGATCTGGGCACGGGGAAAACCCGAACCCTGACCCCGGATGCCCGGACCTATTCCCGCTTTATCGGTGGGCGTGCTTTGGCGGGATTTTTTCTCGGTCCGGAGGTGAAACGTCACTGGCTGGACCCGAAGCTTCCCCTCATCTTCATGACCGGCCCGTTGGTGGACACCCTGGCCCCCACACCGGGCCGCATGACCATCATGTCTCGTTCTCCGCTGACCGGCACCATTTGCGACGCCTCGGTGGGCGGTCATTTCGGCGTTCAACTCAAACGGGCCGGCTGGGACGGCATCTTGATCACCGGGCAATCACCGCACCTGTGCGGGGTAGAGATCCACAACCGGGAAGTCAGGATTATCTCCGCTGCAGAAACATCCGGCATGTCGCCGGGGGAAATCCGTCAGCGCTTGGGGAAAGAGGGTTCCGTGGCCGCCATCGGCGGGGCGGCTGAAGCCGGGGTACGTTTTGCCGGCATCGTGGTGGACAAACACTATTTTGCCGGACGGGGCGGGCTTGGCCGCTTGATGGCTGCCCGCAACCTCAAGTTCGTTTGGGTTAGGGGAGATGGACGCACGCCGGTTTACGATTCCCGGGAACTCACCGCGGCCAGGCGTGATATCCTGCGCCTGAGTGCGGCATCTCCCGTACTCCAGGGCGAATTGGGTATCCAATCATTCGGAACCGCGGCTCTTTACGACCTCATGCACCAAAGACGCATGATGCCCACCGCCAACTTCCGCCGCACCCGTTTCCCGGCAGCAGGCCAGATGAATGCCCCGGCGCTGCACCGCCGCTATCGCCCAAGGAGCTCCGGTTGCGCCGGTTGCCACATCCGCTGCAAAAAACAGGACACCGCCGGGCGCAGCCTCCCGGAATTCGAGACCCTGTCTCACTTCAGCGCCTTGTTGGAGAACACCGACGTGGAAGTCGTAATGGAGGCCAACCAAATCTGCGGGACGGCGGGCATGGACACCATTGAAGCGGGATCGACCCTGGCCTGTCATTTCGAGATCCTCGGACGACCGCCGGATGCAAAGGAAATCCTCGAGCTTTTGCGGGCAACCGCCGACGGCTCCAGGCAGGATCTGGGGCAAGGCGCCGCGCGTCTCGCCGCGGCCTGTGGCCGGCCGGAAACCGCCATGGCCGTAAAAGGGCAGTCACTGCCGGCTTACGATCCACGGGGCGCCTACGGCATGGCCCTGGCTTATGCCGTTTCCACCCGGGGGGGGTGCCACCTAAGGGCCTATCCCATCAGTCACGAGATCCTGCGCAAGCCGGTGGCCACGGACCGATTTTCCTTTAGCGGCAAAGCGCGGATGGTCAAGATCGCCGAGGACCAGCATGCAGCCGTGGATTCCCTGACCGCGTGCAAATTCCTGTTTTTCGCCGCATCCCTGGAGGAGTACGCCCGGGCCTTGTCCGCGGTCACCGGCTTGGAAACCAGCGCCCAGGACCTGCAGGCTGTAGGAGAACGCGCCGTCAAGGCGGAAAGACAAATGAACCAAGCCAATGGGTTCAGCGAAAAGGACGACGACCTGCCGGTTCGCTTCTTTAATGAGGCGGGCACTTCCGGCGGGGGCATCACCGTACCACCCCTGAACCGCCGGGATTTCCTCGCCGCACGGGAGACCTATTACCGGATCCGGGACGACCGCATCGCCGGAGAAGAGCAATGAAAGCATTGCTGGCGACCTACACGCACAAGCTGGTCGAACGGGGCTTGGCCCTGGCGGATGACATTCATTTCGCCGCCCGGGAAGCCGAAGTGGTCTGGAACCGGCCCGACCCGGCGCGGGAACTTGAAGCGATTTTTTCAGGCATATCCATCAGCACTTTGTTGAGTGCCCAGCCGGCCGAACCCTACCGCACTCTCCTGGATTCGCTGGTGCGTTCGCAACCCCATCCCCTGCAGGCCCGCGACACGGAAACCCGCACCTTCCTGCACGATCTACCCGTTTCTCCGACAGCAGATGCCGAAACACTGTTGCCCTACCTGCGCCGGCGCAAGGGCGTAATCGCTCCGGGTCCGCGCCTGATCACCACTGGCACGGTGACTCCGGAACAGGCTTACATCGTATTCAGTTCGATGATCCATGCCGCATGCGTACTTTACTGCCTGGACCACCTGGACAGGCGGCGCTACAGCGCTTTGTCCACAAGGGAGCTGCGGGAATTCGATTTCATCATGGAGCGGCTCCCCCCATCTCCAAGCCCACCTCCCGCCCTGGTCAGGGGGCCGTTCACAAGCGAAGATGCCGTCCTTGCCGCGGTTGTCGAAGCCGGCGAGCGCACCGTGGCTGCGGGATTGGTGGACTCCTATTTCGGCAATGTATCGTGCCGACTGGACAATGTGATCTACATCAGCCAGACGGGAAGCTCCCTGGAAGAACTGACGGGATGCATCGACGCCTGCCCCATGGACCAATCATCATGCGCGGGAATCACGGCGTCAAGCGAATTATCCGCCCACCGCAGGATATACACTGAGACTGAAATGGACGTGGTTCTCCACGGCCACCCCCGCTTCGCCGTCATCCTTTCCCTGGACTGTCCGGAGCGCCCCCATTGCCCGGACGCGCACCGCTGCCATACGCATTGTTCACGTGAACGCGAAGTGCACGGGATTCCCATTGTCAGCGGGGAAGTGGGTACCGGCCCCTTCGGCCTGGACCGCACCATGCCGCCGGCCGTGGCCCGGGAGGGTGCGGCCATCGTCTACGGCCACGGGGTGTTCACCGCAGCCAGAAGAGACTTCAACACGGCTTTCCAGCGGTTGTTGCAGGTGGAAAACACCTGCCGGCAAGAATTTGCGGCGCAGGTGCGCGCCGTTTCTCGGAATTGAGAGCTGGACTCAATCCGCCAGGCGGACCTCGATGATTTCGGGCACCTCTTCCACCATGGCCTGTTCCACGAATCCTTTCAAAGTAAGGTTGCGCATGGGGCAGCCGCCGCATGCTCCGGAAAACCGTACCAGGACGACTTTATCGTCTTCAATGATGTCGACCAACTCAATGCCCCCGCCATCCCGCTCCAAGGCGGGGCGCACCTTTTCTATCACGGCATTTACTTTTTCCTTTAAACTCATAACCAGCTCCTATTGCCGCAGCCTCTCACAGTCCAGGCCGCTGATTCCAGCGTATTTTACCGTCCGCCACGCCCAGTGTCAACGTTCCTTTCAGCCCGAATAGTCCAACATGCGCCGCAGGGCGCCTTCGGCCCTTGACGATGTCCCGGCATCAATCTCTATTTCGTACCGGTTCAACTCCATGGCTTTGACCACATCCTCCAGGGAGGTGCGTTTCATGTTGGAGCAGATCTTGGGCCGGCCCGCCGGGAAAAATCCGCGATCCGGATATTCGCGGCGCAGACGATCCAGCAAGCCTTCTTCGGTGACAACGATGAATTCCTCCGCCTGAGAGGCGGCCACGTGACGCAACATGCCGCCGGTTGAGCACACGGCATCCGCGATTTCCAGCACTTCCATGCGGGCCTCCGGGTGCACCAGCACTTCAGCGCCGGGGTGGGTCCGCCGGGCGGCTGTCACTTCATCCCTGCGGATGCGGTCGTGCACATAGCAATATCCCTCAAAAAGGATGACCTCTTTTTCGGGAACCTGCCGTGCCGCCCATGCCCCCAGATTGCGATCCGGCACAAATATCACCTGTCGCCCTTCCACATTGCGCACCACTTCAACCGCATTGGCGGAAGTGCAGCACACATCACTCTCAGCCTTGATCTCCGCACTGGAATTCACATAAGTGACCACCCGGGCATCCGGATGGCGCGCTTTCAGGTCCCGCAGGTCATCCACGGTGATCATGTCCGCCATGGGGCAACCGGCATCCAGGCGCGGCAACAACACTGTTTTCTTCGGCGACAGGATCTTGGCGGTTTCCGCCATGAACTTGACGCCGCAAAAAACGATGACATCCGCTTCGGCTTCCGCTGCGATCCGTGACAGGCCAAGTGAATCGCCCAGGTGATCAGCTGCCAATTGCACCGCTTCCACCTGGTAGTTGTGAACAAGGATTACGGCGTTAAGACGCCGTTTCAAGTCGTTGATCCGGGCATTCAGTTCTTCCATTTCGGGGTTCCTTTTTAACGATTCTATCATACTCCACCCCGCTCTCCCGGTCAAATCCACCAGGCATCGGTTAGAGTACGGGCCGCGGCTTGACCGCCACGGTTTTTCGGGATTATAATGGCTTTTTCAGGGAGGCGATCATGAACCTGTCACAAAGAGCCCGCGACATCCAGGAATCCCCCATCCGCAAACTGGCCGCCGTGGCCAATGCCGCCAAGGCACGGGGGACATCAGTGTACCATCTCAATATCGGTCAGCCGGATATCCCCACACCGCCGGAGTTCTTCGCCGGGATCCGGGACTTCCCGGAACCGGTACTGGCCTACGGCCCTTCCAACGGCCTGCCCGAGTTGCGTCAGGCCATGGCGGATTACTTCGGTCGCTTCGACATTCCGCTGACTCCCGACCAGATCATTATCACCACCGGCGGATCGGAAGCCGTCGCCTTCGCCATGAACGCGGTGACCGACCCGGGAGACGAAGTCATCATCCCTGAGCCTTTCTATACCAATTACAACGGCTACAGCGCCTTGTCCGGGGTGCGCATCGTACCGGTCACCACGAATGCCGAATCCGGATACCACCTGCCAGACCCCCGGAAAATCGAAGCCCTGATCACTCCACGGACCCGGGCCATCATGATCTGCTCTCCCAACAATCCCACGGGTACGGTGTTTTCTGAATCAGAGATCCGTGCCCTGGGAGAACTGGCCCGCCGTCACGACCTGTTCCTCATCGCCGACGAGGTCTACAAAGAATTCACCTACGAGGGGGCGAGCCACTTCAGCATCCTGCAATTGGCGGGGCTGGAAGACCGGGTGATCGTTCTCGATTCCATTTCCAAGCGCTACTCGGCATGCGGCGCCCGCATCGGTGCGGTCATATGCCGCAACCCGCAAATCATGGGCGCCATCATGAAATTCGCCCAAGCCCGCTTGTGCCCGCCCACCCTGGAACAGATCGGCGCCATTGCGGCCTATGCCCTGCCGCAAGACTACTTCGCCTCAATCCGCGAGGAATACCAGAAACGACGGGATATCCTGGTGGACACCCTGACCGCCAATCCGGAAGTCATGCTGCGCAAGCCCGAGGGCGCATTTTACGTTATGGCGACCCTGCCGGTAAAGGATTCCGATGATTACGCCCGCTGGATGCTGGACTCATTCAGCCACCAGGGGGAAACCGTCATGGTGGCTCCCGGCGCCGGGTTTTACTCTTCGCCGGGCCGGGGAAAGCAGGAAGTACGCATCGCCTACGTGTTGGAAGCGCCCAAACTAAAACGGGCCTGCGAATTGCTTCTGCGGGGAATCGAGGAATACAACCAAAAGAGTTAAAGAGTTGGAAAGTTGAAGGGTTGAAGTGGCAAGAAGTAGATAGAGCCGGGAAGAAAAGACGTTTCCTTCCTGAACTTGCTCAACTTCTCGCTTCTTCCAGGCCGGGGCGCCAGCCCCCAAACGTATTTCCCCTATGAGACGGGTATGGTATACTGCTGTCATGAAACGGGGTTTTACACTGGTGGAGATCCTCATTGTCATGGCCCTGGTGGGAATTCTGGTGGCCATCCTGATCCCCAACTACTCTGCGTCCGTTAAGCGGGCCAAGGAATCGGTTCTAAAGGAAAACCTCTACCAGATCCGCGACGCCATCGAGAAATACAACCACGACAAACGCAAATACCCCACCAGCCTGGAAGACCTGGTGCGTCACCGGTACCTGAAACGCATCCCGGAGAATCCGTTCACCAAAAAAACGGATTGGATCCCCGTATACTATGAACCCGCCGAAGACGAAGCCTATGACCCGGACATGGCCCAGGCCATCGTGGACGTGCGCATAAACACCTCCACCGGAGGCGAAGAAGCGCGGCGCTATGAAAACTGGTAATCGCCGCATTCGAGGATATGTGCTGCTGGCGGCGCTGTTCGCCGTCCAGATCATCGCCGTATTCATGCTGCTTGCCCGTGCCCGCTGGCAGACGGTCATCCAGCGCGACCTGGAAGCCGAGCTGATCTTTCGCGCCGGGCAATACGTGAGGGCCATAGAAAGTTACACCCGGGAGCACCTCAATCAATTTCCCCCGAGCCTGCGGATCCTGGAAAAAGAAAAGCACATCCGGCGTCTCTACCCGGACCCATTCTCCGCCACCGGAGATTGGAACCTGGTCATGAAGCCATCGGCGGGCGGCAAGAAACTGCTGGTGGTCCCCGTAAAAGCGGCCGGCCGTTTCCTCACCCAGGCCAACATCGTGGGCGTGTGTTCCACTTCTCCGGAAACCGGCTTCATGGAGTACCGCGGCCGCAAACATTACAACGAGTGGGCATTCTACGTGGGCCAGAAACCGGAAGAGGACATGCCGCCGCTTGAATTCGTTGGAGGGGCATGAAAAAGGTCCTCATCCTGGCCGCGGAAAACTCTGCGGAAACCTATGGTGTTGAAGTCGTGCGCGCATTGCGCCGGCGCATTCCCGGTATCCGCTTGTTCGGCGTCGGCGGCGAACGGTTCCGCAAAATGGGGGTGGAACTGATTCACCATAACCGCGAATACGCAGTGGTGGGTGTGTTTGAGATCCTTTCTCAATTGGCCCGATTCCACCGGCGCATGCGCCGCCTTGTCCGGGAAGCGGTTTCCCGTAAAGCAGATGCCGCACTTCTCATCGATTACCCCGACTTCAACTTGCGCCTGGCCCGACGGCTAAAGAAAGCGGGCATCCCCGTCTATTACTACATCGCCCCAACGGTATGGGCATGGCGTCCCGGCCGGGTGCGCCAATTGCGCCGCCACACCCACCACCTGTTCATCATATTTCCCTTTGAGCAGGAGATCTTCCGCCGGGCCCGGGTCGCCCACACCTACACCGGACATCCCCTGCTGTCCATGGTTTCGGTCCGTCACTCCCGGGAGCGGTTCCGGCGCCGCTTCGGCGTGGCTCCGGATACCCGCATGATCACCTTGCTGCCGGGTTCCCGGGGATCCGAAGTGGAACGCCTGCTGCCGGCCATGCGTTCGGCCGTGGAGAAACTGGCCGCCGACCACGACCTGGCGGTCTTCCTGCTTCAGGCCGACCACATCGACGACGACCAGCTGCAATCTCTGTTGCATGGATGTCCGGTACGGATCCGGGTGCTGCCCCAGGAAGAGCGCTTCGACCTTATCAACGCTTCAGACTTGGCCCTGACTACATGCGGCACATCCAACCTGGAAATCGCCCTGCTGGGAGTCCCCTTCGTGGCGGGATACCGGGTATCGCCATTGACCTACCGCCTGCGCTTTCTGTTGCGCATCAACCGCTACTCAATTGTCAATATACTGGCCGGGGATGACGTGGTTCCGGAGCTCATTCAGCAGGATTTCACCGCCGACAACCTGGCAAGGGAAGCCCGCAAGATCATCGACGATCCTGAATGGGGTCAGAACATGCGCCGGCGCCTGGCCGCCGTCACCCGCACCCTTTCCCGGGACGGCGATCCGTCAGACATGATCGCCGCGCGCATGGCTTCGGACCTGTGCAGCGGCGATTGACATTCCCACCGCACTATGATATTCGAAAAGCAAGAGCATGGGAAGGATTATCGGCATTGATCTGGGTACGACCAATTCGGTCGTGGCGTACACCGAGGGCAAGTCTCCGGCCATTGTGCTATCGGAGGAAGGCGACCGCATTCTACCTTCGGTGTTGGCTTTCACTCCCAAAGGCGAACGGCTGGTCGGCACGCCGGCCAAAAGCCAGCTGATCATCAACCCGGGCAACACGGTGCACTCGGTCAAACGCCTCATGGGCAAACGCTACTCCGAAGTTGAGCCTTACCTGTACCAGTTCAGTTACCCCATTGTGGAAGGCCCTGAAGACAGCCTGAAGATTTCCATCAACGGCAAACTCTTCTCCCCTGAAGAGATCTCAGCCATGATCATTCAGAAGTTAAAGGAATCGGCGGAGCAATACCTGGGCAGCGCCGTGGAGGGCGCCATTATCACGGTACCCGCCTATTTCGACGACTCCCAACGTCAAGCCACCCGAGATGCCGGACGCATCGCCGGCCTGGACGTCAAACGCATCATCAACGAGCCCACCGCCGCTTCACTGGCTTTTTCCCTGGACCTCGGACGGCAACGATCCGTCGTGGTCTACGATTTCGGCGGCGGTACCATCGACATCTCGGTACTCCAGGTTGAGCAGGAGATCATCAAAGTCATGGCCACGGCCGGCAACACCAACCTGGGCGGCAGTGACTTCGACATCATGCTGTGCAACCTCCTGCTGGACGAAATCAAACAACAATACAAACTGGACCTGTCTGAAGACAAACTTGCGGTTCAACGCCTGCGGGATGCCGCTGAAAACGCGAAAAAGGAATTGTCTTCATTGGAGTCCACGGAAATCAACCTGCCGTTTATCGCCGAATCCGACGACGGCCCGGTTCACTTCCTCAAGTACATATCGCGCTCGGAATTTGAAAACCTCATCTCCGACAAGGTGGAAGAGACATTGCAGATCTGCGGAACCTGCTTGCAACGCGCCCAGGTAAAGAAAGGGGATATCCAGGAAGTCCTGCTGGTGGGAGGGTCTACACGGATCCCCATGGTTCAGGCCAAAGTCCAGGAGTTCTTCGGCATGCCCCCCAATCGCAAGGTCAATCCCGATGAAATCGTGGCCATGGGCGCCGCCCTTCAGGGCTCCATCGTCTCGGGAGACAGCCGCGACATCCTGCTGCTGGACGTCACTCCACTCTCACTGGGAGTTAAAACCTTCGGCGGCGCGTTTACCCGCGTCATTGATGCCAATACCACCATCCCATGCAACCGCAGCCTGGTATTCTCCACCGCCGAGGACAACCAGCGGGAAGTTGAGATCAACATCTACCAGGGAGAGCGTGAGATCGCTGAGGAAAACAAGCTGTTGGGACGCTTCCTTTTAAAAGGCATCCGCGAAGCCCCCAAGGGGGTGCCGCGCATTGAAGTGACCTTCAACATCGACATCAACGGCATCCTCATGGTGAACGCCGTTGACCTCTCGACCCGCAACCAGAAACAGGTGGTGGTTTCCCATTCCGGCCTGCTCAGCGAAGAAGAAATCCGCAAACTTCGCGAGAACGCCCTGCGCTATGCCGAGGAAGATCAGTTGCGCCTGGGAGTGATCCGGGCCCGCAACCGCTTGCTCAACGAGATCTACGCGGCAGATAACTACCTGAATACCCGCACGCCGCCGGAAGACCTCAAGAAGACAGCCCTCGACCTGCTGCACCGTGCCCGGACCGCGGCGCCCGGGGAAGATGCGACGGCAATGGAAGCCCTCAACGCCGATCTCCTGACGGTGAATGAACAGCTCAAGTCCCTGGAAATAACCACAGCGAACCCGCCAACTCCTCCCCGGCCGCGTTCCAGTGACACCCGCCCGCTCAAGAAACCGGAACAATAACCCGCGACCGCGTTTTTTCAGCAGCTCCGGATTGTGTTATAATCAACTTTTCAGTCCGGAGGCCGATTCCATGAGCACCTTCTTTGTGACCACGCCCATTTACTATGTGAACGATATCCCCCACATCGGGCACGCCTACACCACCATCATGGCGGACGCCATCACCCGCTTCCGCCGCGCCGAGGGTCATGAAACCTATTTCCTGACCGGTACGGACGAACACGGCCAGAAAATCGAAAAAAGCGCTGCGGCCCAGGGCATTGAACCCAAAGTGCTGGCCGACCGCGTGGTGGAGCGTTTCAAGGACCTGTGGCGCATCCTGGACATCCGCTACGACAGATTCATCCGCACCACCGACCCGGATCATGTGGCGGGCGTACAGCACTTGTTCCGCAAGGTCCTGGAAAAAGGCGACATCTACCCCGGAGATTACCGCGGTCAATATTGCGTTTCCTGTGAAGGCTACGTACCCGAAACCGCGGAGGATTCTCCCGCCGGCAACAAGATCTGCCCGGATTGCGGCAAGGAAACCGAATTGCTGACCGAACGCTGCTACTTCTTCCGCCTGTCCGCTTACGAAGACCGCCTGCTGAGATTCTACGCGGAAAACCCCGATTTCATCCGCCCGGTGTCCCGCATGAACGAAGTCGTATCTTTCGTAAAGATGGGGTTGAAGGACCTCTCCATCACCCGCTCCACGGTCAAGTGGGGCGTCCCCGTTCCCGATGACCCAGAACAAACCATCTATGTCTGGTTCGACGCCCTTTCAAACTACATTACCGCCCTGGGATACCCGGAGACCACCGGCGATTTCTCTCGTTTCTGGCCGGCGGACCTGCACGTCATGGCCAAGGATATCCTGCGCTTCCACGCCGTCTACTGGCCCGCCTTTCTCATGGCCGCGGAAATGGAACTGCCGCGCCGGGAGTTGATCCACGGATGGTGGTTGAAGGACGAAAAGAAAATGTCCAAATCCAGGGGCAACGTCCTGGATCCGCATATCCTGCTCAAGCATTTCCCCGCTGACGCCATCCGCTACTTCCTCATGCGGGAAGCCCCCATCGGCGCGGATGCCAATTTTTCCCACCAGGGTTTCATCACCCGCATCAACACTGAGTTGACCAATGATTGGGCCAATTTGATCTCCCGGGCGGGCGGCATGATCAGCCGATACTTCGACAACCGTTTCCCGGGACAGGCCGAATACACCCCCGCTGAGGAAGAGCTGCGAGAAGACTACCTGGAACTTGAAAAGGAAGTCCGGGCCCATTTCGATACCTATGCGTTCAACCGCGGGTTGGAACGGATAATGGAATACGTAAACCGGCTGAACCGCTATATCGTGGAAGCGGAACCCTGGAAAATGGCCGGGGATGAATCCCAGCAGGCCCGGCTGGAGGGCGTGCTGAAGACCCTTGTCCGAGCCATCCTTTCCGCCAACGAACTGCTGGCTCCGGTGATCCCCGCCAGCTCCGCCCGGGTAAGGGCTTTCTTTAACCACCCCCACGAAGGCTTCGGCTGGAAAGACCCCGGCGAGACGTTCACAGTCCAGGGGGTGGACCCCCTTTTCCCCCGGGTGGATCCCAAGGAGTTCTTCGCCGAGGAGCTCCAGCCACCCCGAAAATCCACCAAGGAGTCCCCCATGACCGATACGCCCAAGACCCCTGAAGGCATCATCACCTTTGACGAGTTCAAGAAAGTCCGCATGGTGGTGGCCCGTGTCACCGCCGCTGAAAAAGTAGAAAACACCGACAAGCTGCTTCGCCTCACCGTGGATACCGGCGGCGACACCCGGACCCTGGTTGCAGGCATTTCCCAATACTACGCCCCGGAAGATTTGACGGGACGAAAAATCATCATCGTTGCCAACCTGCAGCCCGCCACCATCCGGGGTATTGAATCCAAGGGCATGATCCTGGCTGCGTCCGGCCAGGACGGCCGCCCATACATCCCGGTGATCCCCGAGGACACGCCGGTGGGCGCCGTCATGCGCTGATAAGAGTTATTTTGTAAGGTGGTAAATCACCCCGGCATAGATCTTAAACCAGCTGCCTGTCTCATCAGCGAACACGGTCTTGAACGTCAATCCCATAACCAAGGCTAAAGCCTGTTTCAAGCGATACTCCAATCCGGTACCGACGGCAATGCCGAAATCAGAGCTTGATGCAGAGGCTTTGAACCCCATGAACTCTGACGACACCCGTGTTGAAGTGAGGTGGATTCCCGCTTTGCCGAAAAGGCTGAACTTGTTTTTCAGGGGTTTTTTGTACACCCCGTAGAGGTTGATTCCCCAAGCCGAATCACTCACTCCCGAAGCTTTCTCTCCGGAGGGATTGAAATAGTAGTCCAGCAAGGCCTGGATAAACACACAGGTCATGAGTTGGTAGTTTACGCCCAAGTCGATAAAAAGACCCTCGAAATCGGAAAAGGCAAGTCCGGCTCCACCGGTGAGGTAAACCTGCTTTTTTGCTTCCTGCGCCTGCAAAGGCAACGACACCAGCAGCATCACCGTACAAAGGACAACGACAAATCTTTTCATTCCATCCTCCTAATTTGCACAGGCATAGCCTCGATCCCATGCCGCGTTCCCTTACTGATATCATTTTATGCATAAATTCGATAAATTCAATTCTCAATTGGAATCCCAATGGATATATTGATATCCTGTAAATACCGGTTGCTGAAGGTCTCCCCGGCAAAGCCGAGCTTGCTTGAACAGAGGAGAGGGGAAATGAAACACATAAACGTAGTTTTTGTGATCACAATCGCTCTGTTCATCTGGATGGCTGGATGCCAGGCGGAAAACAGGGCCGATAATGGAGACGACAATGGCGGCGCCGTTCCTCAAGACAACCCCATTCCCACACTTTCTTCCATGACTCCCACAGCCATTGTCACCCACATGCCCGATTTTTCCCTGGAGGTCACGGGAAGCGATTTTGTGAACGGGGCCAAAATAATTTTCAACGGCGCGGAACTGGACACCACCTACATCAGCTCGACGCAGCTTTCCTGTACCGTGTCCTCCACAGCCGCCACCATGGCATCGTCCAACCGGGATTCACTTTACACGTCCCAAAAAGAAACCGTCACCGTGCGGGTTCGAAATCCCGCCCCCGGCGGAGGGGACTCGGGCGCTCTGGATTTCACCATCTACGACAACTTCGTTTTTGACTCCACGGCGTCTCTGTCCACGCCGGGACGCGATGCCTACCATGCCAAAATCCATGTAACAGCGGACGGCAGGGTAGACGTTTCATGGCACGAGGACCGGGGATTGGACAGCCGCCACAGCTACATGCGCCACTCCGCTGACGGGGGCCAGACTTGGCAAGCCATCCGCGCCGTCCATACCCAAAAATCCAGTACCAATCCCGCGTTGTGCCGGGACGCCAATGACACGCTCCATTGCGTGTTCGACTACACTTCCATTGCACCCTATTCCGTACTGCGCCACACCACTTCCGATGACAACGGCGCTACCTGGTCGGAGCCAACAACCGTACCAGACTCCCGGGTCAGCACCGCCATCTTGCCTCTACTGATCGCCGGGGAGGGCCAAGCCCTCCACCTGGTCTACCGCGGCCATGAAATCTCTACCATTCGCTCCCTTGATGCCGGAAAAACCTGGGGCCCCCGCGTACAGATATCCAATGGCTTCTACCGGCCCAGCGATATGGATGCTTGCCGGGACGACCAGGGCAACCTCTTCGTCTTGTGGGAACAACCCAGGGGGAGAGATTCGGAAGACCGGCGCCTGTGGTTCAGTCGCTCCCTGGACCGGGGGATCTCCTGGCTGGCCCCGCAAATCATTCGCGTTTTTAAAACCCTGAACTGGGCGAACCATGTCAGCCTGGCGGCGGGAACCAACCAGCACCTGACAGCCGCCTGGTCCGTGTACAACTGGACCGGCTACGGCGATGAATTCTACGTTGAGACCGTCTTCGCCAACAAGTCGGGCAATGTCTGGTCCGCCCGGAAACGCATGCATGCCGAAAACATCTCCGCGGGCAGTGCCGAAATATGCGCCGATGCGGCAGGCAACATCCACCTTTTTCTCACGGACGACGAAAAGCAACCTCTCCAATATCAACTGCGTTTCCACCGTTCCACCGACAACGGCGCATCCTGGTCGCGACCCGTGTTCGTCAAGCAGGTCAACCGCAAAAGCCTGGACCCGGCCGCGGCCTGCGATGCCGCGGGAAACGTCTACCTGGTGTTCACCGACAAGTTGAACGGACGCAACACCGTGTTTTTCACCCGTTCCCGCATCCCTGATCCCTGACCCTTCCCCTGTCCCACCTTCTTTGGTACAATCGGGCCCTTATGGGGAGGAAGGAATGGGGATTCTCCGGGAGAATTACTTGACCCGGAACAACCGGGGAGAACGCGCCGCCCAATGGCTGGCCGCATGCCATCGGGGACGACACGCCGCGCCCGTCACCGGGGATATCCAGCGAACCGCCCTGATGGTGCTGGATATGCAGGGGTTCTTTCTCCAGCCGGCGGCCCATGCCTATGTCCCGTCCGCGGCGGCCATCATCCCACCCATCGCCGCCCTGACGCATATGTTTTACCGCCAAGGTGGAATCGTGGTGTTCACCCGCCACATTTCAGCAAACAATCCCCACGACCCCATGCGACGCAGATGGCCGCACGCCATGGACGCCGCCGACCCGTTCTCGGCCATTTCCCCCCAATTGGACACTACGCGGGGCAATGTCCTGATCAAACACGCCTTCAGCGCCTTTTTCAACACAGACCTTGAAGAGCAACTTACCACCAAGGGCATCACCCGCCTGATCATTACCGGCGTCATGACCCACCTGTGTTGCGATACCACCGCCCGCGACGCCTTCATGCGCGGATTCGATGTGCTGTTTGCCATTGACGGCACGGCCACCTACACACAAGCTTTGCATGTCGGCACCTTGCAAGCCCTGGCCCATGGCTTCGCCACCTGCGTCACCTGCCAGGAGGTCCTGGGTTGAACCGCCTCAAACACGCTGAAATCGCCCTGGTTGGGGCAGGACCGGCCTGCATCTCCGCCGCCCTGCAGTTGCTGCGCTGGACCGGCGACCTGGTGGTTGTCAGTCCCCATGTGGGCGGGTGCGTACGCCATGCCCGCTGGATCGAGAATCTGGCGGGATTCCCCGGGGGCATCAGCGGTCAGGAGCTGGCATCCCGTCTGCAAAACCAGTTCAACGCCCTGCAGATTCCCCGTCTGGATACGCGGGTTGACCGCTTGGAGAAGGTGGGAGCGGATTATCATCTTCACACGCCCATGGGGATCGTTTCCGCCCGCCGTGTTATAGCCGGCCCGGGCACCCGTCCCAGACAGCTGGACATTCCCGGCGCAACGCAGGCCATAGCCAGTGCTCGATTGGGGTACCACATCGACGAAGTGCCTCTACCCCCGGGAGCGCCCGTGCTGATCATCGGCGGCGGCGATGTGGCTTGTGATACCGCGCTTTCCCTTGCGGGCAGCCAAGATCGCGTCACCATTGCGGTGCGGGGCACGCGGATGCGCGCTCACAGCCGCTTGCAGCAGAACGTTGCCGCTCATGCGAAAATCCGTGTGGTTTTCAACCGCCCCGCCCGCGCAATCCATGTTGAGAATGATGGCATCACATTGCAATGCGGCGACAAAACGTCCGGAACATCAATTTCCGCAGCCGCCGCGCTGGTGGCGATCGGCCGGATACCCGACCTGGATTTCCTGAATCCCCGGCTTCACGGGGCCGCTTCCCGGGCGAATGGTTTCTTTCTGGTGGGCGACGCGGCCCATCCCCGCCACCGCCAGGTCGCCATGGCCGTGGGCGACGGCATGGCCGCGGCCATGGCCATCATGGTTCCCAAGGAGGTCAATGCATGAACATCCTGGCCCGGTACGGTCGCGAAGACTTGGCGGTACTCACGGTGGCTGAGATCAAGGGGCGCGTGGTGGAGTTCGCAGAAAGCGTGCAACCGCCCCATTCCCGCGAAAACAAGTGGGTACTCGTTATTTCCTCACTTTACGGCTGCCCCATGAAATGCCGCATGTGCGACGCCGGTGAATACTACGACGGCCCATTGGAAACGGACGCCATGCTGGCCCAGGTGGACTGGATGGTGCAACGCCGCTACCCGGACAGGCGTGTCCCCGCAAAAAAGTTCAAGATTCAATTCGCCCGCATCGGCGAACCCGCACTCAACCCCGCGGTATTGGACACCCTGCGACGCCTGCCGGTCCGTTACCACGCGCCGGGCCTCATGCCCTGCGTGTCCACTGTGGCGCCCCGGGGATGTGAAGCTTTCATGGAAGAGCTGCTTGAAGTCAAGCAACAATTCTTTGCCGGCGGTTCGTTCCAATTGCAGTTTTCCGTCCACTCCAGCGATGAGGAAATCCGGCGCCGCTGGATGGCCCCGGGAATATGGTCCCTGGAGCGGATCGCCGCCTTCGGACACCGCTGGTACCGGCCGGGGGATCGCAAGGTTACGTTGAACTTCGCGGTGGCCCGCGATTCGGTCATCGATGCGGCGGTTTTGCGCGGCATATTTGATCCGGCCCTTTTCCTGATCAAGCTGACCCCGGTCAACCCCACACTGAAAGCCCGGGAACAGCGGATGGAAAGTGCGATCATAATGGGCGAAGACGGCTCCGGCCTGCCCCTGGTCCAGGACCTGCGCGGCTTGGGCTTCGACGTGGTCCCATCGGTGGGGGAATGGGAGGAAAACCGCATCGGCACCAATTGCGGCCAGTTCGCCACCCACTTCCGCAACGGCCGGGTCATCCTGAAGCCCGGCTACACTTCCCGGGAGTATCTTCTGCCTGGATAACCTCCGAACATCCGCACGGACAAAAAATTTCAAAAAAGTTGAAAAAAGAACGATAACGAAACACAATTTAATGGAAACCCATTTGGTTATATTAAATTTTTCGTGAACCGTTGCCTCAGGGGGCAAATAGAATTTCGCGAAAATCTTTTATCTGTTCAGGAGGGTGACATGAACACGAAAAGAGTGTTTCTCATAGCATGGTTGATCGTAATTTTGGGCCTGGCGGGGTGCCAAGCTGAAAATGGAGACGGAAACAACAATGGAACGAACACGGGCAATCCAATCCCCACTTTGTCTTCCATGACACCGGACGCCGTAGTCACCGGCATGCCCGCATTTACTCTGGAAGTAACCGGTGCGAGTTTCGTGGACGGGGCCCGGGTGGTGTTCAACGGAACGGAACTGGACACTGTCTACGTCAGTTCCACGCAACTCACCGCCCTGGTGCGTCCGGACGCCACCACCATGTCCGCTGCCGGAGGGCAAGGTTTGTCCGCCCCAATGGCTGAAACCGCAACCGTCCGGGTACGCAATCCATCTCCCGGCGGAGGGGAATCGGGATCCCTGGACTTCATTATTCACGAAAATTTCACCTTTTCCTCGCCGGAACTCGTTTCCACCGCCGGCTACGATGTGCAGGATCCGCAGATCTCCGTGACCGCCGACGGCATGGTGGATATCGTATGGACGGAAATCCGGGGCAGCAACAACCCGGTTTTCCACCGCCATTCCGGTGACGGCGGAACATCCTGGGGGCCGATCCGCCGGGTATTCACCGGGAATTGCTCCGGCCCCACGGTGACCCGTGACGGAGACGGAATCCTGCATTGTATTTTCGGCCAGACAACCTTAACGTCCATTCTGCGCCACACCACCTCCACCGACAACGGCACCACCTGGACGACACCGGCAAACGTGCCCAACTCCCAGGTCGGGACCACGGTATACCCCGTTCTATTATCGGGGGAAGGCAACACCCTGCACCTGTTCTGGCGCTGCAACCAGGCGTTCAGACTGCGTTCGGACGATGGCGGCGCCACCTGGGGCCCCCGGGTACAGATATCCCGCAACACCAACCGGCCCAGCCGGCTGCGCGCGGAAATCGACAACCAGGGCAATCTATTCGTGATGTGGATCCAACCGGAGGGGCAGGATCCCGATGATCACCGGGTCTGGTTCAGCCGTTCCCTGGACGGCGGTACCAACTGGCTGGCTCAGACCATCCTCCGCCGCGCGGACAACGAATGGCTGGCCCACGCCGCCATTGTGGCGGGAACCGGCCAGCACCTGGTGGCCGCCTGGCAGTGGGTCGACAACTACGGCATGAGCACAGAAAGAAACTACGTGGAGTTGCGGTACGCCAACACATTGGGCAATACCTGGTCCACAGTCAAGACCATTCAGCCGGACGGCGACTTCGGCATGAACCCCGCTCTCAGCGCGGACAGCGAGGGCAACATCAACCTCTTCATGGCCAACAGCGACATCCAATACCCCCAGGGGGTTTTCCAGCTGGTTTACCTGCGCTCCACCGACAACGGGGCCAATTGGACGGATGCCGTGGCTATCCGCGATTTAACTGCGCCGGTCAACGCCTGGAGCGAATCCGCCAGCGACGCGGCGGGCCACGCGTATCTGACCTTCATGGACAACAATGCCGGGTACCGCCGTTTGTACTTCACCCGCAGCCAAATCCCCGATTGATCAGAAGGTCGGGGGCCTATGAATCACCGGCTGAAGGTGTAGTCCAGGGATTCGATGCGGCCCCGCCAATAGGGTTTGCGCCCGTCGGCGGTGATCCAGGCCACTTCCCCGTCCAGGGGCACCCGCATGCCGCCGCGGCGGGCGTAATTCCAGAACCGCCCCTCCCATGAGGCCTTAACCACCTTGCCACCCAGCAAACGCTCCCGGTCATCGGCCCGCACCGTATCGATCAAGCCGTCCGGGGTGAAGTGGAACTCCAGGCTCACCTGCAGTCCGTCCACCGCAAAATCAGCCCGGGCCGTATGCGCATCCACTTCGCGCCAGGCCAGCCCCGGTCCGGGCAAAAGGGCGGTGGGATACCAGGTGGCCTCGGCGCACCAGCGCATCAATTCTCCCCGGGCCAGTTCAGGAATAGGCTCCATGTCGACCAGCGTGATCAGACCCAGCAGGGCGACTTTGAGGACTCCCTCGCCCGCCACGTATGCATCATGCACCCACGCCGCCAGGCCGGGCATGACGGCAATGCGTGCATTCCAAACGAACCCGGGGCGTTGGACCGTCACCTGCTGGCGCGAAGTGAAAGGTTTCCATTGTTCCCCCGCTTCTTTCATGTTGAAGGTACCTTTGTGTTTTACCGATACGCGGGAAATCATGGGCTGTCCGGGTTCCAGGACCTTGCGAAAATAGCGTTGTACCGGTTCCGGCAAATCCTGCAGAATTGCCGGGTCATAAGATTGCGAAGGCACGACGGCTTGCGCCGCCTGCAAGCGGTCCAACAATGTGTCTGTACGTTTTTTCCAACGCAGGGAACCGATTCCCGCCGCCGCCATCACCAGGACCACCACCAGCAACAACAGGCTCAACATTACCTTCCACCACATGGCCTATCACCTCCGGATTGGAATACTCCAGTATACCAGATACTCTTGCCTGGTTTGTCCGGTAGCCCCGGGGAATTGTACAACGGCGGGGTGCGAATGGATCGCACCCCGCCGTCGCGAATCAGTCAGTGATATGTATGACTCAGAAACCCAGTTCCTTCAGAATATGGGTGGCCTTGCCGATCTTTTCGGTGACGAACAGCACGTAGCGGATGTCCACGGAGATGGTGCGCTGTTTCTCGTTGTCGTACTGCCAGTCACCGTTCATGGCTTCCCAGTTGCCGTCAAAGGCGATGCCGATCATTTCACCCTTGGCGTTGAGCACGGGGCTGCCGCTGTTGCCGCCGGTGATATCGCAGCGGTGTACGAAAGCCACGGGCACATCACCCAGTTCGGGGTCCTGCCAACGTCCGAAATCACGTGCCGCGTACAATTTGCGCAAGGATTCCGGGGCGTTGAAAGGTTCTTTGCCCGTATGCTTCTCAATCACACCCTTGAGGGTTGTGAAAGGTTTGTAGTACACCGCATCGCGGGCTTTGTAGCCGGCCACTTTGCCGTAGGTGAAACGGATGGTGCGATTGGCATCCGGATAAAGCATGCCGCCCTTCCAGGCCGACAAGGCCTCGATGTAGTTTTTGCGCAATTGGGTGATTTCGGCATTGAACTTTTCGTTTTTCTTGCGCAGGGCCTCGGATTCAGGGTAAATGCTGGCGGCCAGGTTGATAAACGGATCGTTCAGGGATTTCAACTTGGCCACGGTGGTACCCTTGGCGAAAAGGGACTTGACGAATTCCACGTCCTTGAGCTTTGTTTCCTGGTATGCCTTGTCCACGAATGCCTGCAAACTCTGCTTGTCCTTGGACAGAATCGTTTCCAATCCGCGGATCCGCTGACCTTCCGGCAGGGCGGCCGCTTTTTCCAACGCCATCATCAGCATGGCTTTGTCCGAAGGTTCGTAATACGCCATCAGCATGAAGTGGAGGCGGGATACGGCCCGGGCGATCTCTTTTTCCGACATAGCGGGATCCCGCTCTTTTTTGGGCTTGGCCCGCTCTTCCGCCAGGTTGTAGATCTGGCTGCCCAGGTTCATCATGGTGCCGCCCAGGCGGCGGACCAACATGAACGAATCGTCGTAGTCCCTGGTTTCGGCGTTTTTCGCGTACAGAGCGCCGATCTCGTCCAGGATGTGACCGTAACGGGACTTCATCTCTTCGCTCCCGTTGATAAAGGTCATCAGCTCTTTTTCCTGTTTCTTTTTGTTGGCCAGGAAATCGATGCGCTGCATGTCCGCGATCTTGCCCTGGTAGTTTTTCATGACGTTGTTCAGGCCCTTGATCATGCCCGCCACTTTCATCTTGGCGATCATGGAATCCTTTTCAAAGGATTCCAGCAGGGTGATGACTTCCTGGAACAGCTTGATGCGGTCCGGATAGTTGTGATTCAGATTCTCGTCCACCGAATAGGAGGTGCGGTACCGGGTGGTGGTGCCGGGATACCCGAGGATGAATGTCTGGTCCCCGTCCTTCAGGTGGGACCGGGAGAGGCGGATCCAGTTGTCTGTTTTCAGGGGCACGTTGTCTTTGTTGAACTTGCGCCCCGAACCGTCAGGCGCCATGTAGATGCGCATGAACGAGAAATCACCGGTATGCCGCGGCCACATCCAGTTGTCGATATCCCCGCCGTAGTTGCCGATGGCCTGGGGCGGCACGTACACCACGCGCACGTCATCGTAGCGTTTATGCACGAAGAGGTAGTACTTTTTGCCGTTGTACATGGAGGCCACGCGGGCCGCGATATCGGGCTTGCCTTTCTCGACGGCTTCTTTCATGCGTTTCATGCGCCGCTGGATCGCCTTGTCCCGCTTGATCAGATCGCGGATGCGGTCATAGCGTTTGAACTGGTCCGTCACGTCCTTCATGTACTGGAATACTTCCGCCGAGTAACCGGGGGCCTCGATCTCCGCGGCACGGTCCTTGGCCAGGAAGCCGTTGGTGATCAGGTCCACCCCCTTGGTGGAGGCCCGCTGCACGGCGCCGAAGGCCACGTGGTGGTTGGTCAGGACCAGGCCGTCGGGTGATACGAGTTCCGATGTTCCACCGAAACCCAGTACCAGGCAATTGACCAGGCTGGCCTTGCCGGGAGTATAGATCTCACCGGCTTTGATCTCAAAGCCTTTCTTTTCCAGGTCCAGGCGCTGCAACTGGTCAAGCAGCCACATGCCTTCCTCGGCCTGGAGGGATACGCCGATGCAGGTCAGCATCAGCAGCAACACAAGTACTTTCTTCATTTCACTCTCCTCGGATTAGGGGCCTCCCCATAGATTGCGGAGCATACCC